>WNFC01001953.1_pt1 | contig 22006 bp, 20 predicted proteins | sample 5400541 | NCBI WGS metagenome assembly WNFC01 (sample SAMN13153342, study PRJNA577476) | soil metagenome | isolation source: 120 cm saprolite under Douglas fir tree site 2 hole 2 replicate 1 | place: USA:California | collected 2015-04-18
GGCAGCGGCAAATCCACGCTCCTGGGCCTGATCGCGGGCCTCGACCGGCCCACCACGGGGCGCATCGTGGTGAACGGGGTCGAGTTGACGGGCCTCGGCGAGGACGCGCTCGCGCGCTTTCGCCGCGACGCCATCGGCTACGTGTTCCAGTCCTTCCACTTGATCCCGACGCTGACCGCGCTCGAGAACGTCGCGGTGCCGCTCGAGCTCGGCGGCGAGCCCAACGCTCTCGAGCGGGCGCGCGCGCTCCTGAGCGACGTCGGCCTCGAGGAGCGCGCGCATCACTACCCCGTTCAGCTCTCGGGCGGCGAGCAGCAGCGCGTGGCCGTGGCGCGCGCCGTCGCGCGGCGCCCGACGCTTCTCCTCGCCGACGAGCCCACCGGCAACCTCGACTCGGCCACCGGCAAGCAGATCATCGATCTCCTGGTCGCCCTCAACCGCAACCTCGGCAGCACGCTGGTGCTGGTCACCCACGATCCGGCGCTGGCCTCGCTCGCCGACCGCGTGATCACGCTCCGCGACGGGCGCATCGTGAGCGACGAGGGGAGCAATGGCGGCGCGGTCTAGTTTCGCCTTCGTCGCCACCCTCGCCTGGCGGGAGACGCGTGGCGCCGGGCGGCACTTCGCCTATCTCGTCGCCTGCGTCATGCTCGGCGTGGGCGCTCTCGTCGCCGTCGGCAGCTTCGCCTCGAGCCTCGAGCGCACGGTGGGCCGCTCCGCGCGCGCCCTCATGGGCGGCGACGTCGAGATCCGGAGCACTCAGCCGCTCTCTCCGGCGGCCGAGGTTGTCGTCAGTCAGATGGCGCGCAGCGGCGTCGAGGTGCTTCCCATCCAGGAGCTGGTCGCGATGTCGGCTGCCCGCGAGAAGAGCCAGATCGTGGAGCTCAAGACCGTCCCCCCGGGCTATCCTTTCTACGGCGAACTCGTCACCGAGCCCGCGGCGCCTCTCGGGACGCTCGTGGGGAAGGGCCGCGTCCTCGTCCATCCCTCGCTGCTCCAGAGGCTGGGGGCCTCGGTCGGCGATCGCCTGAAGATCGGCGAAGCTGACTTCGTCATCAGCGGCGTCATTCGCCAGGAGCCCGACCGCTCCGTCGGCATCTTCTCGCTGGGGCCGCGCGTGATGATCGCGCCCGAAGACCTGCCGGGCACGAGATTGGTACGCCCCGGCAGCCGCGTGCGCCACCGAGTGCTTTTCCGCCTCCCCACGGGCGTGAGCGCCGAGGTCTTCAAGGATGCGCTCGCGGCACGCCTGTCCGACTCGACCGTCCGCGTGACGACGTACTCCCAGGCCCAGCCGGGAGTGCGTCGCTTCTGGAACCAGCTCACGGTCTATCTCGGTCTCACAGGCTTCGTCGCCCTCATGGTGGGGGGCATCGGCGTCGCGACCAGCGTACGGGCGTTCGTGCGCGGCAAGCTCGACACGATCGCGGTGCTCAAGTGTCTCGGCGTGGGCTGGCGCCAGGTGCTGGCCGCCTATCTCCTCCAGACGGTGCTCCTCGGGCTGGGCGGCAGCCTGCTCGGCGCCGCCATCGGCACCGCGGTCCAGCTGGCGCTCGTGCCGGCGCTCTCGCCGCTCCTGCCCGTCCCGCTCGAGGCCTCGGTGTCGCTCCGCTCCGTCCTGGCCGGGCTCGCCATGGGCACGGGGCTCACGCTCCTGTTCGCGCTCTGGCCGCTCCTCGACATCCGACGCGTGCCGCCCGCACTCATCCTGCGCCGCGACGTCGAAGCGCGACTGCCCGGCCGCCGGCCCTGGCTCGCCGGGCTCCCTATCGCGGCGGGACTCGCGGCCCTCGTCTTCTGGCAGGCGGGCTCGTTCAAAGTGGGCGGCCTCTTCCTGGGCGGCCTGGCCGGCGCGCTCGCCCTGCTCGCGCTCACGGCGCAGCTCGTCATTGCGGGAGCGAGGCGCCTCCCGCGCTTGCGCGGGATCGCCTGGCGGCAGGCGGTCGCCAATGTCCACCGCCCCGGCTCCCACGCGGGCGTGGTCCTGGTCTCGCTCGGCGTGGCCGTGATGCTGATCGTCGCCGTGGCGCTCCTCGAGCAAAGCCTGCGCGTCGAGCTGGCCGATCGCGGACCGGAGCGGTCCCCGGCCTTCTTCTTCATCGACATCCAGCGCGACCAGGTCGAGCCTTTCACGCGGCTCGTGAAGGATCTCGCGGCCCAGCCGCCCGAGCTCACCCCGGTCGTCCGCTCACGGCTCGCCACCATCAACGGCGCCTCCGTCGCTGATGATCCACGGCAGAGGCGCGAGGAGGTGTGGTACCTCTCGCGCGAGTACGTGCTGACGTGGGGCGCCCAGCCGCCCGCCCACAACGACATCATCGCCGGCCGCTGGTGGACGGCGGACGAGGCGCGACGTGAGCCGCTGATCTCCGTGGAGGAGGACATCGCGAAGAACCTCGGGGTCGCCATCGGGGGGACGCTGGGCTTCGACATCCAGGGCGTGACGGTGCAGGCGCGAGTCGTCAATCTCCGCCGCGTGAACTGGCAGAGCTTCAATACCAACTTCTTCGTGATCTTCTCGCAGGGCGCGCTCGACGGCGCTCCCTCGACCTGGATCGCCACCGCCCGCGTGCCGCCCGCCGACGAGGGCCCTCTCCAGTCGGCAGTCACCTCGGCCTTCCCGAACGTCACGGCCATCCCCGTGCACGAGGTGCTCGAACGCATCTCCGCCGTCCTGGACCAGATCGCCATGGCCGTCCGGCTGCTGGCGGGCGTGAGCATCGCGACCGGCCTCATCGTCACCGCGGGCGCCCTCGGCGTAAGCCGCCATCAGCGGCTCTACCAGAGCGTGATCCTCAAGACGCTAGGGGCCACGCGCGGCGTCGTGGCACGGGTCTTTGGCATAGAGTACGCGCTCCTGGGCGTGGCGGCGGGGCTCTGCGGCGGGCTCCTGGCCACCGCGCTCGCGTGGAGCATCGGCCACTGGGCGCTCGATATCGAATGGGGCGGCTCGCTGCTGACCGTGGTTTCGGGGGTGGTGGGTGCGACACTGCTGGCGCTCGCCGTCGGCTTCCTCGGCACCTTTCGGCTCCTCGGCCGCAAGCCTCTCGGCGTCCTGCGAGGGGAATGACTGGGCGAGGGGAATGACCGGGCGGGGCGAATGAGCTCACGTCTCGAATGAGCCAGTCGACGCTGGCGGATCGGCTGCGCGCGCTCTTTCCCGACTCCTCGGGGCGGAGCCTCAAACAGTGGCTGGAGGCGGGCCGCGTGGCGGTCAACGGGCGTGTCTCCCGGGACGGCCGCGCGGTGGTGCGCGCGCACGACCGCGTCGAGCTGGGCGGGCGCGGCCGCACGCCCTTTCCAAAAGGGTTGGGTCTGGTCTACCAGGACGAGGCCATCGTCGTCGTGGACAAGCCGGCGCGGCTTCTCACCATGGCGACCGAGCGCGAGCGCGACCGCACCGCCTATCGCATGCTCTGGGACTACCTCGCCGCGCAGCGGCCGCGCGCACGCCCCTTCATCGTCCACCGCCTCGACCGCGAGACCTCGGGGCTCCTCGTCTTCGCCAAGTCGCCCGAAGCCAAGGAGCGCCTCCAGGCCCAGTTCGAGGCGCGTACGGTCGAGCGGATCTACGTCGCGCTCGTGAAAGGCCACGTGCGCCGGGAGTCGGGGATGCTCGAAACCAGACTTTCCGAGGACCGGAGCCTTCGCGTTCACGCCGCGCGGGGACCTGAAGGCAAGACGGCCATCACGAACTACCGGGTGCTCTCGCGCGGGCAGGATACGACACGCCTCGAGCTCTCGCTCGGCACGGGACGCCGGCGTCAGATCCGCGTACAGCTCGCCGCCCTCGGCCACCCCATCGTCGGCGACCGAGAGCACGGCGGTCCCGGGGGACCATTCCGCCGGCTCTGCCTGCACGCGACGCGCCTCGCCTTCGCTCACCCGGACAGCGGCAAGGCCATGCGCTTCGAGAGCGCGGCGCCCGCGGCTTGGGTATAATCCGCGCGTCGTAGATCCCCCTCACCCTACCCCTCTCCCCCAAGGGGGAGAGGGATGACGTAGGCCCGCTCCCCGAGCGGAGAGGGAACCCACGGGAGGCACCATGGCGGCGTCGCCGTTCTCGCTCGAGAAGAAGATCGCCATCGTCACGGGAGGCGGCGTCGGCATCGGCCGCTCCATCGCCATCGAGTTCGCCAAGGCGGGCGCCGATGTCGTGATCTGCAGCCGCAAGAAGGAGAACCTCGAGCCCGTGGTGGCCGAGATCACCAAGCTCGGCCGCCGCTCCTTCTGCGAGGCGGTGGACGTGCGCCAGGAGGACGCGGTCAAGGCGCTGGTCGAGCGCACCGCGAAGGAGATGGGTCGGGTCGACGTCATGGTCAACAACGCGGGCGCGTCGTTCCGCGCCAAGCCCGAGGACATCAGCGTCAACGGCTGGAACACGGTGATCCAGATCAACGTCAACGGCGTCTTCTTCGGCTGCAAGTGGGCGGGCAAGCAGATGATGGCCCAGGGCGACGGCGGCGTCATCATCAACGTCTCCTCCATCGCCGGCGTCTACGGCTCGACCATGATGTCGCACTACGGCACGGCCAAGGCCGCCGTCATCAACCTCACCCGCGCGCTCGGCATGGCCTGGGGGCGCCAGGGTATCCGCGTCAACTGTATTGCGCCTGGGCCCATCGAGACGGAAGGGTACCTGGGCGTGCTGACCAAGCAGGACCCGGCTGCCGCCAAGAAGGCCTACGACGCGGTGGCGAACCGGACGGGCATGGGGCGCTGGGGCAAGGTGCACGAGATCGCCTACCCGTGCATTTTCCTCGCCTCCGACGCCTCCGCCTTCATGAACGGCGCGACCATCATCGTGGACGGGGGACCGAGCGCCCGCGAGGGCGACGAGGCGTCCTAAAAAGGGTATACTCCCGGCAACCAGCCGCATTCAGAAAGGAGCTTCTATGAGAGAAGCCGTCGTCGTCTCCAGCTCGCGCACCCCGCTCGCCAAGTCCTTCCGCGGGTCCTTCAACATGACCCGGCCGGACGACCTGGCCGCTCACTGCATCAAGGACGCGCTCGGCAAGGTCCCCCAGCTCGACGTCTCCGAGATCGAGGACGTCATCCTCGGCTGCGCCCAGCCCAACGGCGCCCAGGGCAGCAACGTGGCGCGCGTGGCGCTCGTCCGCGCCGGCTTGCCCGTCTCCATCGCCGGCACCACCGTCAACCGCTTCTGCTCCTCGGGGCTCCAGGCCATCGCGATGGCCGCGCACCAGATCATCCTGGGCGGGGCTGAGGCCGCCATCGGCGGCGGGCTCGAGAGCATCAGCATGATGAAGCGTGACAGCGACCCGAACCCCTGGGTCAAGGAGAAGAAGCCAGGCATCTACATGGTCATGGGCGACACGGCGGAGGTCGTGGCCAAGCGCTACAAGATCAGCCGCGAGGCCCAGGACGAGTATTCGCTGGCGAGCCAGCAGCGCACGGCGCGCGCCCAGGAATCCGGCTTCTTGAAGGAGGAGCTGGCGCCGCTCCAGGTCGTGCGCGGCATCGTCGACAAGAAGACGGGCGAGATCTCGGGCAAGGAGGACTACTACGTCGACAAGGACGAGTGCAACCGTCCCGACACGACGCTGGAGGGCCTGCTCAAGCTACCGCCGCATTTCGACAAGGACAGCGGCCAGGGCACGGTGACGGCTGGCAACTCTTCCCAGCTCTCGGACGGCGCCTCGGCGACGGTCTTGATGTCGATGGACCGCGCGAAGGCGCTCGGCATCAAGCCCAAGCTCATTTTCCGCGGCTTCGCCGTCGCCGGGTGCGAGCCCGACGAGATGGGGATCGGGCCCGTGTACGCGGTGCCGAAGCTGCTCAAGCGCACCGGGGTCAAGATGGACGAGATCGGCGTGTGGGAGCTCAACGAGGCCTTCGCCTCGCAGGTGATGTACTGCCGGGACAAGCTCGGCATCCCGATGGACAAGCTCAATCCCAACGGCGGGTCGATCTCCATCGGCCACCCGTTCGGCATGACGGGCTCGCGTATGGTCGGCACCATCGCCAACGAGATGGCGCGCCGCAAGGCGCGCTACGGCGTGGTGACGATGTGCATCGGCGGCGGCCAGGGCGCCGCGGGTCTCTTCGAGCTGGCAAGCTGACGCAGACACGAAGGCCCGGGTGCCCCGCGGGAGTCCCTGTCCCGCGCGACGCCCGGGCCTTTGCCTTGCCCGGCCGCTAGGCCTGGAGCAGCCGGCCCGGCAATTTAAGGAGAGTGCAGAGCCGGCCCGCCTGCTCTTCCAGCCAGGCCCGAATCGAGAAGTAGAAGCCCGACACCAGGTGCGCTTGGCCCTCTCGCGGGACGGACACCCCGTGGGTCACCAGATACAGCACCACCAGGAAGTTGGCCAGCATCTCCAGATGCGCGCGGCCCATCGCTCTCCCCCCTTTTGGATTGCTGCTTCTGTCCACTAGGACGCCGCCCTGTCTCCTTTTGTTTACGGGGCGCCCGCCCGTAAACGGTGGGGGGCCGCCCGGCGTCTGGCCTGGTAAGGGGGGCGCGGCCAGGCCCCCGGGGACAGGGAGGACACGGCAATGAGGCTCAACGGGACGGTGAATATCGAACGTGACGACAACGCCAACTACGTGCTCAGCTAAACGCCCCTCGGCGTGGACCACTTCGGTCGCCCCCAACGCCGCTTCAAGGGCTGGCAGCAGGTGATCGGCTTCCTTCAGGGACCGCTCCACATGGGAACGCAGGAAGTGCGCGCGGCCCTGAACGCATTGCTGCGCAACGGTGCCTACTGCCTCGACGGGGTATGGCTATCGGAAGCCGAGATGCAGGAGCACGGGCTGGGCCACGCGCTCCGCCTCGAGGCGCCGGGCGGACTCGCCTACGTCTGCACGCGCGCCTAGTTTGACCGCTCCCCTCCGCTCTGGCAGGATCGACGCACGATGGCGGAGCTTCAGACGGGCTGGAGGGAGCCACTACCCGAAATCCTGCCCGCCGATCCGCTGCCGCTCGTCGCACGCTGGATCGAGGAGGCGGGACCGGTGGTGAAGAGCGCGACGGCGATGGCGCTCGCCACCGTGGACGCCGACGGACGGCCCACTGCGCGCATGGTGATCTGCCGCGGATACGATGCCATCGAGGGGTGGTTCGTCTTCTACACCGATCGCGAGAGCGCCAAGGGGCAGGCGCTGGGGAAGAATCCGCGGGCCGCGCTGGTGTTCCACTGGGACGTGCTCGAGCGGCAGATCCGCGTGGAGGGTCCGGTCACGGACGCGCCGGAGGCGGACTCGGATCGCTACTGGAACACCCGTCCCCTGGACGCGCGCATCGCCGCGGTGGCCAGCGATCAGAGCCGGCCCATCGCCTCGCGCGCGGCCTTCCTTGACAAGATCGAGGCGGCGAAGCGGACGCACGGCACGGAGGTGCCGCGACCTCCGCGCTGGGGCGGCTACCGGGTCTGGGCCGAGCGGGTGGAGCTGTGGGTGGGGCAGCCGGGGCGCGCCCACGATCGCGCGGTGTGGACACGCGCGCTCCAGTCCACGGAAGCGGGCTTCACGGGCGGGTCGTGGCGGGGGACGCGGCTCCAGCCCTGAGCCAACCGGAGGCGCGCGCGGCGCTTAGCATCGTGCGTCGCGAGACTGAGCGAGATCGGCGGCGGTATGGGCGACGAGCGCCGAGAGAATAACGGCGCCGCCGATCAGCGCGAAGAGTCCCGGCCGCTCGCCGATGGCGAGCCAGACCCAGAGCGGGCCGAGCACGCATTCGAGCACGCCGATGAGCGAAGCCTCCGCCACCGGGATGAGGCGCGCCCCCGCCGTGAAGAGCAGCATGCCGACGCCGAGCTGGCCGATGCCGAAGAGAGCCAGGAGCGCCAGGTCGCGCCCCGTCGCCGCCGAGGGCGTGGCCTGAGCTATCGCGAAGAGACCAGCGAGGGCGGCGGCGAGGGCGGCTGCCGCCGGCATCTGCACGGTACGGTGCCACCTGACCACCACCGTGGCCCCCGCGAATGCTGTCGCCGTGACCAGGGCCAGCCCATCGCCGATCCGCGAGCCGGCGCTGGGAGATCCCCACAGCATGATCACCATGCCGATGAGCGCCGCGCCCATCGCGACCCACGTCCGCCGGCGCACCCGCTCGCCCAGACAGAGCCAGCCGAGGAGTCCCGCGATAAACGGCGACAGGCTCTGGATGATCAGCGTGTTCGCGACCGAGGTGCGCGAGAGCGCCATGATGAAGGCGGTCGACGCCGTGGCGAAGCAGGTGGCCATGAGCAGTCCAGGCCAGCCGGCCTCGCGGACTATGAGCGTCAGCCGGCCGCGCTGAGTCAGGACCACCGCGAGGAGGAGGAAGGCCGCGCAGAACACCGAGCGCCAGAACACGGTGGTCCACGCGTCGGTGCCGGCGAGCCGCGCGATCAGCCCGCCGCTGCTCCAGCAGAGGGCCGCCGCCGTCACCAGCCAGAAGCCGAGCCGGGGGGTCCCCGCCGTGGTGGGTCTCCGGTCCGTCCTCAATCCACCCCGAGGAGCTGGAGCTCGTCGGCGCGGTGACAGGCGACGAAGTGGGCGGGAGAGATCTCCCGCCAGGCCGGCGCCTCAGTCCGGCACAGCTCGATCGCATGCGGGCAGCGCGGATGGAAGTAGCACCCGCTCGGCGGAGATGCGGGATTCGCCACTTCGCCCTGCAGGACGATGCGCCGGGTCCGGAGGCGCGGGTCCGGCTCGGGCACCGCGGACAAAAGCGCCGAGGTATACGGATGCTTGGGCGCCGTGAAGATCCGCTCGGTCTCCGCCAGCTCCACCATCTGCCCGACGTACATCACGGCCACGCGGTCGCTGATGTGCCGCACCACGCTCAAATCGTGCGCCACGAAGAGATACGTCAGGCGGAACTCCCCCTGCAGGTCCTGGAGGAGATTCAGGATCTGGGCCTGCACGGAGACGTCCAGAGCGGAGACCGGCTCGTCGGCGACCACGAGGCGAGGATTGAGCGCCAGCGCTCGCGCGATGCCGATCCGCTGGCGCTCTCCACCGCTGAACGCGTGTGGGTACCGGCGCATGTACTCGGGGCGGAGCCCGACGCGGCGGAGCAGGTCGGCCACGCGGTCCTCGCGCTCCCGCCGGCTCTTCATGCCGTGGATCAGGAGAGGCTCTCCCACGAGGTCGAGCAGCGTCATGCGGGGATTGAGCGAGGAGAAGGGATCCTGGAAGATCATCTGCATTTCGCGCCGGAGAGCCCGGAGCTCCTTACGGCCCAGCCTACCGACCTCGACCACCGAGCCGTCGGTGACCCGCATGAGGATCTCTCCGCCGGTCGGCTCGATCGCCCGCATGATGCATCGCGCGGTCGTGGTCTTGCCGCAGCCGCTCTCCCCCACGAGTCCCAGCGTCTCTCCTTGGTCGATGTGGAAGTCGACACCGTCCACCGCGCGGACATGGCCCACGGTCCGCCTCAAGAAGCCTTTCCGGATCGGAAAGAGCTTTTGCAGTCCGGTGACCCGCAGCAGGACTTCCGGAGCGAGAGTGATCACGGGTAGAGGAAGCAGCTGACCGCGTGCTTGTCCCCGACCGGCCGCAACGCCGGCTCCTCCTTGTCGCAGCGCCCCGGCATGAACTCCGGGCAGCGCGGGTGGAAGGGGCAGCCGCTCGGACGGTCGTAGGGGTGAGGCACCGCTCCCGCGATGGGTGTCAGCCGCTCCCGCGATCTCGAGCGCATGCGGGGGATGGAACGCAGGAGAGCCCGGGTATACGGATGCTTGGGATCGTGGAAGATCTGGTCGACCGGCGCCTGCTCGACCACGCGGCCGAGATACATCACCACCACGTCGGTGGCCATCTCGGCGACCACCCCCAGGTCGTGGGTGATGAGCATGATCGCCATCCCGTCTTCCCGCTGCAGCTGGCGCAGGAGCTCCAGGATCTGGGTTTGCGTGGTCACGTCGAGCGCCGTCGTCGGCTCGTCCGCGATCAGCAGGGTGGGATGGCAGGACAGCGCCATTGCGATCATCGCCCTCTGGCGCAGACCCCCGCTCAGCTGGTTGGACAGCTGATCGATTCGCTGCTCGGGTGACGACACGCCGACCCGCCGCAGAATCTCGATCGCCTTGTCCCGCGCCTCGCCCCTGCTGATCTGCTGGTGGAGCATGATGACTTCGACGATCTGGCTGCCGATCGTGTGGACGGGACTGAACGAGGACATGGGCTCCTGGAAGATGAGCGCGATCTCCGCCCCGCGGATCGCGCGAATCTCGGGGCCGTCCGGCGCGAGCTTCGCCAGGTCCACCGCGGGATCGGCGGCTCGGGCGGCGGCCTGCCGGCGAAACCGGATCTCTCCGCCCATGATCTTGCCCGGCCGGTCGACGATCCCCAGGATCGACCGGGCGGTGACGCTCTTGCCGCAGCCGGACTCGCCGACGATCCCGAGCGTCGCCCCCGGCATCATGTCGAAGCTCACGCCGTCCACGGCCTTCACCGTCCCCTCGTCCTGGGAAAAGTAGGTCTTCAGGTTCCGCACCGAGAGCAACGGCTCGCCCCCTCCGAGCACCTTAGCGGCCATATGGGTCAGCGGCGTCCCGAAGCCCGTCGCCGAGAAAGTTGAAGGCGACGACCGCGATGATCACGGGCACCGCGGGGAGCATCAGCCACGGCGAGAGCGCCACCGTCTGGACGTTCTGGGCCTGCTGCAGCAGGACGCCCCAGCTGATCGCGGGCGGGCGAAGTCCTAAGCCCAGGAAGCTCAGCGAGGTCTCGCTGACGATCATCGCGGGAAGCGCCAACGTCGTCGCCGCGATGATGTGGCTCATGAACGACGGGACCATGTGCACGAAGATGGTCCGCATCTGGCTGCATCCCACCAGCCGCGCGGAGACGACGAAGTCCTCCTCGCGCATCGCGAGAAAGCGTCCCCGGACCACCCGGGCCAGCTCCGTCCAGGCCAGGAGGGAGATGATGATCGTGATGGCGAAGTACACTTGTAGAATCGACCAGTCTCGGGGCAGCGCCGCCCCGAGGCCCATCCACAGCGGGATCGTCGGGATCGAGCGGAGGATCTCGATGATCCGCTGGATCAGCGTGTCGATGCTCCCGCCGTAGAAACCCGAGAGCCCGCCCAGGACCACGCCCAGGATGAGGCTCGCCGTCACCCCGACGAGCCCTATCGTGAGCGAGATGCGCGTGCCGTACATCAGCCGCGACCAGAGATCGCGCCCCTGCACGTCCGTACCCAGGAGGAAGATCGTCTTGCTCGCGTCGCGGCCGCCGTCGACGCCGATCAGGTGGCGGGTCATCGGGAAGAGACCCAGGAACTTGTACTCGAACCCCTGGGCGAAGAATCGAACGGGGATCTTCTGGTCGGGGTCTGCGCGATAGACGCGCTTGAAGGTCTGCGGGTCGCGGGCGCCCTTGAATCCGTGGACGTAGGGGGCGAAGCGCCAGCCGTCGAAGAAGTAGACGCGCTGCGGAGGCATGAGCGAGCGCTGCGCCTCGGAGGCGTCGGGATCGGAATACGCGAGGAAGTCCGCGCCGAGGACGACCGCGTAGAAGCCGGCGACGACGAAGGCGCTCGCCACGGCCACCTTGTGCCTGCGGAACCGCCACCACATGAGCTGCCACTGGGTGGCGACGAAGATACGCTGATCCGCGGCGGCTCCCGCTGCCGGCCCGCGCCCGGGGGTACCGGCGGGATCGAGGACCGCCTCTGGCATCGCCATCACGTGTCCTCTATCCGGATGCGCGGATCGATCCAGACGAGCAGGATGTCCGAGATCAGCGTGCCGATCACCGTCATGACCCCGAGCAGGAGCACGATGGTGCCCGCCAGGAACATGTCCTGCGCGATGAGGGCCTTGAGGAGGAGCGGCCCGACCGTCGGCAGCCCCAGCACGATCGACACGATGATGCTCCCCGACACGATGTACGGCAGCGTGTAGCCGATGGTGCTCGCGAACGGGTTGAGCGCGACCCGCACCGGGTACTTCAGGATCACCGTCGATTCCGGAAGGCCCTTGGAACGCGCAGTGACGACGTAGGGCTTGCGCAGCTCGTCGAGCAGATTAGCCCGCATGATGCGGATCTGCTGCGCGGTGCCGGCGAGACCCAGGATCAGCGCCGGAACCGGCAGGTGCTTGAGGAGATCCCAGACCTTCGCCTGGCTCCAGGGCGCGTCCTGCAGCTCCGGGGTGAACAGTCCGCCGACGTTGGCGTTGAAGAGGATGAATCCAAAGTAGAGGATCACCAGGGCGAGCAGGAAATTGGGAACGGCCAGGCCGATGAACCCGATGAATGTGGCGATGTAGTCGCCCACCGAATACTGGCGGACCGCGGAATAGATGCCGATGGGCAGGGCGAGCACCCAGGTGAGGAGCAAGGCCGCCACCGAGACCACCACCGTAAGCCACAGGCGGTCGCCGATGACCTCGGTGACGGGGCGACGCCACTCCATCGACATGCCGAAATTGCCCTGCACGACCAGCTTCATCCACTTGAGGTATTGCACGTAGATGGGCCGCCCGAGGCCGTACTGGATCCGGAGGTTCTGCGCTTCTTCGTCGGAGACGACGCTCCCCATCGCCGCCATCTGGGCGATGTACGAGGTGACGTAGTCCCCCGGCGGCAGTTGGATGATCGCGAAGGCGAGCATCGAGATCGCCCAGACCGTGAACACCGCAAGGAGGGCGCGACGTCCGATGTATGCCAGCATGGGGGCTAGGGTCAGCGTCCCCCCTCACCCTGCCCTCTCCCCTGGGGGGAGAGGGTTGAGGGAGAAGGATTCTACTTGTAGTAGAACGTCGCGGGACGCGAGATTCCCGGGGTCTTGCCGTCCGGGCTGTTGTACTGGCGCGACGGGATGTTGCCCATGTTGTTCTTGACCACGCGCACGCCCATGGCGGCCGGGCCCATGCCGACCACGCCGATGATGTAGACCTCCTCGGCGGCGATCTTCCAGACGTCCTTGCCGAGCTGGATCCGCTCCTTCTCCGGCACGCCGAACGCCTTCTTCCACTTCTCCATCAGCTCCTTCATCTTTGGCTCGGGCTCCTTGCCCTGGGCGCCGGCGGAGTGGAACCACTTGACGTAGAGCGGCCCGGACGTGGCGACCGCGGCGAACTCGAAGGGGAAGACGTGGAGCGGGAAGGTGAAGAGGTGCTCGCTGCCGTCGTTGTTCCATGCCGCGAGCTGCTGCTCGTTGGCGGCGGTCCGCTGGAGCGCCAGGCTCCGCTCGACTTCCTTTACCTGGAGGTCGATGCCGATCTTCTTCCACTGCTCGCGGATCATCTCGGAGATTTGCGTGTACTGGACGAACTGGCCGCCCAGCGTCATGATCTCGATGCGCAGGCGACCCTTGCCGTCCGCGCGCAGGCGGTAGCCCTCCGCATCCTTCTTGGCTAAGCCGATCTTGTCGAGCATCTCGTTGGCCTTCTTGATATCGAGCGTGGACCAGAGCTTCCGGTATTGCGGCCCGGGGTTGTACTTGTTGCTGTCGGCGGGGACGACGGAGCCCGGCGTGCCCGTGCCGAGCCAGAACGTCTCGTTGATCTGGTCACGGTCGATGCCGAGCGAGAGCGCGCGCCGGAAGTCCGCCGTGTTGAACCACTTCGCGATCTCCGGATCGGCGTCGTAGCTCAGGTTGAACTTGATGATTAGGTCGCAGTAGTCGCCGGGGTCGAGGTAGACCTTGTAATTGCCTTTCTTCTGGTTCTCGAGGAACACGGGCAGCTTGCCGAGGTCGACGTGCCTCGACGCGTAGTCGTACTCACCGGCGATCGCGCGCAGGTTCAGCACTTCCAGGTTTTCCGCCAGCGTCAGCACGACCTTGTCGATGTAGGGGAGCTGGTTGCCGGCCGTGTCCACGAAAACGCTGTACGGGTTGCGCTCGAGAGTCCACGTCGGCGTGTTGTTCGGCGTCACTGTCTTCCACGGCGACAGCACCGGCAGGTCTGGGTTGAGCGCCCAGTCGTTCCTCGCCAGGAACATGCGCACCCAGCTGTCGTACTTCGCCTCCTTCACCTTCTTGTCCAGCTCGGCCTCGCCGACGTACTTCGGATGGAATTGCTTGAGATAGTGCGCGGGGGCGAAGCCGCCCATGCCCTTGTATCCATTCCACTGGCCGGCGAGGTCCGTGGAGCCGGCCAGCATGTCAGGCAGCATGAAGTACGGCTCGGGGAACTTGAATCGCACCGTGAGGGTGTCGACCTTCTCGATCGTGCCCTGCTTGCCGTTGATGGCCATGGCTGCCGACGGCGTGGGAATGAGGTCCTTGTTCTTGTAGATGTCCTCGTACCAGAAGACGAAGTCGTCGGCGGTGAAGGGCTTGCCGTCGCTCCACTTCATCCCGCGGCGCAGGTGCACGAGCCACGCGCGGCCGCCGTCCTGCATCTCGAGGCTCTTGGCGAGGTTCGGCACGACCTTGTCGCCCGTGTAGTCCCAGAACATGAGATGGTCCGGTCCCGAGCAGCACCGGAAGCCGTTCCAGTAATCCGCGGGGCCCGTGAAGCCGGCGCGCCATGTGCCGCCGTACTTGCCGATGGACTGCAGCGGCTTGATGACGAGCGGGTCCTGTCCGATCCGCTCGGCAACGGGCGGGAGCTTGCCCGCCTTGACCAGCGCGGCCAGCTGCGGCGCCTCGTTGAAGGTCTTGGGCTGCTTCGCCGCGTCGGTGACGACCTCGGGACCTTCGAGCTTTCCGATCAGGCCGCTCTTGGTCGCCTGGGCGAGTGCGCCCGCCGCGACCACACAGATGAGTGCTCCCGCCAGAAGGGTGATCGTGAGTCGGGACCGCAGCGTGCCTGTCCGCAGCCTGTGCCAGAGCGTGGTCATGAAGCGGCCTCCTTGTTCGGATGAACCTGCCCGTGAGGTGCGGCGATCCTGCCAGACTTTGGGTGAGGCGTCAAACGGCAGTGGCGCGGCGCGTCCGGCCGCGCGCGGATTTTCGCGTCCGTTGCCCGGCCTGGCCGCGGCCCGCCGCGGCGCCGCCCTGCCCGCCCGCTTGCCAGCGCGCGACCTCCTCGCACGTCGTGAACCACACGCCGCGGAACCGGCGCATGTAGGTCACGAGGTCCTCCAGGAGCGCGATGCGCGAGGCCCGCCCGCTCACGAAAGGATGGCAGGTCAGCACGAAGCAGCCGTTCTCGGCGTGCATCGCCGCGAACTCCTTGCTCCACATCTGAAGCACCCGGCCGGGATCGGCGATCGCGTTGGTGGATCCGTAGACGTGGCGGAAGAGCGGCGCGTCGTCGAGCAGCCACTGCACGGGCACTTCCACGAGCGGCCCGTCCTCGCTCTCGATCTCGTAGGGGATGTCGTTGCCCATCAGCGAGGTGTCATAGAGGAAGCCGTGGCGCTTGAGGATGCCGGGGGTCCAGACGTTCACATCCCACGAGGGAGACCGGTACCCCGCGGGCGTCACGCCGAGGTGGTCGCGCAGGATGGCCAGCTGCTGCTGCATGATCGCCTCCTCCTGCGTGGCGTCGAGAAAACCCACCGCCTCGTGCACGTTGCCGTGGGCGCCGATCTCGTGTCCCGCGTCGCGGATCCGCTTCGACGGGGCGAGATGGTTCTCCACCGTCCACCCGGGAATGAAGAAGCTCGCGCGGAGTTTCAACCGGTCGAGCAGGCGCAGGATGCGGTCCACACCGACCCGCGGCCCGAACCGGCGCTCCTCGAGGTCGCCCAGGCTCCGCTTGGCCTTCTCCGGCTCCCGAAAGAGAAACCCGGACTCGGCGTCGAAGTCGAAGGACAGCACGACGGCGGACTGCTTGCCGGCCGGCCAGCGATAGCGCATGGTCACCCCGTCACCCAGCCACCGCTCGGGTGGAGGATCTGCCCCGTGAGATACCCGGCGTCGTCGGCAGCCAGAACCACCGCGGCATAGGCGACGTCGTCCACGCTCCCGAAGCGCCGGAGCGGCAGCTCGGCGAGCCGGCGCGCGCGGTACTCCGGGGTCATCACGTCGCGGCTCATGTCGGTCTCGATGCCACCGGGCGCGATGGCGTTCACGGTCACGCCGTGGCCTCCGACCTCGGAGGCGAGGGCCCGCGTGAGCGACTCGATGGCGCCCTTGGTCGCGGCATAGGCGGCGAAGCCCCCGCCGCCGACCGCCCGCTGGGCCAGCTGTGAAGAGAGATTGATGATCCGCCCGTAGCCGCGCTCGATCATGGGTGGCAGCGCAAACCTGCTGCAGAGCAGCGTGCCGGTCACGTTGATGTCCAGCATGCGCCGGTATTGCTCCATGGGCACGTCGAGGAGCGGCCCGCGCACCATGATGCCGGCATTGTTCACCAGGATGTCCAGCCGGCCGAAGCGATCGAGAGTGGAGTCCACGAGGGCGTGCGCTTCGTCCTCCCGAGCTACGTCGCCGAGAAGCGCGAACGCCTCGGCGCCGAGCCGACCGGCTTCGGCGACCAGACCGTCAGCTTCGCGCCGGCTCGAGAGGTAGTTCGCGGCGATCCGTGCGCCCTCGCGGGCGAATGCCAGCGCGATCGCGCGCCCGAAGCCTCGGCTCGCGCCCGTGATGAGGGCCACGCGGCCGGCCAGCCGCCCATCGCCCATCAGCGCCCCACGCGGGCCGGGCTCTTCTCGAGCCAGAACCGGGCGATGTCGATGGGCCGCGGCCACCAGGCGTCCTTCTTGCCGACTCCATCGGTCTTGCTCAAGATCCTCTGGATGAGGCGCTCGACCATGCGCATGCGCGACGGCCGGCCGACGACCTGCGGGTGCCCGAGCCAGTTGAAGAAGCCGCCCTCGGCGTACATGCCTTCGAACTCCTCGGACCAGATCTCCCAGACGTCCTCCTGGCTCCAGATCCCGTTGCCGACGGGTGGCACCGAGCTGAAGAGGAAGAAGGGTGCGTCGTTGTTGCACCACGCGGTGGGGAACTCGACGAGCGGGCCCTCGGGTGTCTCGTGGCAGTAGGGCAGGTCAGTGTCGAGCGCATTGCTGTGATAGACGAACCCGTGCTTCTTCAAGAGCCCCATCGTGTGCCGGCTCGGGTCCGCAGACGGCGAGCGCGATCCGAGGGGCTTGGCGCCGAGGACCTTCTTGAAGATGTCGAGGCTCTTCACGAGGAGCTCTTCCTCTTCCTGGCGGTCCTTGAGGAAGAAGGGCTTCTCGTGCAGGTAGCCGTGATGGCCTACCTCGTGGCCCCTGCGCACGATGTCCTCGCAGAGGGCCGGATAACGCTCGACGATCCAGCCGGGGATGAAGAAGCAGGTCTTGATGCCGTACCGGTCCAGCAGTTCCAGGATGCGCGGCATCCCGGTCTTGGGTCCGTACGCGCCCATCGACATGTGCAAGGGCCGCTCCGCGAGCGCGGGATCCCGATGGATCCACGGACTCTCGCCGTCGAGGTCGAACGTCATCATGATGGCGCACCGCGCGCCGTCGGGCCATCTCACCGGCTCGGCCATGGGGCAGCAAGGATAGACCAGCCCGGTGGCGACCGCAAACCCCCACGACGCTTGACAGGACCCATCCCCTCTTTCATACTCTGGCGGATTTCCCGCGCATGACGGGGCTCCGCCGCCTCCGTCTTGGCCACAGCCGGCCTCGAGAATTCACGTGAGACCAGAGGAGGAAGCGCCATGGCGGCTCCCGCCCCCGATGTCAACAGCCGATTCGTGTCCCGCCGCAGTTTCCTGCACCTCTGCGCGCTTGCCTCCGGCGGGCTCGCGCAGGCCGTGTCCTTCAGTCCCCAGGGAGCGGCGATCGCGCAGGCGCAGACGACGCCCGCCAAGAAGGGCGGCACGCTGCGCGTCGGCTTCTATCTCGAGGCGTCCACGATGGATCCGCATCTCTCGGGGAGCAAGGTCGACCGCCAGATCTATCACAACATCTACGAGCCCCTGCTGGTGCTCGACACCTCGCTCGGGATCAAGCCGGGCCTGGCCGAGTCCTGGCAGCAGCCGGATTCCAAGACGCTCGTCATGAAGCTCCGTCATGGGGTCAAGTTTCACGACGGCACGGACTTCAACGCGGAGGCGGCGAAGTTCAACTTCAATCGCATGAAGACCGAGCCCAAGTCCGTCCGCAAGGGAGAGGTGGCCAGCATCGAGTCGGTCGACATCGTCGACCCCTACACCATCAAGATCAACCTGCGGCGTCCGGACGCCGCCCTCCTGGCCACGCTGACCGATCGCGCCGGCATGATGGTGTCGCCCAAGGTCGCCCAGGAGCGCGGGCCGGAGCTCGAGCGCAACGCCAAGGGCGCCGGCACCGGCCCCTTCGAGTTCGTCGAGTGGGTGAAGGACGACCACCTGCTGGTCAAGAGAAACGACAACTACTGGAACAAGCAGGGCGGCCCATACCTGGACCGGATCCGCTACCGGCCGATCCCCGACGACACCGTCAAGCTCCAGAGCCTGCAGGCCGGCGAGATCGACGTCATCGACTATGTCCAGCCGCGCGATGTCGCGGCGGTCAAGGCCGACAAGAACGTGGTCGTGCTCGAGGTGCCGTCGCTCGCCTCCTTCGCCTATCAGCTCAACCATACCCGCCCGCCCTTCGACAACAAGGCGCTGCGCCAGGCGGTGGCCTACGCCATCGACCTCGAGCAGATCGTCAAGGGCGTGTGGCTGAACGTGGGCGTGCCGTCGAACGGCCCCATCCCGCCCACGAGCTGGGCGTACGACAACACCCTCAAGCCGATCAAGCGCGACCTGGCACGGGCCAAGGCCAAGCTGGCCGAGGGCGGCAAGCCCGGCGGCTTCGCCTTCACGATGACCACCGCCAATATCCCGATCAATATCCAGGAAGCCGAGGTCATTCAGGCCCAGCTTTCTGAAGCCGGGATGAGCATGAAGGTCAAGCTGGTCGATGCCGCGACCCAGCTCTCGGACGGCAACAGCAGGAATTTCGACATGATCAGCTATCAGTGGTCCGGCCGGCCGGACCCCGACGGCAACATCTACCAGTTCTACCGGACGACCCCCGGCACCTCGCTCAACTGGTCGGGCATTTCCAACCCGCAGCTCGACGCGCTGCTGGACAAGACGCGCGAAGTCTCCGCCCAGGCGGAGCGGAAGAAGCTCTACAGCCAGGTAACGAAGATCCTGCAGGAAGAGCTGCCGATGATCTTCATCGTGCACCCGGTCGAGCCGAAGGCCTTCGGCCCGCGGGTGCAGGGCTACGAGCCGATCCCGGATGGGATGATGCGCTTCAGGACCGTCTGGCTGAAGTAGGCGCGCCGGCCCCCTCCGCCGTGGGCCGCCTGGTCCTGCGCCGTCTCCTCGCGACGATACCCGTCCTGCTCCTGGTCACGGCCGGCGTCTTCGCGCTGATCCATCTCACGCCCGGCGATCCGATCGACGTGATGATGGCCGAGTCGGTCGACGCCAGCGTGAAGGCGAACCTCCGGGCCGAGCTGGGACTGGACCGGCCGCTCTACATCCAGTACGCGGCGTGGATGGGGCGGCTCCTGCGCGGAGACCTCGGGCGCTCGATCCGGAATCGGGAGCCCGTGATCGAAAACGTCGGCCGGCGCATCCGGCCAAGCCTTCAGCTGGCGGGGCTGGCGATGGCGATCTCGCTGGTGGTGGCCACGCCGATCGGGATCCTCTCCGCCGCCCGCCGCAACACGTCCGTCGACCGGTTCGGCACCTCGTTCGCGCTGTTCGGGATCTGCATGCCGAACTTCCTGCTCGCCCTCCTGCTCATCTTCTTCTTCGGCGTGAAGCTACGCTGGCTGCCGATCTCCGGCTATACCGATCCGGCGGAGGAGCTCGTGCCGGGGCTGCGCTCGCTGGTGCTGCCGGCCGTCACGCTGGGACTGGCGCTCGCGGCCGTGATCACGCGGACGCTGCGGTCCAGCATGCTGGACGCGCTGTCGGAGGACTACGTCCGCACCGCCCGGGCCAAGGGGCTCTCGGAGTGGATGGTCATCCGCGGTCACGTCCTCAAAAATGCCCTGATCCCGGTGGTCACGGTGCTCGGTCTCCAGCTCGGCACGCTGATCGGCGGTGCGGTGATCACGGAATATGTCTTTGCCCTCCCGGGTGTCGGCCGCCTCGTGGTGGACGCGGTCTTCGCGCGGGACTACCCGCTCGTGCAAGGCGTGGTGCTGCTCATCGCCGTCGGCTTCATCCTGAGCAACCTGCTCGTGGACCTCCTCTATGGCTGGATCGATCCGCGGATCAGATATCGCTGAGCCCGCGGCGGCCATCGTGGAGCCTGTCGCGTCGCGGCCGGTACACGCCCAGCGATGGCGAATGCTCCGGCGGGCCGCCGGCGCCCGGCTGGCGCCGTTCGGCGTCGCCGTGATGCTGGCCGCGCTGGCCGTCGCGATCCTGGCGCCCGTCCTCTCCCCGTACGATCCTCTCAAGCAGGACCTGGGCAATGCCCTGGCCCCGCCCGGGCGGGTTCACCTCTTGGGGACGGACAATGTCGGGCGCGACGTGTTCTCGCGGGTGATCTGGGGCACCCGCATCTCGCTGGTGGCCGGCTTCGGGTCCGTGGCCATCGCGGTGGTGGCAGGCGGACTGCTGGGACTGCTGGCGGGCTACGCGGGCGGGCGGGCCGATGGCCTGGTGATGCGCCTGATGGACGCCGTGCTCTCGTTTCCACCGCTGGTGCTGGCGCTGGCCCTCGGCGCCGTGCTGGGCGCGGGGCTCGACGGCGTCGTCATTGCCTTGGGTGTCGTGTACACTCCCACCTTCGCCCGCCTGATGCGGGGACAGGTGCTGACCATCACCTCGCGCGACTACGTCGAGGCCGCCCGTGCGCTGGGCGCCCCCGGCTGGCGCATCGCCTGCCGCCACGTGTTCCCGAATGCGACGGGGCCCATCGTGATCCAGGCCTCCTTGAGCGTGGCGTTCGCCATCCTGGCCGAGGCCTCCCTGTCGTTCCTCGGGCTGGGGATCCAGCCGCCCGCGGCCTCGTGGGGCAGCATGATCAACGCCGGCCGCGGCTATCTCCAGCAGGCGCCCTGGATCGTCTTCGGCCCCGGCGCGGCCCTGTTCATCACTGTCGTCGGGTTGAACTTCGTCGGCGATGCGGTGCGCGACGCTCTCGATCCGCGACTGCGAGCCTGAGGAGAGCCATGCTGAACGTCTACGCCCTGTGCGGCGGCCTCATTGATCTCGATCTCAGCGGATTCTTCTGCGACGTCGCCCCCGGGCGCCGCATGACCGTCCCCGTGATCTGCTTCCTGATCGCGCATCCGCGTGGCAACGTCCTCGTCGACACCGGCGTGCACCGCCAGGCTCTCACCGATCCGGTCGGGCGCCTTGGCGAGAGGCGCGCGGGGCTCTTCCGCCTGCGGTCGGCGCCCGGCGACGAGGTGGTGAGCCAGCTCGCCCTGCTCAGCCTGGATCCCTCGGACATCCGCTATGTCGTCAACTCGCACTTTCACTTCGACCATTGCGGCGGCAACGAGTTTTTCCCCCGATCGACCTTCCTCGTGCAGCGCCCGGAGATGGAGGCGGCACGCCAGGTGTTGGCCGGCGCTCAGATCCGCTACAGCCCGAGCCCGATCGATTTCGACCTTCCGCTGGAGTACCAGTTGGTAGACGGCGAGCACGATATCTTCGGCGACGCGCAGGTTGTCCTTCTGCCCACCTACGGGCACACCCCCGGTCACCAGTCAGTGCTCGTGCGCGACGGCCAGGGCGCGCAGCTCGTGCTGGCCGCGGATGCCTGCTACACGCGGGAGAACATGGACCGCGACGTGCTGCCCAACGTCCTCTGGGACCCCGCCGAGATGTCGCGCTCGCTCGCCCGGCTACGTGATCTCCGGGACCGCAGGGGCGCCACCGTGGTCTACGGTCACGACGCCGCCCAGTGGCAGGAGCTCCGCCGGCCGCCCGCTCCGCTCCTCTAGTCGCCGGCCCCAGATCCTTACCATAACGCAGAGCGTTATCATATGCTGATAGGGTGAAACAATAGTTTCAGAGTAGCAACAATGGGTACGAGGCTTGTCCGGGCAAGAGATGAAGTCAACCGTCAACCAAAGGAGCACGGCCATGAACCAGCACGTCATTCCGATTCCCTGCAAGCCCTGGACGCTCAATGGGCTGCCCGACGATCTCATCGTCGGCCACTACGAGGACACCTACGGGGCCGCCGTCCGGACACTCAACGCGGTTCG
>WNFC01006191.1_pt1 | contig 22000 bp, 25 predicted proteins | sample 5400541 | NCBI WGS metagenome assembly WNFC01 (sample SAMN13153342, study PRJNA577476) | soil metagenome | isolation source: 120 cm saprolite under Douglas fir tree site 2 hole 2 replicate 1 | place: USA:California | collected 2015-04-18
AAAAAAAAAAAAAAAAAGGACTAGCGGACTTCGCGCGTTCGGATGATCTGGCCGGGTACGCCAGGTGGTCTCAGCCCCATCATGGCAGCCTGAGTAGCAGAAAGAGACTTTAGAAAATAAGAAACAAAAGCATTATTCGAGATTGCATTGCTGCAACAGGAAGGTAGTATTGGTATAAGCTAAACCAAGCAGAATCGTTACGGCACCATCGTAGTAACCCAGGCGACGGACTTGGTAACTAGAGAAATACCGATATATCCTTAGCATCTATTTTTTCCGCTGTACAGCTAAAAGCACGATGAAAGATCCACCATTACTACTACACTACGGATGTTAAGAACCGTACCATAGCCTCGGGCTCATCCCAGTGGGGCTATACATATCCATGTCAACGCAGCCCTACGTGAGTGAGGGAAACAACGCACGAAGTGATTGGCACCAGGCATCTCCAAGACCTCAAGCGAGCGCCCGACCTGCCCAGTTGCTTCCCGTTCCTTATACAATCTTTCCACGGCCCACGCCGCGCCCGCCATTTCCCAGAGCGTGTTCTCGCCCCATATGACGACGACCCTGCACCGCGGCAGCGCGCGCCCCGCGTCTTTGTCCAGTATCATGCGCCGCGTCTGCTCGAACGCGAGGCTGAGCGGCATGCCGTGGAGCAGCGCCTCGGAGCCCTGGATCGGGCCGGGCCACGAGACACCCTCGAGGGACACGGGGGCGATCGCGTCGAGCGTCGCGGCGCGAGCACAGGGCGGAGCGGGATATGGCAGCGGGGTAGTATCGAGCAGGGCTGGGTCGCGTGTCCGCCGCGCGAGGTCCGAATGCGTGTAGTACGCCGACACCCAAGAATAGAAGCGCGGGACGCGTTGCTCCATCGGATACGTCGGGTCGACCAACGGGTGGTACTTGCTCAGTGTTGGAAGCCCGAACGAGACATGCGGCGCATCTATCGGGGGGTCGAGATGAGATGAGTGGTGTAAGGTCGTTGGAACGGCGCTGGGAAGCGCTCACCGAAGATACAGTATGCTCGGAGGCAGGGTTCGAGAGTCCGGATATCATCGGGCGGAAGTGCGTCCGCGTGCGCGAGGAACCCTGCCACGAGCGTGTGCGCGAGCGACCACGCTACGAGAGCGATGCCGCCTTGCTGATTCCCATCCGAGTCGATACTCACTGGAGGGATCTTCTCCTCGCGGACTAGCCAAGCGAGAAAGAGGCCAATGTCGAGGCCCTGCTGAGCCAGTGCCTTGGCACGCGTTTCTAGATCTTGACTGCCCAGCGAAGCGAGCTCAGTGTCCGATAAGGGAGTTGAGCCTGGATAGTCCCGCCGGTTGACAAGGATCAGGCGGGCGCGGTTTGCAGCTGCAAATGGAATCATAGGTCCAAAGATCCCTGTGCAAGCAGACGCATGATGAAAGGCAGCGCGCAACTGGTCAGAGACCGCTTTGTGTGTAGAGACGCGTATATGCCGGCCAGGGCTTACCTGAGTGGAAACCGGTACCGTGCACCATAACGAGCGTGGTATAAGCCTGGCCCATTGGTAGTGGTCCGGAATCTTCATACGAGAAACACAGAGAGCCATCCTTGACGGTTGCCACGGGCATGATGATGGTCGAGGACGAAAGCAAGAAAGCGCCAGGTGCAAGAAGTGGCAACCGTTCTTCTACATGGGTTCTCCGTGGAACGCCACCATCAACCGGTACGAGTACCAACAGGGACAACTCGACGCACACCTTTTTTTCGAGGGAACCACCAGGAACACGTGAATCCCAAAGTTGGAAATTACAGTAAACACATTTGAGGGATTATCAAATCCTGATCTAGGATGGGCGGAAAAAACGGCGACTAATGTCAGCAAGCAGGTCATTGCCTGGGGCAGGAGAGACCCATGAAAGGACAACCTTGAACGTTGTTGAGATGTGAGCGCGTGGTACGTGCAGACCCCGCGGATCTCGCCTTGGATGTTGATAAGATACACCGGATTTGACATCATACGGACACCGACCGTACATCTCACACCTCGTTTTTCACCCTAGGATACTTATTCCGACCCGATCGTCGCACAGGGTGGCATAACATTATATTATAGGCCCAAGTAGACAGTGTGGTCCACCTCGGTTCTCGTGGCGTACGCGCGTGCCGATCGGACACTGAGCCCGCGCCACGGAGGCGAGACCCGTATTTACACCCCTTGAGATTAACCCTATGCGAATAGACTCACAGCGTGGCCTCGAACTCAACGGAATCAGCACGACAATTGGACCAAAGGTCGTAATCTTACGTTCAATGCCATGCCATGAGCCCTAGCCCTCGCCCATATCAAATCGGCGGCGCGGAGGCAATTAATATCACGAAACTTGAACATAGGCAGTGTCCGAGTCCCGGTGACATCCGACGCAAGTCCCGATGACACAAGCCAATATTAATTCTTGACTATTCTAAAGCAGGGTTTGTCTCACGCCGCCTTACCAGAGTCCTCCTTCAAACTGACAATCCTGTTGAGCACCAGGTAATCTCCCTGCCTTCGCCCGGCGGGCACATTGCCCGACTCATCCAGGCACGCCAGGCGCGCGTCCTTATTGTCCAGCGCGAAATACGCGACGCGCAGACCCTGGAACCGCACGCACTCCTTCCCGACCAGCTGCCCGCTCGTCACGGCCGGCGTATCCGGATCCGCGGGCCTCGCCTCCGTCGCGTTCTCCGCAAGCGCGCGTTCCGTGCGTTCCGTGCTCTCGCGTACCGCCTCGCCGTACGCGCGCTTCGCGAGCGTCCAAAAGCCGACCTCGACGAGCGCGCCTCTGACCGTCTCGAGGCTGTTCGGGTCGATGTCCGCCTTGTAGTTCGGCACCGCCGCAAGTGGGTTGTCGCTCTTGAAGAGCCGGTGGAAGATGCGCGTCTCGTCGACACGCGCGGGACTGCCACTCTCGGCATGCTCCGCTACCCACTGGATGAACGCCTTTGGCTTCTTTGATGCACTTCCGTCTCGGCCATCTTCGAGGCGGCAAATGAGCTCCGTCACATCGCCTGTTGCTGGGTCAGTCTTGTATGATGTACAAGTAATAGGATGTGGCGCTTGGAACAGGCCGACCGTCTTCCCCGGTGCGAGACGGAAATAGCCCGGAGAGTCTTCGAACCGAAAGTCATCCCGGTCGATGTAAACGGTACGCGTGAAGGGTAGCCTTGCAGAGCCTAGCGCAGGCACCTTCGGATGAAGCGCCTTCTCAACATAAACGACATAATCCTCGGGCACATTCTCGAGCGTAACTTTGAGCGGCTTGAGAACCATTAATAGTCGCGGGACGCTGTTCTCGAGATATGAGCGGACTGCTTGGTCAAATCGCGCGAGTTGGATGTTTGAGCCAGCACTTGACACGCCGAGCCCGCCCACAAAGGAGATAATGGAACCCGCGGGGACACCGCGACGGCGCAACGCTATGAGCGTGTATAACCGAGGGTCATCCCATCCGAGAACATATCCTTCCTTCACTAGCGCAAGGAGCTTTCGTTTTGAGGTGATCGTACCCTCAAGGGCAAGACGACCATACTCAGACTGACGGGGCTTGTATACATCTACGGCATCGCAGAGCCATTCATACGACTGGCGGGAGGCAACAAACTCGACGGTGCATAATGAGTGGCTGTACACAACATTCAGACAATCTGATGGGCAGGGGAGCGCCTGAACGACCTACGAAATGTTCTCAAAGCTGTCGACTAAGCAGTGTGTGAAGTCATATGTTGGGTAGATATTCCACTTGTCTCCTGTCCGATGATGTGGAGCCAGGAGAACGCGATAAGCGATCAAATCCCACATCTGTGGGTTCGGGTCATTGACGTCCTGCTTCATGCGGAGGATAGCTTCTCCCGGCTTGTATTTCCCGAGTTTCATGTTCTCGAACTTTTGCAGAGACTCTTCGACCGGTCGGTTGCGGTGTGAACATCCAGTCCGCACACCACCATTATCTCCACCTCGATGAGAATGGATCTCCTCCCCTTTGCAGTGGCATGAACGAGAAAAAGCGGATGAAGTAAACCGAAACACACCTGTACAGTGACACACATAGGCCTTATCTCTCCGAGTCAACTCGACCGCAAGGTCATACAGCTCGTCAAAGTAGTCGCTCGAGTACGTGATCTTCCACGGTTCAAAGCCCAGCCAACGCACTATCTCCAGTATGCTCTCAAAGTATGCAGCCTCCTCTGCCTCAGGGTTCGTGTCATCGTATCTTAGATAGCACCTGCCACCGTGATGCGCGGCGTACCCAAAGTTGATAAAGATGGCCTTGGAGTGCCCGATGTGCAAGTATCCATTCGGCTCTGGCGGGAAGCGCGTGTACACCATCCCACCAGTTGCCTTGAGGTGCGCATCGCGCAGCGCCGGCCTGACCTGCGGATTCTCACCAGGCTTGTGCAACTTGCCGAGGAATCCCTCCCCGAACACCGATCTGGGATTGGACAGTGCCGGCGTAGAAGTAGACGACGCCTCCGCCTCCGCAGACTTTACCGGTTTGGGTTCCTGCATACGAGGTACGTGAATGAGCAGGGCAGGGGTGCACGTATACGGAGCGCCCGCGCACAGCGTGGCGAGACGCACCTTGCTCTTGGGCTTCGCCACCTCCTTCCCACCAAACCTATCCGTCAGCGCAGATTCGACAGCGATCTTCACATCGAGGGGGTTTACCCATCGCAACGCGGGCGTGTTCCTGAGCGCCGTAATGGCCGCGCCCATGTTCGTCCACCCCGTAATAGCGGTCGAGTTGACATACTCGGAAACGGCGCTGGAAAGGGCGTCCGGAGTAATGCTGAATCCTGTGGGCGTTATGAATGTGAACGGGGAGGAGATCAGACGAAGCACACGAGCGGGCATATGCGCGCTGACCAACACCACATTCATGATCGAACTGGGTCTCATCAACGGGCAACGGGTGTGCCTCGAGGAACTTGACAGCGGCTACATGCCTCGGCGTGAGCCCGATGTAATCGATGAGGACGTTGAGACGCACCGTTCACTTGATCCGTATTCTTCAGCCGTCCATCGATGATCGCGTTGACGACGTATCCCCGCTTATCCTCTTCGATCTTCGCACCTTGAACAGCGAGCGCGGCAACGAGACCAGCTTGCTTCTCGTCTATGCGCCCTCCCGTCAGCGCGTGCCGTTCGATTAGGTCCCGGAGCAGCGCGGCGCTCTTCGCGCTTTTGGCCGCTTCGGATGCTTTGGCCTGAGTGAGGCCGATGGCTTTAAACAAGTCGATGTAGGCTGTGGTTTCTGGAGCTGTGCCCTTTGGTGTAGCCATATATGTTGGTGGAAAGTAGAGAATTGTTAGGCCACTACGATAACTGATTTTCTCGAGTCATCGCTCACGTGGTAAGCGCTGGTAGCCGCCCACGATCCGTCTGATGTTTCCTTCCCTCCTTTCCTCTACCTACTTACCAGACAGGCTTCCCAAACCCAACCATTTACAATTACGGTCCGTTCTCATTGGTGTCACATTCTCGAACCTTCTAACCTTCTAACCTGACTTCAAAGTCTCAACGGTACTGTGTAGACAACTTGTAGAATATGATGAGAGAGCTTGGGTTTGTCCTCGTCTCAACACCGCACCCGTGGTTCGCACTGGGACGGGCTATCCCTAGTGTACACATCATGATGTGGCAACGTATGCGGTTGACCCAGAATAACTGCCCTTCTCGTTTTTCGTTGCGCCGCGAGAACACTACAACCACGATCATTGGGGCCCATGTGGCGCCGAGGTGCAGTGTGATGACCAGGATAGAGACACTGTGATACCTCCTTTCGAAGACGCTTCCCGGCAGAGTACCATATACTCGCCGCTCGAACTATCTGAGCCTGGTCTGTGACTCGTGCACGAGGAAGCTTCCCAACTACCAAAGGACGGAAGTTATTGACGGGCAAGCCTTACTACAGTAGGTCGCCTGTAGTGATTTACGTGATTTACGGTGTCGGATACAATAAACCCATTATAGATTAGCAATGAGACAAGTGGGTATTACTGCCTATCCATCTTTTGCTTCTGCCTCCGCATCTATATCTATGTCCAAGCCCCAACGATGAATGACGACGTCGCTGGGCCGTCCGACAAGCCGCGGTTTTGGCTCTCTAGCCCAGAACCAGAACCATGATCGATCGTACTTAATCTCTAGCTTTCGCGTGTTGAGATCGCAGATGTCCTTCGAGAGCGTATCGTCTAGGAAAGATAATGTAAGGGTCTTGATCACGTTCATTATTGGACGCGCTGTGGAGCTACGATTCGGGAAAGGGAGCATTATAGGAATGTCGGAGAAAGAGGTATGGCGGGCGCCAACTGAAGGGAAGCATAGGTATTCACGCATTAATAACACACCACCCCCTGCCAAACGGATATAGCCAGATGCGTACCAACAGTAACAAGAACGCTCCCCGGCCATGCTGGCACAATTTCTTCAACGCGCTTAAAGTGATCTTTCCAGAGCGTAAAACCTTCCGCGTTGACGACCATAAGTTTGGGGTGCTTCAATTCTAAGCGTTGATATATGAAAGGCTCCGGGCCAGGCGAGGAAAGAGGTTCAAGCCAGGGATCCAAAACAAGGCTGTGAGACACGGGGATGGATGGGACGTTCTCCCTTTTAGGGGGAGGCTCCGATAACATAGCAAACTTAATAATGCCAAGTTAGCGATGGCGAGATAAAAGGGAAAGAACCGGCGCCACTCACGACGGTTGCGCCACCAAAAGAATGCCCCACGAGCGAGACGCCCTCATCACACTGAACCCAATCACCAGTCCAGGACTCCCAGTCCAACGGCGACTCATCTATCGTCCGTAGGTCTCCACGTTCGCCTGTCAGGACGAGGTTTCGGAAGGCAGAATATGCAAAATAGATCTCGTGCTTGCGAAACTCGAGCTGCTCTGCGCGGAAAGCAAAGTCTAGATCTGGCGAACTACTGGCACCCTCGCTATTGTTCCAGCTATGGAGCGATGGTGTCAGCTGAAACAGAACATAACACTCCCACGTCGTCTGCTTACACCACATCACTAGGACAAATGTAGAGTCGTGAGGATCGCTCGCCCGTTTCTTCTGACCTTGGTCTGCATATTGGACTGCTCCCATCGCGGTGCTCCATAGCGAGAACGACCTTCCCGGATGATGCTAGGTGCGTGCATAGCTGGCTATTGACAAAGAATGAGCAATTGTTGAAGTAGACAATTAGGCGCGGAGGCCCAAGCGTAACCTATATGTCGTTCCACTCCCACCAAGTCCGTGAGAGAATATGGCAAGGGGCCAGGGAGGTCGTTCATGTGGCGTAGACCGGTCCGTGGGAGCAGGACCCGGGTTCGATGTCGAGCTTTTCCGAAGGGGCGACGCATTTGGGAAGGCAGGAACCTGTGAATTGGAACTCGTGATAAGACCCGGGTGGGTGCTGAGACCGTGCTGATGACTTATACCTGTATACGTGATCCATACAAAAGAAATACCGGCCATAATATAGATGCCGATATACCTGAACATTCCCCATCCAAGTTAGAACGCGCGGCGTTGACACGATGAATGAGCCCGAGTAAAGGTCAGTGGTGAGACGTACCTGTGTAATGAGAATAACCCCGAACGGCCTCTGCAAGAGGTCTGCGAGAACGGGGGGTTTGGGTCGACTCCACTCAGGCTGGCTTCCAAAAACGACGCAGGACATACCTTGGGAGCCAGTCCAACCACGGTCGACTCGACTTGTCTATTGTCGGAGATGCAGGGTAATAGGCGGTGAAGGAGATCTCTTCCAATCGCAGCGCAGGGGTTATCTGTCCCGTCGCTGTACGCACCGCTGCCTCTCCAATGACCTGTGTCGGTCTGACTGGTAGTGCGAATGTGGTCGCTCCAACATTATAGGGACCAGTAGGGTGTTCGAGCAGCATGCCCGCTCCTCGGTTGAACGTCGAACGTCGTTGAACTCAGTGCCGGCATGACCGCACCCCAGTAGACAAATACGCGAATTGCCACGCGTCTTCTTCGTCTTCGTTCGGAGTTGCTTCCTAGCCTTTTGAGTAACGACGCTAGCTGTAACGACTCCCTCATTGGCCATTTTCTCTGTACAAGTTGCGCCGCCACTGCAGGAGGCATTACCCCACACCGGAACACGCCGAGAAAACACTAACTGCGAGCTCATCATCCCCCCCACACGCGCCCCCAAGCGCCGAATCACAATCCTTACGCCGCATAGCCCCGAGGGACCACGCGTCCAAGGGCCATCAAAAAACGTGCCAATAGAGCATTTTTGCCACCCCCACACTCACACGCTGTTTCGGACAAACTTGAGTTGGGTAGGATGCCCAAACGGCGCCCCTCTTCTGAGGTGCTTCAAGTATGATTGACATGATTGACATATCATAGCGCCACGCCACTCCGCCTACGCACCCCTTTTCGTTCTTCGCGTTCTCACGGCTGGATACGTTCCTTCGAAAGCTTGCGTAAAGTGGCGTAGCCTTTATGAGTTATCGTTGGATCTGCGCCGGCAAGCATGAACTATTTTCCCCCATCAAAGATGCCCGCCGACAGGTATTCTGTGCAAATCGCCCGATCCTTTGGAAGTTTTGAATTCATCCTAATTCAAAATCTGAGGAAAGGACGAGGCATGTGTATAGACCCTTGCGTACCCAATAACTGAGCATCAAAACTACTTATCTGTCGGATTGCCCCTGATCAAGTCGCAGATCGGGGCTGATCAGTGCGCTCCGCCACCCACGTATCAAACAAGAATTTGGGCCGGGCTGAGGCACACCATCGTTCTGGGGTGAAACGGGGCTTCAGCTCCAGGCAGCCTCTCAAATGTGATACACCGCATGCCCCACTTTTGCTTGGACAAATGAACGTTCCCGCAGATATGGGCTGCGGGTTCCAGTGTATGTGGTTAGCTCTCGACCATATATTTCAGTGATGCTATCAACTTCCCGAACACAGTATCGCTTGCAACAGCAAGGGTCGCCCAGCGATGCGCACCTCAATCGCCGCCCCTTATCTTATGGCAATAGTGCGATCGCTCTAGCTTTGATCGAAACATCACGATCGCCTCTACTCTCCGAGGCTGCCGGACTGTCAAGCAAGAGGCGTTCCCCTGCCTGGCGCTTTCGGCACACGCGTGATATCAGGAGTGGGCGCCACAATCAACCGGATCTAGAATGGCCGAGCTTTCGAGGATAGAAGGCGGGCATCACATTTTCATAAGATATTACAACATCGCACAACGTACACAACCTCACCCGTAAGACGACATAGAATACCCAAGAAAGCCGAATGTCAATAGGAACAAGGTACTGTAGAGTACATGCACAAGAGAGTGATGACAGTACCCCGGTTGTAGGATATAGATGCAAGAAGGCGTTCAATCATGGACGGCGGCCGTATCTGGAGTTCAAACATGTGCTTCCTTCAGTTCGAAAGTCCCAGCCGTATTTTTAGGTGAGGGACCAGACTCGCGTTGGCCATCATATTGCACTGTCTGTTCGACTGTGATGTGAAGCTGTACACATGATCTCGGCGTCAAGTCCCTGCGTTCTGATATCAGAGTGAGGCTGCGTACCCTCTTAGTTTCTAGCTGATCAGTAGTAAAATCGAGTGATCCACCCTATATCATATATGAGCTGCTGATCTAAAGCGAGAAATGTACGGAAACGTACGCGAGTCTGCTCGCCCTGCTGGTTGCGGTTGAAGGAATCCGGGAATAAGACAGGCATGGGTTCCACGGTCTCTTTGGGCGGTACTGCACGCCCACGGAAGCTCTTCCGCATGTTGAGACTGGATATAATTCGCTTAATCGAAACGAGTCGGGCCCGCGAAAGTAAAAGATCACTCACGTTGCAAAAAGAGAGTTTGCATACACTATCGTAAAAATTCCCTTAGCCCAAACTCAGTCGCGATTTAAAGTGACCTTACTTTTGGCAATGGCGAAATGAAGCGCCATGAAAATGAGATTGTGCGGCATGGTGAGCCACTATCAGAGTTATGTTGGCCAATATTCAGAGAATGAAACGTAGATGGCCTTTAAACGTACACAAATTAAGGACACTATGGTAGAAATACTGCACAAAGGAAACGACATGAGCGTCGATAGTTCGATACGATTGAGGGAGTACGGTACTAACCAAGTGAGGGTGCCATTGTTGATTGTGTAGATGATGATTGAGTCTATGACATCGTCCATTCTGGGTCGCAGAAGTGTTGGCGTGACATATGGATCGAAGTCCGCCGAAATGACACTCACGATCCAAAACCTCGGCGGCTCCCTTGCAAGTAGAAGCACATCCCGAAGGTGATTATCACATCGACGACGGACGAAAATGTCAGTCCGAGCGTGAACACCGTCTGCATTTATGTAAGATAGACAGAAATGAACAGAGCCTCAAATGGAAGCACCTTGTACTTGGCAGTGAAGGCGGGGAAAGTTTTGAGACGAATCCTAGAGACTGTTAATTATTTGCTGGCAAGTGTAGGCACAGCTTCTGAACTCACAACTCGGAGGTCGTGGCTATATGGCAAGTCGGTAGAGTGGTCAGACCACCGCTAGGCAGAGATTACACGTAATACAACATACTAAGTCCACAAGCTGTTCGTATGTCAGTAAACCTGGTGTACACGACGAAGCTTCGATAACTGACCTACACGCCCGATCGCAAGGAAGAACTGAGAAGGAGCTCAGTAACGAGCAAAGTTTACCAAAGACTGGAAGCCTCACCGTAGGACCAACGAGAAACCAGTTGCGTTTGCTCACTGTATTGTCGGTCATTAAACCCGATTTGGTATGGTATGGGCGCAAGGACGCTCACTGTTTAACAACCTCCACAAAAAGAATCTGGAATAGAATAAGTTATCACTGCCGTAATTGATAAGCGATTGCGCCCACGCACAGGTGTACAATGAGCGTTAAAATTGCCTGTGGCTGAATGTCAGCGAGAGCGCCTATCAAAGGGAATAATCACTGGGACGTACTGTAACCCCTATGCTAAGCTACGGCGAGCAGTCAGAAGAGGTGTGTGCAGCTTTCGGAAGCAAGCTACGCACGGAAACAGTTCTACATTACAGAGCAGGTTATACCGTTGGTGATAGACGAGGAATGTGGCTAGTACTTACGTTGGAATGACTCCCGCAACGTGAAACGGCACGTTCCCAAAGTTCGCGATGAGATATCTCCAGATCGAAGAGCATATGAGACAAGTATGGGTGACATCCAGTAACCTGCCGATCCGTGAAGTAGCACTCAGCATGCGAAGCGACTTGGGACACATGTTCCACTGCCTACCAAACCGCGGCAACCTACGGAGGTGAAATGGTTCGTATAGCAATTCGTGCATAAGAGCTGAGAACGACGCACCATGAGTTTGTTTAATGGCTTGTCGGTTTGATACAGCCGGAAGTAGAGGCACGCCTGGAAAGCCACAACCCCAGACAATCTGAGTAGCAGGTAGGGGACCGGGTCAGCAATGGCGCAGGGGAAGTGAGGATGGACGCACGCAACGGCAATGAAGCACCCGATGAGAAGGGCTCCCAACGAAAATCTCACGTCGATTATTGCGGGCATACCGTTTCTTGGGTGTGGGGAAGGGAAAATGGATCAAGAAGAGAAGACGGGGAATGAAGGGTTCTTAAGTAAGAATGGGTATACATCTATCACCGGCACATGGAGGTGGATCCTGTTCTGTGCATCGGACCTGAGACCTACGCACGCGTGGTCCATCAGGAAGAAGGGCGCATCAATGATCTTGTCAGCGTCAGTCCCTTGTACCGGTCTTTTACTCGAATTGGATGATATCAACCAATTGTTTGATCTTGAATCGTATCTCACTGACGCCTTGTCTGAAAATTTGCCCCGGACTGGGGCTTCTTGTCATCCTGTGAGATCAAAAGATAGGATGTTGCCGACCTAGCGTTTTGTGTAGTTGCCCCTTGGCATCCGTTTTTCTTCGTGTACAGCGTTTGACGCTTGACATGCTTGACACGTTGCAGCATTGCGGTGATTATCGATGATGCCTTTCGGCACATGACCTCGCCGTTTAAGCGCTCGCGCCACCTCGGCCTCAGCACAGCCAACACGCCCCAATCCGACACCGGATTAATATTTATATTCATGAATCATCGCCATCCTTCTGCAAATCTGAGCGTAAAGCTGCGCCGACATGCACAGGAGCCGATCAACCGCCCGCATCGTTCCGTAACCCCGCCCGAATGCTCCCGAAATCGCCGTGGTGCCCACTCGACTCGGCACGTCGACCCTTCCGAATTTAGTGGGCACATTCCTTACGATCGTCAGCCCATTCGTGAGTTTCCTTGTTTCATGTATTTAATGCCAACACTGAACATGATGGCGACGATGAAGGTTTGGGACGTGGTTCTTGACAAATGGGGATCGATCCCCCCGGTACTGTGGATGTATGCCTACCAGCCACGCGCCCGCCAGGGCAGCCAAGGGCGCCGGCGTGACCCTGGAATCCCCATGCGTCTTATTTAGCCTCCCCCTGGTACGTATGCTATGTCTACAGCTCGAGGTCTGAGAGGGCACGAAAAAGCCTGCATCCTGACGTGGTGGACGTGAAGAGTGCCTCTCAAGGTCAACTGATTGATACCTGTCACCCTTGCAGTCAAATAAATGTGAAACTTCATTGCATTTCAACAAGGATACTGTTCCGATATTCGACACGCATCATCCTATCTCATAAATATGCTTGAGGGGTGGTCTTTTTTTTTTTTTTTTTGAATCGGTTTATAGTTGAGGGGTGGTCATTGCCCTTGTTTCACCTTGACGCCATTGCGATATTTCGTGCCTGCCCGTCGACATGAGAGTTTTGCACGGACATGAAGGTATGCGCGCCTATCACAATCCTCGACAGGTGATTCACTTCTCTGACACACCCAATCACCTAGGTGGTCCATGTATCATACGAACGGCCCCCCGAGGAGGATCTTTGGCACCGCTTTTCCGTCGGACCTAGGTACCACTGCCTTCTCAAGACGGCAGTCTCCCGTTGCGCCCGTGTCAGCTAGCAGCTCAACCGAAGACAGCATAGTCGTAGGACGAGTTTCCGTATTCAAAACACCCCACGAGTCACCACGGCAGTTTATATTGCCTATACATTCCATGGCCATGTACAGCATCGGGCGCGTGAAAACGGCGGAGTTCGTAAGTACAGCCGCGAAAACCGTCCTGCTTCCATGGCAAAGGTCTCCATAGAAATTCGAAAGGCCCTGCATCCACAGCCATGAACAGCTGGATAGATGCAGCACTACTTCTGCTCCCGCGACTTGCTGTATCGCCCCTTTTTGGCTCCCTCATGTCTTCCTTCTGTAGAGGGTGCCACAAGTCGGATGACAAAGGCCCTCTTCGTTTATCTTGCCAACAACGTACGAAGTCTCTCCGAGTCCTTCAATGGCGCTGGCTTTCACTTGGCAGCGTCACAGCTGTGCCCGTGCTCCGTGTCTAGAGGGTTGCCTATCACTGGGGGGATTTTACAATGCAATCGAATTCAGTTTGAAAAATCCTGCAATCTGATTGGCCAGGTTTCGAGTATTGAACGTTACATTGTACAATCGAAAGCCCAGCGTGATATCTACTACACAGGCAATAATTCCTTCCGGTGAAATTGCTAGAAGCAATGCCGTAACAGCTATCACAATTTACCCTACCCCTGGCCTTGACAGGAGAGCAGTGGGCTTAGCGACCCTTTCTTGATCAAAGGGATCATGATCCGCTGTTGGCATAACTGTCCACCAGTTTTGCCGCTAAAGGGTTGATGCATCAGAACCAATGTATTGTCTAGATTGCTCGCGGAGTACTCGAGGAAGCCCAGTCCAGTAAAGGCGTAACGTTAGCCATGACAGAAATGAAACACCACTCTGACCTTGCATCCGATGTCGAGGCCCACATAAATGAGATCAACGTCGCAGAATCTAATCTAATCAGTTGCGGAGCGCTCCTTTCCGTCATACGGAACGGACCGGCCTGCCGTCTATGTCTCACTCACTTGTTGTGTATTCGGTTGAATCAAACAATCAATATTAACATTGATCAGTCCTCATATTTGCATTCAGCATCAGCATACGTACAAGTGTAGTGTTTAGGCCCGCTTTTAAATGGGCTTATCTAAAATCCGTGCCTGAACTATATTCGAAAGTTTTTTATCATCCACGAGAATTATTTAGCACTTATCAAGCTCTGTTGCAGAATTTCTTTTAATTTCAGTTAACGTACCTTTCCGTTTCCGCACATGCCGTGATCGCATTCCCTTTCTTGTGGTGGGTGACATCAGAAAATGACCAACTTTCTCTTTCTCCCCAATAATCCTGCGACGCTCTGCCAATGGCCAAAGGCCTCGGCAATGATATAAATAAACGATCTGCGTAACGGCAAAGGCAGAATATTGTACATACAAGGTTGTGTAATCTCCAGCGGGTGGAACGAAAAAAAAAACAAAAAAACGAAGAGGCGTGGGCGCCGGCGGCGAACGGCTATGAATGGCCGCTCCCACGCCCCACGCCTTTCAGGGCTATCAACCGACACTTTGCGCAGGGGGTTGGGCAAGGCAGTCCACCAGCGTACGCATGGCCCAGCTGGTGCCCAGCTGGGCACAACAGGACCAAGGGGAACGAACGGTGACGACCCCACGACGCAAGTCAGTCCATACCAGGTAACAAAGCAAGACATCTCCGCACCCGCACCTTTTGGGCAGAGAAATTTCAACTTAACCGGGAAACGATCCTCGCGATGTGATTGGGAGAATGGGCGCGTTCCTGAGGTGCACCACATCACGCGCCACGGATTCATTACAACCCCATGATTAGGAGCCTGGCTGGGTGCGTGCATTCCTGTAGTCGATAGGGTTCTGGGCTTACGTCTTCGCAACCTATCCGCCTGATTTCGTCCTCCCATGGCTGCTTCCTCTCTTCCTGCCAGTCGCTTAACCGGAAATTACAATTACGAATCCCTTGATTTTGGTTGAGGTCGGTCAGGGTTCTTGATTAGCGTCCATAACATTCCCTGCTGAGCTCTGCTATCAGATGTCGAAAGGCGGCGGCATCGGCGATAAAGTGACGTATGATGTCGAGGATCCAGTAGGGAAATCCTGTGGCCCCGCCTTTGGGTACTGGCCCCACACCACATGTACCGATGACCACTCTTGTTAGTAAATGGCACAAGTGCATACGCGGATGATGTATTTTCGCGTTCCAAGCGTACTTCTGACTTTGAAGAGTTCGAACATGAGGCAGTTCGTATAATCGGTGCATGCGGACGGTCCCATATCTGATGGTCACGGTAGTCCCGGACATAACCCATGGGTTCCCGGCATCTGGCGAATGAGGTCGGTTCTTTATATACAGTTATCGCTGACTTTACTGTACTTGCTTGGCCCAGCCCGGCTCATTTACGGCGGTGTCATAAGTACTTTTTGCATTGCCACGCTTTCAGCGACTCAGTTCGTCGCTTCGCAAGTACCGATCGGCAAAGCAATCGTCTGCAACGCTCTAACCCACTCGAATCAGCACTTCATCGCCTTATCATATGCCTCGATCACATGCCGTGCTTGAGCCCTAAAATACCTTCAAGCACACTCCCCTGCCTCGCGCACTAAGTACTCATGAGACCCCACATGATGAGCGAGAGTGGCATTCATTTCACTTATCCGGCCGCGCTAGCAGCATCTAGGAACCCATTCGGTGAGTCAGGCCTCCATGCGGCCACTTTCGTAATTGACGCTATCACCATCATTCTGCATTTTTTTCCATTCTGCCATCTTCAAAATTACCATTCTGGAATGCCACTGAATACCACTTTCTTTTTTTTCCTCCTCCAATCGTTTTGCAGTATTTCTTCAGTCCAAAGTTAGCGCCATCTACCGACCACGCGTGCTTGAGAATCTCCGGTGCTCATTTTTTCCGCCCCGCGATCGCGCCTGAAGTCATGAAACCATGGGAGCCTCCGAATGCAAAGGTCATCAGACGCCACGCCGTCATCCTTATCCGTCCACCTCCAACTCTCCGTGACAATAAAAGGCGGGTCCTTTTGTGTCCACATTCGCCACTTTCAAACATGAGTTGGTTCACTTCGGATTCTACGCAAGCCTCAGCCTGGAGAGAGGTCAGTGCGGCTTCCCTCCTGTCTCCCTTACATGTAGCTCATATTGCTACAGCTCAGTGGTAACACCATCCGAGTGGTGGTCACTTCAGCCTTGATGACCAACGCGGCGGTGTATCATGTAAGAGCATTTGCAGACTCCCATAGCATTTGACTGACTTCTATGCGTTGCAGGCTTCAAGGACTTGGGACGAACACGTTCGCGCTTCGGGGCTACCCGAGAAACGGGAGACAGCCATCATTCTCATGTCCGTTGCGCCTGTGTCTGGGGTTTGTTCTGTTCTGATTGCTTATTTCTACGCTCTATTAGCCGCCAATTCATCGCCCGCTATGTCCATGACCTTATCGTGAAGCATAATGTCCGTGATCTTCCTGACTATCCCGATTAGGCATTGACTTTGTATCTTTCACGTAGCTGAAGCAGTTATGGGACGTGAGAGATGACATCAGCAAAGACGGTGGGCGTCCTTGCGCTATGCTTAGCATCAGCATTGACCCTCTTCATCCAGCGTTCGAGCGAGTCCATTCTATCGCCGGCCAGAAGATTATCTCTCAACATTAGTCCGGGCAACGTGTCTGTGTAGCTACCAGTGTATTTCCAATCAGACCTATGGTTTTCCTATATCAATATGTAGATGAAACTAGACTATAGCGTAATGCCATGATAGCCTCCGTGATTATGAAAATTCCGTAAGCGCAACGTTTCGTGCTTTAGGCGGATTGCGTAATACTCGAGTCTCGAGCCTGCAAAGTAGCATGCCAACTTTGGACAAGCAGAACCCTTCCAACTGAAGAGTGATTGTGAAGAACCGAGCGTCCACGCTTCCAGAACACGTGGAATCGGTGCTTCACATACGTATCGATAACGGCCGTCGGCTCGCCTTCCGCGGTCCCCTTGGGTCTATATGCTGCCCAACGTAACGGTCACACCAGATCAGAGACAGAACTCGGCGTTAGAACTAACATTGACGACGTATCGAACTGACCGGCTGGCCTTGGGAAAGAGAAGCTGAGCTAGTGTGACTTAGGGCGCGACGCAGCGTGGTGCAATGGTACAAATTCTCACCACTTAGCTTTCGGCTGTTCGCATACTTCGTCCTCCAATCTTTTCAATAATTACAGTAATCTTCTCGGTAACACCCGCGTGATGAGTCGGGCCCCCACGACCCCACTCCTCCATTTCCCCTTGGCATTGACGTCTGTAGACCCTGCTCGCTCCACAGTAGCGGATGCAATTGGATAATTTGAAAGGAGGTTCGGAGGCGTGTAAATAGTACTGCGGGCCCGTGACAAGTGTCGATTGTGAGGTCGAAGCGGAGGCAATTACCACTAGAGTAGTAAGTACCAGTGACCTTGACGTCACCACAACACGGAGGCAGCAATGCCAAGATCCGAAGGGAACGGCGGGTCAGCTGCGCCGCCAAAGTATCCCGATATGGCTAACTTCACTGTGTCTGCCCACTTACCGGAGGAAAAACTGGCCATGATCACGACTTTTCCATGGATCGTTCCTTGCATTCTTTTGTAATATTTTTTAAAATGCCCTAGGCCCGAGAATGTGACTTGTGGTGACAGATGGATGTAGACGCATGATCGAGACCAGCGTGCTCGTTTATTTGGTTTGCCAAGCCTGCATGCTAGCCCGAGAGCTGACACATTGAAAGGACAAATGGACTCGGAAGTGTAAGCCTCGTGTGTCTGTAGCTTGTAAGTTATCACGGGACATTTACATAGCGATATGAGAAAAAAACGGATAAAGCATCCGTCGAACGCACTTAGGACTCAGGCGATTTGCGCTGGTGTGGGGTAGAAGGAGAGGTCCTTTTCACGATCGTCAGGCTATCGCCGCCGACGGTCCATTCCGTGCAACGTGGCTGTGAAGCCTACTCTAACGCCCCTAGACAATTATGGAGAACACGTCATCGGGGGCCCCGGAGCATTGAACGCCGAGCGGGTGCTCATACAACCTATATACGGGCTTAAGTTTTCAAAGCCCTCACGATCAGAGTGAAGCTACCGGCGGCCTGGGAAGTTTTGTATTTAGCGGCGGCACGCGATGGTAAGATCTTTGCACGCAGGGGCCCCCGCATCCCCGCAGTTCTGGCCCACTTGTGCGTGTTATCCGCGAGTGGAGACTTGTCTTCCCCGCACGGCCGGGCTGAACGTCAGAGTGACGATGTGATTTGTCAACACGCAGCGGACTGGTGCCGTTGCGGGCTATATGATTTACGCTGGTGTTCTCTTTTGACTGTTCCATCGATGAAAGAAGGGGAAGGCGGATTCGCTTATGACATGAGGCCTTCTCCAGGTCATCGGGATCAGAAACATAAGGAGATCAGTCGCCTCTGTCCGTGGAGAGGTCTAACGATCACACACACTGACGGAGCGAGGGGCCCGGGGACCTGCTGGAGGGTGAGGTCTCATCTCCATTCCGAACGTCCTGCTGTTCATGCTATACGCAAAGTCGAGTCGAAACCCTTGCAGTAAGTTTTACTTCCTCGGCGCAAGCGGTGCAAGGCGGCCACGACTGGACACCTTCCTGTTGAGTCACATCAGCTCATTTACGACTTTGGCCGATTCAAATTAGAAATGTCCGCCCGTCAGGCCGATGTACTGCATGTGAAGTCAGCTAGTATAGGCTCGTCTTTTGGACGGAGGTGTTAGTTGTTGATAAGATGTTGGCGAGAAGCGCGAGTGGGCGGAGAAGGGATCGGCAAAAGCGAACGGGAGAACCATGGACTGCGGGCACAAAGGGAGTTCTGGTCCCGTACCTCATACTCGTTGGCGAACATTTTATGAAAAAGTACCAGGTAAAGCTCGGTCATGGCTTGGGTGACTGGCTCGGCTGTTGCCGGTTGCGGGGCGGTGAGTGCGCGTTTCACAGTCAGCTGCCTTCTATGGTAGCTGTCATCATGGGCCGCGCCTCTACACTTGTGTAGCACCGCCAACAGCCAGCTATCTGTGGGCAGTGTTCCCCCCCACGATTTGGGTCGATAGCATCGCACCAGCACACTTGCAAGTGTCAGCATCTCTCCTTGCCACCTCACTCCATCCCTTTCGCGATGAGCGCTGCTGCGACTTTCCTCGACCTCCCCACCGAGGTTCTTATACTCATCGTGTGTTATCTGCCTCTCCAGGACGTCGTCGCATGCAAGCGGTTATGTCGTCGACTCCGCTCGCTTATCGAGAATTCCCAACTACTACAATACCACTATCGAGCCATGTGCAGCGGCGTGGAGGATCTGTTCTTGCCCGGCATCAGCAGTCACCGGTTCCTTAAGAGCCTCGAACAGTGGGAAATGGCGTGGCAGAAGTTCGATATCGGAGAGCGTTTCGCACGACACCGGTATCAAAACGTTCTGTGGACCGTCGAGCACATCGTACAGAATGGACACGTTGTAGCGATGCGTCTCGTGGATTCAAGCTGGCATACCACCCCGGGCTGGTCATATGCTGACATATCTCGCGTCTTGCTCCACGGCGATGAAAGTCCCCAGGCTCTCAGTTGGACTGACATTCACCTTGATACTAACATCAGTCCAAAGGGGTATGTCCTGGATGTCAACCAGGACCTAGTCGCGATGGCCTTCTTGTCTGTATCCACCGACTCTTCTCTCCGACGTGCTGATTTTGTTGCCTTTACAGCCGTGAAGCATTTTGGAGGCGTATGGACATCCAGTTCCTACAATTTGCTACAGGTCAACCCCACGATCTTGCCCGTGGCTTGACGTTTCATCTCGACTTGAACTGTAAATCTCACGCTGATTGCGAATTTACAATGGAAGTCATGGGCCCGTATCTCATTATGATTGTAATCTACAAAACCCACTTCAGGTTTTCCCGTCGACATCAAAAGATCTATTTCGTTGAATGGACCGAAGGCCGCATGCGCTGTGTGAGTTGTATGCGGCATTACCCAAACAAATATTCATCGTCAGAGCAGGTTCGACATGTCCGGGACAGCACCTACTTCCCTGCGATTTCCTTTGTATCCAAGGATCTTATCGTCCTGGCGCGTAAACGCGACTTTTCCCTGGAGATTTGCGAGATTAGAGGAGATGACAACGCAACTTTGACTCTCCAAACAGTTTGTATACTCAAATTGCCGTCTCTTCATCCCAGTACCCGAGTGCGGTTTTACATGCGCAACAAAACCCCGTTCGCCAGCAACTCTTCCCCTCCAGCTCTGCGCACGAACAGGCTTCCGTTCAGGAGCGCGCCGGCAGATGTCATCCTCGGTTTCGAAATCAGCGTCCGGCGATATGGCAGGCCCGGCGCCGAGATTCGCAGACTCGCCTTCTGGGTCCACCACAGTGCGTTGCGCAAGTACGCCGCGCAAGCTGCGCGTCCTTCGGGTGTCTTGCCGGAGCCGAAGAGTCTGCGCGGCATGCGAGGGTTGGCATCTCGGCTGGTCAAACGCATCGGCCACACTTTCGCGACCACGCCCGTCCTACACTGGTTGGAATGGGGTCCCAAATCGACGCGATGATCCCTGCGATCAACAAACGCTGGCGGGCATGCGCTGTGCGGTCCCGCATCAAGGATCATTAACTCTATTGGATTTCAGCCCCGGCCGCGTCGCTATGCTGTCTGCTCAGGATTCTTCGGAAAATTCGGTCCCAAAGGTCGTAGAAACCCCCACGAGGACCAACGCTGGGCGCTGCTTCCTTCGTGACTTTACATCCAAACTGCCGTATTGCGAATCTACGAATGAAGAAATAAAGTGCCGTGTATTAATGGATGACGAGTGGATCTTACAATATTTAAGGTGAGATTTCGCGTATTTGTTTGGTTGTGTTATATGACTTATAGACCACTACTCGACGCAGGAGGAGGGTTTGTTTCATTGGGAGGGTTCTGTCGATTTCCACAACATTCTACCTATAGACAACTCTTGTGGAGCCCAATAATGAAAGCATTCTCTCATCCGTTGTAGTTTCGACGTCACCGCTGCTCCGCATGGCTGGCGCGAGCGCGTGATGAAGCATTGTGTGGTCTCGCATGTCGTTGACCCGCGTTGACGCTGCTGTCTGCTACCCTCATGGCACCCAGAGGAAGAAGACCAGCCGAGATACCAGTCCCCGAGGACAAACCACATTGTTTTGGCAAAACAATTTGGTTTATCCTCGTCGACTACGGGCCCCAGCTCAGCTTCGGGGATAGCACCAAATTGTATGTACAGGCTGACACCGACTTCGACGACTTGAAGCGGATGATCAGCTTGAAGGCGGAGAAACAAGTTGACCTCGCCCCCTTCGACGCCAACAAACTCGAGGAAGGTGTGGGAATACAACCACCCGGAGCCCATGCAGAGCACGCTTCGAGGCCGCCGACTATCTCTTGCAAATTTTTTGAATCAAAAAATTGCAAGAGATAGCTGGCGGCATCGAAGTTTCCGTTAGCAGCGAGAACCCCCAGCACCTTTTAGCGAGGCAGAAGGTGATGGAGATCGACCTCACTGAGGACGGCATACTCCTCGTACGGGTACCACCACCGCAGACAACTGATACTGCCGGCGGCAGGGGTAGTGAGTGTTTCATACGTCCTGCTCCAACTCAGCATGTCTGACAAACGCGATGCCAGAACTTGTAGGAGATGTTCTCTCATCGGCGCTTGTCAGAGAGTACTAAGCTGTATTCATCAAAGTGGCAAATTGGAACGACTTCCAGGAATTTGACATCGGACTAATAAAGTAAGGCTTGCGAAAGCAGTTCCCTGGAACTTTATCGAGCTAGCTTCCTGTCTAGCTTCCTGCGAAACTCAGAAGAAAGCTTGACAGTAAGCCAGAGTAAGGAGTGACGTCTCGTTGGGCTCGGAAACGGGTACCTCGGACGTCCAATGACCTCCCTCTCCCCAAGCTCTGAGCCTGGAAGCCAAAGCCGCCTTGTCACATGATC
>WNFC01001954.1_pt1 | contig 21999 bp, 21 predicted proteins | sample 5400541 | NCBI WGS metagenome assembly WNFC01 (sample SAMN13153342, study PRJNA577476) | soil metagenome | isolation source: 120 cm saprolite under Douglas fir tree site 2 hole 2 replicate 1 | place: USA:California | collected 2015-04-18
GACCGGGATCAGGCTCACGGCCTAGCCCACGATGGCGAACACGGGATGCCGCGGCGCCTCGGCGCGGAAGGCTGCCAGGTCCGACTCCGGCTTCGCGTCGAAATACGGGCGAGTGATGGGCACGCGCGTCACGTACATCTTGAGCACGGGCGCGGCCTCGTCGTCTGCGATCTCGCGCACCCTGATCGGGTCCGCACGACCGCCGCGCGAGAGCGTTGCCTTGCCGGCGGCGCGCAGGTTGCGCACCCACGCGACTTCCCCATACGGCGCGACGAGCCAGCGCTGGCCGCCCTCCTCCACAAGGGTGACGGGCGTGGTGCGGGGCGCACCGCTCTGCCGCCCCGCGACGGTCAGGAGATACGTGCGCGCGGGTCCTAAGCCCAGGCGGAGCAGGACGGTCACGAGCGCGTTGGCCGCGCGGCGTCCGAGCCCCAACCGGTAGCTTGAAGTATTCATGAGAGCCGTTGCGCGTCCTGCGGCCCCCTCACCCTACCCTCTCCCCCTCCGGGGGCGAGCGAAGTTTCTCATGTCCATCTGCGCCTCCGGGGCGAGGGGAGCGAAGTGGCTAGGGCAGGATGCGCTGGTAGAGGACGTGGCGGCGGTTCTTGGTGAAGGGGCGAACTTGCCCCGGCCAGCGTCCCTGGTCCACCGCGGCGCCCCAGCCCGGGCTCGTCAGCACCTCCGGGCTCTCGATCTCGTAGGTCGCCGAGTAGGTCGGCTCATTTTCCATCACGATGGTCTTCTTCTCGCCGCCGATGATCATGGTCAGCGTCGTCTTCTTGAGCCGCGCCACCGCGATGACGCCCGGCACCTTGAGGAGAAGCGGCACGTGCTCGGTGTCGTAGACCTCGTTGAAGAGCTTTTCCTGAGCGGGCTCGACGTCCATGGCGGCGGTGAAGAGGTAGCGGGTCTGTAGGGCCATGAGTCAGGTCTCCTTATTGGCGGTGATCTTCGGCGGCGTCGACGGGCTCCCAGCCCAGTATGGCGCGCGGGTGCTCGAGATCGCGGTAGCCCCACTTGTTGCGGGAGGCGCAGAAGAAGATATCGAAGCGGACCGACTCCGCGGCGTCGACGCAGCTCTCGAGAAAGCGCGCGATGTCGCGCTGGCTGCACCAGACGGAAAACTCGCGCGCCGACCGCGGCCGGTCCTCCGCGTGCACGCGCCCGAGGCGCACGCAGATGACCGACAGCCCGTGGGCGTCCGTGTAGTGGCGCCCAAGCGCTTCTCCCCAGACCTTGCTGGCGCCGTAGAGGCCCGAGGGCCTGAGCGGCGAGAGGTGCGTCAGGATGGGCCACGAGGTGAGCCCTTCGTAACGGCCCGCGACGAGATCGCTGTAGGGCTTGTCGGATTCGATGCCGCTGACGGCGGCGCCGCTCGAGGCGAAGACTACGCGCTTGACGCCGGCCTCGCGCGCGGCCTCGAAGACATTGTAGGTCCCGGTGATGTTGTGACGCAGCACGGCCTCCCACGCGGGATTTCCCACCTGGGCCGCCAGGTGCACGACGGTCTCGACGCCGGCGAAGGCGGGCTTGATCGCTCCGAGGTCGGCGATGTCGGCCTGGTGGCACGGCACGCCCTCGACGGCACTCCGATTCAGCGCGCGCAGGTCATAGCGCCCGTCGATCTGTTTCCGGAACGCACGGCCGATGAGGCCGCTCAGCCCCGTGACGAGGACGCGGGACTTCGCCATCGCTAACGAATGGCCGAATGGGCGAGATTCGAGACGATGTCCATGCGCTGGCTGTGCCAGGGATCCGGCACGCGGCTATTGGTGAGGTACGCGAAGGACACGCCCGAGTCGGGGTCGGCCCAGCAATAGGACGATCCCACGCCGCCGTGCCCGAAGACGCGTGGCGAGGCCAGCGAACCCAGCCCGCGAATGCTGTCCGTCGTCCCGCGGGAGTGCGGGCCGATACCCCGGTGCATCGGCATCCCCATGTAGCCGTCCACGCGGTCGCCCGTGAAGTTCTTCGTCACGTACTGGACCATGCGCGGCGACAAGAGCCGCACGCCGTTGAGCGTGCCGCCGTGGGCCATCATCTGGTAGAAGGCGGCCATGGCGCGAGCCGTCGCGTAGCCGCCGCCGCCCGGCGTGCCCGCGCTGCGGAACTCGGGGTTGTTCTCATCCGCGCGGCGCACCTGCCTGCCGCTGTCCGCCGCGGGCTCGTGCATGTCGACCGAACGGCCGTGCTGGGCCTCGGGCAGGCCGACGAAGAGCTCGTTGCCGAGCCCGAGCGGCTCCGCGACGTTGGCGCGGATGAAGTCGCGGTAGTCGCTCTTGGTCAGCGCTTCGATCATCGCCGCCGCGGTCCAGTGGGCGGCCAGGCCGTGATAGTGCACGCGAGAGCCCGGCGTCCACTCGAGCGTGAAGGCGCACACGGTCTTGCGCAGGAGGTCGTGATCCGTCCACGCCGCCTTGGGCATCTGCGCGTTGGGGAATCCGCCCTGGTGCGTGAGGAGCTGGATGATCGTGATGTCGCCCTTACCGTTCAGTTCGAAGCCGGGCAGGTGCTCGGCGACTTTGTCGGTGAAAGAGAGCGCTCCGCGCTCGACCAGGAGCCAGACCGCGCAGGCCGTCACGACCTTGGTGTTCGAGTAGAGCAGCCAGAGCGTGTCCTCCGACGCCTGCGCCCGCGCCGGATCGATGCGCGCATCCCCGATGGTCTCGAACAGCGCCAGCTTGCCGCGGCGGGCCATCGCGAGCTGCGCGCCCGGGTATCGCCCTTCGGCGATGTGGCGCGTGACGGTTTCGAGCAGGCGCTCGAGCGATTTTGGGTCGAGGTCGAGCGAGGCTGGCGTGGCACGTTCGAGCGGGAAGGTCATGGGGGAGACTCCTCTCAGGGATGTGTGGTGATCCGCGGCCTGACTCTGATATCCGGCTGGGGCGTCCGGCATGGGGCTCAGAGAATAGCCCAGACCGGGCGGGGCCGCCAGCGCCTCCGCGCTGGACGTTATCGCGGGGCTGCGATAGCATGGCGGTCTCTTTCGTGACCGTCGACCAGCGCAGAGAGGAGCCGTGACATGGACCTGAACTACACGACCGAGGAGCTGGCGTTTCGCGACGAGGTGCGCTCGTGGCTGCGCGCCAACCTGCCCGACGACCTGCGCCAGAAGATGGAGAGCTATCAGGAGCTGTCCAAGGACGATCTGCTGCGCTGGCACAAGATCCTCGCCAAGAAGGGCTGGGTCGCGCCGGACTGGCCGAAGGAATGGGGCGGGACGGACTGGAACGCCGTGCAGAAGTACATCTTCGAGGAAGAGTGTGGCTACGCGGCGACTCCGCCGCTGGTGCCGTTCGGGCTCCGGATGTGCGCGCCCGTGCTCTTGCAGTTCGGCACGGAGGCCCAGAAGAAGCGCTTCCTGCCGCGCATCTACGACGGCACCGATTTCTGGTGCCAGGGATACTCGGAGCCCGGATCGGGCTCGGACCTCGCCTCGCTCAAGACGCGCGCCAAGCGGGAGAACGGCCACTACGTCGTCACGGGCCAGAAGATCTGGACCACGCTGGCTCACCACGCCGACTGGATCTTCTGCCTCGTGCGCACCGACCCGAATACGGGCAAGCGCCAAGACGGCATCTCCTTCCTGCTGATCGACATGCACACGCCCGGCATCACGGTGCGGCCCATCGTCCTGCTGGACGGCAGCCAGGAAGTCAACGAGGTCTTCTTCGACGAGGTCAAGGTTCCCGTCGAGAACCTCGTGCACGAGGAGGGCAAGGGGTGGACGGTGGCCAAGTACCTGCTCGGCTACGAGCGGATGGGCACCGGCCGCATCGGCCACTCCAAGCGCGAGCTGGCCCGGCTCAAGGAGCTGGCCGGCGACTACATGAAGGACGGGCGGCCGCTCCTCGAGGACACGCGCTTCCGCGACCGGCTGACGCGGGTCGAGGTCGAGCTGATGGCGCTCGAGATCACCAACCTGCGCTTCCTCGACCAGATGGTGCGCAGCGGACGCCCGCCCGGCGCCGACGTCTCCATGCTCAAGATCAAGGGCACGGAGATCCAGCAGGCGATCACCGAGCTGATGATGCAGGCGGCGGGACCCCTGGCCCAGGCCTTCCGGCCGGTGGACGCCATGGACTTCGACCACTTCACGGCGCGGCTGGCCCCGCGCTACTGCAACATGCGCAAGGCCACGATCTACGCGGGCTCCAACGAGATCCAGCGGAACATCATCGCCAAGGCGACGCTGGGCCTGTGACGGCATGAACTTCGATCTGAGCGAAGAGCAGCAGCTCCTGGCCGACAGCCTCAAGCGGTACCTGAACAACGAGTACTCGATCGACGCCCGCGCCAAGATCGTGGCCTCGCCGACGGGCTGGAGCGAGACGGTGTGGGCCGCGTTTGCCGAGATGGGGCTCCTCGGCGTGCCCTTTCCCGAGGAGCACGGCGGCTTCGGCGGCACCGCGGTCGACGTCATGCTCGTGATGGAAGCCATGGGCGAGGCGCTCGTCGTCGAGCCCTACTGGGTCAACGTGGGACTGGCCGGCCGATTGCTCGCGCGCGCCGGCTCAGCCGAGCAGCAGAAGCGCATCCTGCCCGCGCTCATCCAGGGCAAGCATCGCCTCGCCTTCGCCCACACCGAGCGCACCGCGCGCTACGACCTGCGCCACGTCGGTGCCCGCGCCAAGCGCTCCGGCCAGGGCTTCACGCTGGAAGGGGAGAAGCGTGCCGTCCTCCACGGCGCCGGCGCCGACACGTTGATCGTCTCGGCGCGGACGGCCGGCTCCGATACCGACACCGCCGGCATCAGCCTCTCCCTGGTGGATCGCGGCGCCGCCGGTCTCACCGTGAAGGACTACCGCACGATCGACGAATTGCGGGCGGCCGACGTGTGGCTCTCGGGTGTGGTCGTGCCGGCGGAGGCGATGCTCGGCACGGAAGGCCGGGCGCTGCCGGCGATCGAGGACGCCGCCGACTACGCCACCGCGCTTCTCTGCGCGGAGGCCGTCGGCGCCATTCGCTTCGCCAACGAGACCACGCTCGACTACATCAAGAACAGGCGCCAGTTCGGCGTGCCCATCGGGAGCTTCCAGGCGCTCCAGCACCGCATGGTGGACATGGTGATCAGCTACGAGCAGGCGCGCTCCATGGCGTATCTGGCCTGCGTCAAGGTCGACACCGCCGGCGCCGCCGAGCGCCGCCAGGTCGTCTCGGCGGCAAAGATCAAGGTCGCCGACGCCTGCCGGCACGTCAGCCAGGAATCCGTGCAGCTCCACGGCGGGATGGGCATGACCGAGGAGCTGAAGATCAGCCACACGTTCCGGCGGCTGACCATGATCGGGCAGACCTTCGGCGACGCCGAGCACCACCTGGAGCGCTTCGCCGCCTCCGACGCCTCGGCGGGATAAAACTCCGGGTCTTCGCGTCAAGATGTAGTGGTTCCGGATGCAGTGTCACGGATGTATGGACACGACTTCCGCCCCGACCCCATACATGGGGCCGGTCCGCGCGCGCTACCAGATGTATCGGGAATTGACTCGCTCTGTCTTCGAGACCATCCTCACGCGCATCGGATGCCGTCACCGGGGCGGCATTCCGGCCGAAGTTTTTTTCAACGGCTGCGCAGAGGAGATCATGGTGACGACCAATGACCTGGAAGCATTCTTTCGCGACGGCTGGAACCGTCATGACGTCGACCTTCTGATGACCTTCATGTCCGACCAGTGCGTATTCGAGACCACCGCCGGGTCGGAGGCCTGTGGCACGCGTCACAGCGGGCGCGAGCGCGTCCGCGAGGCGTTCGCCAAGGTGTTCAGCGTGTTCCCCGACGCGCGGTTCGGTGACGCGCGCCATTTCGTCTCCGGCGACCGGGGCGTCTCGGAGTGGCTCTTCACCGGCACGGCGGCCGATGGCAGGAAGGTCGAGGTCAACGGCTGCGACCTCTTCACGTTCTCGAACGGCAAGATCGCCGTGAAGAGCTCCTACTTCAAGAGCCGCTCCGCGTGATCTGAGACGTGCGGCTCGCGCCGCTCAGGCCTGCCGGGTCGCCCGCCAGTGGGCGGCGATCTCGGCGAGCGGCGCGGTCCAGACGCGCGGCGTGTGCTTGACGTGGTCGAGCAATTCCCGCAGGCACGCCAGGCGCGACGGCCTGCCGATGATCTGCGGGTGGAAGGTGAAGTTGGTGACGCCGTGGGCCTCGGTGATGCCGTCGAACTCGGTGATCCAGCCCTGCAACACCGGCCCCGGCGCCTGGATGCTCCGCTGTCCCGTGAACATGAAAAAGGGGGCGTCGTCCAGCACCCACGAGACGGGGATCTCGACCAGCGCCCGGCCTCCGGTCTCCGGGTGCAGGTACGGCGCCAGCCTGTCCATCATGTTCGACGAGTATTCGAAGCCGTGCTTGGCCACGAGCTCGAGCGACTTCGCGGAGAGCTGCCAGGCCGGCGCCCGCCAGCCGACGGGCCGACGCCCGGCGAGCGGCGTCAGCACCTCGAGGCTCTTCTCGAGTATGGCTTCTTCCTGCTTGGGATCGAGATCGCTCACGCGCTCGTGCAGGTCGCCGTGGCAGCCGATCTCGTGCCCCGCCGCCGCGATGGCGCGGACCGCGTCGGCGTAGTGCGACGCGACCCAGGCCGGGATGAAGAAGGACGCGCGCACCTCGGCCTTCTCGAGGAGCGCCAGTATGCGCGGCAGCGCCTCGATCGGGCCGAAGCGCCCCTGGGACAGCGTCACGGGCTCCTGAACACCCCGCGCCATCCAGAGCGTCTCGGCGTCCATGTCGAAGGTGAAGGCGCAGGCGGCCCGGGTCTCTCCGGGCCATTTCGGTATCCCGGAAGCGGTCGATGTGGCGTCGGCCATGGGCTCAGAGACTAGCGCAGACTGGGGACGGGAGCCAGGCGAAGCCGCGCAACCACCGGGAGATGATCCGAGGCAATGCGGGCAAGCTGGCTTCGGTGCACGCGGAAGCTGTCGGCGTGGAGCTCGCGATCCCAGTAGATGCGGTCGAGCGGGAAAATGGGGAGCGGCGCCGGATGGGTGCGCCGGATGCGGGGCCCGTGGAGCTCGCGGCGGAGCGCGCGACCCACGGCGCCGGGGAACCACTCGTTCAGGTCGCCGATCACCACGCGGGAGCCGGGGAGATCGTGCCGGAGGACCTGCTCCCGCACCAGCGCCTCCACCTGCTCGGCGCGCTCGCGGATCTTGAGCCCGAAGTGGACATTGAAGAGATGGAGCGGGTGCTCACCCACCATCATGTCGAGGCGGAGACCCCCGCGCGGCTCCCGGGGCGGGCACGTCAGGTCGAAGGTGTGAGACCCGTGGACCTTGAAGCGCGTGAAGATGGCGTTGCCGTAGGGCATGTTCTCGAAGTGCCGCGTGACACCCATCTCCATGCTCATGCCGAGCTCGGCGGCCAGCGCCTCGGCCTGGGGCCGGTAGATCTCCTGGATGCCCACGACATCGGCGTCGATCTCGCCGAGGACCCGGGCGATGCGAGCCAGGTCGACGCGGCGATCGAGGCCCTCGGCTTTGTGGATGTTGTAGCTGGCCACGGTCACGTTCATTCCCATCCTCCCCAGTTTCCCAGCATACGGGTGCCTCCGCTTCCTCGCAAACATTAGGATGAGGGGGGTGGGTCGTAGACGCGCCGGAGCACGAGGTGGGTGGGGAGATAGATCGCGATCACATGAAACGCAATCAGGAAGAGCAGCCAGAGCCGGGGCGCCATGAACGCCTGGGGATGCTTGTCATCGAGCCCGTACACGTAGTTGAGGTTGACCGCCCAGCTCGGGTGGCTCGCGGAGGGCGGCGGGGCGGGAGCGAAGAGGTAGGACACGAGCAGGACCACCACCGCGGCCGCGGATTGCAGGCGGAACGCCCGCCGGTCGTAGCCTAATCGCGAGAGGAGCCAGAGAAGGACGAAGGGCAGCCAACCGTGAAACGAGGAGAGTATTCGCAGGAACGGGGGAATGCTCGCATCCAGCATGTAGCCGGTGACGCCGGTGACGTGTACGCCCGCGACCAGGCGGCACAGGAGGTCGACCACCCACAAGAGCTGCGGCACCGTGATCGCGACCGCCTGCATGCTGACGAGCAGCGGGCTTTCGATCCAGATCGCGACGGCGGTGACGAGCAGCGCGATGTCGCAGAAGTAGAGAAAGTTCCACGGAGTATAGGCGACCCAGTAGCACGGCACCAGCACGACCACGTAGGCGGAGTACGCCACCTTTACCCAGATCGGAATGCGCCGGCCCACTGGCGTGGTCATGTTGTATCGTGCCCTGTGGCATAGGGTTCATCATCGACACTGGATCCGCAAGAGCGACCGTGAGGAGCCTCGGGCATGGGTGACATGACGGGCGGACGGGCGGTGGTCGAGCTGCTCAAGGCCGAGCAGGTGCGCTACATCTTCGGGATCGTGGGCGCCACATTCCTGGACGTGCTGGACGCGCTCTACGACGATCGCAGCGTGGAGTACGTCAACGTGCGGCACGAGCAGGGCGCAGCTTTCATGGCCGATGGCCTCGCGCGCGTGACCGGCCTGCCCGGCGTGTGCCTGGTGACCAGCGGACCGGGCGCGACCAATCTCCTCACGGGCGTGGCGGCGGCGTACGTCGCCCATTCGCCCGTGGTCGTCCTCGTGGGCGGCATCGCGGTCGAGCACTATCAGAAAGACGCGTTCCAGGAGTTCGACCTGCTCGGCATGTTCCGGCCGGTGACCAAGTGGGCCGTCCAGATCACCCAGCCCGACCGTATCCCGGAGCTGCTCCGCGCCGCGCTGCGCACCGCGATGAGTGGCCGGCGCGGTCCGGTGTTGGTCGAGATCCCCCGCGACGTTCTCAACGACACCGTCTCGTCGTCGGCGGCGCTCCCGCCCTCGAGCTATCGGTCTACGCACCCGCCGGTGCCGCATCCGGACGCCATCCGCGAGGCGGCGCGGCTCCTGCGTGACGCGCAGCGCCCGCTCCTGCTCGCCGGCGGTGGCGTCAACTGGGCCGGGGCCGGCGATCTCGTCGTCCGCCTCAGCGAGGAATACTCAATTCCGATGATCACGGCGTACGGGCGCAATGACGCCGTGCCCAACACGCATCCGTTGTACGTCGGCCCGCTCGGGCGCGCGGGGGCGCCGGAGGCGGCCGCGGCCTGCCGCCGGGCCGACCTGATCCTCGCCGTCGGCTCCCGCCTCGCCCAGTTCACGACGCACTTCGACGATCGCTACATCCGTCACGGGACGCCCATCGTCCAGATCGACGTGGAGAGCCGGGACATCGGCCGCTACTATCCCGTCGCCGTCGGCATCCAGGCCGACGCCCGGGAGGCGTGCCGGGCCCTGCTCGAGACGCTCGCGACGGGCGCCCGCCCGAAGCGGGAGGCCTGGCTGCGCGAAGCGGAAACGCTCCGCGCCCAGCGCCAGGCCCGCCTCGCCGCCGAGGCCGGTCTCGACGCCAACCCCATGAAGCCCCAGCGCGTCTACGCGGAGCTGCGGCGCGCGCTACCGCCCAATACGATTGTCGCGCTCGACGCCGGTGCCGCGCCCGCTTACGGCTACGATCGCCTGCAGTTCGCCGGGCCCCGAACATTCCTCACGCCGCTCGATCTGGGCGGCCTCGGATTTGCGTTCCCGGCCGCCCTCGGCGCCAAGCTCGGACGCCCCGCCGCGCCCGTCCTCGCCATCCACGGCGACGGCGGCTTCCTGATGAACGCGCAGGAGATCGAAACGGCCGTGCGCCACCGCATCAACGTCGTCACGCTGGTCATGAACAACAACTGCTGGGGCTCGGAGAAGGCCTACCAGCGGGCGTTCTACGGCGCCCGCTACATCGGCTGCGACATCGGCAACCCGCGCTACGACCAGTTCGCGCGGCTCTTCGGCGCCGAGGGCTATTACGTGGATCATCCCGACCAGGTTGGCGACGCCCTCCGCGCCGCCCTGCGCGCGGGCAAGCCGGCGGTCATCGAGATCCCGATCGACCCCGACGAGCTGCCGACGCCCGTGCAGGCGGTGCGCAAGGACGCGGCCGCCCGCGGGTAACAAACCGCTCGACGCGCTTCGAGCGCGCTGATAGTATCGGGCGCGCGATTTTCACAATCCACGCTCGGGGGAGAGCGCCATGGGCCGAACACGCGGAATGGGACGGGGGCTTCGGCGGGCGTGGTGACTCTTCGCGCGGCGCGGTTCTCTCTCGTCGTCCTGAGCGTGCTCGGCCTGTTGTGGGGGTCCGCGAGCGCCCAAGACTACAAGTATCCGTACCGTGACCCTTATCTCGCGTCGATCACCACCGCCATCCTGAACGCGGAAGGCCACGTGCCCGGCCTCAAGCGGCAGGTGGTCCACGTGCCGGTCCTCCCTGGGAGAAACGCCCTGCCGACCCTGGAAGGACGCGGCGGCCTGAGTGTCGCCCTCTATAGGCAGAGCCGCCCGGCGCCCCTACTCTTCATCGTCGCGGGCATCGGGTCCAACCCATACTTTGGGGCCGCCACGTATTTCGCCGGCCTCCTTCATCGGAAGGGATATCACGTCGCCATCCTGCCCTCGCCGATGAGCTGGAACTTCGCCCTCGCGGCCAGCCGGAGCGGCGCGCCGGGCTACGTGCCGGAGGACGCGCGGGATCTCTACGTCGCCATGCAGAAGACCCTGGAGGTCCTGAAGAACCGCTCCGGACTTCGGATCACGCGTATCGTCTTCATGGGGGTGAGCCTGGGAGCGCTCGAGGGCGCCTACCTGAGCGTGCTGGACGCGAAGGAGGGCAAGCTCGGCATCGAAAGGTATCTTTTGGCCAATCCGCCCGCCGACCTCACGTTCGCCGTCAGGAAGCTCGACGAGATGGACGCGCTGCGGGAGAAGTTCGGCCTGGCCAAATCCGAAGCCATCGTGCGGAAGGCCATGGCAGTCGCCGAGCCCTTCACCGAGGAGAGGCGGGAGAATCCGGATTTCGGCAAATTGGTCAAGGGGTTTGCCGTGTTCACCAACGACGAGCTCCAGTTTCTCATTGCCGGGTATCTGGAGCTGGTCCTGCCCGAGCTCGTCTACGTGTCGGAGGTCATCCAGGAGCAGCAGGCCGGATCGGCGACGAAGACGCAGGCGAGAAGACGCATCCAGGACGCCAAGAGCGTCACCTTCACGGAATACAGCGAAAAGATCGGCGTGCCGATGTGGAGAGTGCAGACCGGGGATTCACAGGCAGATCTGGACGCATTCACCAAGCAAGGATCCTTGGCTCCGATTCTCGACGAGCTGCGCGGCAACCCGCGCGTGTACATCATCCATAACGCCGATGACTTTCTCGCCGAGAGCAAATCGCTCGACGAGCTCAAGGAGGCGATGGGTTCCCGGATGGTGGTGTACCCGTATGGAGGGCACCTGGGGAATCTCTGGTACCCGCCGGTCCGGGACTACGTCCTGGGCGTGTTCGGATCGGCGCCCTGAGCTGAGCGTCTTCGTCAGTACAGGTGGCAGGCGGCGAGGCGGCCGGCCTCGGGCCTGAGCTGCGGCTCTTCCGACGCGCACCGGGGCATGACATAGGGACAGCGCGGGTGGAACCGGCAGCCGCTCGGAGGATCGAGCGGGCTCGGCACCTCGCCGGACAGCGCGATCTCCTCCACCCGCCTGTCGAGGTCGATGGGCAGCGCCGCCGCGAAGAGCGCTTGCGTGTATGGATGCTTCGGGTCGAGCGCAACCGCCGTCGCCTCGCCCAGCTCGACGACCTTGCCCAGGTACATCACCGCGATGGTGTGGCTCATGTGGGCGACCGCGGCGAGATCGTGCGCGATGAAGAGGTAGGAGACGCCCAGGCGCTTCTGGATGTCGCGCAGGAGGTTCAGGATCTGCGCGCGTATCGACACGTCGAGCGCGGACACCGGCTCGTCGAGCACGATGAGCTTCGGCGACAGCGCGAGGGCGCGGGCGATGGCGATGCGCTGGCGCTGGCCACCGGAGAATTCGTGCGGGAAGAGCTCGGCCGAGCGCTCAGGCAGGCCGACCAGATCGAGGAGCTCCCGCACGCGCCGTCGGAGCTCCGTTGCTCCCGGACGCTCGTTGATCACCAGCGGCTCGGCGATGATGGAGCCGACGCGCATCCTCGGATCGAGCGAAGCGTACGGATCCTGGAACACCGCCTGGACGGAGCGCCGGTAGTGACGATCCGCCTTGGCGCCCAGGGTCGAGACGTCCGCGCCCTCGAAGCGGATCGTACCCGCGGTGGGCCGCTCCAGGCCTAAGACCAGCTTGGACGTGGTCGTCTTGCCGCATCCCGACTCGCCGACCAGGCCGAGAGTGGTCCCCACGTCGATCTGGAAGGAGACGGAATCGACGGCCCGCACCAGGCCCGTCGACCAGCCGAGCGCCCCCTGGCGGACGGGGAAATGCTTGGTGAGGCCCGATGCCTCCAGGAGAGCCGTGGGCATGGCGTTGGCGTCAGGCCGGCTCGTGCAGCCAGCAACGGCTGAGCTGACCATTGGCCACGGGGAACTCGGGCGGCGCCTCGCCACGGCAGCGCTCCATCACGCTGGGACAGCGGGGCGCGAAGGCGCAGCCGGCCGGCAGTCTCGCCAGGTCAGGGGGCTGGCCCTCGATGGCGGTGAGCCGGTCGGTTTTGACGCCGAGCCGCGGGACCGAAGCCAAGAGCGCCTGCGTATAGGGATGGCTTGGCGCCGTGAAGATCTGGCGCACCGTCCCCGTCTCGACGATGCGTCCCGCGTACATCACCGCCACCCGGTCGCAGATCCGCGAGACGATGCCCAGGTTGTGGGTGATGAAGATCATGGCCAGGCCATGCGTCTGCTGGAGCTCCTTGAGGAGGGCCAGGTACTGGGCCTGGATGGTCAGGTCGAGGCTGGTCGTCGGCTCGTCCGCGATCAGCAGGCGGGGAGGCGCGGCGATCGCCATGGCGCCGACGACCCGTTGCCGCATGCCGCCGGAGAGCTGGTGGGGGAAGGCGCGCAGCCGCGTTGCCGGGGACGGGATGCGCACCGAGGCGAGCAGCGCCGTCGCGCGCTCGGTGAGGGACTGCCCTCGCAGGCCGTGATACAAGGCCACGGGCTCGCGGACCTGCATGCCGACGGAGAAGACCGGATTGAGCGAGCTCATCGGGTCCTGGAGGATCATGCCGATCTTGCGGCCGCGGATCTGCTGCATCTCCTGCTCGCTCTTGGTCAGGAGCTCCTCGCCGTCGAGAAGGACCGATCCGCCCAGGATGCGCGCGGCCCGCCGCGGCGCGAGCCGGATTATGCTGAGGCAGGTCATGCTCTTGCCGGAGCCCGATTCGCCGACCAGGCCGAGCGTCTCGCCCGCGGAGACCGCGAACGACACGCCGTCGACCGCTTTGACGGTCCCCCACCGGGTGACGATGTGCGTGCGGAGGTCTCGAACTTCGATGACAGGGCGTGACACGGGTCAGAGTTGACGCAGCTTCGGATCGAGGGTGTCGCGCAGCCAGTCGCCGAGGAGATTGAAGGCGAGCACCACGAGCATGATGGCGAGCCCCGGGAACATCGACACCCACCAGGCGCTGGTCACGAACTCGCGTCCCTCTGAGATCATCGATCCCCAGGCCGGCGTGGGCGGCGGGATGCCGGCGCCGAGGAAGGACAGCGACGCCTCCACGATGATGACGTAGCCGATCTGCAGCGTCACCAGGACCACGAGCGTGTTGAGCGTGTTGGGGAAGAGGTGGCGGGTGATGATGCGCCACGCGCCGGCGCCGGCGATGCGCGACTGGGCGATGAAGTCGAGCTGCATCAGCGTCAAGACCTGGCCGCGGATCACGCGGGCGAAGCGCGCCCACAGGATGACGGCGATGGCCACCACCACGTTGGTGAAGCTCGGGCCGACGGTGACGGCCAGGATCAGCGCGAGCAGGATCACTGGGAAGGACATCGTCGCGTCCGTGCCGCGCATGAGCGCGGCGTCCACGCGGCCTCCGTAGTAGCCCGCCACGAGCCCCACCGCCGCGCCGAACGCGCTCGCCACGAGCACGGTGATCACCCCAGCCGCCAGCGACACGCGCGAGCCCCAGATGATGCGCGAGAGCATGTCGCGGCCCAGCCGGTCGGTGCCGAGCGGGTACTTCCACGTGCCACCCTCCTGCCACACCGGCGGCTTGAAGCGGTTTCGGAGCGATTGGTCGTGCGGGTCGGCCGGGCTCAGGAGCGGAGCGAGGATGGCCAGCAGCACGAAGACGGCGATGATGCCGAGCGAGATGACGGGCAGTCTCCGGCCGCCCGACGTCTGGGTCGCGGAGACGAGGGGGTCCGGCAGAGCGATGGCGTGGCCGGCGGGCTCAGCGGGCATGACGGATCCGGGGATCGATGACCGCGTAGAGGCAGTCGACGCCGAGATTGACCACGGCCACGATGGCCGCGGTGGTCAGCACCACCGCCTGGATCACGGGGAAGTCCCGCGAGCTGATGCCCTCGTAGGCGAGCCGCCCAATGCCGGGCCACGCGAAGACCGTCTCCACCACGATGGCGGTGGTGACGAGGATCGAGAAGTAGATGCCGGCGAAGGTCACCACGGGGATGAGCGCGTTCTTCAGCGCGTGGCGCCAAACGACGTTGTGCTCCACCACGCCCTTGACGCGCGCCAGCTTGACGTATTCCGAGTCCAGCACCTCGAGCATTGCCGAGCGCAGGAGGCGCATCATGCCCGCCACCACGAACCAGCCAAGCGTGAACCCGGGCAGGATATAGCTCGTGAAGCCGTCGTTCCCGCCGGCGGGCAGCCACTGGAGCCGTCCCGCCACGAATTCGACGAGGACGATGGACACCCAGAACGTCGGCAGCGACTGGCCGAGCACCGCGATGACCTGTGCCGTCCTGTCGAGGCCGGTGCCCTTCTTCACGGCAGCCAGCACGCCCAGGGGAAAGGCGATGGCCATCGAGATGGTCATGGCGAAGGCGGCGAGGCTCAGCGAGTTGGGCAGACGCTCGCGGATCAGCTCGCTGACCGGCTTGCGCGCGCGCAGCGACATGCCAAAGTCGCCCGTGATCGCGCGCCCGACGAAGGACAGGTACTGCTCGACGTACGGCCGATCGAGACCGAGGTACTGCCTCGCCTCGGCATAGTCCTCGGGCGTCGCCGACATGGGAAGTATGAGCTGGAGCGGGTCGCCCGTGGCCCTGGCCAGGATGAAGACGACAACGGAAAGGATGGCCAGCGCCACGAGCGACTGGAGCAGCCGGGCGAGGACGAAGCGGATCAACGCTCTACTTCGACGAGGCGAGCTCGTCGAAGAAGAGATCGTACATGACCGTGCCCGTGTTCCACTTGCCCAGCTTTTTCCCTGTCGCGTACGCGGAGTGCAGGTAGACGATCGGCATCCCGAGGTGCTCGCTCCTGATCCGCGTGTAGATGTTCCGCATGAGCGTGTTGATCTTCTCCCGGTCGGTCTGCCGGATGACCTGGGCGATCATGCCGTCGACCTCGGTGTCGTTCACGGTGTCGTTGGGCTTTGACGGCGAGTAGGCCATTTTTTCCAGCAGCGCGTACGTGCCGATCCAGTCGCGGTTGGCGATATTGTAGTAGCCGACCGAGCCCGGCGTCTTCCGGTCCACCCAGTTCTTACGGAACGCGGGATAGTCCACGGGGATGAGCTTTGTCTTGATCCCGATCTTCTCCCAGTAGCCGCTCACCGCCTCCGCGAAGGCCTTGCCTTCGGGCAGGCCGGGAAGCTGGAAGGCGTAGACGTCCAGGGGAAAGCCTGCGCCCACTCCCGCGTCGGCCAGGAGCTTCTTGGCGCGCGCCGGGTCGTACGGATAGGCCATCTCCGGCGTCACCTTGAAGCCGATGTCCTTGAAGGCCCAGGAGAGCCCGAGCGGGATGGCGGCCGGATCTGCCTTGCCGGCGAAGATGGACTGCGCGATCTCCGCGCGGTCGACGGCCAGGTTCATCGCCTCGCGCACCCGCTTGTCCTTCATGGGCGCGGGAAGGCCTTCGGGGGCCAGGATCCACCACATGCTGAGGATGGCCTCCTCCCGCCGGAAGTGGACGGGGAAGCTCTCCTTCTCCAGCTCCTTGACCCGCTCGCGGCTGACGTCGGCCACGTCCACCTCACCCCTGCGCAGGAGCGCGATCCGCGTCGTCTCCTCGGGGACGAGTTTGAAGATCATGTTCTTGTACTTGGGCACGCCGATGCGCCAGTGGTTGTCCACGGCGGCCAGCTTGATGTGCGAGCCCGTCACCTGCTCCACGAACTTGTAGGGGCCGCTGCCCACCGGCTTGCGGGCGAAGACGTCGTCGCCGACCTGCTCGATGTACTTCTTGGGCAGGACCATGCCTTCCGTCGACAAGGAGCGCGAGAGATAGGTCGGGATGATCAGCGTCGGCTCCTTGGTGACGAGCACGACGCGGTCGGCAGCCGGGGTCTCGATGTCCTGGAGGAGCGTCCGGAGCGGCCCGGCATAGCCCGTGGTGGAGCGCTTGCCGATGGCGCGCATGAGGCTGAACTTCACGTCCTCAGACGTCACGTCGTCGCCGTTGTGGAACTTCACGCCCTTGCGCAGGTAGAACGTCCAACGCTTGTGGTCGGCGGAGTTCTCCCAGCGGAGCGCGATGCCGCCGTCCTTCGACAGCTGGCCGTCGGGGGTCGTTCCGACCAGGTAGTCGAACATCATCGACAGGTAGTACTTGACGATGTGGCCACCCAGCACCGGGTCGAGCGTCTCAGTGGAGAAGCTCGACAAGGCGATGGTCAGGTCGGGCTTGGCCTGCGCCGCAGCCGGCCCGGCCGTGGCCACGCTCGCGACCGCGAGGAAGAGTAGTGACACGGCTACAGTCCGGCTCGTGCGCGTCATTGGTGGCTCCTCTGTCGAGCCGTGTAGATGCCCCGATGGGTGAATGGCGACTGGCGCGTCGAGCGCGCCCGCCGCAGAGACCTTACCGCGGGCGCGGCCGGACGGCAAGCCCAGCCGTTGACCCGTACCCGGCGATCTGGCAGGATCTGCGCGACGGCGGCGGCCGCGAGCCACCCCGCAGACGCAGCGCCCCAATCAAGCGCCCCAGGAGGCAAGCGTGGCCAAGAGCGTTGTCACTCCCGAGCGGTTCGCCAAGGGCATGACCTTCGACGAGTACCTCAAGTACACCGGCAGCGCAGAGAACCTCGCCCGCGAGGCTTTCGGGAGCTACTTACCTGACGCCGGAGCCATCGGTGCTCCGCGGAAAGACAACAGCGCGGTGTTCCGCGACCGCTACGCGAAAGCGCGCCTCACCGACGTGCAGTCGGCCGCGATCAAGTGGCTCGTCACGCAGCCCGACGCCCCCGCGAAGATCCTCGTGATCTCCGAAGACTGGTCGTCGGACTGCCGCCGGGACGTGCCCATGCTCGCGCGGCTGGCCGAGGCAGGCGGATTGGAGCTGCGCATCTTCAACCGGGATGGACAGAAGGTCTTGGGCACGCGGCGCCCCGATCCCGCCGTCGCCCCGGACGCCAACTACGACATGATGCTCGAGTTCATGAACAAAAAGAACGGGGGGGAATGGGCGTCCCTGCCGGTCGCGGTCATCTACACGAAAGATCTCCGGGAGCTGCACCGCTACATCGAGTACCCGGCCATCTACAACAAGGACCGGATCCGCGGGCGGATGCAGGCGGCGCGGCCGGGCGAGAGCGAGGCGCAGCGGAAGGAGCGCGACGCCCGCGAGTTCGCTGCCCTGCAGGCCGGGCCCTTCTTCGACCTGTGGGCGTCCGCGGCGATCGCCGAGATCCTCAGCGCGCTGCACGAGAGGCTGGTGGCCGGCGACAAGTGAACGGCGCCGCTCGCCGACTTCGACGAATCCTCGCCCGGTGTCAGGCCGGCTCTGCAGCACCTCGATGGCCAGCCGTCAGGGGGCTGAGGGCCGTGATGATCAGGTCCGCCGTGCCGAGATTGGTCGCGAGGGCGACGTTGTGCACGTTGCACACGCGAAGGAGCGCTCGGACATCCGGATCGTGGGGCTGCGCCCACAGCGGATCCACGAAGAAGAACACGACGTCGACGGCCCCCGTGGCCACGCGTGCCGCGATCTGCGCGTCCCCCCCTTCGGGCCCGCTCAGCAGCTCCTCGACCTCGAGACCTACCTTGTCCCGGACGAGCCGGGCCGTGTGGCACGTCGCGACCAGCTCGAACTGAGCCAGCGTCTCCCGGTTGAAAGTCGCCCACGCGACGAAATCGACCTTCCGGTTGTCGTGGGCGATCAGGGCCAGTCGTCGGGCCATGGGTCAGTGACCTGCCGCATACGCGCGCTGCCTAGGCGCGGGCGACTTGCCGCGGAGACGTGCCGCCCCACGCGGCGGCCGACCCGAAGGCATATCCGGCAATCCCACGAGGTGGATGAGCACCTTCTTCTCCCGCGCCAGCATGCACAGGAAGACCGTCGTCTCGCCCGGCGAGATGCCGAGTCGCTGCGCGAGTTGATCCGGGCTCATCGATCCGTCTCTTCCGAGGCATTCCACTATCGCGTGCTCGGTTTCCGACCACCAATCGATCATGGCTGTACGCCTCCCTTGTCAGCGATCTGCTTCTCGTGACGGTTGCCTCTATCGTGCGCCCGCTCTCGTTACGCTCTGGTGAAGTCACCGTGACCGGCCTTCATGGACGGCGACGCTTCCTGGTGGGGTGCCTGAAACGATCGGTGCAACCGGTGTGCCATGCGCAGACACATGGAGACTTCACGACTTGAGCGAGAACGATTTGAACTGCTGCGCAACCTCGTGGCTCTTCCAAGGCGGGCTGCCACATGGCTGAGCAGGGTGCCCAATGGGAGAGCAGGGGTCTTGACATGGTCTCGGGCCGGACCTAAAGTCACGCACACTTCCCCCAACCTTCGCACGGGGTCAACGCCGATCCACAGCGGAAGGAGCGGGCCATGGCCAAGTTGCTCATCAATGGAAAACCCCGGACAATCGATGTTCCGCCGGATACGCCGCTACTCTGGGTGATCCGGGAGCACCTCCAGCTCACTGGCACGAAGTTCGGCTGCGGCATGGCGCAGTGCGGCGCGTGTACCGTGCACCTCGACGGCGTCGCCGTGCGCTCCTGCCAGACGCCAGTCTCCACGGCCGAGGGCAAGAAGATCACGACCATCGAAGGGCTGCACCCTGAAGGACGGCACCCGCTGCAGCTCGCCTGGATCGCCGAGCAGGTGCCGCAGTGCGGCTACTGCCAGTCCGGGCAGATCATGCAGGCGGCCTTCCTCCTGGCGAAGAATCCCAAGCCGACCGACGACGAGATCGTGGCGGCCATGTCGGGCAACATCTGCCGCTGCGCCACGTACGTGCGCATCAAGCGCGCCATCAAGCGCGCCGCGCAGGGGTCATAGCCATGACCACCAGGCTGAACCGCCGGGATTTCCTGAAGAGCAGCGCCGCGACGGGTGTCGGGATGACCCTCTGGTTCACCTTCGGCGACGGCGTGGGACGCGCAGCGGGCGCCTCCGCGTTCGAGCCGGACGCCTCGATGACAATCACTCCGGATGGGCTGGTCACCGTCCACATCACCAAGTCCGAGATGGGCCAGGGGGTGGGAACCGCGCTCGCGCAGATCGTCGCCGAGGAGCTCGAAGCCGACTGGAAGGACATCCGCGTCGACTACCCGACGAGCGACCCGAAGTATGGCCTGATGATCACGGGCGGGAGCTGGAGCGTCAACTGGACGTTCGACACGCTCTCGCGCGCGGGCGCCGCGGCGCGCATGGCCCTGGTGGACGCCGCCGCGCAGTACTGGAAGGTCCCGCCCGAGGAGTGCGCGGCCTCCCGCAGCATGGTGCGCCACCTGCCCACGGGGCGGACGATCTCCTACGGCGACATCGTCGCGAAGGCGCCGATCACGAAGAAGTTTTCCGAGGACGAACTCAAGAAGATCACGCTCAAGAAACCGGCCGAGTACAAGGTGGTCGGGCAGTGGATCCAGCGCCTCGATATCCCGGAGAAGACGAACGGCCGGGCGAAGTTCGGCATCGACTCGTTCGTGCCGAACATGGTCTACGCCAAGACCGCCTACCCGCCCACGCGGGAGGGCGGCAAGCACACCGCAGTGGACGACACGCAGGCAAGGAAGGTGAAGGGCTGGGTCAAGACGATCGTGAACGACCAGCTCGTGGCGGTCGTCGCGACCTCCTACGAGTCGGCGGTGAAGGCCCGCGACGCGCTCAAGATCACCTGGGCGCCCGGGCCGAACACCGGAGTCAGCACCGAGACGATCTTCAGCGACTTTGCCGCCAAGGCCAAGGACGGGACGGGCGCCATCGAGTGGAACAAGGCCGGCGACGCCAGGGCCGCTCTCGCCGGCGCCGCGCGCGTGCACGAGGCGACCTTCACCACGGACTACGTGGCCCACATGCAGATGGAGCCGATGAACTGTGTCGCGCGGTTCGAGGGCGGCGTCTACGATCTCTACACGGGCAGCCAGTTCCAGACCCTCGCCATGGGCACGCTGGGCGCCGTTCTCAAGACGGACCAGAAGAACATCCGGATCCACCAGCACTACCTGGGCGGCGGCTTCGGCCGTCGCCTCGATCCCGACATCATTCTCGAGGCGGCGATCATCGCGCGCGAGACGGGCCGGCCGGTCAAGCTGATCCGCTCCCGCGAGGAGGACCTCCGCCGCGACTTCTATCGCTCCGCGACGCTCCAGACGCTTCGCGCGGGCCTCGACGCCTCCGGCAAGGTCGTCGCGTGGGACAACGTCATCGTTGCCACGCATCCCGGCAACCGGTGGGGCCCGGACTTCGTGGACAAGCAGGGCCTCGACCAGTTCGCGCTCAACGGAGCCGATCACGTGTACTCGATCCCCAACCAGTCGGTGCGCGCCATCCGTACCGAGACCGGCATCTCCGTCGGCTACGTGCGCGCCGTCGCGCCGAACTACACGTTCTTCGCCGTCGAGACGTTCGTCGACGAGCTGGCCGGCCTGTCGAAGGCCGACCCGCTCGCCTTCCGCCTCGCGATGCTGGGCGACCAGCCGCGCCTCGCCAACGTGCTCAAGATCGCCGCCCAGCGGGCGGGCTGGGGCACGCCGCTGCCCGCCAACACCGGCCGCGGGCTCGCGTGCGTCTCCGCGCAGGAGAAGAAGACGCCGACCTGGACGGCCTCGGTCGTGCAGGCGCGCGTGGATCCGGCCACCGGCAACGTGCGCGTCGAGAAGATCATCTGCGCCGTGGACTGCGGCATCGTCGTGAACCCGGACGGCGTGCGATCCCAGGTCGAGGGCTCGCTGCTCTTCGGCCTGAGCAACGCGATCAAGGAGCGGGGCACGGTCGCCAACGGCGCGCTCGTCCAGAGCAATTTCCACGATTATCAAGTCCTCCGCATGAACGAGGTGCCGGACGTCGTCGAGGTCAACGTGGTGCAGAGCACGGAGTTCCCGACCGGCGTCGGCGAGCCCGGTGTCACGACGATCGCGCCCGCGCTGTCCAACGCGATCTTCGCCGCCACGGGGGCGCGCGTCCGCAGCGTGCCGCTGCTGCCCGAGCGCGTGCTGAAGGCGATCAAAGAGAAAGCGTAGCGCCACGTCTCTTGCGGCCGGCCGGCGCCTTGCCGGCCGGCCGCGGTTCATCCTCCTTCCGGGTGACCATGCCGAGAGTCGAGACCGTCGAAGATCCCGAAGACCCGCGTCTGGCCGACTACCGCGAGATTCGCGACGCCGAGCGGCGACGGCGGGACGGCACCTTCATCGCCGAGGGCAGGCAGGTGGTGCGGCGCCTCCTCGGCGCGGCGCGCTACCGCGTCCGCTCGGCGCTGGTCACGCCTCCCGCCCTCGACGCCTTGGGACCTGCGCTCATGGCCGCGGGGGTCCACGTCTTCATGGTTCGCCAGGCCATCGTGGAAGCCGTCGTGGGCATGGAATTCCATCACGGCTGCCTCGCCGCCGGCGAGCGCGGCCCAGAGCCGTCAGCACAGGATGTCCTCGGAGAGCTTCGGAGCGACCGGGTCGTGATTTTGGAGGGGCTGGGAGACTCGAGCAACGTCGGCGCGATGTTCCGCAACGCGCTGGCCTTCGGTGTGGGCGCAGTCTTCCTTGCCCCCGGTACCGCCGACCCGCTCTACCGCAAGGCCATCCGCGTCTCGTCGGGCGCCACGGTCG
>WNFC01001955.1_pt1 | contig 21998 bp, 19 predicted proteins | sample 5400541 | NCBI WGS metagenome assembly WNFC01 (sample SAMN13153342, study PRJNA577476) | soil metagenome | isolation source: 120 cm saprolite under Douglas fir tree site 2 hole 2 replicate 1 | place: USA:California | collected 2015-04-18
AGGCCGAGCGCAAGCGCATCGAAGCGCAGGGCATTGCGGACTTTCAGAAAATCGTGGCGGCGGGCATCAGTACGCAATTGCTCGAATGGAAGGGCATCGAGGCTACGGAGAAGCTGGCGGCGAGTTCGAACGCCAAGGTGGTGATTATCGGCAATCCGAAGAACGGGCTGCCGCTGGTGCTGGAACCGAAGTAGCAAATCGTGATTTAGGACTCATTCTAAGAGGGCCAGTTTTTCCTCACACCCAGGAGCGGGCGGGTATCCAAGCGACTACGAGGATTTTCGTTGACAATACGAAACTCTTCGTAATAGTCTCTGCGCATGAACCAAGAACCCCTGCAAAAGCCCACGGTTTCCGAACTAGAGATCCTTCGCGTCCTCTGGGCGCGTGGGCCTTCCACGGTCCGGGAAGTCCACGAAGAGCTGAGCGAAAAGAAGACGCTCGGCTACACCACGGTCCTCAAACTTTTGCAGATTATGACCGCCAAGGGCACCGTCCGCAGAAACGAAGAGCAACGGGCCCACGTTTACGAAGCATGCCAGCCGGCGACGGAAACAAAGCGGCAACTCGTGGGGGACGTGCTGCAGCGGGTGTTCGAGGGCTCGGCAAGCGAGTTGATGATCCATGCATTGGAGGGCCGGCGAACGTCCAAGAAAGAGCTGGATGAGCTGCGCCGTCTTCTGGACGAGTACGAGGGGAGAAGCTGATGAGCAACTTCGCGAATTGGATTTCGCCGGAACTTCTGCGGATGCTCGGCTGGACCTTGTTGCATTTCCTCTGGCAAGGGGCGGGACTGGCGGCTCTGTTTGCCGTGGCAAACGCGGTTTGCCGAAGCGCGCCGGCGCGTTACGCACTGGCGGTGAGCGCGCTCGTCTTGATGATGGTATCGCCGGTCATCACCTTCACGTGGTTGCGCACGCAAATGAATCCGGCCGTGCAGACTGGGGCTGAAGGAGCTTCGACGTGGGCGGGAACGTCCACCCAAAACGCGACCGCGCTGTCAGGCTCCCACGTCCCGGCCGCCGCATCCCGAACGGAACAGCCGATGGCGATGCTGTGGCTCGTGGAAGCATGGTTCCTGGGCGTCCTTTTGCTGAGCCTGAGAACGGCGGGCGGGCTGTTTCTGATTGAAAGAATGCGGCGCAAAGAGATCAAGCCGGTGGGAGGAGAACTGTACGAAAGATGTGTGGCACTGCAACGGAGAATGGGTCTCGACCGCGTCATCCAGTATTGCGAGTGCCACCGGCTGGACGCTCCAGCGGTGCTGGGATGGTTCCGCCCCGTGGTGCTGCTGCCTGTGAGGGTGCTGACCGGCTTGACCGAAGAGCAAATCGAAGCAGTCATCGCGCATGAGCTGGCGCACATTCGCCGCCTCGATTGCTTCGTGAATCTTTTCCAGATTGCCGCAGAAACACTGCTGTTCTACCACCCAGCGGTGTGGTGGGTGAGCCAGCGGATTCGCGCCGAACGTGAGAACTGCTGCGACGACGAAGCAATCTCCCTTTGCGGCGACGCCGTGAATTACGCGCGGGCGCTCACGCTGATGGAAGAATGGCGGACGGCTCCTGTATTGATGATGGCGGCCAATCGCAGCCCGCTTGCGGAGCGCGTGGTTCGGCTGCTCGGATGGGATGGAGCGGCCGGAAGAATTCGCGTGGCGGGACTGGCGGGCAGTTTCGTGTGCCTGGTGGGAGCGCTGCTGGCGGGCAACGCATTTCTGGGAGTCGCGCATGCTGCGCTGGGAGCCGGCGTGTCTGCGAAACAGGAACAAGGAAGCAGCAGTGTGATTGTTGTCAGGCCAGTGCCTGCTTCGGCGAAGGAAGGCACGGCGCAGGCCGCAAAACCCAAGCGGTCGGCCGAGGGGAAGGTGCAGACGAACAAAGAGGAAGATCAGAAGACGTCCGGTGAGGACAACAAGAAGCAATCGTATCTGGATGCCATGGAAGCCGCAGGTTTCAAGAACCTCGATGTCGACGAGATTATTGCGATGAAGGTGCAAGGTGTCACGCCCGAGTACATCAAAGCAATGCGCGATCTTGGATTGCAACCTACGCCGGACGAATTCGTTGGGATGCGCGTGCAGGGCATCACGGCGGAATATATTCGGGCGATGCGGGCCATGGAATCGAATCTCAGTATCGACCAACTGATCGAAATGAAAGTGCAGGGGATCACCCCGCAATACGCGAAGGAACTCAGTGACATGGGGCTGAAAGCGGACAGCGACGAGCTCGTCGGAATGAAAGTGCAGGGCGTAACACCGGACTATATTCGGGAAATGCGGGCTACGGGCGTTTCCCCTTCAGTGGATGAGCTGATTGGCATGAAGGTGCAAGGAGTCACGCCGGAGTTCATCAAAGCTCTGCAAGCGGCGGGATTTAAGGATTTGAATTGCGATGAAGTTATCGGCGCGAAAGTGCAGGGGATAACGCCGGAGTTCATCGAGAAGGCGCGCAAGCACGGATTTCAGAATCTGACGCTGGACAAGCTGATGGCGCTCAAGAACGCGGACATTTTGTGAGTTTCACGGGAAATACGGAGAGGAGGGAGGTCCCATGAATCTGAAACGGATTATCGGTCTTATCCTTGTAATTGCTGGAGTCATCCTTGGCGTGGCAAAAGCTCTCGGCGGCGAGGGGCAGAGCGGCGACTGGACCCTCCGGCGCTCCGATGCTCCGGGGAGGGCGGAGTTTTCCTTGATGGATTCCCGCGCCGGGCATCACTTTCACTACAGTTCCGATTGGCCGGCGAGCGATTTCTCAGGCGTGGATTTTTCCAAGTCCGGGCGGCAAGAAGTTCATTTTACGATCGCGCGGGACGCAGGAAAATTCGAATGCGAGGGGTTTCTGCAGGACGGCGAGGGCGCAGGGCTGTTTCATTTCCTAGCTGACGCGAAGTATGCGCAGGAGATGAAGTCGCTCGGTTTCGAACGGATCGACGGCGACAAACAATGGGCGATGGCCGTCCACGATGTCAGCCTGAAATTCGCCCGGGACATCAAAGCCGAAAACCTGCAGGGATTGGACACGGACAAGCTCATTGCTTTCAAGATTCATGGTGTGACCCCGGAGTTCATCGAAGGCATTCGTTCAGTGGGTGTAAACATTTCCGATAGCGACAAACTCATTGCTTTCCGCATTCATGGCGTGTCTCCAGAGTTCATTTCGGGGATTCGCTCAGCGGGGCTGAATGTGCTGGACAGTGACAAGCTCATCGCCTTCCGCATTCACGGTGTGACACCGGAAATGGTTCGCTGCCTCAAACAGGCCGGCTACGATCCCGACCCGGACAAGCTGATTGCCGTGAGAATTCATGGGGCGACGCCGGAGTGGGTGGAGCAATTGAAGAAGCAGGGCTACGAGCATCTGGATCTCGACAAGCTGATTGCCTTCAGGATCCATGGAGTGTCACCGGATTTTATCGGCCAGCTTCAGAAGCTGGGCTACTCTCATCCGGAGCCGGATCAACTGATCGCCATGCGCATTCATGGAGTGACGCCCGACTTCATCACCGGGCTGCAATCGCGTGGAATGAAAAACCTGAGCGTCGATCAACTGGTCAGCCTGAGAATTCATGGGATTGATTGACCTTTCCGGCCGTTCGGAAGCATGGGAGAGAATTGAAGAAGCGAACCGAGTAAGATCTTGCCACGCGCCAGCTCGAGGCGAGCTGACGGGCAAAAGGCAAGCAATGATAGGGATTTTCGAGGCGGCGCGAAGCCTAAGACTTGGGCGTCGTCGCCGGGCCTTCCTGCGGCGCAGGCAAAGCGGCCAGGTGGGTCTTCAGTTGGTCGAGTTCTTGCTGCTTATTGCTAATCTGCTGCTTCATGCCATCCAGCTTCTCTTTTCCCGAGGTGTTCTTCGCATAGTCGGGACTGGAATAGAATGAGTCCTGATCCAACTGATATTCACGCTGGAGAAGATCGAGATCACTCTGTGCATCCTTGATCTTCTCTTTTAAGGCGACGCGCTCCTTTAAAGCCGCGCGCCCCTTCTCGTCTTCTGAAGGATTCTTGGAGCCTTGCGCGTCGCCGGAGGCGCCACCCTGCGCGTTTGCTGCGCCGGCGGCGGGCGCCTGTGTTTCCGGCGAACCCGGTATTCTGAGTTGTTCAGCGGTAGCGCTCTGCACATCTCCCTTTTTTACATCCAGAGTTTCCTCAGTGATGACTTTGGCTGGCTTTTCGGTGTTTTTCTTGTGTGCGCGGGCGCGGCGGGCGGCTTCCGCAACGGACTGAGTATCCTGCGATTGGGCAAAGGCAGCGAAGGGAAGCAGCGTTGCCGCCAGGGCGACCGGCAGGGCAAGGCGCAATGGGATGCGGTGCAACATAGTTACGACTCCTCATAAAAGCTAAGCTGGGTCAAGCTTCAAGATACGCCTGCGAAAGTGGAATGACAATCCCAAGTAGCGAACCGGTGCGAATGAGCCAACGGAGCAAGTTAGAACGAACGTGTTTCTATAAACTCAATCATGTTGCGCGCCTGATGAGACTCGAAATGAGTCAGCGGCCTGGCGCGGCGAGCTGTGCTGCCGAAACGTCGCGGAATGAAAAGTGTGTTTGCAGGTTTTTCACCGGCTGGCCATTCGTCTCCGCGTAGGGATAGATAAAATAGTTCAGGGGATCGGCCTTCTGGTCGGACGAAAGACGCAGGTCGCGGCCGTAGGTGAAGAAAACGCGATTGGTGTCGTGCGCGCCAAAGAAGAAGTCACGCTTGGCGGGATTCTTCCAGGCTTCGGAAGCATCCACCGGAACCCAGCCGACGCCGGCGAGATGGAATTCGGCCCAGCAATGGTAGCCCGCGATGTCACCTTCGGACTTGCCTTCGGGCAGCGGGAAACCGATTTCGAAACGAGCGGGAATGCCAGACGAACGCATCATGCCGATGAAGAGAGAATGGAAATCGGTGCAGTTGCCACGCTTTGAAGTGCATGCCCAGACGGCGTCGCCGCGGCCCCAGCCTTCGCCGGATTTGTCATAGCGCATGGTGGCGAGCACGTAATCGTAGATATGACGGGCCTTTTGGATGGGGCTGGTATCACCGGCGGTGTGCTCCCCGGCAAGCTCGGCGATGGTGCCGTTGAGCGGAACGAGTTTGTCGGGTTCGAGGTAGCGTTGCAGGCTTGGATCGCGAGACACCGAGGCGGAGACGTTCTGAAGTGAAGCCGCGTCGAGGGCGACCTTATGCTCGCGGCGGACGGCCGTAAATCGCAGCACCACGTCAAAGCCGGCGGCGGATTGCTGCGCCGTCGGCGCGAAGGCCGCAAACGCATTGCCGTATTCGAGATCCCGTCCCTGGACGTAACTCACGGGGCTGTCAATATGCAGGCCGCGAATGTCCTGGTAGGCATCGGCCTGCGGCAAGGGAATCCAAAGATGGGTGGGACCCGCGGAATCTGGCTTGGCGGGAACATGCACCTGATACGTGAATGCGAACGAACGCGCTGGAATTCCATCGGTCATTTCCGCAGTAGTTCCACGGCCCGCATAAGCGGCGACCACGGCGATAAGAGCGAACACGAGCATTGATGAGAGCACGAGACGGAAGCGGGTCATGGAAGGACTCCTGCCTTGAGAGTGTGGCCCAGAATAGAGCCGGTGCGATTATACTGAATTGAGAAATAAAACAAATAAAACAAAGGGGAGCCCGGAGCGGAAGAATTGCTAAAACTTAGAATGATCCTGCTGCTAGCTTTGGCAATGCTGATGGGGGTGGGCAAGGTCTGCGCTCAGGCGCCGGCGACCGAAGCACAAACACCATCGCCCAGCGTTGTCTTTCCCGCTCGCAAGAATCTGACTAAGGAACGAATGCAGGGGCACCGCTTCTGGGACAACAAGAATGATTGGTTGTTTGCAGGTGTCGGAGCGGCGCGGACGTTCGATTATTTTTCAACGCTGAACCTGAGGCGGCGCGGAGACCGGGAAGTCCTTCTTACGAATGAGATCGTGGACAATCATGCGGCGTTTGCAGCGATCGAGGCGGCGGGAACCGGTGCTTCGATCGGGGCGTCGTATTTATTCCATCATTACGGCCATCACAAACTGGAACGCTGGACCTCGATGGTGCATTTCGGATTGGCGACGTCGGGCGCGGTGCGCAATTACTGCCTGAAAACGGCACATCCAAAGACCACTCCGTAGCCGTGCGCGGCCCACAAAGCGGAAACGCTACCTCGTTCACCCCGTCTAACTCAACAGGATGAAATCTTTCAGATGGAATGACGGTGAGGCATACTCGCGGCCCGTGCTGGCCTTGGCCGGAACCGCACGGAGAGTGGCGTTGGGATATAGGCGGGGTGTATTGGTGGGACGGTGGGTCTCCCTTCGCCGTTTCGTGCTGATCCTTTGCGCGAGTCTGTGTTTCGCGATGGCGTCGCGCGGCTCCGTGGACCCAGCGCCTTCCGCGCATCCGCAAACGCCGGCCACGCAAGGCTCGCCGCAAGGAGCCGGCTCCTCGCAGACTTCGCCTTCGGAACCGGAGACTGCTGAGCAGACAAAAAACGGACAATACACGCTTTCGCATGAGCGCCAGGCGAAGGCGGTAGCGTACTCGCGGGCGGGCTACACGCTTTACTTCGTTTCTTATTTTCTTGGCGGACTTTTCCTTTTTCTGATCCTTCGGCTGGGCTGGGCGGCGAAGTTTCGAGACATCGCGGAAAATGTCAGCGACAAGAAGTGGATTCAAGGACTGGTTTTCGTGCCGCTGCTTTTCCTGACCATCGGCGTTCTGAACCTGCCGCTGCACTTGTACTGGCATGCGCTTTCCTTGCATTATGAACAATCCATTCAAGGTTGGGGCTCGTGGTTCTGGGATTGGTCCAAGGGAGAGTTTCTCACCACGGCGTTTGGAATCGTTCTGGGCCTGATCCTGTTCACCGTGATGCGGCGCAGCCCGCGGCGCTGGTGGTTGTATTTCTGGTTTCCGGCGGTCTTGATTCTCCTGGGACTGATCGTGATCACGCCCGTGGTGATCGATCCGCTGTTCAACAAATTCGAACCACTGAGTAAGGAACATCCGGATCTCGTTGCTGCCATTGAAAAGCTCACGAAACATGCGGGTGTTCCCATTCCGCCGGAGCGCATGTTCCTGATGGAGGCGAGCCGGAAAACGAAGGCCATCAACGCCTACGTGACCGGCCTGGGAGCGTCGAAGCGCGTCGTGATCTGGGATACCACAATTCAAAAGACATCCAACGATGAATGCCTATTCATCGTCGGACATGAGCTTGGACACTATGTTCTCGGACACGTCCGGCAGGGATTTCTCCTGGGAGCGGCCGGGCTATTGGTGGCGTTCTATCTGCTCTTTCGAGGCTTGCACTGGGCGCTCGATCGCTGGGCCGGTGACTGGAAGCTCTACGGGCAGGAAGACTGGGCTTCGCTTGCGGTGTTGCTCCTGCTCCTGCAACTGCTATTGTTCGTTTCTTCGCCGGTCATCAGCGGCTATAGCCGGATGCAGGAACATGCTGCGGACGTTTACGGATTGGAAGTCATCCATGGTTTGGTCATGAATTCGGAGGAAGTCGCCGCCCACGCGTTTCAGGTTCTCGGAGAACTGGATCTGTCGGATCCCAACCCACCGCCGTTTATCACCTTCTGGCTCTACTCGCATCCGCCGCTGGCGGACCGCCTGGTGTTCGCGCATAACTACGATCCATGGTCAAAAGGGGAATCGCCGAAGTACGTGAAATAGCGGCGGATGAAGCGGATCCCAATCGCTAAGGTGTGTTGCGCGCCGATGCGTGCTTGCGGGCAAAAGCAGCTACTTTGCTACGATTGCCGCAAACGGCCATCGAACACCAGCGGCGGCGGCGCGTGCGCGAATTGTCGTAGAAGAACAGGCCACAGTGCGGATTGGCACAAAGCCGAAGGCGCGCGCGAGCGCCCTCGGCGATAATTTCAGCCGCGGATCGGGCCACCGCGGCGAGCAACCAATCAAGACCTCCCTCCCGCGCAATGAATTCGATCTTCCAGACACCATCCTGAGTGACGAGTTCATCGTGCCCCTCGGTAATGCGCAGTATTTCGTTTACCGGCTCGACCCATTCCACGGCTATTCTTTGCTTTCGGAGCATGGCCGCGAACACTTTGTGCAGGGCGGAGCCGAGCCGCCGGGCTTTCAGGAGCAACGCCTCCGCAGCCCGCGGGTCGGATTGCGGCAGACCCAGAAGCTGGGCGCCGCGCTCAGCGGAGACAACTCTCGCCGATTCCAGAAAGCGAATGAGGTGTGCCCAAGATAGTGCTGCGCCTGAGGGAGCCGCGTTGACGAAATCGAGGGACAGTCGCCCGCCCAAGAGTCGCGGGGCTGACGTCGAAAAAGGCATCGGAAGGGCCTTCCTCGGTGAGCCGAGAATGAAATCGGTTCCGGTTAAATAACCAGTTAAAACTATCATAATGGTTATCGGGAGAAAAGCCGCTCACTGGGCCCGTCTTACGGTAACCTTTGGCACAGTGAAATCAGATATGCTGGCTGGCGGGAGACGGCTTCTATGAAATACCGATTGGCAGGCGGCTTGACCCTCGCTTCTCTTTCTCTGTTCGGGGCCACGGTGTTGATTCGACCACACGTTCAGGCGTCCCCGAGGACGCCGGGGACGGCCCGCACACCGGTAGTGGTCGAACTGTTTACATCCGAAGGCTGCTCCAGCTGTCCTCCGGCAGATGCCTTGCTGGCGCGACTGGCCGAAGAACCGCTTGACGGGAATGTGCAGTTGATCGCCCTGGAGGAGCACGTCGATTACTGGAACGATTTGGGCTGGGCTGATCCTTTCTCTTCGCGGGATTGGACGTCCCGGCAAAATGTTTATTCCGGGGCTCTCGGAAATGGTAACCCGTATACACCGCAAATGGTGGTAGACGGAGCGGTGGAATTCGTTGGCAGCCACAGGCAGAAGGCCCGGCAGGCAATTCTTGAAGCAGCAGGCAAGACAAAAATACCGGTGACGCTGGAACAGGGTAACGCAAACAAGGCAGGCACAGGAAGCTTTTCCGTGAAGGTTGGAAAACTGGAAGGAACGGCAAAACGTGATACAGCGGAAGTCTGGCTGGCCGTTACGGAAGCGGGGTTGCACTCCGCGGTGACACGCGGCGAGAACGCCGGCGAAGACCTCCATCATGCCGCCGTTGTGCGCTCCATGCGCAAGATTGGCGAGGCGAAGGCTGACGGCGAAAGTTCCTTCGCTGGAGACGCGAGTGTTCCCCTGCTGAGAGAATGGAAGCGAGAGAACCTGAGAGCCGTGCTCTTCGTGCAGGAAAAAAAGAGCCGGCGTATTCTTGGCGCAGCAGAGATCCGCATCGCACAATAGATTTAGAAGCGTTGCGTCCTATTTTTGGATTTGCCAGCGAAGATAGTTCTATTCCGGGAATCAAACTTTCTCAAGTACAATCGATCTCGATCGCAGGGAAGAGTTATTCCGGACGAAGACTTTTTCCCGCGATAAAATCTGCCTCACTTAATAACCAAACCTGCTTACGGCCAAGCACCCGGCACGTCAGAAAGCAATGCGGGGCAGGGATCTTTCCTCAAGGTGATTATTGGACATCGAGCCATTAACGGATCCTTTCCCGACTCCCCCCTTGCAGGGCCCGCCTACCCAAGGAATCCTCAGTAAGATTTTTCTTAACGACAAAGGAATACGCGGCGGCTGGCGTCTGCTAATTTACGCGGCTTTGGTGGCCGGGCTCGGATTCGGTGGTGGAATCGTCCTCCAGCAATTTATTCGCCCCACGCGGGGTGTTTTTTCTTTAGGCTCTTCTTTCGCGTACGAAGTGTTCTGTTTCACCGTCGTTTTTGGCGGCGCGCTGATCATGGCTCAGATCGAGGGCCGCTCTCCCGGCGCTTATGGTTTGCCGCTGAGTGGCGCTTTTGGGAAATTGTTCTGGCAGGGCTGCCTCATCGGATTGGTCGAGATTTCAGTATTGGTTGGCTTGATCGCCGTCTTTGGCGGGTATTCTTTTGGAGACGTTGCGCTGCATGGCAAAGAGCTGTTGCGTTGGGGAATATTGTGGGGAGTCTTCTTTGTTTTTGTGGGCTTGTTTGAAGAATTCACGTTTCGGGGATACACGCAATACACACTAGCGGAGAGCATCGGTTTCTGGCCTGCAGCGATACTGCTTTCATGCTCGTTCGGGGCTGTCCATTTGGGAAATCCCGGTGAAGGCTGGGTGGGGGCAGCAGGCGTTGTGATGATCGGACTGATTTTCGCGTTTGTCCTGCGGCGTACCGGCAATCTCTGGTTGGTTGTGGGATGGCACGCGAGTTTTGATTTCGGCGAGACATTCCTTTACTCCGTGCCGAACAGCGGCATCGTCTTCGAGGGACACCTTTCGAATGCATCCTTGCACGGCGCCAAATGGCTCACGGGCGGCACGGTGGGACCCGAAGGCAGCGTCTTCAGCTTTCTGACCATGGGAATTCTTGCCTTCGCCATTCATCTGCTTCTCCCGGCGAAGAAAACAGAGCCCGCGCAGACGTAAGGAAACCAAGCTATTTAGTGGACGAGTTCGGACGCAAGCACCAGCCGGACGCCTTGCGCTTTTGCTTGTGGCAGAACTTCGCGCAGAGCCTGGAGCGTCGCGGGATGAGCATGGCCAATCGCCACGGCTTCGCCCTTTTCGCGAGCGCAGCGCAACGCCAATTCGAGCTGTTTGCGGACCGCGGCCACTTCGGCCACGTCGTCGAGGAAAGGGACGTTGCGGAAGGCAGAGCGAACTCCGAAGTCCTGCGCCGTATTGTAAGCCACCGTGGCGGCGGTCGTGCGGCTGTCGACGTAGAAGAGGTGACGGTCGCGCAACATGGGCATCAGTTCATCCATTAGCGCAGTGTCGCCAGTCGCCTGCGATCCCTGATGATTGCTGACGCCAGCGGCGTCCGGAATATTTTGCAGAAATTGATCGAGCAGCGCCGCAACTTCGGGCGCGGGCATGCCTGGGTGCAATTCCTGCGCTTCGGGTGTTTCGTTCGCGACCGATTGCATCGGCAAATGCAGCATTACCTGGAATCCGCGGCGATGCGCTTCCTTGGCGACGTCCATCGAATGTTCGTGATTGGGTAAGACGGAAACGGTGAGGGGATAGCCCAGAGCGAAGACGGCGTCGGCTGCAGCGCGGTCGCCGCCGAGATCGTCGATGATGATCGCGAGCCGCGCGTCGGCAACTTTTCCGGTGGAATTCTTCGCTCCTACAATGGAGGCGGGTGTTGCAAGCGTCACGATTTCGATTTCGAGTGCCGGCACGCCGGAATGTCGAAGCTTGAACTGAAGCAGATCCCCGGTTTGGGCGGGTGGGTCCTGTGTCAGATGATTTTGGGTCGCGACGGTACCGAGGCTTTGGAGAAGCTTGGCGACTGCGGCACGGTGCGCATCCGCCGGGGAATCATTCCTCAACACGATACGCAGGTAATCCGTGTTTCCGGGTTGCAGGCTGGAAGCGCCTTGCCGGAGTCTAATGGGGGTCCCGGCGGGTACGGAGGCAGCCGCCGCAGCCGCCAGATCGCGGGTGATTTGGTGAACTTGCGCCGGCGTTAGGAGGTTCGCTTCGTTTTTTTTGCAGCCACTGGAAAGAACTGCGAGAAGGAAGCAAATTCCCAGGCGCGCGAAACTTGTTGAACAGTTTAAATTGATTCGAAAGCAATGCGGGCTTGCTTGAACCGAGTCAGGCTGCCGGGCCACGGAAAACTAGGCAGCCTTTTTCACGGGGGCCTTCAACAGGTCGAGCGCTCGGTGAAAGATGGGGTCTTCCGGAGAAAGCGGGCGCGGTCCGAGGCCGGGTTCCTTCTGCGTTTCGGGCGCTGGCGCTGCATCTTCATCCGTCGAATCCGAATCATCTTCCGGGACGGCGTGTACCACTTCCGTGGGGACGACGCCTTCTTCCATGATCGATTTGCCGCCGGGATTGTAGTAGTTCGCCACCGTGAGGATCAGTGCGGCACCATCATCCAGTGTAATGAGCTTCTGCTCGGAGGCAAGACCAAAAGTGCGCTCTCCCACGACATTCCCGCGATGGTTCGCAGCGATGGCGGAGGCCAGAACTTCCGCGGCCCCCGACGTCGTGGCGTCGATCAAAACGGAGACGGGATTCTTCCAAATGACCTGTTTTGGCTCGGCTGAAAAAACCTGTGCCGAAACCATCTGGCCACGCAGCGTCGTCAGAATGCCAGAAGGAACGAAAAGGCGAGCGGTCGAAATGGCCTCGGACACTTGCCCGCGGCCACATTCCCGCACATCCAGTATGACCTTGCGAATGCCCTGTTTTTCCGCGTCGAGTAGACGATTGCGAATTTCATCCGCGCGGCCTGCATCGAGCGAAGGGATGCGCAGCACTAGAATGTCGGTATCCACTTTCTGGGGGATGATCTTCGGCATAGCCAGCTTCTCGCGAACGAGATCGATTTCTTCGGGCGTAGCCTTACCGCGCCGGATCACCCCAACCTTGACAGCCGTGCCCGGCTGGCCATTGAGTAGATTCATGGCCTGGCCCACGGACATGTCACGGGTGGTAAATCCGCTGATGGATTCGAAAATGTCGCCGCTGCGAATTCCCGCCTTAGTGCCCGGACCATCCGGCAGCACGGAGAGAACGATAATGTAACCGTAGCGCTTGCTGAGCGTCAGCCCGGTCTCCGCCGTGCCTGCATTCGCGAGCTTCTTCTTGTACTCGTCGTATTCGCGGGGCGTGAGGTAGCTGGACTGAGCGTCGAGGGATTCCAGCATCCCGTGCAAGGAACCGGCGGTTACCGTCCGCATGTTCGGATCGTCGACGTAATCCTGCTGGACTTTCTGCAGAACCTCACCGTACACGGTGAGCGACTTGTAGGCTTTGTCGTCCGTAGTGCGGCCCAGGACGTGTCCTATGCCGGCGTAACAAAAGATGGCTACCGATACGCAAAGAATCCCGATGCGAGACGCTCGATTCATACCCCACCCTTCCACAAGAAAATACAAATTCCAATTATAGCACTGTAAAGGATTGGGACGCGGCGCGAATCTAAAGGGTAAACCGGGCGGGGGATGAGGCCGAACACTTTCGAAAATGAGACACATTGAAGACGCGAAATGTTGTTAAAATACCACATCAACCGATTTCGTGGTCCCCTTGTTGCTTGTAAGTCATTGATAAGAAATAACAAATTGAGGATGCGTTGGCGAACAACATGCTAGAATGGAGCACGGGGAATGTTTCAAACTACCATCGCCAAAGAGTCACTCGCCGAGGGTGTGGGCCTCCATACCGGGGTGTACGGTCACGTCCGCCTGATGCCCGCCCCGGCCGAAACAGGTATCGTATTTCGCCGCGTTGATTTGGAGAATTTTCCCATCGAAGCGCAGGGGCACAATGTGGCTCGCGTCAGTTATGCCACGAGCCTGATGAAACAAGGTGTTTTGCTCTCCACCACCGAGCATTTGCTTGCCGCCATCTATTCTTGTGGCATCGACAACATTTACATCGACATTGACTCCATTGAAGTGCCCATTCTCGACGGCTCGGCAGAGCCCTTTATGCAGATGCTGGAGCATTCCGGTGTTCGCAAACTGCGCAGGAAGCGGCGCTATCTGAAAATACTGAAGCCGCTGGAGGTTATCGAAGGGGATCGCAGGATCGGAATCTATCCTGCGGATGAGTTTCGCGTTCGCTGCTACGTGGACTTTCCGCACCCGCTAGTAGGCCAACAGGAAGTGGAGATGTTGGTTGGGCCGGATACTTTCCGCTACCTTCTGGCGCGCGCGCGAACTTTCTGTTTCCAGCGCGACATCGAGCCGCTCAAGGCCATGGGCCTCATTCGCGGCGGCTCTCTCGAGAACGCCATCGTTCTCACCGACGACGGCGTGATGAACGGGCCGTTGCGATTCCCGGACGAGTTTGGACGGCACAAGGCACTGGATCTGATTGGCGACCTGGCGCTGGTGGGCTTGCCGCTTCTGGCGCGCGTCGAGGCCCACAAAGCCGGCCACGCCCTGCATACCCAGCTCGTCAGCCGCCTCTTGGCCGATCCCTCGCTCTGGACCATCACCACCGGCGAAGCCGTCCGCCCCGCAAGTGATACCTACCTGACCGCCCTTTCGCCTGCCCCGGCCACTGATTAACGATTCGCCGCGTCGTAAACAACCCTTCGGTTGCGAAATAGCCGCTGCTCCCGCAGAATGGGCTCAAAACCATGTCCAACAATAATATAGCTATAGTGATTCTGGCCGCTGGCAAAGGCACACGGTTAAAGTCGAGCCTGGCGAAGGTGCTGCATCGCGCCGGTGGGCGCACGCTCGTCGAACAAATTGTGCGTTCCTGCGAGACCCTCAGGGCACGCGAGACGGTGGTCGTCGTGGGCCACCAGGCGGAACAGGTCGCGGCGGTGGTCGAGCCGCTCGGGGCACTTACCGTGCTGCAGCAGCCGCAAAATGGCACCGGCCACGCCATGCAAATCGTGAAGCGTGCGCTGGGCCGCGCGAAGTTTGCTGTTGTGCTCCCGGGCGATGCTCCCCTCGTGCGCACAGATACCTTGAAGGCGCTGATTGCCACGCATTGCAATGGAAGTGCGGCGGCAACAGTTCTCTCTGCGGTGCTCGCCGATCCTTCCGGCTACGGGCGGGTTGTGCGCAAGTCCGAAACGGCGGTCTCCGCGATTGTGGAAGAATCGCAGCTCGCCGACGAGCAGCGCGAGATCAACGAAATCAATTCGGCGATTTATTGCTTTACCTTGGAGAAACTCTGGCCCGCGCTGGCACAGGTGAAGCCCAACAACAAGCATCGCGAGTTGTACCTGACCGATGCCATCGCCGTGTTGAACGCCAAGGGCGAGACCGTGCTGGCGCAAGTGGCCGCGGATTCGCGCGAAGTGCTGGGATGCAATACGCGCGCGGATTTGGCCGAAGTCGACCGCGTATTCCGCGAGCGGAAACGCAACGCCCTGATGGACGATGGCGTCACGATCCAGTTACCGGAGACGGTGCTGATCGACCCCGAAGTAACCGCAGGGGAAGACACCATCATCGAACCCGGCGTGCAGTTGCTGGGCAAAACGAAAATTGGCGCGCGCTGCACCATTCGAACGGGCAGCGTCCTAACCGATGCAATCCTCGGGGACGACGTGACCGTCGAGCCGCATTGCATTGTCGCGCAGAGCCGCCTCGATGACCGCGTCATCATTGGCCCCTTCGCACGATTGCGGCCGGAAAATCACTTGAAGGCCGGTGCGCGCATCGGAAATTTTGTCGAACTCAAGAAGAGCACGATCGGCGAAGGCACTAAGGCCATGCACCTCTCCTACCTCGGCGACGCGAAGATCGGGACGAAGAGCAATATTGGCGCCGGCACGATTACCTGCAATTACGACGGCTTCCACAAGTATCCGACGTCGATCGGGAGCAAAGTTTTCATCGGCAGCGATACGGCGCTGGTGGCGCCCGTCCGGATTGGTGATGGCGCGTACATCGCCGCAGGTTCGACAATCACGGAAAACGTGCCTTCTGATGGATTGGGGATTGCCCGCGGCCGCCAGGTCAACAAACCCGGCTGGGCCGCGAAGAAACGCCGTGAATTGGCAGCCACTGAAAAACCGAAGAAGACGGCGAAGAAATCGAAGCGACGCAAAGCGACCAAGAAACGAAAGTAGCATTTCCCTTCCAGGTGCGTGGTCATGAGGAGAAAAGTATTGGCGTGGACTCTCTTTCTTGGGTCGCTGCTTCTCCTAAATCTCGCCGCCACTCCGTATTCTCGAGCCGCCGATGCCGCGCTGATCTTCCTTCGCCTCACTCTTTTGATCGTGCTATCCATTCTTGTGGTGCGTGAGCGATGGAGGAATCGGCACGAGCTGCCGGGAAGAGTCGCTGCCGCCAATTCAGACGTGGGCCACCGGTTTCTGCAGCGCTGTCGCCGCTGGTATCACGGCGAATAAGACAAACCAAACTCCTTCCGGCAGGTCCGCGCAAGAGCCGCTGTCTGCGGTGTGCGTTTTTCTCTTCCCTGCGATTTCTCCGCGCTCGTAGCCTGCCCCGACTCGGTCGGGGCGTCTCTGCGTTGTCTTTATTCTTGTTTCTATTCTTGTTTCAATTCTTGTTTCATCCTCTCCAGCCCGAACTCGCGCGTGTGTGCTAAAATAGAAGTTCCCGCAATGCTACAGGGAGCGGCCACCACATGAAATTTGGAGTCGTCGTTTTTCCCGGGTCCAATTGCGACCACGATGCGTTTTACGCCATCGGCAACGTCCTCCAGAAACCGGTCGAATTTATCTGGCACCAATCGGAAAATCTGGAGAAGTGCGACGCCATCATCCTGCCCGGCGGATTTTCCTACGGCGATTATCTGCGCACCGGCGCCATCGCGCGTTTTTCGCCGGTGATGAAGTCCGTCGAAAAATTCTCAAACAGCGGCGGAATGGTACTCGGCGTCTGCAACGGCTTCCAGATTCTGTGCGAGGTCGGTCTGCTCCCCGGCGCGATGATGCGCAATAGCGGCCTGCGCTTCATCTGCCGCCACGTGCACATCCGCGTCGAGCAAACGGACACGCCGTTCACCAACGCCGCAACGAAAGGCCAGGTCCTCAAGGTCCCCATCGCGCATTCGGATGGCAATTACAACTGTGATGAAGCCACGCTCGCCGAGCTCGAGAAGAACCGCCAGGTGATTTTCCGCTACACAACGGCCGACGGTTCCGACGACAGCGCCGGCAATCCCAACGGCGCCGTTCACAATATCGCCGGCATCTGCAACCGCGAGCGCAACGTCGCCGGACTCATGCCCCACCCCGAGCGCGCCGTCGAATCGGCGCTGGGCTCCAACGACGGATTGGTCGTTTTCCGCTCCATGGTCGAAGCGCTCGTCGGCGCAGCCAAGGCGACCGCTTGAGAGCAGCACAAACTTGCGAATTCACTGCAGGGGCACGATATATCGCGCCCCTGCGGTTTCTAATTCTCTTCACAGAAATGAAATATGGCCACCGCTAGCACCGAAATTCGAGTCACTCCAGAGATTGCCGCCGAACACGGCCTCACCGCCGAAGAATACGCGCGCGTGAAACAGATTCTCGGCCGCGAGCCGAATATCACCGAGCTGGGCATTTTCAGCGTGATGTGGAGTGAGCACTGCTCCTACAAATCCAGCAAAGTCCATCTGAAGCGCCTGCCCACGCGCGGCAAACTCGTCGTGCAGGGCCCTGGCGAAAACGCGGGCGTCGTCGACATCGGCGACGGCTTGGTCGCTGCTTTCAAAATTGAATCGCACAATCATCCCAGCTACGTCGAGCCCTTCCAGGGTGCCACCACCGGCGTCGGCGGCATACTGCGCGACATTTTCACCATGGGCGCGCGCCCCATCGCTGTCTTGGATTCCTTGCGATTCGGCGAGATCACTGCAAGCAAGTACACCCGTAAAGAAGAAGCCGCGAAAAACCGTCGCATCCTCGACGGCGTAATTCGCGGAATCGGAAGCTACGGAAACTGTTTTGGTGTCCCGACGATTGGCGGCGAAGTCGGCTTTGAGCCTTGCTACTCGCAGAATCCCCTCGTCAACGCTCTTGCGCTCGGCATTGCCAAAAAGGAAGAAATCTTTCTCGCCAAAGCCAAAGGCATCGGCAATCCCGTGATCTATGTCGGCGCAAGAACAGGCCGCGACGGAATTCATGGCGCATCCTTGCTGGCGTCAGCCGAGTTCACCGAAGAGTCGCAACAGAAGCGCCCGAACGTGCAAGTCGGCGACCCCTTCATGGAGAAGCTGCTGCTCGAAGCCTGCCTCGAAGCCATGCAGACCGGGGCGGTCGTGGCGATTCAGGACATGGGCGCCGCCGGCCTCACTTGTTCCACCATGGAAATGGCTTCCCGCGGCGGCACCGGCATCGAAATCGACCTCGCCAAAGTTCCCCAGCGCGAAACCGGCATGACCCCGTACGAAATCATGCTCAGCGAATCCCAGGAGCGCATGCTGCTGGTGGCGGAGAAGGGCCGCGAGCACGAAGTCCTGGCCGTCTTCAAGAAGTGGGGCCTCGATGCCGTCGTCGTCGGCCAGGTTACAGAAGGCGGCATCGCCCGCATAAACAACAACGGCAGAATCGCCGCGGAAATTCCCGCGCATCCTTTGGCGGAAGAAGGTCCGGTGTACCAGCGGCCCGTCGCTGCGCCCGCGCTGAGGAATGAGACTGCAGCAGATTGGTTTGCTTTTGCCGCCGAAGGCACGGATCTCACCCAGAACTTTTTGAAATTGCTGGCGTCGCCCGCGATTGCCTCTAAGCGCTGGATCACCGAGCAGTACGACACGAGCGTGCGCACGAACACTCTAGCCGGGCCCGGAGCGAGCGATGCCGCAGTGGTGCGCATCAAGGATCCGAAGACAGCAGTCGCAAAACGCGCGCTGGCGCTCTCCACCGACGGCAACGGTCGCTGGTGCCAGTTGAATCCGCGTGTTGGCGCCATGCACGCGGTCGCCGAAGCCGCGCGCAACGTGGCCTGCAGCGGCGCGCGGCCGATCGCCGCCACGAATTGCCTCAATTTCGGCAGCCCGGAAAAGCCCGAAGTGATGTGGCAATTCAGCGAAGCTATCGACGGCCTCGCCGAAGCCTGCACCGCCCTCGGCACGCCAATCACCGGCGGCAACGTCAGCTTCTACAACGAAACTCTCGGCAAATCCATCTACCCCACGCCCGTCATCGGGGTCCTCGGCATTCTCGATGACGCCTCGCAAGTTCTGAAAATCGCCTTCCGCGACGAGGGCGACGTAATCCTTCTGCTCGACGGATCAAGCTCGGCTGTAGGGGCGCAGCATGCTGCGCCCCATCTCGGCACCCAACGCGAATTCTCCTCCTCCGAATACTCGAAAACGATCGCCGGCATCACCGCGGGCGAACCACCCGCCATTGACCTCGTCGGCGAAAAACGCCTGATCGACTGTCTCCTCGCACTCGCCGCCGAAGGCGCTCTGCAATCCGCGCACGACATCTCCGACGGCGGTCTCGCCGTCGCCCTCGCCGAATCCTGGTTCGCCTCCTCCTCCGTTGTAGGGGCGCAACATGTTGCGTCCCATCTTGGCGCGCACGTGAAATTGGAAGCAGAAAGCCCCGCCGAGGCCGCCGCATTCAACGAACGCGGCGCCCGCGCCGTCGTATCCGTCACTCCCTCAAAACTTGCCGCCGTTCTCGATACTGCGAGACAATACAAGGTGGCGGCGCGCGAGATCGGCCAGGTCACCCGCGGCGATGCTTTCCGCATCCAACATAAGGGGCGCGAGGTGATCAATAGTTCCGTTGAAACACTCCGCGGCGCCTGGGCCCATTCGCTCGAACGCACGCTAACCGCAAAATGAGTCAAAAACCTGCCTTCGCCCACGATCATTTTCACGATGAGTGTGGTGTATTCGGCGTCTTCGGCCACCCCGAAGCCGCGAACCTCGTCTATCTCGGTCTCTACGCGCTCCAGCATCGCGGCCAGGAATCCGCTGGCATCGTCTCCAGCGACGGCACGGACTTGCATCTGCACCGCGCGATGGGCGAAGTCGAAGAAATTTTCCAGCCGAGCGTGCTCGCACAGCTTCCGGGCAGCCTCGCCATCGGCCACACGCGTTACTCCACCGCCGGCGACAAGGCCTTGCTCAACGCGCAGCCCATCATGATCGACTGCAACAAGGGCAAAGTCGCCCTCGGCCACAACGGCAACCTCACCAACGCCGCCGAGTGGCGCCGCAAGCTCGAGCATCGCGGCTCGATTTTCCAGACCAACAGCGACACCGAAGTCATCGTGCACCTGATCGCGCGCTCGCAAGCGCGCACTCTTTCCGGCGCGCTGGGCGATGCCCTCACTCAAGTCGAAGGCGCGTATTCCTTGCTCGTGCTGACGCAAGATGAATTGTATGCGGTGCGCGACCCGCGCGGTTTTCGCCCCCTGGTGCTGGGAAAAATAACCACGCCCGGCGGCTTTGTTTCCTGGCTGGTGGCATCAGAAACCTGCGCGTTCGACCTGCTCAATGCGCAGTACGTCCGCGAGATCGAGCCCGGCGAGATGGTGCGCATTTCGAAATCAGGCATCGAGTCCATCCACTTCGCTCCAGAAAAGCCGCTCCAACAATGCATCTTCGAGCACGTCTATTTCTCCCGCCCGGACAGCATCATTTTCGGACGCTCCGTAAATGAAAGCCGCGAGATGCTCGGCCGCCTCCTTGCGCGCGAGCATCCTGTGGATGCCGACATCGTCGTACCCGTGCCGGATTCCGGCGTACCGGCCGCGGTAGGCTACGCGCTCGAATCAAAAATCCCTTTCCGCATGGGCCTGATCCGCAACCACTACATCGGGCGCACCTTCATCGAGCCGTCGCAAGCCATCCGCAATTTTGGTGTCAAGCTCAAGCTCAATCCCATCCGCGGCTTGATCGAAGGTCAGCGCGTGATACTCGTCGATGATTCCATCGTCCGCGGCACCACCAGCCGCAAGATCGTCCGCATGGTCCGCGAAGTCGGCGCAAAAGAAGTTCACGTGCGCATCAGTTGCCCGCCGACGATTTCTCCGTGCTACTACGGCGTGGACACGCCCACGCGTGAAGAATTGATCGCCTCCTCAAACTCCCCAGAAGAAATCTGCAAATTCCTCGGCGCCGATTCGCTCGGTTACGTTTCCCTCCCGGCGCTGCGCCGGGCGGTCAGTGATACCGAAGGCAAGTTCTGTACGTCTTGTTATACAGGTGTCTATCCGACGGATCTGGTACAGCTCGAGGTGCGCGAAAATGCTCTCAACGGCAAACCCGGCGAAGCTACTCCTGGCAACGGCAGTGAACCCGCGCCCGCAGAGCGGCCGGTGGTGGTGGTGGAACGTGAAAGCTGACAAAAAGAAGAAGCAGCAGGAAGAAACAAACCTGCCCGTGCAAACAAAAATTCAGCGCGAGATCATCGCGTGGTTCTGGGTCGGCCTCGCCTTTCTGCTCATCAATGGCACGATCGGCCAAGCGCGCGTCATTCCCTCGGGCTCGATGGAGAACACGCTGCTCATCGGCGATCACCTCATCATGAGTCGGATCGGCTACGACGCGGGCGTGCCCTTCACCAACTGGCACGTGCCCCTCTGGCGCAATCCCAAGCGCCAGCAAGTGATCATCTTCAAGCCGCCGTTTGCACCGGACACGCCGGACTACGTGAAGCGTGTCATCGGCCTGCCGGGTGACGCCATCGACATTCACGATGGCGCCGTGTGGGTCAACGGCCAAAAACTCGTTGAAAAATACACCAGTGGCGCCAGCGAGCCTTACGAGCTGCGCACACCGTACAAGGTTCCCGCGGATTGCTATTTCGTCATGGGAGACAATCGCGGAAATTCCTACGACAGCCGCTTCTGGGGCTGCGTCCCCAGAAAGGACATCATCGGAACGCCCGTCATGATTTACATGTCGCTGAATGTTTCGCCGGAAGCTTGGGAGCCGGGACAGATTCGCGAGCGTTTTTTCGCTTACGCAAGCGCCCTGCTGCATCCTGGAATCGTTCGCTGGAAGCGAATCTTCCGGACCTTTTAGTTGTCGCGCGGAATCGTCGGGCTTTGCAGTGAGCGCCGCGACCCACCAGGCGCTTCAGTGATTCCCCAATCTCTTACGATGCGTGCGAATGCGCGCCCGCAGCAAAAGCGGAAACGGAAGCGGACAGCTCTCTCATGAAATACGCCGATGCCGGAGTCAACATCGCCGTCGCCGAGGACGCCAAGCAGCGAATCCGCCACCATGCCAGCCGCACGTTCACTCCCGGTGTGCTCGGCGGCATCGGCAGCTTCGGCGCGCTCTTCGCGCTCGACCGGAAAAAGTGGAAAGAGCCCGTGCTGGTCTCCAGCGCGGACGGCGTCGGCACCAAGCTCAAAGTCGCCATGGCTATGGGCGTACACTCCACCGTCGGCGGCGACCTCGTGAGTCACTGCATCAACGACATTCTCGTGCAGGGCGCGGAGCCGCTCTTTTTCCTTGACTACCTTGCGATGGGCAAGCTCGACCCGCAGGTCGTCGAGCAACTCGTCGAAGGCATGAGCCGCTCCTGCCGCAAAGCCGGATGCGCCCTCAT
>WNFC01002353.1_pt1 | contig 21994 bp, 17 predicted proteins | sample 5400541 | NCBI WGS metagenome assembly WNFC01 (sample SAMN13153342, study PRJNA577476) | soil metagenome | isolation source: 120 cm saprolite under Douglas fir tree site 2 hole 2 replicate 1 | place: USA:California | collected 2015-04-18
TCGCCTGTTCGATGAAGCGTTCCTGGTTATAGGTGTCGATCAGAACGCTGGCAAATATCTTCGCCAAGCTTCATCCTCCAAACATCTTCACTTTCCGCAATTTCTCGCCAAGCTATTTCATGGCCTGTCTCTTCGAACCGCGTTACCTGACCTCTGCCGGAAGAGAATTCTCGGACGCGCGCTTTGTCATCCGCTTGTACTTCATGCGAACATCGTCCAAAAGATGCAAATGATGATAGCCCAGGATTAGCGCCGCGAACGCTTGCATGTAGCTGTACGTCCGATGTCGCGCCGTCATAATCTCGCCGTATATTCGCGGGTATTCGAACAGGTCACCAAAATATCTCCATCGGCTTGGCGTCTTCAGCGCGTATCCATCTCGCTCCTGCGCTTTTGTCCACTGCTTGAAGTAGGCCTGCAGGTCCACTTCACGCAGGTTGTAACCGCGACGTTCCAGCCACCCCTTGATCTCCCCAAGAAGTGCGCCGCGCATCTCCATGCGGTGTTCGATCCGGCCGCGCGCATTGCCCTCATTCATGTTAAACAGATTGGCTCCGTGCAGCCGGTATTTTCCAAGATATTCTTTTATCGCTGCGACCGGCGCCACAAATATGACCAGCGCGGTGAGATATGCGTCTGCTTGCGAGCGCAGCACCTCCGGAACCGGCAACAATTCCTTCAGTGTGCCGCGCCGGAAGGCCAGGCAAGAAGTTCCCACCATCGCGTACTGCAGCAGCGCGCGCCGGTTTTCCGGAACTCGCCCGAAGATCGGAACGAAATGGCGATCCGCCGATATTCCTTCCAGGCCATCCCACCAATGCACGCGATGGTAGGTCATCCCCGCATCCGGATACCGTTCGAATGCTTCGTAGACTCGCCCTAGTTTTTCTGGAAGCCACATGTCGTCCGCATCCAGCAGCGCTATCACCTCGCCGCGTGCATGCTCGAAACCAAAATTGAACGCCGACGCCTGCCCGCCATTCGGCTTTCGCAAATAACGAATCGCCTCGCCGAATTTCCGCAATCGCTCTTCCGTGTCATCGGTCGAACCGTCATCCACGACCAGAATCTCGCGCTCTTCCGCCGGAAAATCCTGCGCCAGCGCACTCGCAACCGCTTCTTCAACGTATGCACCGTAATTGTAGGTGTCGATCAGGACGGTAAAGAAAGGGGCTTTCATTCTTGCCTGTTTCCGCTCATGTCGCCTAGGCCTGCGCCATCTGCGCGCGTTGCGACGCGATAATTTCTTCGAGGATCGCGTCCAGCCCGCGCGTAATTTTCCAATTCGGATAGTGGCTCTTGAATTTCCCGAGATTCGAGATATAGCAAATGTGGTCGCCCTTGCGCGCTTCTTCCACGTAACGCCAATGCAGCTTGCTCCCGGTCATCTGCTCGATCCGCTCAATCGCCTCCAGCATCGAAATGCTGTTCGCGCGGCCACCGCCCATGTTGTACACCTCGCCCGCCCTTGGATTCGCTGCAAACTCCTCGATCGCGCGCACCACGTCGTGGCTGTGAATATTGTCGCGCACCTGCTTGCCCTTGTAGCCAAAGACGGAATACCTGCCGCCGCTCAGTGTGACCTTCACCAGGTACGATAAAAAACCATGCAACTCCACTCCGGAGTGCGATGGCCCGGTCAGGCAGCCGCCTCGAAAAATTCCCACCTTCATATTGAAATATCGCCCATATTCCTGTGCCACAAGATCGGCCGCCGCTTTCGAAGCCCCGAAAAGAGAATGCATCGTCCGGTCGATCCGGCAAGTCTCTGCGACGCCTGCAATATCCTCCGCGCGCTCGTAGTCATACCGCTTCTCAAGTTCCTTGATCGGAATCTCATTCGGCGCGTCGCCATACACTTTGTTCGTGCTCAGAAATACGAACACCGCCTCGGGCGAATGCTGCCGCGTTGCTTCCAGAAGATTCACCGTGCCGAGTGCGTTCACCTCAAAATCGAGCAGGGGAATCTCACGCGCTTTATCGTGCGAAGGCTGCGCCGCGCAGTGGATGATTAGATCGAAGCGCTGCGTTCGAAAGAGTTCCTCGATGGCCGCCCGGTCGCGGATATCCAGCGCCGCATGAATGAACCTCTTCGTGACACCCTTCAGCCGCGCCAGGTTCCAAAGCGTGTCGCCTGCCGCTCCGAAAAAAACCCGCCGCATGTTGTTATCCACGCCCACAACTTCATGCCCTTGCCGGTCGAAATGCTCGACGGCTTCCGAACCGATCAGTCCGCTGCTGCCTGTCACCAGTACTTTCATCCGTTCGAATCAGTCTTTCAGAGAGTCGCAAATCAAATAGAAGCGGGGAGGTTGCCGTGGACCACATTCCTGAAATAGCTGAGGACTGGTGCGCAAGGGCCGCTCGCTCATTGGAAGAGTACCAGCAGTCCACTCGTTTTTTAACTGCTCGAGACGAACTGGCCGCCCTTTTGTGCTGGCGCATTATTTGGGTCCGAGCGGCCTAGCATTGAGCTATGCAAGGGCCTAATTCAGCAAAACCTTATTCTGGCTTCGCATTCGGATACTCCAATTCGTAAAGAGGCTCCAGCCCAGTTCTCTTCAGCAGTTCCCGAACCTCAGCGTGTGAAAGCCTTCGGCCTGGCGCGTGCTCTGCGTTAGCAAACGAGTAGGCCGCTACCGCCATCACTGCCGTTTGGATTCCTAGCATTCGCGGATCAATCCTCTCAAAGGTGTCTACGATCGTATGGTGCCGCACGTCGTAGTCGCCGGGCTCGACTCGCATCGAGTATGCCGGTACGCCAACTACCATGAACGATTCGTGGTCGGAGTCAAAGTCCGCGTCCAGGTAAACACGGTTGGCGTCCAGCGCCGCCAATGGCTCAAACAGGTTCCTGGTTGCAGCTTCGAGGTCCTGCCGGCCGTTGAGTTGGAAGCCGAGGGGCGCCTGGGCGCCCGCGTCTGTGTTGAACACTGCCCGGATCCTATCGAGCTCTCCTTTATGCTGTTCGACGTAGGCGCGCGACCCATTAGCCAGTTGCTCTTCGCCCGAAAAAAATACGAACCGAATTGTGTGCTTCGGCCGGATCTTCAGCGCCTTGAAAACGCGCGCGGCTTCAAGCACCGTGGCCACGCCCGAGCCGTTGTCGTTCGCCCCCTGTGCCGCATCCCAGGAATCGAAATGTGCGCATAGGATCACCATCTCGCTGGGATCGGCGCCTTCGATATCCACGACGACGTTGCGTTCCCGTCCCGGACCTTTCCCAAAGGAATTCTGCACGTCCAGCCGCAGTTTCACCGGGCCTTTGGCAAGCAAGCGCCGCAACAAAGCTGCATCTTCGCTGGCGATAGAAATGATAGGAAGCGGGCCGCGCGGATAAAATCCGAACGCTGACGTGTATACCATGCGGTCCGGTTTGTCGGAGACGATGAACATTGCGGCCGCGCCTGCCTGCGCCAGTTGGCGGGCGATCGTGATCCGTGTTCCCGCGTACGTCGAAGAAATGCCGTTACTTCGCAAGTCCACAATCACCGCTGCTCCCCGTACTTGCTCGGCCTGGGGAATGTGGTTCTCCCCCGGCGCTCCAAAATCTGCAACGGGCGCCTCGATCGGCCCCGGCGTTCCGGGAACCCATCCATACGACCCGATCATGAGCGCATGTCGCACGGGCTGGATTACTTCGCCTATCGCGGAGCCATGCTGCCACGTGGAAGTAAGCTCGTATTCTTCGAAATGCGCGTTTTCAAGCCCCGCTTCTTTCAGCGCTTTCAGAATCAGCTCAGCCGTCGCGCGCGATTGCGGACTCCCCGTAATCCGCCCTCCGATGGTGTCGGTGAGAGTCTCCAAAAATGCCGACGCTCCGCCCCGCGTCATGGCGTAACCAACGATTCGCGCAATCTCATCGTTTGGCTGTGGAGTCTCGCTGGAGTGATTTGAGTCCGCTGTTTGAGCTGCGGCCATTGAAGCCGTGCACAACAACACCGCGATTGGAAAAACGGACAAGCGCATTTAGATCTCCAGCTAAAACTTCGGTAATCCGCAAGCTTTGCAGCTCGCAACATATCACGCCATACGGGATTCATGCATTCGGGTTGTGCGAGGCCCGCTGGCTAGGAGAGTTCTGCTGCGTGCCGTTCTCGGGAAAACACAAAACGGGCTTAACGCGGTAGCGGTCATTCGTAACGCAGTGCCACGAGTGGATCTATGCCGGCGGCGCGGCGGGCAGGCAGTAGAGACGCAAGCAGGCCAACCGCAAGGAAGAGGGTCACAACAGCAAAAAATGTCAATGGGTCCGTAGCTGAAACGCCTGAGAGTTGGCCTTCCAGGAAGCGCGTCAGGCCGAGGCTCGCCAACACGCCGATGAGGATGCCCGCCGAGATCAGGCGCAGCCCCTTCCAAAGAACCATCTTCAAGACGTTGCCATGCTGGGCGCCGAGCGCTATGCGAACCCCGATCTCATGGGTCTGCAACGCGACGGTATACGCCATGACGCTAAATATGCCGATGAGCACGAGGGCGAAGCCGATTCCGGCGAATGCGCCGACCGTAATCAGGCCAAACTGCGGCCGCGTGTAGGCCTCCGCGGCCAACAAGTCCTTAATTGATCCGCTCTGGACAACGGCCGCATTCGAATCTACGGCCCAGACCTCGCGCTGAACACCCGCGAGCAGGAACTTCGGATCCACGGCGGTTCTGGCCAGGATGATGCGATGTCCAAGCCCAGTGATGGAGTGCGGGATGAACGCTTCAGGCTCCAGGGGTATCAGCAGGCCACGGTTTCTGAAGTCCGGGATCATGCCGATGACCTCGAAATATGCGTCACGCGGCGTATCCGGCAATAGATCGAAGATGTTGAACTTAATCTTTTGCCCGAGAGGATTTTCGCTTCCGAAGTAGGTACGCGCAAAAGCCTGGTTGATTACGGCCACGTGCCTCGCCGAATCGATATCGCTTTCAGAGAGCAGCCTGCCGCGCAATAGCCTTAGGCCGAGCGTTTGAAAATAGGTTTCGCTGCACAGTTCGACCATGGAGTTCCAGTGTTCCGAGTTTGGTTTTCCCAAGATCGTTATCTCGCTGCCTGCCCCACCGAGCGGTGGTAGGCCCAGGGACTCCGTGGCGGTGATCACACCGGGCAACGTTTTCACACGCTGGACGACTTGCTCGAAAAAGACCTTTTTCTCGGCAGTGGCGTCATAGCGGTCGTCCGCGGCGGGCGCTACCTCGGCGTAAAGCACGTGAGCCGGAGCGAATCCCAAATCAGCATGAGTGAGAACGAAGAAACTGCGCATCAGCAAGCCGGCACCAGTCAAGAGAACGATGGAAAGAGCCACCTCGGCGATCACCAGACCAGAGCGTAGTTTCCCATGCCGGAAGCCGCCAGCCGTGCCTTTTCCGCTGCCGGTCATGGATAGCTGAAGATTGCCGCGAACGGCGTACAGCGCGGGCGCAAGACCGCAGATCACTGTGGCGAGCGCCGCAATGGCAAGCGCAAAAAGGAGGACGACCGGATTCAGACCGATCACGGTTTCCTCTGGAATAGCACCGTGCGGAATGATAGCCGTCAAACCTTTTAGTCCAAAATAGGCAAAGAAGCAGCCGGCAACGCAGGCCGCCGCGGCAAGCACAAAACTCTCGACCAGAAGCTGGCGAATCAGTCGCCCGCGGCTGGCGCCCAAAGAAGCACGGACAGCAATTTCCCTTTCCCGGACGGTTGCCCGGGCGAGCAACAGGTTCCCGACGTTGATGCAAGCGATTAGTAGCAGCATGAATACAGACGCAAGCAGGGCGTAGAGGGTTTTCTTGAAATCGCCGAAGACGAAGTCCAGAAGAGTGCGAGTAACGATCTTAAACTGGTGTGGATAGAGCTCCCCGGGGCTGGCCCGGGCAAGCCGATGCACAATGGCATCGAGATCGGCTGCAGCCGCTTCCAGGCTGACGCCCTTTTTGGGACGGGCCAGCGCCCAGATAACGCTCGCGTCCTTCAGATGAAACACCGTGCCGTCGGCTCCTGGCCTCAGACTCAGCGGAAACCATATGCCGGCATCGTATCCGTTGAAGCGCTGAGGCATGATGCCGACAAGCGTGCGCGGCTTGCCGTTGAGGAAAAAAGTCGTACCGAGAACTCTGGAGTCGCCGCCGAACTGCGTTTGCCACAGGCCATAGTTCATCATGAACACGAACGGCGCACTCGGCTTTTCGTCGTCGGCAGAGAAAACGCGTCCAAGAAGCGGCGGAACGCCAAGAAAGTCGAAGCCATTGGTCGTGACGTAGCCGCCCCGGAGGCGGCGAGTACCTTTTCCGTCGGTATACAGGACATCCAGCTGATAGTTTCCAATCATATCTTCGAAGACGTGGTTTTGTTCCCGAATAGCAAGGAACTCAGGAATGGTGTAGTGGTTGCGCGTAACGGCGTCGCCTGTGCCGGCCAAATCGCGCATCTCAAAGGTGATGGAGTGCTGGAAGTCCCGATACGGGAAGGGATCGAAAACGACATTATAGATGACGCTGAACATCACGGTGGTGGCGGCGATGCCTAGGGCAAGCGCGACAATGGCAATTACAGCGAAGCGGCGATCCTTGGCCAGGCTGCGCAAGGCGTACTGAAAATCGCGGAGAAGATCTTCAACATGATTCTCGATGCGCGCCTCACGGCAGTCTTGCTTGATCTGTTCCAGTCCGCCGAAGGCCAAATGTGCGCGCCGCCGCGCCTCTGCCAGGCTCATGCCCAAGGCCACGTAGTCCCGGACCCGCTGCTCCAGATGGAAACGCAACTCTGCGTCCAGCCGCTTTTCCGCGAGGCGTTTGTGGAATAAACGACGGAGCCAACCCATCACCGGAACTCCTACTCTGCCGTTCGGAGGATCAGCGCTACCGCTTCAGACAGCCGCTCCCAATTGACCATCTCTGTGCTAAGACGCTTTCGCCCCGCGCGCGTAAGCGAATAGAACTTGGCCTCTCGTCCCGTTTCCGTTTCTTCCCACTTGGCTTGCAACCATCCGCCATCTTCCAGCCGGTACAGCGCGGGGTACAGCGAGCCTTCGGGCACTTGAAAGAAGTCCCTGGATATCTGCTGAATTCTCTGGGAGATGGCGTACCCGTGGATGGGGCCGAAAGCCACGACCTTCAGAATCAGCATGTCCAGCGTGCCCTTGAGAAGTTCGGTTTTTTCTTGTTCCATACAATCCCTAGATGTCCTATGCTTATATCCCTAGAACGTCTAAGTGTCAAGAGAAAATTAACTTTTTTTCTCTGACGAGCCGTTCGCAGGAAACTTTTGCCGTCTTCCATCGTCTCTATAGAGACATCGAAATCCGCAACCAAAGGAGCACTGAAAAGGGAAACAAAGCGCTCGCGGCCAAACAAAAACAGCCCCGTGACGCGTAGCAGTTCTGAAGCAGGCGGAATCGAGAAGGGGTTAAACAGATCACTTCGCTTCTGGTTTGGCGGCCGGAGCGATGCGATCTCCAGGAGAAGCGCTACCCTCGCGGGTGCGTGCTTTTCATTTAACCCCCCTCTCATCTTAGTTGTCTTTGATTTTCAGATGCAACCGCGAACGCACCTCGCCACTGCGTCGCGGCCGGAGGGACCTTATGAGACCAAGAGCATGGGCATTGCTGCTGGTTCTGACTTCAAGGCTTTGTGCGCAGTCCGAAGCGCCGCCTCATCCTTTTGTTCCTATTGACCAGTCTCGGTTGCCGAGGCTTGGCGAGACCATCTCCATGGGCGAATTGCGCATCCCGCCGAAAGCCGTTAAGGAAATCCAGCGCTCGCAGACCGCACTCCTGTCGGGTGACGCCCGCGCTTCCGCTCTGCACCTCGAAAAAGCTCTCCAGATCTATCCCCATTCTTTGGAGGCGCACAACAATCTCGGATCTCGCTACGTCGAACTGCGCCAATATGAAAAAGCCGCTGTCGAGTTTCAGAAAGCCATAGACATCGATCCCCGTGTCGCGCAGCCCTTTAACAATCTTAGCGTCGCCTTTTTCCTCCTCCAGCGTTATCCAGACGCGGAGGCTGCGGCGCGCCGCGCGCTCGATCTCGATCCACACAATTCCACCTCGCGCTATATGCTTGGCTGCATTCTAGCCGCGGAGAAACGCAACCCTCTCGAAGCCATGGAAATGTTACGTCAGACCGAGCTCGAGTTCCCGGATTCCAGGCTGCTCCTCGCCGAGATTCTGCTTAGGCGTGGTGCAGTAAGTGAGGCTCAAAACGAGTTGCGCGAATATTTGAAAGTGCCGGGCGTCGAAAAGAAACAAAAAGTCGAGCGCTGGCTCGCCCGGCTCGCACAGACATCGGCCACCCCAAACTGCGCGACGCGAGCCAACACTCCTTGACGTCCGGGCGCCTGCGTTCGAGCTCGTCGAATCCGAGTCGGGCGCGGCGGCCAGCTTGGAGCTTCTCTCCGATTGCCGTCGGTTGACAGGGAATTGGAAGTAATTCACCCTGATGTCTAGGCACGTCGTTCTATTTCTGCCCTAAGAGATTGAGGAATTCCTCCGTGCGCTCCACCGGCAGCGCCATTTACGACTCCTCCAGCCCTGCAAAGCGATTTTCAGGGAATCTGCATTATCGAAATCAATTCGTCCGCACAGGAGCGCTTCATTGGCGATGAAATGGTTTCTTAAGACGTCCCGTCTCGCCGTCCAAATTAGACCCGACGATGAACGCTGCTCGGCGGCACGTTATATAGCCGTCGCTTCATTCTCCCGTGGGAACGGCAAGGAACCCATGCGTGTGGCCGCTAGAATCGGCGTACTGGCCAACGATGACTCCGCCGGGGTTTATGCCCATCGCGATGGTACCGACGGCGTTGAATGGCGGCGTGCTAGGAACGTCAAGCGTTAGCGGCGCTGATCCGCCCGGAAGTTGCAGAAACCCGTGTTGCTTTCCGGCGTTATCCTTGTAAGTTCCTACCATTTCTTGCCCCGGATTAATGTCCCAAACGACCGTTTGAATACTGTTGGGCACATCGTAGGGCTGAAGGTCCCCGTTCTGCAGGATGTACCCGTGCTGGTGGTTAGTCATCATGTCAATGTAGAAGCCCACCGTAGTGTTGCCGTCGGGCGTCGCACCGCCGTGCATGGAGTTTGGAAAGGACTTGCTCGGATCTAACAACTCCCCACCATCGGCTGCTATGCTGGTATCGCCGAAACGCGTCCACGCGGCCGAGAACATGGAAGCCATCACATCGAAATCATGGTAGCAACCGTACATACTGCCGTCCGGCGTGATGCGTCCCGGTATCGCCCCTGGATGGCCTGGGAATAATACGGCTGAGAACTTACCGTGGCTGTACAGAAAGCCTTTGATGCATGCTGTTGATCCGGCCGCTGGGCAGTATTCCGGAGAGTCCACAGGAGCCGAGCTGTTCACCGGAGCAGTGAACTGCCCAACAATTTCTCCATTCGGGCCGATTCCTCTGGCAACGGTGGGCAGGGTACCGGTCGTTCCGACCAGGGCACCGGGAACATCAATCGAAGTAAATTGTCCGCCACTCAACAGGAATCCATGCTGCTTCCCGACAGTGTCCGTGTAAGTCCCAACGATATCGCCGCCAGGATTGATTCCGCCGATGGCGGTTCGCCGGGCGATGCCGCCGGGGCAGGCACTGCACGGGACATCGATAGGAGCAAAATTAAATGATTGTGCTTCGCACCGCGCGCCGAACAACGGCAGCGAGCAGCCGATCATGATAAGCGCGATCTTTAGGTGTCTTCTCATCTTTTTCTCTCCCTGGGGCGGCATGCCGAAATGGCTCCGAATTTTGGACGTAGCCTGTGCAGCCGCGCAAACCAGGGTGTACCCTAGCGACAGCAGACCGGCGCGTCAATGAACGCAGGCTGGCCTTTCCCTAAATTTCCTATGAACGGCCAACCTGCTCAGGTGCCGGTACTTAGCGAAAATATTGCTGGTCTTGTTTTCCGGATGGTATAATCCGCTTATTCCGCAGGAAGGATGTGTCCGTGCCCGCCCCGGTCGATAACCCGCTTCTTTTGCGGTTCGGACCGTTCCAACTTGACCCCCAGGCCTGTGAACTGCGCAAGGGCGATACCCTCCTTCACCTCGCTCCGCAACCCTGCAAAGTGCTTGGCCTGCTTGTCTCGCGCCCACAAAAAGTATTCACGCGGCGGGAGATCCAGCGGGAAATCTGGGGCGGTGACACGTTCGTCGATTTCGAACAAGGTCTAAATGTCGCCATCCGGCAAATTCGCGGTGCCCTGTGCGACGATGCAGAGACACCTCGCTACATTGAGACCCTTCCCCGGCGCGGCTACCGCTTTATCGGTCGGCTGGATGAACATCCTACTAGGGCGGAAGGCGCGAGGACCACAGTTCCGGCGGAATCCGCGACGCTTTCTGCTCCAGCCGTTCTTCGCCCCCTCTCCTATCGGCGACCCCTGACTGTCATAGTTGGGCTCGTCTTGACTGCAGCTGCTGGAATCTTGCTTTGGAGGATGGAGCGCATCCCGGGCAGAACGCTGCCCAGGCGTATCCAGTCTCTCGCGGTGCTCCCACTGGAAAATCTCTCACACGATGCGGAGCAGGAATACTTTGCGGACGGAATGACCGACGAGTTGATTACTGACCTGGCCGGGATTCATTCACTGAATGTGATTTCGCGGACCTCCGTGATGCAGTACAAGGACAGAAGCAAGCGCAAGACAACGGCGGAGATCGCTCGCGAGCTGAATGTCGACGCCGTGATCGAGGGCACAGTGATGCGCTCTGGAGACCGCGTGCGAATCACCGCGCAACTGATCGATGCGCACAACGATCGCCACCTCTGGGCCGAGGCGTATGAACGCGATTTGCGGAGTATTTTGGCGTTGCAGGACGAAGTGGCAAAAGCAATCGCCAGGGAAGTTAAGATCACGCTCACCCCGCAAGAGCAATCCCGGCTATCAAACGCACGGCCGGTCGATCCCGCGGCCAACGAGGCTTATCTCCGCGGTCTCTACGAGCTACACGGAATAACCGCTGAGCCGACAGCGACTCTAAAATCCCAATCCCTCGAAAAAGCCATTGGATATTTTCAGCAGACCCTCACCCGCGACCCAAACGATGCGCTGGCCTATTCCGGGTTGGCTGATGCCTACTCCAGTTTGAGCACGCATTATAGAGCTCCACTCGACGTGATGCCCAAGGCCAAGGCCGCCGCTACCAGAGCTGTTGAACTCGATGATACACTCGCAGAAGCGCATGCCTCTCTCGGCTATGTCGCGCTTATCTTTGACTGGGACTGGGCCCACGCGGAGCGGGAGTTCCGCAGGGCACTCGAACTCAGTCCCAGCTCGCCTCGGGCGCACGCTGGCTATGCAGAATATCTTCTCTTTGTAGGCCACCGAACTGATGAAGGGCTTCAGGAGCTTCAGCGCGCCTATGCCCTGGATCCACTTTTGCCTCTGTCACACGGTGACCTGGCATGGTTCTTGTTCCTCGCGAGACGCTACACGGAATCTATCGAGGCTGCCCGCAGGGTTGGGCAGGACGACAACATCCTAGCGCTCTCCTATGCGGAACTTGGCCAGTCTGAACAGGCACTTGCCGCTGCAGATCGCGCCTTGAAATCCACACAAAATCCCGTGATCCTGTCCCAAGTCGCGGCTGCCTATGCGCTTGCCGGCAGGAAGGATAAGGCTCACGCAATGATCAACGGCATCGAAGGCCAGGCCCGACAGCGCTATGTCTGCGGATTTAACGTGGCTTGCCTGTACTCCGTGCTGGGAGATAAGGAACAAGCCTTTGCTTGGCTTGCGAAAGCCTATCACGACCGTTCGGATTGACTGCCTTCTGTCGGGGTGGATCCCCGACTCGACTCCCTGCGAGCTGATCCGCGCTTCGCTAACCTGCTTCACCGGATGAACCTCCAGCCCTAAGTTTGCCTGCGTCTAAACGACCGTCGCCCCAACGTGCCGAAAAATGCGCCTTCGGATTGCCCTGTGCGGATTCCGCGTGATCAATGCTGTGCTCGTACAATTGCAGGGGGCCCGGCGGTCGGGCTGTGGGAATTTGAAGGTCCGTTGGCGCTCGCCGCTGGTTGCGGACAGTTGACGGGCAATCCGGAAGTAATTCACCCCGATGTCCATCCAGCTCATTTTATTTCTGCCCTAACAGATTGAGGAACTCCTCGGTCCTCTCCACCGGCAACGCCACCAGGTTCGCTTCATACGATTCCTGATCGCAGGAAATCGGCAGCAGCGCGCCTTTCGCCGCAATCGCAAACCACTGGTAATCCATGCGCAAAAGAAATTGGATGATTTCGCGCGCCGCGTAATCCCACGGACCGGTTCGCGTGTCCTGCACCTCCGCCAAAATTGCCGGCCGCGATTCTCTCTGCAGCAGCTTCATCGCGCCGTGCAGAACGGAGAGTTCCGCGCCTTCCACGTCGAGTTTAATGAAATCCACTTTGCACACTCCCAATTCGGCCAGCACGTCATCCAGCCGCCGGACCGATACCCGCACCGTTCGGACCGGCTCGTCGACCGCTGGCGGCCGCAAGCTGTTGCACCAATCCTGAAATCCGTCTACAAGGTAGAGGTCCGCTTCCCCTGGATATTCTCCCAGTGCGCAAGGCACCAGTTCTGTGTTTGAGCAGCGGTTCAGGCGCAGGTGTTTCTCCAGCCGTTCGCACTCCCGCGGTGAAGGCTCGATCGCGATCACGCGGCCGCCCCACCCGACTCGCTTCGACGCCAGCAGCGTGTACAATCCGTGATGCGCTCCGGCATCCACCACGGTCATATTCCGCCGCAGCAATCTCTCCACAAACCCTCTTTCCATTTTCTCGAACTCGTTGTAAATCAGCTCTTGATCCAGCGCGCTTTTTTCCGCCAGCCACCATGCGCCGAATGGCAGCCGCAGGGGAATCGGCATCCCCGGAAAAATGCGGCGCGCCCGATTCGCCAGCGTGATGTATTTCCTTCGCGCGGGGCTGCGCAGGAATCGCCCGATTCGCTGTGGAAGTGTGGCCGTTACCGCGGGCTTCTTTGCCCAGGGATCTTCCGCTTCATGCGGCTCGGGAATCAGCCGGAACCCCGCTACGTCGATTGCTGTCGAGGAGGCCAGCAATACCGTGCGGCGCCGCGCGTGTTCCGCTGTCTCGCGAAAATCCTCGTGATCCGGCAGGGGCATCACGCGATAGACCGCCCCGAATCCCGCGCGGTACAGCATCTTCACCAGGCTTCCCTCGCTCGGATAGCAAGCCACATCACTTAGGCTTTGATCGTCCTGGCGCGGCTCTTGACGCAGGAGCATCGACGTCTTTTCCTCTGGCAAGCACATGCTTTCCAGCAACAGGCATTTCTCCGTCAGCCCGTGGAGGTTGCGGATCGCCAGCAGCGGGTTTTCCAGGTGATAGAGCAGTCCGAAGCAAAGCACGAGATCGAATCGGCCCAGTTGCAGGATCGCTCGCTCCTCGATGTCGCCCTCTCCAAACGGGATGTGCGCGAACCGGCGTCGCGCTTCCGCCACGTTTTCTTTTCGCCCGTCGAAACCGCAAACATTCAACCCGCACTCCGAAAGCGTTTGCGAGAAAAAACCCACGCCGCACCCTGCATCCACCGCATTCGAAAGCTTCAGCGCGGGCTTTAGCCTTGTCACGGCACGCTGTATCGTTTCGCCGCGCGCTTCGATGAGTTGGCGATACTCCTTCTGGTCGAATGGCGTCAGGTGGATGGTAGTTTCTGTTGTCAGTCGGATGGGTTGAACTTTGTGAACTCCGGCAATTCCTTGTTGGCTTCGGCGCATGGGAGCCGGCCTCCTTCTTTTCCACCTCTGACGCAGCTGGTCTCGCGGCGGGCGCGTGCTGCCCGCTCGAGAGAGCGACCGTCACTGGAATACCACTGCCGATACCAGAGACAGAGATATTTGGGGACCTGGGGGACAAAATGTACTAACTACTTGCAGTCGTAGCATGGCTGGACTTATTTATGCAAGTAGTTTCTTTGTTAGTACCGCCACGGCGAGAGCCGCCGCGACTCCGGATTGTTTCGGGCGGCGTGGTCCTTTCACTTCGGCTTTGCGGCTGTGCCTGTTTCTTGCAAAGCAAATCCATGTTCCAGCTTCCCTGGCTGACGCAGGCGCAGCCCATCCTTGAAATAGGGGGAGCACGGCAGCGGCGCGTCCCAGCATTGATTGGTCTCTACCGGTACGTAGATCGTCAGTCCGGAAGTGGTTTGGTGCAACGCCAGTTTTGCCTGCGGCACGCGCAAAAACGTTCTAACGCCTGCGCTGGGGTGAAAGTACGAGCCCCAAAGCAGCCGGGGATGCGCCGCCCACGCTGTCATCAAGAGCAAGCCCAGTAGCCCGATTCGAATCTTCCCCGCCTGGTCGAGAAAATGAAGCGCCGCAAGAGTTCCGAGTGTCGCTCCGGCTGTCCAGATCGCCGGTTCTCCAAAACGCAGCGCCGGCGCTTTCAGAAACCAAAAAATCAAGCCCGCCAGCGAAGGTGCAAGAAGCCACAGCCATTGCGGAAACGCGCTTCGCTTCTCCCGCGCCGTTCGAATGATCCCCGCCACGCAGCCGGCCAGCGCAAAAAACATGGGAATCAAAAATCCTTCTCTTTCTCTCACCAGTTCCCGGAACCACGGCCGCAGCCAATTCCACCCGTATGTATATTCGTAAGTGGTCTCCGGAACTCGCGCGAACGATCGCGCGACGTCCGCTTGCCCTTGCGTTTCGAACGCTGGCACCTTCCAATCCACTGGAATCGACAGCTCTGTACTCGGGAAAAGCGGATACCCCGTCAAGACCAGCCCCCGCCCTATCCACGGAAGCACAATGACGGCAGATAGAATCACCGCCCACCCCAGTTGCCGCTTTCCCGACGGTGCGCTGCGGCTTACCGACCACAACTTCAGGCACGCTATGGTCCACCCCACGGAAGCAAACACCAGACTGGACACCTTGAATGTAACCGCCACTGAAAAGAGCGCCATGGCAATCACCAGGCTTATGCGCCGGGAATCGCTCGTGCTTGGCGGCGAAGATTCCTCATCGAGAGCTCGGAACAGCATGGCCGCGCCCGCCAGGCAGACCACGCTCGTTGGGAGATCGGTGTTGGTCCCCACGATCTTGCCAGTGGCCGCCCAAATCGCCGCCGGAACAAACAAGAGAGTGAAAAACCAATCGATGCGGGAACTGTTCCTGCCGCGAAAAACGCGCGCCGCTGCCGGAAGTATGGAAGCAAAGAGCGCAGCAATTAAGAAGCCCGAGAAAAGATGGTGCGCCAAACCGTTCCAGGGCCCTTGTTCCAACGCCGCAATCCAGAGAAACACCGAGGAATTAAATCCGAGCTGGCCGAGAAGATTGCCGAGGCCAGGGACCAGGGGGTAGGTGGTGAACCAGCGCACAGCTTGCGCGCCATAGAGTCCGGTGTCGTAGTGGTAGCCCAGTGCGGCGGCGCGAAACGCGATGATTGCCGCGACTGGAATATAGAGCAGTACCGCCGGCCACCGGGGCTCTCTTCTCTCGAACACGCGTTGGAAGAGCGTCGCTCCATTCCAAATCCATCCCGCCAGTCCCAAGCCCACCAGGGTGTAAGCGACGAGGAGATCAATGGGCCTGAAGAAGTGGTAGATCTGGAGTATTGCGGCGATGAGCGCCACGCCGGTCCACAGCGCGTCCAGCGGACCAAATGCAAAGCCCAATCCGCGAAGCAGTAGTCCGCCAATGCCGATGCACACGGCGCCGCACACCAGCCAGGTGACCAGGATGCAAAGAATGATTACGGCTAGCATCGAGGCGAGATTCTAGCAGGCTCCAGCATGGCTTAGGTGGGACTTAAATTTTTTCGTCTTATTGTTTACTGAAAATAAATATAACAGTAGTTTTAATAGTTGCCCGTCCCCCCTAACTCGGAGAATTTTGGCGGGTCAAGAAGAGGACGGGGGGCGGGGGTGCAGCGCACGGCGCAGAGGGCGCGACACGTTTAGCAAAGCAAACCAGATGGGGTGCCACACGTCGTAGAAAAGCACGCGCCCGGCTTGCCGCGCGTAGCGTTTTGCGGTGGACAAGTGCCTGAAAACATTGCGCTTGGGCGCTTTCGGGAGGAGGAGAAGGGTGGCGTCGGCGATGGTGCGGAGGTGGCGCCACCCCCCGGCTAGTTGACCGTTGAGCCCGGCCTCGGCGCCGGTCCAAACGCCGGCCTTGCCTTGCGAGTGGTAGTTGTAGTCGTGATTCTGGTGCACGGCGAGAACGGAGCGGGAAGCGTCAATGACGGGCTTGCCGGAATCGAGCGCTTTCCACACCAGCCAGTTGTCCCAGAAGACGCGCAGGACGAACGGGGGCATGTCCGCCCCGTACAGGCCGCGCGTGAAGACGAAGTAGTCGATCCATTCGGCGGTGCGCCGGCAGCCGCAACGCAGGGCAAGATCGCGTAGGCAGACTTGCAGAACTCTGGCCTGCCAATCTGGCGCTTGCCGTTTGGGAGCCTGAACAGGCGGACCGTCGAACGCCAGGGGCACGGTGACGTCGGCATCCCATCGGCGGCCAACCATAAGGAATTGCTTGTGCGCGGCGCGGACGCGTTCGACGGCGCGCCGGAAGTCCTGCATGAGGATAATGTCGCAATTGATGTAACACAGCAGCTCGTGCCGCGCGATGGCTTGCGCGCGCGCAAACATATAATCCAGCCGTTTTGTGCCCCGGTCGTTGCACTCGACGTGCGGTTCGTGGCGCACTCCAAATTTCTGCGTGGCTTCCGCGGCGCCTTCGTCATTCCCGAAGAGGATGATTTCGATCTCGGTGTCGAGGCGTGTCCAGGACTGAATCGCGTTACGCTGGATGATGCCAGTGTGGCCGCGGAAGGGTTTCGCGGTGGTGAAGAGGGTCAGCATAGAATCAGAAACCATCGCCGGTCAGTCAAAATCACCGGTCGGAAAAATCGCCGTTCTAAAGACCGGCCTCTACAGAAGATCAATGACGGCCCCCTCCCCCCCACCCCCCCTGTTTTTTGTAAGTGTTGCATCTAAAGGACTTAAGGTCATGGATAAATGGTTTAGAATCAACAGTGTGCGGGGATTTCCATAAGTGTTGATTCTAAAGGGGCTTACGTTGCACCGATAAAGAACGTTGGCGCGCTGAGACGATCGGCACGTTGGAACGCTTAAACGTTGGAACACATCCATGCCCACAACCTGAAGGCAGGATAGCATAGAAGTAAAGTCGTTGTCAATTACTATGTGCTAAAGGATGTTGGAAGGTTGGAAGGTTTGCAGGTTTAAAGGTTGGGAAAAAGCGACAAACGGAGCCGACGAGAGGGACGAAAGAACGTTGGAACGTTAGAACGTTTAGAACGTTGAAAGATGGAGAAGAACGTTGGAACGTTGGAACGTTGGAACGTTAGAATGTTAAGGCTGGGGAAGAACGGCGGAGCACAGTCTCGACTAATGGGCGTGCTTGGGGGTGGCGGAGTCCGAGTGGTGCTCGGGGTGGCGCAAGCGGAAGTAGCGCTCGTAGCAGGCCCGGCAGCGGTACGGGTCTATATGGAGCAGGTAGTGCAGCAGAAATTCGAGCGGTCCTTTTCTTCTGGACCGGCGGATAGACGCGCTTCCACAGCTGGGACAATCGGCGGATTTAGCGAGGAAAAACATGGCCCACTTCTCTCAGTCTGGCCTGGGAAAGAAGTATACACGGAACGTTGGAACGTTAAAACGTTAAAACGTTAAAGCCTTCGGGGACGTTAGAACGTTGAAGCCTTCGGGAACGTTGAAACGTTAGAACGTTGAAGCTTGGAGAAGAATCACTCGTAGGAGTTGGCGGCGTCGAGCAAGTGGCTGCCGTTTCTCAGGAAGGCCAGCTCGCAGAGCCAGAGGACGCCATGCCGGGGGCTGCGATTGAGGTCGGTGATGTCCATGAGGCGGTATCCGGCGGCGGCGGAATTCTCGTAAGCGCTACAAACGCAAGCCTCTACCAAAAAAATATCGGTTTTGCCGAGCAGGTCGGAGGCGCCCGCCAGGACGCGGAGGTCAAAGCCTTCGGCGTCAATTTTCACCATGTCCGGCGGAGGGGGGCCGCTGGCGGCGGCAATTTCGTTGAGCGTTTTGATGGCCACGGGCGTTTGCGGGAATCCCGCTTGGCGCGCCTGTTCCTCGGTGAGCACAAACGTGCTGCTGTCGTCGCGTCCAGCCAGGGTAAAGGGAAGACTCCCGGACACGTCCCCTGCTCCCGCGTTGATCCATTGAATCTTATAGCCGCGATCGAGCAGGTCCTTTATATAACTCTTCAGGTGGTCCTGCGGCTCGACGAGCGTGTAGCGGGCATCGGGAAAATGTTGGATGGCCGTGCGGGTCCACAGTCCCCGGTTGGCACCTATATCAAGGATATGTTTGGGAGCGAAGCCCAGGCGTTGCAGCAAAGCGAAAAAGGGATCGAGGCCTTCGCTGGGTTTGGGGCCGTCGTTGATACGCACGACGCGGTAACCGAATACACGAAAGAACCAATGGATCAGGCGCTTCACGATCCTCTTGGCCTTCTAGTCCGCTGAGGTAGAGGCCGCCACAGGCTGGACGGCTTGAGACGGGGCACCGAGGCGGACGTAGTGGACACTCTGCGAACCCTCCAAGTGGGGAAGCGCGCGCCAGCAATCGATGACCACGCGCGGGCTGGCGTGAAAACTCGGGCCGGAGCGGAACGGCTGCACCCAAGCGGAAATGGAGAGGTCGCGAAACTGTTGCCAGGGGGTAGCGAGCACGACGACGGCCGATTGGGCGATGCAGTCCTCCGCGGACGCGGCGACGCGCACGAACTTATGCGCGGCGAACGCGCGAGGCAAATCCGCCGAAGGATCGAAGACCACAATGGGCAAACTGGCAGAAGCAAGCTCAAGAGCAAGCAGCAAACCGAAGGATTCCTCGACCACATCCGTGTCCGGCTTGTAAGTGAGGCCGAGAATACCAATGGGATCACTGCCGGAACGGTGGGATTTCACTAGACCGGCAAGGGCGGTGATCTGCGCGCGATTGAAACGGTCGGTGGCGTCGGCCAGATCGGAGAAAGCGCCGCTGCGCGCGGCAAGTGCGGCGAAGGCGCGATTGTCGCGGGGAAAGCAGGGGCCGCCATAGCTGACCGCGCCTTTTAGGTATTTGGAGCCGATGCGGGAGTCCAGACCCAAAGCGTTCGTGACCACGGCCACGTCGGCCTCTGGCAGTTTTTCGCAAAGACGAGCCAGCATATTAGCGTAGCTGATTTTCGTGGTAATGAAAGTGTTGACCGCCAGCTTGGTGATTTCCGCGTTGATGAAATTCATGCGCGCAATAGCAGGGGAGTTCTTGCAGGTGCGCGAGTAAATATCGGAGAGGATATCCCCGGTCCGGCGATCGGATTCGCCGACCAGAAGAAAGTCGGGATTATAGAAATCGCGGATCACCGTGCCGAGGGCAATGAATTCCGGACTGTAGCAGAGGCCGAAGTCCTGGCCGCAGCGCTTGCCACTCACGCGCTCGAGAACGGACTTAATCTCCCCGCCCGTAGAACCCGGCATCACCGTGCTGGTCAGAACGACGAGGTGAAAAGAATTCTTGTTGCGCAACGCGCGGCCGACAGCTTCGCAAGTAGGAAGCACGTAACGAAGAGAAAATCCCCCGTCCGGTTCGCTGGGCGTGCCAACGACAATAAATGTGGCTTCGGAATCGCGGACGGCAGCTTCGGTGTCCTGCGTAGCGGAAAGACAGCCTTTGGATTCGAGAAGAAGTTCGGCGAGTCCGGGTTCATGAACGGGAGGCAGGCCCCGACCGATGGCATCGACCTTTTGCGCATCAAGATCAACGGCGATAACCTGAAATCCACGCGCAGCAAAACAGGCGGCCATGGGCGCACCGAGCTTGCCCAGACCAATCACAGACACGGACGAGAGCATACGCCTCCTCTGAGAGAGGCTCTAGTTTAACTTGAGAATGGGGAAAGTGGCGAGAACGGAAACGAGTTAGTCGCGTGAACGCGGGGCGGCGCGCAGGCCCAAGGCGTTGCGGAGGGGGCGCGTGGCATTGAGGATCGAAAACCACAATGGCAGCCAAACGTCGTAGAGGAAAAAGCGCCGAACAGATTCGGCGCGGCGCTTCGCTTCCGCCCAATACCGCAGGTTGTTGGGCCGCAACCCTTCGGGGCGGAGAATTTCGCTGGCGTGGGCAATAGTGCGGAGATTTTTCCAACCCCCGGCAAGTTGCGCGTTGCGCCCGGCCTCAACGCCCTTCCATACGCCCACTTCTCCCTGTGGATGATGGTTGTAGTCGTGGTTTTGATGGAGGGCAAGGACGACGGGAGTCACGTCCACCACGGGCTTCCCTTCCGTGAGGACCTTCCAGACCAGCCAGTCGTCCCAGTGAGTGCGGCCGATGGCAAAAGGCGGGAGATCGGGCCCATACAGACCTCGGCGAAGTAGTCTATCCAATTCGGCGGACGCATTTTGCCGTGACGTGCGGCGAATTCGCGTAGCTCGGTTCGCCAGGTGGGACGTTCATAGGGCCAGGCGTTAAAGATATCCACATCCGTGCGCTGGCCGACGATGAGGAATTCTTTGTGCGCGGCCGCCACAGTACCAACTGCCGAGCAAAACTCTTCCAGTAAGATAATGTCGCAATTGATGTAGCAAACGGTGTCGTATCGGGCCACTTCCTGCGCGCGGAGGAAGACCGAATTGAGGAGGATGGTGCCGAACTCGTTGCGGTCCACCTGGGGTTCATGACCAACGCCGAATTCGCGGGCGGCTTCCGCGGTGCCTTCATCGGTGCCAAAGAGAATGATTTCGATGTCGGGATGCAGCCGCTTCCAGCTTTGGATAGCGTTCCGCTGGATCACGTCGATGTGGCCCTTGAAGGCTTTCGGAATGGTGAAGAGGGTCAGCACTTACTCAGAATACCGGAAGAGAGACGAGTGACAAGCCGTCAAGGCAGTGGTACGTGGTCAATGGGTACTTATTGGGGCCGGCGATTTTTCTCAGCCCCAAAACTTCCACCTGTCGTCTTGATACTTGATGACCGGAACCCAATCCCGGCCCGGAATCCGATAAAGACTGTTCATCACCAGGCGGTTCCAAAACCAGCGCACCTTCCGGATCGACTGCATCGTCGTGCTTATCCGGCGAAATACTCTCAGCGGTTTTCCCCAGGGAATCGTAGCCAGCTCCGCTTCGATGAATTCGTCGTGGGTACGGTGAGAGGCATCCAGGTCCACAAGGCTAAGGGCGTCGCCGTGCCAACGATAGCCGCCGACCAGGGCGTCGACGGGATAAAGCTTGGCGTGACGAAAAAAGCGGACCCAGAGCTCGAAGTCAGAGCCGTTGCGGCGAGAGGAGTCCATGTGCGCCCCCGCTTTCTCCCACAAACCGCGCCGCCAGTAAGTAGCCTCCTGCATGATGTAACGGTTGGCACCGGCAAGAAAGCGGTAGCGCGACCAGTGAGGGATCTTGCCAACATCAATGGTCATGCCCTGTTCGTTGAATAAGGTGGGTCGGCCCGTGATCCATTCCACCTGAGGAAGTTCGCGGAAAACGCTACCGACGACCGCAAGGCCGCCAGTGTGGAGCTTGTCCGTAGCGGAAATCCAGCCCATGATTTCGCCGGTGGAGTGAGCAAAGCCTTTGTTGAGGGCGTCGTACATGCCTTTGTCCGGCTCGGTGACCCAGCCAGATAGTTCCGATTCGTACTTGCGAATGATATCGAGGCTGCCGTCGGTGGAGCCGCCGTCCACGATGAAGTATTCCAGATTGGGATAGTTCTGGGCGAGGACGGAGTGAATCGTCTGTTCGATGTATTTGACGGAGTTGAAGACCGGAGTGACGAGGGAAATCTTCGGCCAAGCGATGTCCGAACGTTGAGCCGCTATCATGGGCGGGCGCGTTCGGGCATGCCGCGGTAGAGAAGATCGAACCAATTGAAATCACTGTTGTGAAATTCCTGATAGAGGACCACATCGAACCTGGCGGGGCCGAACATACTAGAGAGTTTTTCTACGTCTAGCCATTCTGCCCACGGTGTGCCCGGACCATCGGTCGTGAGGCCCCAATGAGCGAAGCGCGGTCTGCCATCGCGCACCCAGC
>WNFC01001957.1_pt1 | contig 21987 bp, 22 predicted proteins | sample 5400541 | NCBI WGS metagenome assembly WNFC01 (sample SAMN13153342, study PRJNA577476) | soil metagenome | isolation source: 120 cm saprolite under Douglas fir tree site 2 hole 2 replicate 1 | place: USA:California | collected 2015-04-18
GAGCAGCGGGGCGGCGAGGGCCTTGATCGTGCGCCAGTCGGGGGAGCGACCTCCGGGGAGGTAGGGGGCCGAGGCGCTTGGCCACGACGCCCTCCAGGCCGAGGCTCCTGGATTCCTCGAAGAGGCGCCGCCCATCCCCGTCGATGAAGTGGGAGCCCGATGGCCTGGCCCTCGGTCACGGTCTGCTCGAGCAGGCGGCGGCGTTCCTCCAGAGGGCTGCCGGTGAGGTCGGCTCCGTCGAGCCACAGAATGTCGAAGGCCAAGAGCCTGACCGGCACCTCTTTTCGCACCTGCTCGATGTCCTGTGGTGAGAGGTTCACGCGGCGGGCGAGGAGCTCGGAGGAGGGGCGGCCGGCCTCGTCCGAGGCGATGATCTCCCCGTCGATGACGGCGGAGGCGGCGTTCAGGTACTGGGTGAGGCGCCCGAGCTCGGGGTATTGGGCGGTCTGGTCCCGCCCGGTCGCCGAAACCAGCCGGATGGCCTCGGGACCGTCGAGCTTGGGCTCGAAGCGCCACCCGGGGTCGTCGAAGGCCCCGTAGCCGCCCTCGGCGAGCATGGGGGAGAACTCGGGCGCCCCGCCAGGGCGAGCGGTACCCTCTGGTGTCCCTGCCGGCCGGGGTGGCGCGGGACCGAGGGCCGCAGCCGGCTCGCCGACGGAAACCCCCAAGCCCTGGACGGGCCCCTCGGGCGCCGGCCGAACGAGGCCGCCCACAGCGACGTCGACGACGACGGGAGCGTGATCCGAAGGAGCCTTGCCTTTTCGTGCATCCCGGTCCACATAGGCGTCTGCCACCGCGGCGGCGAAGGGTTGGTTGGCATAGACGAGGTCGATGCGCATGCCGAGGTTCTTGTGGAACATGCCCGCCCGGTAGTCCCAGTAGGTGAAGGGTTGGTCGTACTTCAAGGGCCTTGGGACGACGTCGGCGAGCCCCAGAGCCCGCAGGGCGGCGAGGGCCTGGCGCTCCGGCGGCGTGACATGCGTGGCGTGCGCGAACTCGGCGGGGTCCCAGACATCAGCGTCGGTCGGAGCGACGTTGAAGTCACCGCAGGCTGCCAACGGCCGATCGTCAGCCAGGTCATGGGCAACGACCTCGCGCAGGGCGCCCAGCCACTCGAGTTTGTAGGCGTAGTGGGGATGGTCGGGCTCACGGCCGTGCGGCACGTAGACCGACCACAACCGCACGCCGGCGCAGGTCGCTCCGATCGCCCGGGCCTCCGGCTGGGGGAAGCCCGGCTCGCCCGTCAGCCCCTTGACGACCTCGGCGAGTCCGACGCGGGAGAGCAACGCCACTCCATTCCAGCGACCCAAGCCGTGGGCAGCGACCTCGTAACCGAGGGCTTGCACGGCGTCGTAGGGGAACTCGTCGTCGGCGCATTTCGTCTCCTGCAGGCACACCACGTCGGGGCCGACCTCCTCCAGCCACTCGACGAGGCGGGGAACGCGGGCGGACACAGAGTTGACGTTCCAGGTCGCGATCCTCACCGAGGCATCCTCCCGGGTCGGGCTTTGCCATCGGCAGTCGAGGCGCCCCGGACCTGCCGGCTAGGACGCCTTAGGGCCGCGGGGTCGGTCGGCACCGCAATGGGGGACCCGGGCTTTCGGTACCCCCACCTCCTGGCAGGTCTGCCGACTAGGCGGACTTCGTCCTCGGTTCTTCCTTACGCTTGGCCTTGGTGGCCTCCACGCTGGCCCTGAGCGCCTCCATGAGATCCACGATCTGGGCAGGCTCCCCCGGGGCCACCGCGATCTCCAGACCCTCCATCTTGGCCCGGGCCGCCTCCTCCAGCCGCTCCCGGTAGGTGTCGACGAACTGGGTGGGGTCGAAGTGGTCGGCAAGGAGCTCGATCAGGCTTCCCGCCATCGCCAGCTCCTGGGTGCGGATCTCCACCGACTTTGTGAGCACCTCGAACTCCGGCAGGCGGATCTCGTCGGGCCAGTACATTGTCTCTAAGACGAAGACCCCCTCCCGGATCCGCATGGTGGCGAGGTGCTCTTTGTCCCGGAGGGTGATCTTGGCCACCGCGACCCGCCCCGACGCCGCCAGGGCCTGCTCGAGCAGGCGGTAGGCCCTGAGCCCGGTGGGCTCGGGGGCCACGTAGTAGGAGCGCTGGAAGTAGATGGGGTCGATCTCGGAGAGGGGCACGAAGTTGACGATGTCGATCGCCCTGATCACGTCTGCGGGGAGGCGATCGAGCTCCTCCTCGGAAAAGACCACGAAGCGGTCCTTCTCGTACTCGTAGCCCTTCACGATCTCGTCGTAGGCCACCTCCTCGCCGCAGGCCGAGCACACCCGCTTGTAGCGGATGCGGCCGTTATCTGTCGCGTGGAGCTGGTGGAACCTCAAGCTCTTTTCTTCCACCGAGGTGTAGAGGCGCACCGGGATGCTGATCAGCCCGAAGGTGATGGCGCCGTTCCACATCGATCGCATTGGAAGGACCTCCGGCTTTTCGCGAGCCTCGATCATACTCTGGTGCTGCCGACGCCAGACTCCAGGTGGGGCGGCACCGGGCGTGTACGGTGAGCAGATGATGGGACCGTCGGTGACCCCGCCAAAGCTCCGTCGCGGAGAAGGAACCGATGCAGCAGGCCAAGGTGGTGAGGGGGAGACCCGCCTGGCGGGCATAGGAGCCGAAGAGGAGCCGAGCCGCTAGCTCGAAGAGACTCAAGAGGCGCAAGAGGATGGCGGCTGGCGGAGGCGGCGGGACGGATCGCCACCCCAACCGGCCGAGCGTGCAGCGAGACGCGTGGCCGAGGCCAATGCACCCGAGGGGGCGACGGTTGGAAGGGATAGGTGGGCGTGCGGATCGGCGCCGAACACGGCACCGGGCTCTGGATGTGGCGAATGCGGGGGACATGACCGCGAAGACCGCCGAACTGAGACGACGCGGCCGGCGGTTGGAGTACCTGACGATCGGCTGGAACGCGATCGAGGCCGTCGTTGCGGTGGCGGCGGGCATCGCCGCGAGCTCGATCGCCCTGGTCGGTTTCGGCCTCGACTCGGTGATCGAGGCCTTCGCCGCCTCCGTGGTCATCTGGGAGCTGCGCGGTGTCAGTCAGCAGCGGGAGAAAAGGGCGTTGCGGCTGATCGCCCTGAGCTTCTTCGCGCTGGCCGCCTACGTGGCGGTGCAGGCGGTCCGCGACCTGGTGGTGGGTGCTCAAGCGAGGCAGTCCGAGGTCGGGATCGTGCTCGCCGCGGTCTCGCTGGTCGCCATGGTGGCCCTCGCCGCCGCCAAGCGTCGCACCGGCCGGCGGCTGGGGAGCCCGACTCTGGTCGCCGACTCGGCCGAGACCCTCCTGTGTGCCTACCTCTCGGTGATCCTGCTCGTTGGCCTGGTGCTCAACGCCACCGTGGGCTGGTGGTGGGCCGACCCGCTCGCAGCCATCGGCATTGCCTTCCTCGCCCTGCGGGAAGGCCGGGAGGCCTGGGAAGAGAGCACGAACGACGAGGCTGAGCAGGGGTGAATCCGGTGGTCACGCCCCCCATCGCGCCGATGCTGGCCCGGCTCGAAGCCGAGATCCCGTTGGGCGGGGGCTGGGTCTACGAGCCGAAGTGGGACGGTTTCCGCGGGTTGATATTTAAGAACGACAACTCGGTCCACATCGCCAGCCGCAACCGAAAGAGCTTGGCCCCGTACTTCCCCGAGCTGGTGGCGGCGGCGCTTCGATCCCTTCCCGAAGCCTGCGTGGTCGACGGCGAGATCGTCGTTGCTCGCGAGGGCCACCTGGACTTCCAGGTGCTGGAGCGCCTCGATGCCAGGGGATCGGGAACGAAAGCCCGCCCAGGGCCGCCAGCTTGCTTCGTGGCCTTCGACCTGCTCGCCCTGGGCGAGGTGGATCTTCGACCGTCTTGATTCGGGGAGCGCAGGAGGCAGCTTGCGGGGGCGGTCCAGCCGAAGACGCAGCTTGTCGTGACGCCCCAGACGGAGGACCCGGAGATCGCCCGAGGCTGGCTCACGGATCTGGCCGCCAGGGGTTCGAAGGGTTCGTGGCGAAGCAGACCTGCCTTCCCTACCGATCCGGGAAACGAGCGATGGTGAAGGTGAAGCGCTGGCGGAGCGCCGATCTGGTCGTGGGCGGCTACCTGGGCCCTCCGGGGGATCCCTGGTCCTTGCTCCTTGGCGTCTACGTCGGGCAAGGGGTCCTGCATCACGTCGGCCAGTGCCCTTCTCCCCCCGAGAACGGGTGGCGCTCCGAGCCAGGTTCGCCCCCCTCGAGGGGGGTCGGAGCTTCGGCGGCGGGCTGATGCCTGGGCGGAGCCGCTGGGAGCACCAGCGGTTTGATTCGTGGGTTCCGCTTACGCCCCCCCTCGTCTGTGAGCTCGACTTCAGCGCTTTGGAAGGCCGGCGCTCCAGGCATTCTGCGCGCTTCATCTGGTGGCGCCCAGACAAGGACCCGACGGACTGCTCTCGTAGCCCCTGTATCGCTTTTGCCTCGTGTGGGCAGGTGATGGCGGGCAAGAGGTTGCATTCCTTGGGTGGGCGGTACAGAATTACATCAGTGTATTTTTCAGCCCAGGAGGGGTAATGAACTGCGAGGAGTGCCACAGCTTCCTTGAGGAATGCGCCTGCTGCTGCGGTCGGGAGGGCAGAGATGGCCTCTGCAGCTGCGGGGGACCGATCTGTGAGGAGTGCACAGAGGCAGTCTGCGTTGATGACTGCGAGCTTGCGGAGGCGGCAGCGTAGGCGGTCGGGCCTGCTCCGTAGGGCGCTCACGAGGGCTCCGTCGTATCCATCGGCGACGCGCGCCCGGCGGCAACTTGGCCCATGCCACGGCCACGTCGGTTCGCACCGTGTCGGCACCGACCGCCTCGCAGTAGGCGACGAACTGGCCGAGCAGCTTCTCGGTCCGAGCCAGCTTGAAGCCAACTCCCCGCCGGACTGCGAGGTAATCGTCAACGGCGACGCTCAGGGCGCTCACTCCGCACCGCCGGGCCACGGGCGGGCGAGTTCGGCAAGGGCGTCCTGGTCGACCTTGGCGTAGATCGCGGTGGTGCCCACCCGACTGTGTCGCAGCACCTGGCCAACCTCGGTGAGGGAGCCACCACCTCGCAGGATCTGGGTCGCCACGGTGACGCAGGCGATGAGCGTCGGCTCTGGGGAGGCCGGCTCGGTTGCAGGCGTCGTAGACCACCCAGGTCACCGCCGTCGGTCCGATGCCTACCAGGGGAGGGTTCACGCGCAAGAACACGGCGCGGTCCTCCACCCGGGGAGCAGGTAGCCGGCCACCGCCTCACCCACATCGGCGGGCAACGGGAGGCGTTCTACCCGAGGGCCCTTACCGTGGACGACCAACTCGCCGGCATGCCAGTCGAAGTCCTCCAGTCGCAGGCCGGCGACCTCTCCGGCCCGGAGTCCCGAGCCGGGCCAGCAGCACCAGCACGGCGTAGTCCCGTCGGCCTTGGCGGTGCGCCGGTCGCAGCTGCTCAGGAGACGTTGGACCTGATCAGGGGTCAACGCCTTCGGCAACCCGGCTGCCCTCCACGAGGCATACGGCGGCACTGCCTGCGCCAAGGGTCCCGCCGTCACGCCTTCCACGTGGAGGAAGCGCAGGAAAGACCGCAACCCCGAGACCAGCTCCCAGGGCGACTGCTTGACGGGCCGGCGCATCGGTCACGAGCCTGCTCACGTCGGCGGCGGTGAGACTACAGAGCACCGCTGTTCCCAGCACCCACTGCGTCGCAGAGCAACCGGGCGGAGACCCCGTAGTGGGCCACGGTGGCCTCGGTCAGGCCCCGCTGGTCCAGCAGGAACCTTCGGTAGCGATCCAGGAGATCAGACCGGGCCGAGCGGGGCACGGGTGAACCCAATGGGGACGACCTTTGCCTGCCGCAGGTAGGCAAGCAGCGGCCGGGCTGCCCGGGGCGTCACGAGCCAACGGTGGCCCGATCGCCTTCTCTCAAGGAAGAACTCTGCAATGCTCTCGGCGCCGAGCTCGGCCGGCACGACCTCCCGCCGCCCCATCCATTCGCTCAAATGGGCGAGAAGGCCCATGTGCCGGACAGCCTGCAGGTCCTGGTAGCCAAGCCGACCGAGCTGACACCGTCGGCATATGGAGCCAACGGGCCCTCCACCACTACGCCACATCGATCGCTCATCAACGACCCTCCCTCCTCCCGACGCCCATCGTCGGGAAGGAGCAGGATCGGTCAGGAGTCCAGGATTATGTGGAACACATCAGGCCGCGAGGCCCACCACAGAAGGCAAGTACGCCCCCGTGGGCGCTCCCCGCCCCAACATAATCACGGCCTCCAGAGAATCGTGGTTATGAGGAACTCCTCATAAGGCTCACCTGCTCCGGCGGGCGACCGGGCTGATCGAGGCCAAGGTGCGGGGGTACTCCAAGGTTCCCGTCCTGCTCCGCGACGTCCTACTCGACGCCGTCGCCCTGCGGGACCGCCGGGATGCAGGTGTCATCCCCCAGGCGGAGCTGGAGGAAGCGACGGCCGCCCGGCAGGCCCGGGTGCAGTCGTTGGTCGCCCGCCGGGGCCACCGAGGAGAACCGCCGCCTGCTCAAGCACCTGCGCCACGAGGCACCCGCCCTGCTCACCTTCCTGTGCCACGAGGGGGTGGATGCCACCAACTACCGGGCAGAGCAAGGCATCCGAGCGGGAGTCGTCAACCGCAAGGTCTGGGGCGGCAGCCGGACCAACAAGGGGTGCTCGCACCCACGAACGGCTTGTGAGCGTGCTGCGAACCACCGCCCAGCAGGGAGGCGACGCCATGGCGATCCTGGGCGAGCTCATCCGTTCGCCCGTGCCGATGGTAGCCCGCCTCAACCTTCCTGTCCTGAGGCTTCCCTAAGCCGTCCTCGAATGGGGCGCTAACCAATTACCACTACAATTCTCACTGACCGTGAAGTTGCCGCCCAACTCTGGAAAGACCTACAAGACCTGACATGACCGCACTCAACGACCGTCAGCAGCAGATCCTGGATACCCTCGTCGCCTCCGGCCTCGGCCAAGAGGAAGAACCCGGCCTTGCGACATTGCTCAGGGACACACTGGAGTCAGGACTGGGACCCATCGTTCAAACACTCCCTCCCGGAGAACGACTCTGGGCAAGCAAGTACGATATACAGGAAGCACTAACTTGCGAGGCGGGTTTTGCGGCACGTAAGCAGGAGCCATTCGAATGGACGCCAGCCACGGCACGAGGAACGCTAATCCACCGAGCCATTGAGAGGTCCATCCTCGGCACCAATCACCTAAGCCCATTCGACTTGGCGGAACAGGCAGCCCAGTACTTTATTGAGAATGATGTAAAGAGGGGTCTAGGCGAAGCCTTAAGCGACATGTCCGACGATGGCCGGCATGATCTTCTGCGAGACGTGGCTGATGCCGTAACCAAGTTTGAGGCAGACTGGCCTCAGATCGACCGCCGATCTATCCCTCGAACAGAGATGACCCTCAAGGTCAGCTTGGTCGCGGGTCGAGCGATCCTTCAGGCCAAGGTGGATTTTGCGCTGGGCGTGGCTCAGGGGAATCGTAGAGGCTCGAAACTCGTGGAGTTTAAGAGCGGCCTGCCACACGCACACCATCGCGACGAATTGGTTTTCTACGCATTGCTAGAGACTCTGGTCCGCAGCATTGCGCCGGCACAAATTGCCCTGTACTACCCTGACCTGGGCTTTCTAGATGCCCTCCAGGTATCTACTGAAATGCTAATCACTGAAGTCGGACGGGTCATTCAGGGTGCCGAGCATATTTGTAGAGCCAGCACCCTTCCTTTCGATGAACTGAAGACCACGGGCAACCCCAGCTGTGCCTGGTGCCCCCTCAAGTCCTCCTGTCCTGACTCCACAGCAACCGGGCATTAGGACAGGACATGACATGTTGAATCAGTTGGGTGCGGCTCTTTCTGAGGGAGCTACGCAGCCCGTGGGATCACCCCGTTGGCGTAGCGTGACTCGTGGACCCGCCTGCGCTCCTGCCGCAGGTGGAAGCGCCAGTACGCATCCCAATCTCCGTTGCTGCGTAAGGCTCGCAGCTTCAAGACGGCCTCCGCTCCTTCCAGCCCCCAGCGGGCTCCTGTGAGGTCCGGCCCTCCGGGAGCAAGTGAACGCAAAACGGCGTTAAGCGAGTGCCCACCCGGTGGACCTGTTTCCGGCGTGCGGGCGCGAAGCGTAGGGTTTCACAGTGCGCGAGGAGGACCCCACCCAGATCGATGCGTGTCTCGGGCGGTTCGCCGGGGTGCCCACGCTGGCCGAGCTGGAGCGCTTCGCCTACCTCAGCGACACTGACCGCCAACGGGTCGCCAAACGCCGGGGAGACCACAACCGCCTGGGCTTCGCCGTGCAGCTGGTGACCGTGCGCCTGATCGGCACCTTCCTCGAAGATCCCATTGACGTCCCGACCTCGGTTGTGGACTTCGTGGCCCGCCAGTTGGGCATCGAGGACTCCTCCTGCCTGAAGCACTACCCCGGGCGCAGGAAGACTCCGCTGGAGCACCAGTGGGAGCTGGCCCGGGCCTACGGATGGCATTCCTTCGCCGACGCCGAGGCGCAACTCGCCTCCTGGATCCACGATCGGGTGTGGACCACCGGCGACGGCCCTCAGACGGTGCTCGACGCTTCGGTGACCTGGCTGCGCGAACACAAGGTCCTACTCCCGGGGCCGACCACCCTCGACCGGTTGGTCGCCAGGGTGCACGACGAGGCCGAGAACCAGCTCTACGAGCTGCTGGCGACCCGGGCCACACCCACCCAGGCCGAGCAGCTGATGGGGCTGCTGGGGGTCCCCGAGGGAGCCCAGGTTTCGGGGCTGGAGCGGCTGCGCCGAGGACCCACGACGGCATCGGGCAAGTCGATGGTGTGGGCGCTGGGGCGCGTGGTGGAGATCGACGCTTTCGGGCTCGGGGACATCCCGGTGACGCAGGTGCCGCCACGCCGGCTCCTGCAGTTGGCCCGCTACGGGATGGCCGCCAAGGCGCCCGCCCTGCGGCGTCACCGCCATGCCCGCAAGGTGGCCATCCTCGTGGCCACACTTGGGCACCTGAACGCCCGGGCGATCGACGACGCCCTGGAGGTCTTCGACCTGATGATGACCACGGACCTGCTCGCCCGGGCCCGGCGCCAGTCCCGGGAGGAGACCCTGCGCCGCTACCCCGACGTGAGCAGGGACGCGGGGCGGCTGGCGGTGGCCATGGAGGCACTCCTTCGTCTGGTCGATGCGGGAACACCGCTGTCCGCCGCTGCCATCTGGAGGGCAATCGAGCAGGCCGTCCCCCAGGCCGATGTCCGGGCGGCCGTGGCCAACCTGCGCCAGGTGGCCCCCGCCCCGAACGAGGACCCCGACGCCGAGTGGCGGGGGTCGCTGGTGGCCCGCTACCCGCTGGTGCGCAGCTTCCTGCCCCGGCTGCTGGAGACCGTGCGCTTCGGCGCTCAGGCGGAGGCCCGGACCCTGCTGGAGGCGGTCACCGCCCTGCCGGCCCTGATGGAGGTACGCGCCACGGTTGCCGTGCCCGCCGGGCACCTGGATGCCCGAAAGATCGCCGCCGACCTGGTGCCGGCCGCCTGGCGGCGGGTTGTCTTCCCCGCCGGCCGGCCCGAGGGCACCGTGCACCGGGCGGGATATGTCTTCTGCCTGCTGGAACAGTTCCACCAGGCCCTGGTGCGCCGGGACATCTTCGCCCCCGGATCCTTCCGCTGGGCGGATCCCCGGGCCCGGCTGCTGAGCGGCGATGCCTGGCTGGCCGTGAAGGGCTCCGTGCTCAACGCCCTCCAGCTGCCCGAGGACCCCGAGGAGCTGCTCGCCGAGCTTGCGGGCCGCCTTGACGGCCAGCTGCGGGACATCGCCAGCCGGCTGCAGCCGGGGGTGGACGCGGCGATCGACGCGGAGGGCCGCCTGCACGCCGCCAAGCTGGAAGGTCTCGCCGATCCCCCCAGCCTCACGCGCCTGCGGGCCCGGGTGGACGCACTGCTGCCCATGGTGGACATCGGCGAGCTGGTGCTGGAGGTGATGAGCTGGGTCCCGGGCTTCCTGGCGGCCTTCGATCCGCTGTCGGGCGGCGACGTGCGCATGGAGAACCTCCACGTGAGCATCGCCGCCGCTGTTGTCGCCCAGGGGCTCAACATCGATTACGTCTCGGTGGCCAACCCGGGGATCAAGGCGCTGACCGTCAGCCGGATCAGCCATGTCGACCAGAACTACCTGCGGGCCGAGACCTACGCCGCGGCCGCCGGCGAGCTGGTGGGTGCCCAGGCCGGGATCGCCTTTGCCGAGGCCCTGGGCGGCGGCCTGATCGCCGGCGTCGACGGCATGCGCTTCGTTGTGGGCGTGCCCAGCATCGCCGCCCGGCCCAACCCCCGGTACTTCGGCCGGGGGCGGGGGGCCACCTGGCTCAACATGCTCAACGACCAGGGCATGGGGCTGGCCGGCATGGTGGTGTCCGGCACGCCCCGGGACTCTTTGCACATCATCGACCTGATCTACCGCCAGGAGGCCGGGCAGCGCCCGGAGGTGGTCATCTCGGACGCCGGCTCCTACAGCGACGTCGTCTTCGGGCTGCTGGCCCTGCTGGGCTTCGACTATCGGCCCCAGCCCGCCGACCTGCCCGACGCCCGTCTGTGGCGCATCGACACCGCCGCTGACTACGGCGCCCTGTTCTCGGCGCTGCGGGGCCGCATCGACCTGGGGCGGATCCGCTCGCAGTGGCCCGAGATCCTGCGCCTGGTGGCATCGGTGCACACCGGGGCGGTCAGCGCCCACGACGTGCTGCGCATGCTGGCGCGGGGCGGCGCCCTGACGGCGTTGGGGGATGCCCTCGCCCACTACGGCCGGATCTTCAAGACGCTGCACATCCTTTCCTATGTGGACGAGGAGCCCTACCGCCGCCAGATCAAGGGCATACGTAACCTGCAGGAGGGCCGCCACGATCTGGCTCGGCGACTCTTCCACGGGGGCAAGGGTGAGCTGGCCCAGTCCTACCAGGACGGCATGGAGGACCAGCTGGGCGCCCTGGGCCTGCTGCTCAACTGCATCGCCCTGTGGAACACCGTCTACATCGACCTGGCACTCGCCCGCCTGCGGGCCCAGGGCGAGGAGGTGCGGGATGAGGACGCCGCCCGCCTGTCGGTGTACGTGCGCAACCACATCAACGTCGACGGCCAATACAGCTTCCACCTGCCCGATCTGGGGGGAGCCCGCCGGCCGCTGCGGGAGCCGGGGGACGCGGTGCCGGCGGGGAGGATCTGACCCGGGTGGGCGGCACCGCATCCGAGCCGGTCTGGCAGCCGATCAGTCGGCTCGGTCTGATCGCATCCCTGATCGACGAAGGCCTGGTCGGCGCCCGGGAGCAGTACGCCCTCCTGCTGGAAGCAAAGCATGGCCCCTACGTCCTCGACGGCGAGACGGTCGAGCGCACGTGCGAGGTCTTCGGCAAGGCCCGGGAGGACATCGACCTGTACGACCGGCAGCTGCGTCGCTGGGGCGCCCAGACACTCACCCCCCGCCAACGGCGGGAGGTGGACCGGCTCAGCCTGCAGTTGGTCAGCCTGCGGGAGGTGGTGGACGACATCCTCGAGATGGCTGACGAGCTGGCGGGCTCCACCATCGAAACCATTCTGGCCAAGAGTGACCTGGAGGTGGGCATGGAGGTGCTCTTCGGCGGCAAGATCCTGCACCCCCATCAGCCCCGGGCCTCCACCGGCAGCAGTGGGGCTTCGGCAGGGGCGGGGGCCGGGCTGGCACTGCCCCCTGGGGTATCTCTGGGCAGCATCCCCGAGCCGGGGGTCCTGGGGTGGGTCGTCCGCCACTCGCACCTGGGCGACGTGGGCTGCATCGTGTTGAGCGATGTTGCCGGTGGTCACTGCCGTATGGAGGCCCAGGTGGCCGGACCTCCCGGCGATCCGGCGTTCGACCTGCGGCGCCGCGTCGTGGAGGATGTCGTCGGCTGTCTCAACCGGATGCTGGGCGGGGGTGGGCCGGTCTGAAATCTGGTGGGCCGCGGCGTCCCGTAAGGGGATCCACTACCGGGCGGAGCCAAGAGCCGGCGGGGCGCCCAGTGACTACTGGCTCCGGCCTGTCCCGCAAGACCCGCCCGGTAATGTGCCCGATGATGGGGGCCCCTCGGTGATCATCCTGCGGAGGGGCACAGGACGGCTTCCGCTCCGGCAGGCGACGCTCGTAGTCGCCAACCTGCCGGCCCGGCGAGAGGCGCTGGAACACGGATGCATCGTCGTGATGGAGGATGACAGATTCCGGATCCGCCGCCTGCCTCTCGCCCAGCGGTAGAAGGCCCTACCGTTAGCGCCGTTTTGCGTTCACTTGTTCCCGGAGGGCCGGTTCCAGCTGCTCCAGGCACGGATGACCGAGGCCTTGGCGTGGTCGGCCGCCCAGGAGGCCATCGCCCGGCGCAACGCCGGCTTGGACAGCACCGACAGGCGCAGCTCGGCCACCTCCAGGTCTTCGGCGGCGGCCAGCCGGGCGCCAACGCCGGTCAGGTCCCGCCGGTAGGCGGCAAGGGTGTGGGGTGAGGGTTTGGCGGCGCCGGCGGCGTAGAGGAAGTCGTCGACCAGGCCCGCCACGAGGGGATCCTCTTCGCCTCGCCCCCGGCGGGCGGAGGAGTTGGGCGTCGTCGTCCTGGGCATGGCCAGATTCTAGCGTGGATAATCACTGTTATCGCTATTGGGTAATTCCGGGGACGCGTTAGATTGGGCTTAGTTAAGGGCGAAGCCAGAGGAGCTATGGGTCGGAAAATGCCAGCGACCAGACGCTTGGAACGGAACTATCAAACTGAAGCTCTTCGAGGGGGGCCTCCTGCGAACCCTAAGCTAAGAAGCTAAGAAGGGCAGGCTAGCCGGGTGCCCAGGCGAAGGAGACAATGCATAACAGTTGACTCGCAAAGGTAGCGGGTGGTAACTCTCGTCATAACCCGGAGGGCAGAGCATGCAGGTGATCCTAGGCGGGGTCGTCGCGGCCGCCATCGCCGCGCTCGTAGCACTCTGGACCCAGTCACGAGACAGACGCCAGCGGAACGCACTGCTTCAAGTCGAGTTAGAGCATCAGACCCGAGACGTGCTCCGGCAAACCTATGCGCAACTTCTGGAGGCGCAGCGGCGATCGCGGGAGGCGTCACTCCAGCTGGCAGAAGCCGGCGGGGCAGCCGTCGATTCTCAGCTGGCGAATGCTGCGGTAGTCGCACACTCCGAGTTCATCGACTGGTATCACCGGCTGAATCTTGATTCAACGCGAGAGATGTGGCTCGAGGTTCGCGGTCTCAGGGATATTCTCGACGCGATGCTTAGGTTGGGGCACGAGGGTCAACGCCAAGAGTGCCAGAGCCTTGTGGAATTGGCTCGAGATGCGCGGCAGAACCTCGAACGCAGTTTCCGCCAGCGACTGGGATACGTTGGCCATCAAGAGCGCCGTAGTCTCGGCAAGTTCGACAAAACATGAACAGAGCGGTCGAGGGTCAATAGTTCTGCGCCAGCAGGGCTTCTGCACTGCCACATATCTAAGATGGTTCCTCAATAAGAATACTTATTACCAAACGACGCCGGGGAATGACCCGCATCTACGCATGACTGAGGGCTGAACGTGCCCTCGTTGGGCCCCCCAGGCGGCACTCTCTTAGATCCCCGGGTCTGTGGGCACTAAACCGAACGGGGCCGGATCGGATCTTCCCCCGAAAGGACGCCACGGACAGCGCGGGGACACAACGGTTGGAGCCTCGCCGTTGGTTGATTGTGGATAAAAGGATCGAACTATCGAACGAGGTGAAGAGGGACTTGGCTACGCTCGCCTCGCTCGTGCATACTGCTCATCGCAAGGGCAGTAGGAAACCTGGTTCTAGGAATCCTGGATGGTCGGTGAGGAGGCCAGGCAAAGCCGTTCATGGGAGCAAAAGAGGGAATTGCGCCTACTTCCCCCGCCCAAGTCCGTGGAGGTCAACGGCGTGAGGGGTTGACCCTTGTGGCCTAGACGTCTCTCGCTCCGGATTCTCAATCCGCGTGCCCTCGCTGCCCCGCTTTGGCGCCTTGTCGCGGGATGTTTGGCCGTCATCCTTTGGCCGTCATCCTTTTAGGTACTCTGCCGGAACCGCGGTCGCCGCGACGGTCTCGACGGTCGGAATCGCGCGGAGGTCGCTGGCTGGCTTGACCAAGCGAAGCAGGGAATCCTCAAGCCGCAGTGACGCCGGGCCGAGCGCATGCGGGAAGGGCCTGACGGTGCCGAACCATTCACTCCGCATCGGCTCCTCATTGTCGGCCGAGGAGCGAGGTTCCCCCCCAGTCTCCCCAAGAGCCAGCGGCCAGCGCGGGATCGCTGCGAGGAGCGTAGCGCTCGCAGCACTCCTGGCGCTAGGCGTTGCCTGCAGTCGAACCACGCCGACGACGCCCCGCGCGGCCAGCACCTACATCGCGGCGGTGGTCGGCAGCGAGGCTCCGGTGACGAGCTTCGATGCAAGTTGGAACACATACTCCTCGGCATCACTCGGACTGGCGTACCGTTATCCCGAGAGCTGGCACGAGCAGGATTGCCCCTCGGGCAGCTGTCTCTACCCGCCCGGGTCAAGTTCTTCCTCGCCCTCGCCAGCGATTACCTTCACTCTCCTAGTCAATCAACCGTACGATCCCACGGCGCGGCCACCCACCGGCATGGGTAAGCCGCAGCCGGTGTCCGTCGCCGGCCTGACGGGACAAGCGTTCCAATCGGTGTCCTTCGACATCCCCACCGAGGGCTACCTCATCGAACTCCCCTTCCGGGGCACAACCCTGGCAATCAGCGCCTCGCTGGGGCCTGTGGTGGACCTAGTGCCGCAGCTCGACGCCATCCTGCCGACGTTGAAGCTGACGCCGTGAGTCAGGGCATCCAAAACAGAGCATTAGGCCAAGGGTCGCCCACGGCTGTCCCAGCCATCTTGGCGGCAATGCTCATAGCTCTGATGAGCACAGGCTGGAAAGCAGCGGCCGCTTCGGAATCGTCACAAGCCGTTGTCCCGAGCGCCGTCCCCACCCTAAAACAGGTATTCTCCCCACCCGGCCAGCCCGACCCCAACGGGGATACCGGAGTACTGGACTGCACGGCAGCGTCGGAGACCATGGTCTTGGAGTACCTACAGGCGGCCCGCCACGTCTCCGGGACGGCCGACTATCCAACGGTGCGGCGGATCCTCCGAGGGAACACCCCCGCCCGGGAGGGCATCTCAGTCAATACTGCCGCTGACTACACACCGAGCCTAACGAATGGGGTGGCGTCTGCACAGGTGCAGATCCTGACGCCCGCCACCTGGCAGTCCGTAGTGACCAGTGACCTGAATGCCGGCTTCCCCGTTGTCGCCGGCATCGCAGACTGGCGGCTGTTGTCCAACGGCTCCCAGCTGGCCGGCGCCTACGCGCACGCGATTGTCGTCGCGGGGGTAGGCGCTGGCGGGGTCACCTACAACGATCCATGGTTCGGCCAGCAGGAGCATCTCTCGTTGCAAGCGTTCGCCACCGCCTGGGGAACGCCAGCCGGAGGGTACCCGTCATGGGTGGCGCTTAGGTTCTCTTCCCAGCCAACCACCCCTCCGGCCCAGCCAACCACCCCTCCGGCCCAGCCAACCACCCCTCCGGATTGGCGGAACGCCAAGTTCACACTTCAGTGCGACGGTGTGTCTCCTCAACCCTTCACAGTTCAACTTCACGACGGGTCGGCCACCGTGGCGGCGACCCCCGGTTCTGGCTACGCGACGTTCGGTCTGAGCCTCGATGCAGTCACCACCGGGAACTTGACCGGAGTCGCCGGGACTCAAACAGCTGTCCTGATCAATTGCCAACCCGCTCCGACCAACAACGGCTTTTCCTTCGACGAGGTGCAGGTCCTTTCTGGCCCCGGACAGGTCCTCGGGGAGCTCCCAGAGCTGCTGTCCCCCCCTCCCGCACCACAACTACCAATCGCTATTGACCGCAAGCTGTTTACGATGTCTGGGGGCAACCTCATTACAGGGGAGTCTTACTACGCCCCGACGGACAACTCGGCGACGGGGCCTTCTCTTCATCGCACTCTTACCTGGCGTTGGGACGGCCAGCGCTTCGTGCTGGCAAGCGCGTCAACCCCAGGGTGAACAGCTCCTCGACGATGCGGGCCACCCCCCCTTGGGAGTACTTCACGGCGAAGCCTCCTAAGGCGTGAATCCCCTTGGTGGCGCGCGCCGATCCTCCGGTTTGGTAGCAATAAGTATTATATCGGAATGGGCAGGAGGCGTGATCGCGCCGCGAAATAATCGCCCGCAAGCATCAGCGACTTCTCAAGGAGGATCCCGAAGCGGCAAGCTGGATCGAGTGGACGCTGAACAGGCTTGCGCCGGAGGAGCGATCGGCCTGACACAAAAGGGGCCTCCAGGTCACCAAGCTGTGGACGCGCGGCTGGGGGTGACGGGGAGCGCTGTGGCAGCGCGAAACCACCAGGTGGGGACAGAAGTCTCGTCCCGACCCCGCTTGGCTAAAGACTCTCTAACGTGACTCTGGCCTGGGGTGGGAGTAGCGTTCGATAAGTCTCTGGGGATCCATTTGGAGTGGTTCAAGCCACTCCGTTCGTGGGCCGGAAGGGACTTCGTATGGTTGGGACACGCCACCAATGGAGGATCGGTCAGCAGACCCTCCTCTGGGTGGTGGTTGTCCTATTGGTGTCGCTGACGGCCCCGAGGGCCTCACCCGCAGGCGCCACCCAAGGCTTTTTGACCCGCGCGTCAACCCAGCGGGTTCCGGGGAGTCCTGAGACAACTGAGGCGACTCCAAGCTGCCCTGATGTCGGCCTCATGGGCGTGAGGGGATCGGGCCAGGACTACCTCCCTAACGAGAATGGAATGGGGCCGGAAATGCACAAGGTGGCTGACGAGATCCTGCGCCGGCTCCCCGCCACATTTTCGGTTCTCCAGGTTGGGGTCCCTTACCAGGCGCAGTCGGCCCCCTGGGCCGGGCTCAATGGCCTCCTGGGTGACACCTCCCCCTATAGCCAGAGTGTTGCTGACGGCGCCGATATCCTCATCAACGGCCGTAATTCCTTCGAGGGTGTCGGTCCGCTGGTTGGCCGGTGTCCGCATGTCGCGCTCATACTGCTTGGGCTAAGCCAGGGGGCCCAGCTGATCACAACGGCGCTGGCCCAAGGGAATGCACCCACGCCGGTAACCGGGCGCATAAAAGCCGTCCTCCTGTACGGCAACCCAGTTCGGCAACCAGGTCGGACTTTTGATGTCGGCGATAACGATACCAAAGGCGTGCTTTCAGCGCCCGATCAACAGCCCGGGGGACTGGCTCCTGATCTCCCCCCGTTTCTATGGTCGGCGGCGCGCTCCTACTGCCTCCCGCATGACCCTATCTGTGCGTTTAATGCAGCTGACCTCGCCATCCATCAAGATATTCATAGTGGCTATGCCACCTCCCTCTATGCTATTGACGGGGCTGTCTTTGCAGCCAATCGAATCTTGGGTCTCCCCCGGGTCGCGATAGGGGTGGATCACCATGATGAGTCAGGTCAGATGGGTTGGCTTCGCTATAAAATCTCCGTGGAAACGGCGTCTGTGACCGGCCTGCCTGAGCAGATCTTACATCTCATTAACCAGACACTAGCTGAGAGCGTCAGCCAGACCGTGGATGCTTTCAAGACAACGGTTCAACGTGATGAGGGATGGCCACACTCTGACTATCCCAATGGCTTTACGATGGAACTCGGCATTAAGGTCCGGGGAACCTGGGCCATGGCTGGCAGTGTGGCCGTTGTCGCCGAAGTCTCCGACTTCCTCCTTGCGACTGAGCCCTCGACTTATACCGTGCCCATTATCTTTGGTCCCCAGGGGCAGAAACTCGAGTTTGCAGACCTCCTTCTGCCTGGCGGCGAGGAGCGGTTGGCGGACGTGGCTGCCCCCCTTCTCAACCGTGCTCTCAGCGGTAGCACCGGATTCGACCCGGGCTCTGGGACCAGGGTGCCCTGCGCGACCTCTGCGACCGCCCTGCAAGGGCGCCTCCTTCAACCCGACGACGAGCCCTTGGTTGCGGCTCCGACTGAGGGAGGGGTCGAGTTGTGGTTCGTTGACTATCATGTGGACGAGAACGGAGGCTGCCGCACCTCGATCGTCGTACCGTGGGACCAGCTCCGCGGCATCCTACGTCCTGACTTGCTTCCCGACCCAGGTATGCCCTTGCCACCCGTCGGCTATGCCTTTGGTGCCGCCCCCGACCATTACATCGCCTTCGGCGATTCGTACGCCTCCGGAGAGGGCGTCAGCAGTGTCGTCCTTGGAGTTCTCGCCGACGACTACCTAGACGGCACCCACAACGGAGACGATACGTGCCATCGCTCCCCCGAGGCCTACGGGTCCTTGCTCGGCGCTTTCGGCCGAGACTTCACTGCCTGCAGCGGCGCCACCAGCGATGACATGCGACGGGGCTTCAAAACTGAGCCAACCCAGCTCGACCAACTTGATTCCACAGTGAATCTGGTTACGGTGTCAGCTGGCGGCGACGACGTCGGCTTCGCCGACGTGCTCGATGCCTGCCTCGACATCCCATTCCATCCAAGGGGCGACTCTACCTGCCTAGGGCCCCCAGCTCAGGGCCAACTCACGACCGGCATCCCGAAAGCCCTTAACACGATGTACGGGCGAGATGGCAGTCGGCCCCTCCACGACAAGCTCGTCGATCTCCTGCACGAAATTCACCGTCGCTCTCCGAAAGCTCGAATCTTGGTGATGGGATATCCTCACCTTTTCCCGACCCACCCTTCAAATGACGAAGTGGGCTGTGGTGGCGTGCACCCCAATTGGCAGAACGCGCTGAACGCGGCTACCGACGACATGAACCAAGTCATCTCCGACGCTGCATTTGACTCGGCCGTTGCTGAATTCATCAACCCGGTACAGGAATTCCTGGGGCATGACGCTTGTCAATCGGAGCAGACTCGCTGGTTGCACGACCTGGAAGCGAGCTGCCCGGGTGGTAACGGAAGCAAACAGTTCTTTATTTGCTCGGAGAGTTTCCATCCCAAGCATGACGGCCACCGAGCTTTCCTGCGATTGCTATTCCAACGCATCGACCACGACCTCCTCGAAAAGGGAACAGTTGTCACTCAAGGCAAGAGTACGATACTTACCGCGGGTGCCGTGCCTGAACTGAACGTCCCGCAGAACGCTCAGAAGCTGGTGATTCAAGTTACGTGGCCAGGCAGCGTCATAACTGTCGCCCCTGTGGACCCCCATGGGCACCGAATTGATTCAAACCGTCCGGCCCCGGGCATTACGCACATCCCGGGACCTACAAGCGACGACTGGTCGATCGTTAACCCCGTTCCTGGCCGCTGGAGCGTCCAACTCTACGGCGAAGAGGTCTCTCCTTTAGGGGAGCTTGCAGAGGTCACCGCAGAAAGCAAGGGTTCCTCGCTATTCCCCTCGCCTGTGAAGGCCCGGTCACGAAATGAGGTACAGATCGGCGTGGTCGCTGGCGTGATGGTAGCAGCTGCTTTTCTTATCTTCCTCGCCAGGCGCCGCGCCATGTGGAGAAAGGGGGGAGGGCAACGATGACGCATCCAGTGTCCGCGCGCGAGAGCTTTACTCTGTTCTTCGTCTTGGAGTGTGTTGTCGGCGGCGCCACGGCAGCGATTGTGACTAAGGGTGGACGAACCCCTAGCGGGCCCGGCGCTTTCTGGCAATGAGAGAGCGTAAGCAGGACCGTCTGCGACAAGAGGCCAACTCGGGGGCCATCCCCGTATTCCAACCGGTTCTTCCAACCGACACCCGAGTAACGAGCGAGATCGGTGGCTTTAGCTTCGGCATGCCGAGTGGCTGGCGGGAATTGACACAGAGCGAACTAAGCGATTACCAGTTGAAAACCCTCAGGCGCAATCTACTGGTCGCCACGTCAAAATTAGATGGTCGGAAGGAATGGGATGCATTCATCACCGTAGATGGCTCGTCACCGCGTGGTGAAGAGTTATTGCGTGGCCGTAAGGCGCAGCCGTTTTCGGATGAAGACTTCTATCGGTTCGCATATGACTGGCGTCCGAAGTTTGTAGCATCGTTTCACAAGCTTAGAGTCGTTGAAGGGCCATCTCGATATGCTATGGGTGAGGCACGCGCCCTGTGGTGGGTGACTGAGAATCTCCAGCCTGCTTGGGCGACAGGGGCATACGGCAAAGAACTACTGCTGCGCGCGGCGCGAGTCTGGACTTTGTACCGAAGGAGTCTCTTGGAAATAGAGTTTTCCGGACCAGCCGACTATTACGAGGAATACATCCCGGCGTTGTTGTCAGTTCTCGGAACGTGGCGCTGGCTCAGCTGAGAGGACCGCCGGGAAGAGCGCAGTCCCTGACAGTAACCACTCCGGGGGTCCAGCCACGATACGGCCGACAAGTGCAATAGACGCCGTGAGCGGTCCCCGAGGGCGTTCATTACGGGCTCGAACGAGAGGCACGGGCGTTGCCAGCTCCACGGGGGGTGCTGACGGTCGGGTCGTGTTCTCTGTAGAGAGTTCGGGGGTCGTGGCAGCCGTCGTAGAACCTATTCTCTGAAGTCAGCTGGTGCGAGGAACGGCCTTGAGGTGCTGGCCCGGCCGGTTCTATGATCCGGGCCGATGCGCCGCAACCCGGCTGGAGATCGCCCGAATCGAGGCCGCAGCTGACATCCAGGCCGTCCGAGCCGACGCCGTCACCTACGCCGGCAAGCGAGCGATGCACGATGCGGCCCTGCTCACCCGGCTCGAACAGCAGCTGGCTCTGATGGTTCCCATGGCCTCCGGCCGGCTCCAGGCGATCGCTGACATCACCGCCCTCGCCCTGGCCGAGGTGGTCAGCGACACCCTCCTACAGGTGCGCTGAACCATGACCATCCTCCTGCTGCTCGTCATCATCGGCCTGCTGGTCATGGACCTGCACCACCACAAGCTCTGCCATGAGCGGACGGCGGCACTCCTCCGGCAGACGCGTTCACCGGAGCGCCGCATCCGCAAGCTCACCGACGAGGCCGTGCTCAGCATGCTCGATGAGGTGCGCCACGCCTGGCCAGTGGACGACCTCGATGACCTCGGATGAAGCACTTCGGCAGCCGGCTGCTGGACCTGGCGCTCAGCGTTCTGGCAGCCGTGCTGTTGCTGGTCTGGGCCTGGCGGCTGGTCCAGCCTTTGTTGCCGGTCATCGTCGCGGGCGCAGCCACCGTGGGCATCGCCAGCCTCGTCCTGCGCTACCGCCGCTACTGGTAAGTCAGCCCCGCTCGATGGTTTACGCCCTGTTCCCCTCGCTGCTGTGAAATGCACAATCGTCATTGACTGCTGCGCATACGCAGCGTTTACTAAGCAGTAGCTCCTGCTGCGTAAGCGCAGCAAAGTAGTGGGCTAGTCCCGAGCCGTGTCCAGACGCTCTCCAAGCGCGTCCACGACCGGCCGGGAGGGCTCAATCAATCAATAAATCCCGGAGCAGGAAGGGGGGACGTATGAACAAAAGAGGTAAGCAACGACGGCTCCGGATTCGGGCAGTACGTCGCAACCCGCCGGACCTCAAGAAGTTGAGCCAAGCGCTCATCGAGCTGGCTCAGGCCCAGGCCGAGGCTGACGTCGCCAGGGAGGACGCCCAGCGGCTCAAGAACGCGGAGCACTCGAGCTCTTCACCCGATGCTGACCCGCCGGAGGCGGCATGACGTTCGGATTCACGCACGTCCCCCGGCAGTGGCTGCGGCTGACCTGGCCGCGGGACGTAACCGTCGATCAAGCGACCGCCGCCCTGCGGGCCGTCAACGGTTTATCCACGCTCCGGCGCTCGGAGGCGACGGTGCTCCAAATCGTCGGTACCACCGAGGGGATTGAGCACTACCTGGCTGTACCCGAGCCCCGGGCCGAGGCCGCCTGCCGGCAACTGCGGCAAGCCATCACTGGTCTCGGCATCGAGTCCGTGGACACCCCCGGGCCGCTGCCGCTTGATCGGGCCTGGCGGGTCTGGGTGTCAACCCGACGTCGCCCCCTGGCTAGGTTCTCTAAGCCTTGTCAAGCCAATCTGGCTCCTTTCTTGAGGCAATCAGAGGAACGCGTT
>WNFC01002757.1_pt1 | contig 21986 bp, 21 predicted proteins | sample 5400541 | NCBI WGS metagenome assembly WNFC01 (sample SAMN13153342, study PRJNA577476) | soil metagenome | isolation source: 120 cm saprolite under Douglas fir tree site 2 hole 2 replicate 1 | place: USA:California | collected 2015-04-18
CGCGGCGACATGGCGATCCTGCTGGTCGAGCAATATTTCGAATTCGCCCGCGACCTCGCCGCCGCCTATGTCGTGATGCAGCGCGGCGAAGTTGTGCTGAGCGGCCGCCAGAGCGAGATGGACGAGACCGCGGTGCGCGCCTACCTGACCGTTTAGATTGAACTCCAGCCGACCTTCGGCAGGCAACGATGACGTATGTTGCGCAAGCCGGCGATGGTCTTTGGCCACACACCCGATGGCCTCCTCGAAGCGCTCACGGGTGCGGTGGGAGATCTCGTACCCAGGCGTCGCATGATTCGTCCGTCGAATGGATCGTAGCGAGTTGTGGTTCTTTAACGGGCATTCTTGTAATACAATAGATTGCGTGTTACAATTCGTTACTTGTATTCGGCACTCTCGAGAACTTGGACTGATTTTGGACGATGTAGGGCTTCAGCACGGGGAGGACATCGATGAAAACGCAGATTTCGAGGCCAATTTCGAGAAATTCTGCTACACTATCTGCCGCTCAAGGTGACCTCTATGCTGAAATTCATCAGTCAACTTGTGATAAGCTATTGAATTCTGTCAATTATCCATTTACAGCCTTCGAGCGCAGGCAGGATTTCCCGGGCTGTGATAGTCTTGCTCTCGCAGAGGGGGGCGCGTTGCATCGTTATACAAAACAAGAAATTAGGAAGATGCTCAACGACGCCGTCGATAGCCCCGATAGAACATCTATTAACGACCATGTTTACGCATTTGCCGGCTCTATCATCGAACAAGCGAAAAAGGTATTGGATGCGGCGAATGCGCCCAGCGGAGAATACATAGGACCAGACAAACGCGAAATGTAAGCTATAGTGAAAGGCGGGATTAAAAATCTTGCTTGACGAACATCAGTATTACCGTGACGGCAACGGGGGAGCTCTGGGCTAAATACCCTTGGTGGAATTGCTACCAATGGTGCACAAGCTGGAAAAAAGTGATCAAGTGCGACAGGATCGCGAGCCTTACGGTGTCGCCGGATATAAGGGCAGCAGCACATGCAAATTGCGAGTCAACAGGGTCACGCGTGTATGTGAGAGGGGAGTTCGATTCCCTCAGACTCGATTATCCAATCCTAGACAAGATTCCTTTGGAAGGGATCGCGAATCGGGCGCTCGCGGACCGGTTAGTGTATGTCTACGACGCCGCTCAGTTGGTTGAAACAGTCCCTGTATTGCAATCTCATTTCACGGTCGGCTCCATTTCTCTCCCACCTACGGCGAGCGGGATCAGCGTCGGAGTAACTCTTCGACAGGTCTAACCCGGATCCTCATTGATGGCACATGGGCTTGTGCCGCGACGGTAGTATCTGGACATTATTTTTCATGGCATTGATCGCGCAGACTATTTGGGCTTGAGGTTTGTACCGCAGGGCTCGTTCCTGTCTTCGAGCCTTGAAACAGGTTTCGGCAGGGCGGAGGCTGTAGGCGTTCATTCGCCAGTGATCTCGATGGTCCGAGCCGTCCTTCTCAGCGCCGCGGTCGTGACTTTGCTTTTCACGACGGGCGACGCCGTCGCGCAGACGAGCCACTCTCACCAGCCCTACGCGGCGTTGCAGTCGCGGCCGGTTAAGGCGCTGTCGGAGGAGCAGATCGCGGATCTGCGCGCCGGGCGCGGCATGGGTTTGGCGCTCGGCGACCAGCTCAACGGCTATCCCGGCCCCAAGCACGTACTGGAAAACGCCGACCGACTCGGGCTCAGCCCGGGACAGCGCCAGCGGACCGAGGCGCTGTTCGAGGCGATGAAGGCCGAGACGGTGACGCTCGGCGAGCGCTTGATCGCACAAGAGACGGAACTGGACCGGCTGTTCGCGTCGAAGACGGTGACGCCGGCGAGCCTCGAAGACGCGACGCGCGCGATCGGGGAAACACAGGCAACGTTGAGGGCGGCGCATCTGCGCTACCACCTCGCGATGATGGAAGCGCTGACACCAGAGCAGGTGCGGCGCTACGGCGAGTTGCGGGGCTATGTCGGGCCCACTCCACAGGACCACGGGGGCCACGCCGCACCCGCGCGATAATGGCGCGTTGCGGCGGGTCAGCTCAGGACGCCGAGCTTTTTCCGCTCGATCAGCTCGAAATCGATATCGGCACCGAGGCCTGGCCCGGTCGGGGCGTGGACGAAGCCCTCGCGATCGACCGTGATGTCCTGGGCCAGCCCGTATTTCTGCATTGCATCGGGCAGCAGCACCTCGAAAAATTCGGTGTTCCGGATCGCCATGATGACATGCAGGTTGGCGACATTGTTCAGCGAATTGCCGCCGTGGTGCGTCTCGAAATTCATCCGGAAGGCTTCCGCGAGATGCGCCGTCTTGACCAGAGTGGTGATGCCGCCCTTGACCGCGACGTCGCCGCGCAGGAAATCGGTCGCGCGCTCGGTGATCCACGGGATGTAGGAATCGAGCCCGCCGATCGGGTATTCGGTGGCCAGGATCGGGATGTCGAGCTTCTGCTTCAATTTGACGTAGTTGTAGATGTCCTGCTCGGCGAGTGGGTCCTCGTACCAGTAGAACCCCATCTCCTCGATCGCGCGGCCGACCCGCAGCGCCTCCTCGTAGCGATAGCTCCAGGTCGAATCGAGCATCACGGTGTAATCGTCGCCGACCGCCTTCCTGACCGCCTCGCACACCTTGATGTCGTCGCGCCAGCGCTGCGGCGGGTGGATCTTGTAGGCGGCCCAGCCGGTCGACTGGTAGTGCCGGGCCTGCTCGACATATGCCTCGGGCGCGGCGTGGATCTCCGAACTGGCATAGGCCGCGATGCGATCGCGGCAGGTGCCGAGCAGGCGATGGATCGGCAGCCCCGCCTTCTTGCCGGCGATATCCCACAGCGCGATGTCGAGGGCGCCGATCGAGCGGACCGTCGCGACGCGGGCGCGCGCCCACAGCAGGCGGTTGAGGCGCTCGCGGTCGAGCGGGTCTTGGCCCATCACCACGGGCTTCAGGAAGCGGATCAGGCCCGGCCCGTCGAGGCTCGCCGGGTTCGAGGAGGTGCCGAGAAAGGCGTGACCCTCGAGCCCCTCATCGGTTGCGATCCGCAACAGGCCGAGATCGCTCTTGCCGGTCGGACGCGCGGTGTGATGGCCATAAATCGTCGACGGGATGCTCTCCCAGGCGAACAGCGTCAGGGTGACATCGGTGATCTTCATATCCGGCTCCTCGGGCGACAGCCGCGCGGCCGGCATCAGATCGCCATCGCGCCCCAGGCCCGCCGGCCGGTCTGACGCGGCCGGCGGACAGCGGCAAGCCCATGTTGTCGATCCTGCCGCCGGCAACCCTTGGATTGGACGAGGCCGAGCGATGCCTGCCGGCCCTGCCCTGCGGGTCGCGGCTCCTCGGCGAGGTGCGCAAGAACGGCGCGGTCGAGCTGCGGGTTCCGGCGCTGCGCTGGTAGGCGCCGCGGCTCGGTCGAAATCCTCGTTAGATCGGCCGGCCCTGGCTGTCGAACATGACCGAGATGCCGAGGATCTTGTCGACGGCATGGCCGTCGGCGGCAAGCGGCGCGATGCAGGTCTCGATCGTGCGGTGCTCGGGATCGCGGTTCCACAACGGCGGGCCGCGCCGCCAGGTGGCCTGCGCCTGCTCGACGATGAAGCGGAACCGGTCGCGCGATTGCGCATTGGCGGCCAGCTGCGGGTGCGCCTCGTCGAGCCAATGCCCGGTGACCTCGTGGCCTAGCGAGCGCACCATTTCCGTCCCGCACAGGCGGTAGCGATAGCGCAACGGGTCGCGGTAGACATCGAGCATCCACAACCGCGACCACAAGGCGGGGATCTCTTCCGGCGCGATATGCTGGCGCCCGGGCAGGCAGCCGGGTGGCGCGACCGAAACCCAATAATCGTAGAAGCGCCGCACCAACGGATGCCAGGCGGTGCGATTCTCGGGGATGTGGTAGTGGGTCCACACCCCGTAATCGCCGCCATCTTCCGACGCGCCGGCGTCTTCGGGGAGTGAATGCTTGCTGGCGAGCTGTAACATTTGTTGCCAATGCTGGGCCGAAATGATTGGCAAACCGTTAACCGTGCGGCGCGTGGAGCGACTTTGTCCAATCAACCTTAACAGGTAAGTATAGCTGTCCTGCCGATAAGGCAGCGGCGCTGATGCTGCCGGCATATGGCCCCTTGATGTGACGCCGCCCTCGTGCATGCTTCGGGGCACCATTTTGGAGGGCGGGCATGGCGAACGAAGTTGCGGTCGAAGCGCGCTACCAGATCGAAATCCGCGATCTCGAATATCAGCGTTGCGACGGGAAGCCGATGCTGGCGCGGCTCTATCGGCCGATCGGCGCCGTTAATTCGGCCTCGGGCGACCGGCTCAACAACGCGCCTCTCGACGAGGCACTCGCCAAAAGCGGCATTGTGGTGCTGGCGATCGATTTCCGCATGCCGCCGCAGCACCGCTATCCCGCGTCGATCGCCGACGTCAACCTGGCGACCCGCTGGCTCAAGACGCATGCCGGCAAATTCGGCAGCCGGCGCGACCTGGTCGGGGGACTTGGGACTTCGAGCGGCGCACACCAGCTGCTGCTGAGCGTGCTGCGACCCGGCGACCCGCGTTACGCGGCGCTGCCGCTGGCCGAGGCGCCGGCCGAGGACGCCGGTTTACCCTACCTCGTGCTGTGCTGGCCGATATCGGACCCGCTCGCCCGTTATCATATGGTGCGCGAGAAGGGCAACACGCGGCTCGTCGAAGCGCACGACGCCTATTGGCCGTCGGAAGCGGCGATGGCGGAAGGCAACCCGCAGTCGATCCTGGAACGCGGCGAGACCGGCGCATTGCCGCCGGCGATCCTCGTGCAGGGCCTTGCCGACGACAATGTCACCCCGGATATGGCCGAGCGCTTCGCCGCCGCCTAGCGCGCCCACGGCGGACGCATCGAGCTCCACGAATTCACCGGCCAGCCGCACACCTTCATCATGCGCGACCCGGCTTCCGATGTTTCGCGCCGTGCCACCGAGCTGATCCGCGATTTCGTGCTGAGCCGGGCGGAAGGGGGGTGACCTTCCGCGTCAGTGCACCCCCGCGAAGCGGAGCGTCGCAAACGCCATTCCCCAGATCGCGATGACCAAGGTGACGACCAGGGTCACGAGCTGAATCATCGTCGGTATCTGCGAGATCCGGCGCTTCACCTCGGCAAGATCGAGTTGCAATTTGAGCATCGTCGTCTTCAGTTCGGCGATGTCCTGCCGCATTGCCATCAGAGCCGAGCCGATCTCGGTGATGGCGCCTTCCAACCCGGCGACGCGCGTTTCCATGGCCGGATCATGCGGATCCGGTTGCGGCGGCACAAGAGGCCCTTCGTCCGCCTTCAGCGGGAGGCCCGAGTCTCCATCCGGTCGGCGGCGATCGCACCGTCCTTGATCACCAGCGCGATGCGCATCGGATCACGCAGCACCGAAATATCGGTGAGTGGGTCAGCGGCGACGACGACCAGGTCGGCGAGCTTACCCGGCTGAACCGTGCCGAGTTCGTCCTGTCGGCCGAGGCATTCGGCGGCCCAGCCGGTCGCCGCCTGCAAGGCCTGCATTGAGGTCATGCCGGATTTGACCAGGCATTCGAGCTCGCCGGCATTAGCGGGATGGCCGTGGCCGCCGGCATCGGTGCCGGCCACCACCTTCACCCCGATCTCCAGCGCCCGCTTGATGCTCGCGATGTGGTGCTCCTGCAGCACCTGGGCGCGTTCGCGGACATGCGGCTGCGGCGATTTGCGGTGGTATTCGTAGACCAGCAGGGTCGGCACAAAAAAGATGCCGCGTTCGGCCATGCGTTCGAGATGGCGCGGGTCTTCGTCGAGATAGCAGCCATGCTCGATCGAATCGACGCCGGCGTCGATCGCGATGTCGAGCCCGCGCCCGCCCAGCGCGTGGCACATGACCCGGCGGTCGAGGACGTGCGCCTCGTCGACCAGCGCCTGCATCTCGTCGAGGTTGAAGGCGCCGTCGCGCGGGCCGTGCCCCGGCCGCGAACTCGCTCCACCGGTCGTCGCGCATTTGATCACGTCGGCGCCGGCCCGCACCATCCGGCGCACCACCGGCCGCACATCGGCGAGCGAATTGACGACGCTCTCCGGCAGCAGCGGATCCCCCGGGATGCAGCAGCAATCGTCGAGCGGCAACCCCGACGGGCTGACCGCGTCGCCGATACCGCCGATCGGCGAGATGATCGACAGGGACAGCACCAGCCGCGGCCCCTCGATCAGCCCTTCCTCGATCGCGCGCTTGAAGCCGGCGTCACACCCGGCTGCGTCGCGGATCATTGTGTAGCCGGCGGCGAGCGTTTGTTTCAGCACCGCCGCGGTGCGCAGGTGACGGGTGCTCTGCGGTTCGTCGAGGCGCCAGCGATGCTCCAAGGAATAACGGTGGTTCGCCATATGGTCGTGGCAATCAATCAGCCCCGGCAGCACCGTCATGCCGGAGACGTCAATGATTTCGGCTTCGGCCGGCCAGTCGCTCTGGTTGCGGGTGGTGACCGCCTCGATGCGGTTGTCGCGGATCACCACCGTCGCGCCGTCGACCGGCGCCGCGCCAGTGCCGTCGATCAGCCGCACGCCTTTCAACACCTTCATGGCCATCCTCCTCTCTAGCCCCCACCCCAACCCTCCCCCGCGAGCGGGGGAGGGGGTCTGCTGGGCCGCCTGCTTACTCCCTCCCCCGCTTGCGGGGGAGGGCGGGGTGGGGGCTTGTTTCTGGCTACAGCTCCGGCCGTCTGCCGCGCCACGGCGTCGCCTGCTCGTAGGCATGCGCCAGGCGCAGCACGGTCGCGTCGGCGAAGCGCTTGCCGACGATCTGGAACGACAAGGGCAGACCAGTGTCGGTATAGCCGCAGCACACCGACATCGCCGGGCTGCCGGTCACGTTGAACGCTATCGTCAGACTGGGCCGTTCGAGGATCGCGAATTTGGGGACCGAGTCGATCGGCGGCGCCTCGCCCGGCGCTGCGGCGGTCATGACCAGATCAAGATCGGCCATCGCCCGATTGAGCTCGCCGATCAGCTCGCGGCGGCGGCGCAGGGCCTGGACGTAATCGGCACCGGTAACCAGTCCGGCCAGGGCCATGCGGTCGCGGAAAATCTCGCCGTAATCGGTAAAGCGAGCCCGCAGATTGGCCTCGTGAATCGCGTAGGCCTCCGACTGCATGATCGCCATGCCGCAAGCCGCCCAGTCGGCGAGCGGCGACAGGGTCACCTCTCGCACCGTGCAGCCGAGGCCTTCGAGGGTTTGCGCCGCCGCCGCGATCGCCGCCCGCGTCGCGGCGTTCGCCTCGTTGTCGCGCTCGTAGAAATGGCTGATGAGCCCGATGCGCAACCCCTTGACCTCGCCGTGGAGCGCAGCGCGGTAATCGGGGACCGGGTGGCCGGCGCTCGCCGGGTCGGTCGGATCGTGGCCGGCCATCGCCTGCAACAGGATCGCGCAATCCTCGGCGGTCCACGCCATCGGCCCGGCATGGTCGAGCGAAAACGCGAGCGGCAGGATGCCCATCCGGCTGACGAGCCCATAGGTCGGCTTGATGCCGGCGAGCCCGCAATAGGCGGCGGGGCCGCGGATCGACCCGCCGGTGTCGCTGCCGGTGCCGCCGAGCACCAGCCCGGCCGCCACCGCGGCACCGGTGCCGCTCGATGAGCCGCCGGTGAAGCGGGTGGTGTCCCACGGGTTGCGCGCCGGCGGCCACGGCAGGTCGAAGCTGGGACCGCCGAGCGCGAATTCGTGCGTCGCGAGCTTGCCCATGACGATCGCGCCGGCGGCGCGCAGCCGCGCCACCGAGAAGCCATCGGCCTTCGGCACATGGTTCTGCATGACCTTGGAATGGCCGGTCGTCGCGATCCCGGCGGTCTCGTAGATGTCCTTGAGGCCGATCGGGATGCCGTGCAGCGGGCCGCGATATTTACCGGCGGCGATCTCCGCTTCGGCCGCGCGGGCCGCGGCGCGCGCCTCATCGGCCAGCACGCGAATGAAACTGTTGAGCCTGCCGTCGAGCCGCGCGATGCGATCGAGCCGGCTATCGACGAGCTCGAGCGGCGACAATTCGCGCTTTTCGATCAGCCGCGCCGCCTCGGCAATCGTCAGGAAATCCGGGACCATGGCTCAGCCCTCCGGAAAGCGGACGACATGCGCCGGCTCGGCAAAGACGTCGCGCGGTGTGCGCAGGCGCGCCTGCAAATCCTCAAGGAGGTGCGTCGCCACGGCGATCTCGTCGCGCTCCCTCTCCGGCACATCGAGCCCGAGCCGCGCCAATGCTTGATCGAGTTCCTGTCTGGTCATCTGGGGCTCCCTCCTTTGGCGTCGCGCAGCGGGGTGCCGACCTCGGCGAGGCGGCGCAGCAGCGGCGATGGCGCCCAGCGCTCGCCGTAGCGCTGATGCCAGGCGGCGATCTGGTTGTACACCTCGCGCACGCCGATGCCGTCAGCCCAGAACATCAGCCCGCCGCGATAGCGCGGAAAGCCGAAGCCGTGCAGCCACATCACGTCGATATCGCTGGCCCGCAAGGCCTTGCCCTCGTCGAGGATCTTGCACGCCTCGTTGACCGAGGCGAACAGCAGCCGCTTCAGGATCTCCTCATCGGTGAAGTTCTGCTGCGGGATGCCCAGCTCGGCCGCCGTCTCCTTGATGATGCGGGTGACTTCCGGGTCGGGATGCGGGGTGCGGTCGCCCGGCTCGTAGCGATACCAGCCCTTGCCGGTCTTCTGGCCCAGCCTGCCGGCCTCGACGATGCGGTCGGCGATCGGCATCTTGCGGTAGTTCGGGTTCTCGGCGGCGCGGCGCTGGCGAACGTCGTAGCCGATGTCGAGGCCCGACAGATCGGAAACGGCAAACGGCCCAAGCGGGTAGCCGAAATCGACCATCACCTTGTCGACCTGCTCGGGCAAGGCGCCTTCCTCGACCAGCAGGTTCATCTCGGTGCCGAACGGGCCGCGGCTGCGGTTGGCGACAAACCCATCGGTGTTGCCGGCCCAGCCGCTGACCTTGCCGATCCGGCGGCCGAGATCCATCGCGGTGGCGATCACGTCGGGCGCGCTCTTCGTGCCCTGCACGACCTCGAACAGCTTCATGACATTGGCCGGGGCAAAGAAATGCGTGCCGGCGACCTCCTGCGGCCGCTTCGTGACATTGGCCATGATGTCGATATTGATGCCCGAGGTGTTGGAATAGAGCAGCGCGCCCGGCTTCATGACGGCATCGATCTTCTTCCAGACCTCCTCCTTGACCGGGATCTGCTCGAACACCGCCTCGATCACGACATCGCACTGGCCGATGTCGTCGAGGTTGGGAACCGGCTCGATGCGGGCGAGGCGCCGTTCCATCTCGTCCTGCGCCAGGCTGCCGCGTTTGACGCTGGTCTCGTAATTGGCGCGGATGCGCGCCATGCCGCGCTCCAGCGCCTCCGGCGTCGCGTCGGTGATCTTCACCGGATAACCGTAATCGGCAAAGCTCATCGCAATGCCGCCGCCCATCGTGCCGGCGCCGACCACCGCCGCCGTCTCGACCGGACGCAGCGGCGTCGTCTCCGGGATATGCGGCAGCTTGCGGACCTCGCGCTCGGCGAAGAAGGCGTAGCGCAGGGCCCGCGCCTCGTCGGAATTGACCTGCTCGGCGAACAATTTGCGTTCGAGCGCGCAGCCCTCGTCAAACGGGAGATTGCAGGCCGCCTCGACCGCCTCGATGCAGGCATAGGGCGCGCGCTGGTTGCGGGCGCGCCGCGCGATCGATTTGCGGAACGCCTCGAACATGCCGGGGTCGGATTTGGCCTCGGCGAGCTTGTCGTCGCGGTCGCGGATGCGCGGCAATGGTCGCGTGTCGGCGATCCGGCGGGCGAAAGCGACCGCCGCATTCTTCAGATCGCCCTCGGTCACGATCTCGTCGATGATGCCGAGCTTTTGCGCCTCGTCTGCCGGAACATGGCGTCCCGAGGTGATCAGCTCCATCGCCGCTTTGGGTCCGACCAGGCGCGGCAGGCGCTGGGTGCCGCCGGCGCCGGGAAGGATGCCGATCTGCACTTCGGGCAGCCCGACTTTGGCGCTCGGCACGGCGACGCGATAGTGGCACGCCAGGGCGATTTCGAGCCCGCCGCCCAAGGCAAAGCCGTGGATCGCGGCGACCACCGGCTTCGGGCTGTCGTCGAGCACGTCGTAGGAGCGCCGGCCGGTCGCGGGCGACGTAGACGGCCCCCGACCGAACTGCCGGATGTCGGCGCCGGCGATGAAGCTGCGGCCGGCGCCGATCAGCACCATCGCCTTGACCGCCGGATCGGCATTGCCGCGGTCGACCGCCGCGACGATGCCCTCCGGCACGCCCGGCGACAATGCGTTGACCGGCGGGTTGTCGATCGTGATGACACCGATCCCGTCGACGTTTTCGAAACGGACCAGCTCGCCTTCAGCCATTTTCCTTCTCCAAGAAGATGCACCAGTGAGGCAGTGAGACGGTGAGGGCTCGAACTGAATCTACAACAGCATGCGTCTAATACCGTCCTTAAGAACCGGGGTGTTGAAGTTCAGCAACAAGCCGATCCTTATACCGCTGAGTTTCAGATAAGTGAGCATCTGCGCTTCGTGAATCGGCAGAAGTCGTTCTATCGTCTTCAATTCGACAATAACCTGGTCCTGAACCACAATATCCATCCGATAACCGCAATCGAGGCGAACCGCTTTGTAAACTATTGGCAATGCCACCTGCCGGCGAAAAGAAAGGCCACCCTGCTCGATCTCATAGCACAGGCATTCTTCATAAGCCGATTCGAGCAGGCCTGGGCCGAGGTGCCGGTGAACACCGATGGCGAAGCCAATAATTTTTTTGGTCAGCGGGTCGTTTTCGTAGGGCATGGTCTCTATCCGCTGATCCCTCACCGTCTCACTGCCTCACTGGTGAAAATCAAACTGTAGCCGGGGTGCCCAAAATGACGGTGCTTTGCGATGACAGGACACCGCCATTGCCGTGTGCGATCGCGGTTTCGGCGCCCGGCACCTGGCGCACACCGCATTCGCCGCGCAATTGCCTTACCGCCTCGATCAGCAGGAACAGGCCGTACATCCCGGGATGACAATAAGAGAGACCGCCGCCATTGGTGTTGACCGGCAATTGGCCGCCGGGCGCGATCCGCCCAGCTTCGACAAACCTGCCGCCCTCGCCTTTCGGGCAGAAGCCGAGATCCTCCAGGAACAGGATCGTGTTGATCGTGAACGCGTCATACAATTCGACGACATCGATATCCGCAGGCTTGAGCCCAGACATCGCGTAGGCCTGGCGACCCGATTCGAGCGCACCGGTGACGGTCAGGTCCGGCATGCTGGAAATGTTGGCATGGGTGATCGCCTGGCCGCAGCCCAGCACATACACCGGCGGTTTCTTCAGCGATCTGGCGCGCTCGGGCGTGGTCAGCACGATCGCGCCGCCGCCATCGGTGACCAGACAGATGTCGCGCACGGTGAACGGGTAGCTGACCATCCGCGCGTTCATCACTTCCGGAATGGTCAGCGGCTTCTTCTCCCACGCCGTTGGGTTCAGGAGCGCCCATTGCCGTGCCGCGACCGCCACCGCCGCCATCTGCTCGCGGGTCGTGCCGAATTCGTGCGTGTGGCGCGAGGCGGCGAGCGCGTAAGCGGTAGAGGGCAGGAACGGCCGGTACGGCGTCTCGAACGGATTGATCTCGCGCATCGAGGCCTGGCGGCGGCCGACGCTGCGCTGGGTGCTGCCATAGGCAATCGCGGCGACCTCGCACAGCCCGAGCTGGATTGCCGCGACGGCATGCGCGACATGGAACATGAAGGACGAGCCGCCGAGGATCGTCGTATCGATGAATTTCGGCGAGATGCCGAGATATTCCGACAATGACAGGCCCGAGGTGCGGCTTTGGGTACTGGCGCAGAGCAGGCCGTCGATGTCGCGCAGCCGGAGCCCGGCATCCTCGACCGCGCGGGCGATCCCCTGGGCCATCAGGTCGATCGGGTTCAGCCCCTCGGCGACCTGGCCGAGATCGCTTTCGGCGGCCCCGACGATCGCCGCGCCGCCGCGCTGGAGGCCGGTCATCGGCCGGCCTCCGCCGGCACGAAGACCGGATAGGCCGGCTCCTCTCCCGCTTTATCTCCACTGGGCCTATGCACCCGGAACCGCACCCGCATGCCGATCTTGACTTCCATCGGATCGATGTCCTCGACCCGGCTCATCAGCCGGAAGCCTTCGTCGCAATCGATCAGCGCGACGTTGTAGGGTTCGCCCTGCTGCGGATGGGTGACGGTCGTCGCATGGACCGTGCCGAGGCCGGAGGCGACCCGCCACTCGAGCGCCATGCTGCCGGTGAACGGGCAGACGAGACGCGGATAGAACACCGCCCGCCCCGCCTCCGCGCTCCATTGATAGGCCAGCTCGCCGTTGTCGAGATATGACTGATAGATCGCGAGCGGCGACTGCTCCATCGGCGGTGGGCTCCTCCGGTTGCGAGCGCATTCTGGCCCCTCGCCCCGGCCCCGGCAACCCGCGCCGGCGCCTCTGCCGCTGTCCGCCGAGGGTCCAGCTGCTGGCCGCGCGCCAGCTCTTGCGCAATATATCGTAGACGCCGACAACAGGGGCGAACAGGTAGACCCACAATCGAGGAGGGCAATCATGAAACTGTATCATTTCCCGTCACCCAACCCGCAGAAGGTCACCTTCGCCCTCAAGGAATTGGGGCTCGATTGCGAGATCGTCCCGGTCGATCTGGCGAAGGGGGAACAGCGGCAGCCCGCGTTCCTGGCGATCAACCCGTTCGGCCGCGTGCCCGCTCTGGTCGACGGTGACCTCACCCTGTGGGAATCGCACGCAATCCTCGCCTATCTCGGCGAGACGACCGGCCGGCTGTGGCCGACATCGGCGCCCGGGCGCGCGGATGCCCTCAAATGGCTCTTCTTCCTGTCGCAGCATGTCATGCCGCCGGCCGGAGAACTGGCGTTCAATCGCATCGCCGCCAAGCTGCTCGGGGTCCCCTCCGACGAAGCCGCGATCGCCCGTGGCGAGAAGACGCTGCCAGGCGTAACCAGGATCCTCGAGGGCCAGCTGGCCAAGAACAAATGGATCACCGGCGCGCAGTTCAGCCTGGTGGATTGCGCCTATTGTCCGGTGCTCAACGTCGTCGAGAAGGCGGGCTTCAGCCTCGCCGCCTATCCGGACGTCAGCGCCTATCTCGAAGCGTGCCGCGCCCGCCCGGCCTGGAAGGAGACGCCAAAGCTCCCCGGGCTGTAAGAGCCGATTAGGCGGCTTTCGCCGGCACCGCCGCGGCGGTGCCGTAGCGGATCAGGTCGGACGCCTTTTCAGCGATCATGATCGTCGCGGCATTGGTGTTGCCGGAAATGACGGCCGGCATCACCGAGGCGTCGACGACGCGCAGGCCTTCGATCCCGTGCACCCTGAGTTCGGTGTCGACGACCGCCTTGTCGTGCGAGCCCATCATGCAGGTGCTGGTCTGGTGAAAGGTGGTGTTGCCGGTCTTCTTCGCGTGTTCGAGCAACCCCTCGTCGCTGTCCACCTGCGCGCCCGGCCAGAACTCCTCGACCACGAATTCCTGCATCGTCGGGGTCTGGAAGATGCGGCGCGAGATCTTGAGTGCGGCGATCATCGTCTCCTGGTCGGCGCGGGCCGTCAGGTAATTCGGCTGCATCGCCGGCGGCACGCTCGGGTCAGGCGAGCGGATCCTGAGCCAGCCGCGGCTTTCCGGCCGGCACGGGATCGCCACCAGCGAGCAGCCCGGGAACGGGTGCATCGGCGCGCCGGGCTTGTCGAAGCTGCCGGCAAGGAACTGGTACTGCACATCGGGCGAGGCGAGCCCCTCGCGGGTCTTGGCGAACAGGCCGATCGGCGCCGCGCCCATCATCAACGCGCCGCGCCGTCCGAAAAGATATTCGAGCCCGGTCTGCGCCTGGCGCACCCGGCTGCGCGAGATCTCGTTCAAGGTGTTGGCGCGGCGCGCCTTGTAGATGATGCGGCAGCCGAGATGGTCCTGCAGATTGTCGCCGACGCCGGCCAATTCGTGCACCACCGCGATGCCGTGCTGCCGCAGCAATGCGCCGGGCCCGATGCCCGATAATTGCAGCAGCTGCGGCGACAACAGCGAGCCGCCGGCGAGCAGAACCTCGTGCCGCGCTCGCACTCGCCGCACCGCGCCGTGCTGGGCATATTCGAGGCCGACCGCACGCTTGCCCTCGAACAGCAGGCGCTGCGCGAAGGCGCGGACCTCGACCTTCAGGTTGGGCCGCCGCATCGCCGGGCGGAGATAGGCGACGGCTGCGCTGCACCGGCGCATCTTGCGTATTGTCAGCTGGTAATTGCCGACGCCTTCCTGCTCGGGCCCGTTGAAATCGGGGTTGGCCCTGAACCCCGCCTCCTGCGCCGCGCCGATAAAGGCGTCGTGCAATTCGTGGTGCGCCCGCAGGTCGGAGATGTCGAGCGGTCCGCCGGCGCCGTGATAATCGTCGGCGCCGCGCTCCTGGTTTTCGGCGCGGCGGAAATACGGCAGCACGTCATCGAAGGACCAGCCGACATTGCCGAGCTGGCGCCAGTAGTCGAAATCCTGCCGCTGGCCGCGGATGTAGATCAGCCCGTTGATTGAGGAGGAACCGCCGAGCACCTTACCGCGCGGCCAGGAAATGCGGCGGCCGTCGAGACCGGGCACCGGCTCGGTCTCGAACTGCCAGGTGATGCGCGGGTGGTAGATGTTGCGGTAGAAGCCGGCCGGGATGTGGATCCACGGGTTGCGGTCCTTGCCGCCGGCCTCGAGGACCAGCACGCGCGTCGCTGGATCGGCGCTGAGGCGGTTGGCGAGCACGCAGCCGGCCGAGCCGGCGCCGACGATGACAAAATCGTATTCCGCGTCGAATTGCATGAGAGCCCTGGTATCGGCCATTGCACTTGTCGGGCGGCGTCAACGGGCGCCGCCGGAAACCGAGCCTAGCGCAAAAATCCAGGGTTAGGAGAACGGATGCGTCCCTCGCGGCGCGTCACGCCTTCTCACGCCCGCGGAAGAGGACCGATCGTCAATTGGCCGAGGGCGGAGCTGCGTCGTGGGCGAGGCGGGTGATCGGCGGCAGGCGCTCGACAACCTTTTGCGTCACCAGAAACGTCAGGTCGAGGGTGGCCAGCCCGATCGCGATGACCATCAGCAGAATGTTGAGGTCGCCCGCGATGCGGTCGATGCGCCGCAGCGCTTCCTTGATCGAGAAACCCTTTGACGGAGGCACGCGCTTCATCATGTTGCTCGAAATTCCCTCAGACACCCGATCATGCCGGGAGCGCCGTAACCGGGAGCGCCGTGACCGGCTGGTCAGAGATAGGCTCAAATGCTGCACTGCACAATTACCGGTATCACAGGTCAGTCATGCATACTTTTTTGCATGGCTTTTCGGCTCGACCAATCGGCATCCGAACGCAGCGTCCGGTTAACGGGGCGGCAGCGCGGCGACGATCTTCTCGACCGTGTAGGCGACATCGAGCATGCCCAAACCGACTGCGGCGGCGACCAGGAAAGCATTGATTTCGCCGGCGGCCTTGTCGACCCGGCGAAGCACGAATCCCGTCCTGTAGCGGTATCGCGAAATCAAATGCCGCATCATTGGTCTCTCCTGCAGCGGTCGTGACGGGCACGCTGCAAACCACGCGCCAGCGAGGCAGCGAATTGGCCTGCGTCGCAGGGTTTCGCAACGCCGATGACCTGCAGAAGACCAAAGCCGTACCCGATACGCCGGCGGCAATTGGCGCCAGGGCCCCTCTGCCGCACCCCCTTGAACCCCATTGGCAAGCTGCCCGGCGCCCGGTAACCTTGGGGTGATCCTGCTGGCTGTTATGAGCGCGTTCGGAGACAGGACAAGGTGATGCTCGTGCCCCGCGTCGCTGGCCTGGCGATTGTCGCCATCGCCCTGCTCCTCCTCGCGCCTTTGCCGGCTGCGGCCCAGCTCAAGCTGGTCGACGAGGTGAAGATCGGCGCGTTGGGCCATGACCTCGGCTTCCTCGGCCACCATCTCGAAAAAGGCGTCGACGTCAATCTCGAGATGCTGTTCACCCCACCCGACATCCTGTCGGTGATCGGTTCGCCGCGGCCGCATCTCGGCGCCGACATCAACACCAGCGGCAACACGAGCGACGGCTATTTCGGGCTGACCTGGGGGATCATGCTGATCCAGAGCCTGTTTGGCGCCAGCGACGGCGTGTTCATCAACGGCAGCCTCGGCGGCGCGGTGCATGACGGCTACATCGATTCGGGTCCCGCCAACCGAAAACTGCTCGGCTCGCGCGTCCTGTTCCGCGAGAGCGCGGAGCTCGGCTACCAGCTCGACCCGGCGATCAGCGTATCAGCGCTTCTCGACCATATTTCGAACGCCAATCTGGGCCGGCACAACATGGGCCTGACCAGCGCTGGAGCCCGGCTCGGCTTCAAATTCTGAGGCCGCTCGCCATCTCCGCTATTCACCCGAAGGGCTAATCGCCCGGCTCGGCGGCAGCGTGGCCCGCACGGCGATGAAAATTCCTGTTTAATAGCAGCGGCATACGCAAAGTTGTTGCAGCTTGGCCACGCTGCGACGAAAACACCACGAGGCGAACAGGCAGAGCTTGATCGTCGCGCCACGCGCAATATCATGAGGCGAGAGGGACGCGTGTCCTCGTCGTGGGTAATTTTTGGTTTTGGGGGAGCAATGATCAGAAAGCGGAATATCGGCACGATGGCGGCGCTTGGCGGGCTTACCGCCGCGATCGCCTTGCTGACCGGATTGCCGACCGCGAGCGCCGATGAGCTCGCGGATCTGCGCGCCAACCAGGAGCTCCTCCAGCGTCGCGTCGACCAGCTGGCGCAAGCCGGGCCCTCCACGGGGCCAGGCCCGGGCGGGCCGGTGCTGAGCGGCAGCTTCCCGCGTTCCTTCGTAATCCCGGGAACCGAGGTGTCGTTGCGCATCGGCGGCCAGGGCGTCGGGTCGGTGCTGTGGTACCTGAAGGGCGCGGCCGTTGGCGGCGCGCTCAACGGCACCGGCTCGTTCAACGAGACCTTTACCGACGGCCAGGGCGGCACCGGCAACCTGTCCTCGATCCCGCTCAACACCCATACCTTCTCGAACACCGCGGCGCCGGCCGGCTTTGCCCATTCGCGCAGCTCGGAGTGGGATTTCTCGGGCAAGCAGACCCGCGTCTTCCTCGACGCCCGCACGCCGAGCCCCTATGGCGAGGTCAAGGCCTATATCGAGTTCGACTTCTCGGCGTCGAACACCAACACGATCCTCAACAACAACCAGGGCAGCGTCAACGGCTACATCCCGCGCCTGCGCCAGGGCTATGCGACCATGGGCGGATTGCTGATGGGCCAGACCCAAGGCACCTTCACCGACAATGATTCCGAACCCGAACTGGTCGATTTCGGCGGCTCGACCGGAACGCCCTTTGTCGCGCGCACGCCGCAGGCCCGCTACACTTATCCGCTGCCCAACGGACAGTCGATCGCGATCGCGGCCGAGAACCCAAACCCCAATTTCGCTGGCCCGTTCGGCAGCTTCTTCACCGACACCAACCAGATCCCCAACATGTCGGCCTGCACCGCGCTGACCACGTCGACGGCGACCAACACGACCAACATCACCAATGCCTGCCTCGGCAACGCGGCGTTCTTCAACCCGTCGCAGGACATCGCGCCGACCCTCGTCGCGCGCTGGCGCATCGAGCAGCCCTGGGGCCATATTCAGGCTGGCGTCTCGGGCGTTGCCTATGCCCTGAATGACGGCGAGTTCCTGAACAAGACATACCTCGGCTACGGCGGCTCGCTTTCCGGTAATTTCTTCACCTGGGGCAAGGACAACCTGACCTGGGGTCTTGCCGGCGGCGACGGCCTCGGCGACCAGCTTGCCAACAACATCGGCGTCGCGACCAATTTCGGCGGCGCGCTGGTCGGCCAGGCCTTCAACGCGACTGACAGCCGGTCGTTCTTCAGCACCAACCGGGCGCTTTACGACTCGGCGGTTCAGGCGGCGACGATCACCTCCTTCAGCGCCCGGATCGGCTACCAGCATTGGTGGACCCCGGAACTGCGTTCGACCATTGACTACAGCATGAACCACAACGACGTTCCCGCCTTCATCCAGGCTTCCGGCCGGGCGGCGATCAACAAGGAACTCAGCGTCTCGCATGCCAATTTGATCTGGAGCCCGGTGGCCTTCGTCGATCTGGGCGTCGAGGGCGCCTGGGGGCATCGCGTCGTGGTCTCCAATCTGAAGGGCGATGCCTGGACCATGCAGACCTCACTGAAGTTCCGCTTCTAGCTCCTGCAAAGCAGCTGATTGCGCGACCCGCCGGGTCTCCGGCGGGTCGTTGCTTTTCAGAAAGGGCCGGCGGTGCTCTCGGCCGACGCCCGGCGCTCGGGGCGGTGCGGCTTCCAACGCGAATTGCTATGATCGAGGCGAGGTCGGCCCGATATCGCCGCCCGCCATAGGAACCGTCGGCCATCAGGAATTGCTGAACCCGTGATGCTCCGCCTCGCCTTCGCCGCTCTTCTCGTCCTCGCCTCGGCCGGATTGAACGCCTGCACCGAGGCGTTCGGCAGCCGGCTTGACGAACGCACTTTCCGCATCGAAGGGCCAGAGGTCCCGGGCGGCTCCGACGCGCCGAACCGCCGGCTCGCGGAAAAACTCTGTCCGAAAGGCTACCGCGTGCTCGAAGAGAGCCGCCGTAAATCCGACCCAACCTCCCAGATCGGCACCACCTGGACCATCCGCTGCCTGTGACGAGACGGCTTGTTCGGCTGACCGGCGCGGCACAGCGCGGTGGGTGACCCGCAAACCTGATCTTATGGAGATTGTTCGACGCCTCGGGCCGGCGGATTTCCTGTATTTCGGAGGCAAGTGCGCCTGCGCGAAGCCTAGTGAGCCGTCTTGGTCAGCCGCTCGGCGATGAAGCGGTCGATGCAATCGAACCAGTAGGCGCGCACTGCGTCGCGCTCGAGGAACGGGTCGTGCTTCGAATCGGGCAGCTCGACCAGCGCGCAATCCGGCAACAGGCGGGCGGCGCGGCGTTGCGCCACCGGCGAGACGACCATCTCCCGCCCCGGGCTGGCCAGCAGGATCGGCGTGCGGATCGCGGCGAGGAACTCCGGCTTGCGGATCCGCGCCACCAGGCCGAGCGCGCTATCAACCCAGCCATAGGTCGCCTCGTCGAGGCGCAATGCCGGCTCGACCGAAAACCAGGCATGGCGCAGCCGGCAGCGTTCGGCATCGGCCGAGACCCGACTGCGCTCGGGCGAAGGAATGCGGTCGGGGCGCCATTTGCCGGCGCCCGGGATGAAGCAGACGCCGAGACCGGCGGCCCGCGCCGGGCGGGTGATCACGCGCAGCAGGGTCGGCGGCAATTTGCCGGTGCGCAATCCGAGCATCGGCGAGGACAGGATCGCGGCATCGAACAGCCGGGGGTGACGCCGCAGGCATAACAGGCCGATCGCCGCGCCCATCGAATGGGCGACGAGCAGGCGGGGCCGGTTAGTCCCCTTGCGGCTGCTCAGCTTGGCCCCCATCAATTTTGCCTGGGCAAAATCGGCCAGGTCGCGCGCATCGCGGTCGAAGCGCCGAGCCCGCGGCCGAGTCGGCAGATGCCGCGGCCTTGCCGAGCCTCCTTGCCCACGCCAATCCAGGCACCACACCGCGATGCCGCGTCGGGCGAGGTCGCGCACGGTCTCGACCTGTTTTTCGATGAATTCGCCGAAGCCGCCGACCATCACGCAATCAGCGCGCGCTCCGCGCACCGGCAGATGACCCCAGCGCAATACCGCTCCATCCGCCGTCGTGAAGCTGCCCCAGACGAATTCCGCCGGCGGCAGAAAACGCTCGTCGAGCGCCGGGCGGTGGATCGGCTCTCCCCGCAGGACTCCCCAGGACAAGCTGTCAGGCATCCGCAAAAAATCCCCAATGTTCAATCGGGCAGCTACCCTTGCCCGGCGCGTCCGCAGGGGCGCGCCACCGATTGTTAGCGGCGAAAGATGGCCAATACGGGGCAGCCGAAGCGGCATGGTGACGCGTCGCAGCAACCCTTCGGCTTTTCGAGACATCAGCCGGCCACGCGGAAGCCGATGTCGCCCTCGCGCTCGATCTGGCGCACCAGCTCGATCTCCCATTTCAGATAGCGCTCGCGCGCGTCGGGCGCAGCATAGGGGTCGTACGGCCGGCGCCAGCAATCGTTGGGGGTGTCGGCCATCGCCTCGCGGCCGGTGGCGAGCGGCAGCCCGGCGGCCCGCCACGCCGGGGTGCCGCCATCGAGCACGCGCAGACTGGTGAAGCCGCAATCGCCCAGTTCGGTGGCCGCGAGGCGCGCCAGCGCCGAATCGGGCGAGGTCAATACCAGGACGGGCCGCTTCGGCACTTTTTCAAGGCTGTCCGGCAGACGCGCCCGCACCGCGAACCAGGCGCCCGGAATGTGACCGGCCTCATAGGCGATGCTCGGTGCCAGATCGACGACGGTCGCCTCGCCCCGGTCAATCAGCGCCTTCAGCTCGGCCGGCGAGACCACCGCGACCGTTGCGCGTTCCAGCTCGGGAATGACCGGCGCCGCGATCCCCCGCACCAGCCCTCGGCCGGCGAGGCCGCCCTGCAGCACATAGATCTCGGGCCAGCCCATCTGCGCCAGCCACGATCCGGTCATCACCGCGCGCACGCCGTCGTCGTCGACCAGCACGATGCGGGCGTTGCGGGTCGCCATATAGACGTCGGTCGCCTGGACCAGCTGCCCGCCTGGCGCCGAGCGCGCCCCGGCGAGATGGCCGCTCGCGTATTCCTCGGGGCTGCGCACATCGAACAGATAGAGCGTGCGCTGTTCAGCCTCGGCGGCGAAGCGGGCCAGCGCGGCATCGTCGATGCCGCGGATCGCGAAGCGCTCGGCCACGCGATCGGCCATCGCCCGGGCGCGCCGCAAACCCGGCGCTGAGGGCGGCGGCAGCGATTCTTCGCGCCCGCGCGCCAGTTCGAGCCCGGCCAACTCCCAGCCCATCGTGCCGTTTTCGAGCGCCATGACCGGGTTCGGCAAGCCGGCGTTGCGCAAGGATTGCGCGCCGATGATGCTGCGCGTCCGCCCGGCGCAATTGACGACGACCAGCGTCTCGGGCGACGGCACGCGGTCCGGTACCCGGTAGACCAGCTCGGCACCGGGGCAGTCGAAGGCGCCGGGAATGCTCATATTGCGGAATTCGCCGATCGGCCGGCTGTCGACGATCAGCACCGCTTCGCCGGCGTCGAGCCGCCGCTTCAGCTCGGCGGCGGCGATGTGCGGCGTCTCGCAGCGATGCTCGACCAGTTCGCCGAACGCCTTGCTCGGCACATTGACCCCGGTGAACAGCTGATAGCCGGCGGCGGCCCAGGCCCGAGCCCCACCGGCCATCACGGCAAGGTTGCGGTAGCCCATCAGCGCCAGCCTGGTGGCGGCGCGGTCGGCGAGACCCTCCGCATCGAATTCCCCTGGGCCACCGTCATAGACGACGATGCGCGACAGCTGGCGCGGCACCAGGTCGCGGATCATCAGCTCGAGCCGCGACAATGGCAGCGAATTGGCGAAGAACGGGTGGCCCTCTTCGGAGAAGACGCCCTCTTCGCGGACGTCGAGGAGCGCCATCTCGCCCCCGTCGCGCAGCATCAGCCGAACTTCCTCAGGCGAGATGATTGGCGTCGCACCAGGCCCGTGCCCGCTGGTTCCGGCCATGCCTCTGTTCCTCCCGCTGTGCCACCTCAACATAGCAAGCCGCGCAGGAGCCGGCCATGCGGCGGGCTATCGCCAAAGCGGGTTTCGAGTATGATCGGTCTCAAAATCGGGCGACCCCGACCGCCCGGACGAATCGCGGAGGCTGACAATGGCGGAGCGACCCAACAAGACCGAAGATGACATCACCGCCGAGGTGCTGGCGCGGTTCTCCGCCACGCCCGATCCGCGGCTGCGCCAGATCATGCTGAGCCTGATCAGCCATCTCCACGCCTTCGTCAAGGAGGTGCAGC
>WNFC01006271.1_pt1 | contig 21985 bp, 16 predicted proteins | sample 5400541 | NCBI WGS metagenome assembly WNFC01 (sample SAMN13153342, study PRJNA577476) | soil metagenome | isolation source: 120 cm saprolite under Douglas fir tree site 2 hole 2 replicate 1 | place: USA:California | collected 2015-04-18
CGTGCTGGAGACAGATCTTGTCGCGGCGACCCTGGCCCCCGGCCTTGACCGTAACGTGCTCGTCGCGGCGCTGCATGACCTGCGTGACGAGGAGCTATACCTGCACTACACGGGGCGCCGGTACCGCTTCGAGCCCACGCCGAATCTCACCAAGCTTGTGCGCGATGAGGCCAGTAAGTTCACCGGCGCGGAGGTGCTCGATACGATCCGTGAACAGCTTGAGGAGCACTTGAGGGGGAGCCGCGGCGTCGTAGTGTGGCCTGACGGACCTGGCGGTATCGATGACGGCAAGCCGCTGTTCTCCGTCGCCTACCTGCACCCCGACTGGGTGCCAGAACGAACGCCGCTCGCAAGCTTCGTCGAGCAGTCCCGGTCCGGACCGCGGCGCTACCAGAACGCGCTGGCACTGGTCTTGCCCGACGCCGGACAGTTCGACCAGGCCCGGCAGGCCGCTCGGTCGTGGCTGGCGGCGCAGTCCCTGCTGCGCCAGAAGGCGAAGTACGGCTTCAGCCCTGAGCAGTGCGACGAGCTTAAGGAGAAGGCGGAGGCCAGCCAGCGGACGGCGGCGACGGCCGTCGGCCGGGCCTACGCCAGCGTCGTGACACCACTGAAGGATCGCGACGGACAGGCGGCGTACGGCCTCGAATCCACGGACCTGAGGTCACTGCTCACGGCCGGACGGTCACTGCACGAGCGAGTAGTAGATGCTCTCAGCCACCGGGTCTTCAGCACCGTCACGGTCGATAAGCTCCTTGCCCTGGCCGGGCTGGGTCCGGACAAGTCCGCCGTGGTCCTCAGCGACCTCGTTGACTGGTTCTACTCATACTTCGATTTCACCAAGGTCTGGACCCGCCGGGTCGTCGCCGATGCGATCTCGAACGCGGTCGCCGCGTCACGGGCCGGCTACGCCGTGGGCCTGGTCCGCGGCGACGGCACCACGGAGGTGAGAGATCCGAAGCTGGTCCGCCTCGGGGAGATGCTGCCGGGCGAGGAGATCGACCTGTCCGGAGACGCCGCATTGCTGGAGGCAGGCTATGCGCAGCGCCTGCTCGGCGCCGCGGACGCTCCAGACGGCGCGAGGCCGGAAGACTGGCACACCTTGCCGGCAGCTGCCGCCCTTGAGCATGCGGTGACAGAGGGGCTGGCCCGAACCCCTGGGACGACGGTCTCGCAGCCGCCGCCGGGCAAGCATGCCGATACGGTCGGCCGCGTCGAAGTGAAGGCGACCGTCGGCAAGGCCGGCTTCTTCGATCTGAATCGCGCGCTGTCCTGGCTCCGCGACAATGCCAGCGAAGTCCAGGTGGAGATCATCATCAAAGCGACGGCACCTGACGAGGGGCTTGACCGGGTGGATCTGCGGAACGGGGTCATCGAGCCGCTCGAGGAGAGCGGAGCGCATGTCGAGATCACCCTGGACTGAGCGAAGAGAGCCGCCCCGAGGTCGCGTACCCGGTCAGCGGAACGCATGACCGTGGTAGATGCCACGTCAGGACCGCCAGCCCGTCAGCTTCCAGGTGAGCGCGTAAATTCTCCGCCAGAACAATTCGGTCACTCACGCGATCTTTAGAGACCCATTGGGCGGACAGCGGTTGCCGAGCGTTGGTGGAAGCGGTGCCCGGTTATCGCTTGAGCGCCCCGCCGAGGTTGCGTGTTGTTCGCTATCGGCCTCTCCTTGCTTTCAGCATTGTCTGCATTCGCGTACGCCGTGTCCTGTGCCAGCGGGTCTGGGGCACGGGTGAGCTTGTGACCTGGGTGGCTAAGTTTGAGTGGCAATGCCATGTGCAGTTGCCAGCGCCCGTCTGCCAGCAGATCTGAGCCATTTCGGCGTGCGGCGCCGACGACAACCTAGGGACTCGAGGCGCGTCGTAAGGTGTGTCAGGGTGCGTGCTCAGCGCTGGGTGGATGCGGTGATCGGCGTGCTGGCCGCCGCCGCAGCGGTCGGCTGCGGCGTGGGACGGGGCACGGCAGCGCCGCACCCGGCGTCGCCCTCGCGAGCGGCGGGTGCCCGGTCGCCTGCCGTCGCGGCGCGCTGTGGTGATCCGGTGCGGGTGAGCCGAGGCGTGGCGTGCCCCCATGGCGGCTGGGGGCCATCGACTTCTTGTCGCTCAGCCTCGGAGTCGCGCTGACTGCCGCGCAGGTGCCCTGCAGCTTCGGTCCTGGCCATGGAGTCTGGAGCCCTGGTTTCCACGCTCGACAGGATTGTGTAGCAAGCGAACGGCAACACCGGCCGACCGGGAAGACCGTTTCTAGGTCCAGAAGCACGTTACGTGAAACGCTCAAAGGCGCCGGGCCAGGTCCAAAGATCGCCAATATGGCCGACACCGGTGCAGTGCCGCGCGCACGTGAGCATCCTGGGCTTCCAAATGTGATGAATGGGCCTCATCCTGGCTCTATGCCTTCGCAGGAAGTCCCTGAAGCAGCGGACGCGGCTGCACGTGTCTGCGCGTGGGCGGAACGCCTTGAGGAAATGGGCAGGCCCGACGAGGCACGGCGCGTTCTTCAGGATGCGCTGAATGGTCCTAGTGACTCGATCCCCGTAACGCTGATGCTGGCGGAACGTGAGGCTCGGGTGGGTGCGGCAGAGCGGGCGGCGGAGCTGTTGAGCAAGGTTCTCGGGGATGACCCGGGCAATATCCCCGCCGCCTGTATCCTCGCCAGGACGCTGCTGGATGCGGGAAAGGCAGCCGAGGCGGCCAGGGTGGTCCCTGACGCCGCGAGCAAGACCGACGCATCCGGTGATCTCGCCGAGCTCGCCGGCGAGATCTGCATGACACAGGGCAGGCACGCGGACGCAGTCGCGGCGTTCGGCCCGCGCGGATCGCTGTCAACGCGGGGTCGGCGATTGCGTCGGCGGTCATGGTGGCGTAGCGGTGGACCGCTGCGCTACCGCTTCGGCCGGGGCGCGTCGCCCACGCGTGCAGCGTTCGCCGGGACTGCGGAGCGTCCGCCTGATCCGCCCGACGCAGTGCTTGAGGCGATCACGTGGGGGAGGTGGCTGAGCGCCCACGGCCGTCAGGATGATGCTCGCCAAGTGATCTGTGATGCTTTCGCCGCGCACGGTCGGCATCCGCGGCTACTGGCCTGCGCCGCCGGGATCGAGGATGCGGCCGACGCCGTGAACACAGCCTTGTACCTCTGGCGTGAGGCTTATCGGGAAGCGCCCGGTGACATTGATGTCGTCTGCGGCCTGGCCATGTGCCTCGCGGAAATGCTGGTGACGCCGTCCTATACCTACCGGGTCAGCGATGCCCTCCGGGTGCTGGACAGCTTCCCCGATCAGGGCCAACCCAGGATCAGGGCCGCCCGCGCTGACGTGCTGCGCGTCAACGACGCTTTGGCGGCTCGCATCGTCGCGGCCTACGGCTCGGGCGGCGGCTTGTCGAGGGCTGCCGCGCGAACCCGGCGCCGCCTCTGGTGGCGCTCGGCCGGCCCGTTCGGCCAGTTGGGCATCCGCATCACCGACCGGATCCGCGGCGAGCGGCGCGCACGCCAGTGGACTGATCCGGTCCTGCGAACGGAAGCGGAGTCCGAGGCCGTCGCCCGGGTGCTGGATTCGGTTCGTCAGCTGCCGCCGTCCGCTGCCAGGCAGCGGATCGAGGAGGCTTTGCTCCAGCATGGGCGGCTGCCGTCCCTGCTGCTGGCATGCGCGGACGCCTACGGGTCTGATAACGCTGACTTGCAGGGTCTCGCCGTGGCTGCCGAGGCGGCGCGCAGCCACGCGGGCAGCCTGGACGCGGTATGCGGCCTGGCGTGGACGGTCAATGCGACGCTCGGTTACGGGGCTGCCCTGCAGGTCCTTGAGAGCCTTCCGGCGGCCGCGCGCCAGACTGTGGAAGCTCGGGTCGTCGCGGGCGATCTGCATCGGTACGCACGGAACTTCGCGCTTGCCGCGGCCGCCTATGGCGACCCCCGTGACCTGGACAGTTACGACCGCTTGACCCGCCGGCACTGCGCCCGCAGGGCGCTGGCGCAGCGATTCCGGTCCTCTAGCCGCGGTGACGTCCGCGCTGTCGATGCCGCGTCATTCAACCCGGTGGCCCCAGCGATCGCCCAGGTGATTGACCGGGGCGAATCCCTGACCGATGAGCCAGCCGGGCTGGCCCAGTTGATCAACGCAGCGATCCAGGAGCACGGCCGCCATCCGCTGCTGCTGCTCGGACTCGCGACCATCGAGCGCCAGTACGGAGACCGGCACGCCTGCGCGGCACTAGCCGCGGAAGCAATGCGCGGCGCTCCCGAAGACCCGCTGATCGTGGCCACGGGCATCAGGGTTCTATGGCTCGCGGACTACGACGCCGACGCGCTGCGCGCGATCACCGACCTTTCCGAGCAGCTCAAGAGCTCCCCGATCGTCTGCCGGATCGCAGGCGAGATCTACCACTATTGGCGGTTGTGGGGCCACGCGGTCACCGCCTTCGGGCCGAGCGGGCTTCAGGCATCGCAGTGGCGAATGCGGCGTGCCTGCTGGTGGCGGAGCGGCGGTCCGGCAGGGCGGATCCGCTCCTCGATCCTGACCCAGGAGAACACGCTGCTGTCCGATTTGGCGCTGCCCGCGCAGCACGCGGCGGCGCTACCGGCGCTGGCGCTCCCTCCCGCTGTCGCGGACGCGGTCCGCAGCGACCTAGCCACTTATCACGTGATCCGCACGCACCGGACGGTCTTCCGGCTGCAGGTGCTCGACGATTGGATAGACCGGATCTTCGGACCTGCCAGCACCGTAATAGTGTTCGCCGCGCTCACGCTCGCCGAGCAGCTGCGCTGGCCATCGGCCGGATTCGCGCACGGCCTCACCGCTGCCACGCTCGCCACCGCCGCCGAGGCAGCGGCGCTATGGATACTCGGCAAGGTCACCTGGCGCTGGGCAACGCGCATCGGCGTCGCCACAGCCTGCGGCACCGGTGGAGCGTTCCTGCTGCGCGTTTCCGGGCAGTTGACATTCGGCGCAGCGCTGGCGCTCACCGCACTCGCGTTCGTGATCATGGCCGCGTACGTGCTGCAGCAGACCGTCCGTCTCGCGCTGCGCATACGGGTCGCGCGCTGGCAGCGGCAAGAAGCGGAGACCGGCGTTTTGAGTGCGCTGCTTGACCTGCTCGGGGAACTCATCGTGCCGCAACAGCGACGCGACGCTAGCGTGCGGCGCGGCTGGATGGCAGACCTTGAACGCGTCGCGGTCTCCATCGAGCGGGACCTGCCGCACGCGCTGCGAAGCGGCGATCCGAACTCGCAAAGCGCAATTGGTGCGCACGCGCGGAGCGCAGCGACCGCCCTGCGGGGGATGAAACGGACCGTCGCGCTGCCGGAAGCGGCGTCATGGCAGGATCTGATCGAGCGGCTGACCGGGCTGGCGGCGGCGCTGGCCCGTCACGACTTCGCGAGCTGGCCGCCTCCCCTACCTGAGGTGACCGTTTCCCGGCCCCAACAGCCGCTGTGGCGGCAGGTCATGGACGTCGGGCGGACTGTGCTTGTGATCTTCGCGCCGCCGGTGGTGGCGTACCTGCTTCCGCTTCTGGTCCCGCTAAGCGGGCCGGGATTGTCCTGGCTGCGTTTCGCTACGATCGTGTGGGCGCTGCTGGGCGCCATCATCGCCCTCGACCCGGCGTGGGCCGACAGGATCGCTAAGATGCGCCAGGGCCTGGACTTGTTGCGCAACGCGACACCGCCCAAGAGCACCGACGGCGGCCTGGCCTCGCACAGCCCAGTTGACGCCGCCCCGCTGCAGACCGCAGACACCCCACGGCGGATGCCCGCCCACCCGCAGCGCGTCCGCACGACGACGCGGTCCCGCCGCTAGCACCCATACCGATCGGTCAGGGCAGTATCGCCTGAGTTCGGCTTGCACAGCACCGACAGACGGGCGGTCGACGGTTTCGCTGCAGCCATCCGCTAGCGCGCAACTGCCGACCCGCATGCTCCGGACTGGCTTCGCGAGAGGATCTTCGCCCACTGACCGACCGCGCCCGAGAGGGCCTCCCGAGTTGGCAGCAGCCCGCGCGTTGCCGGTCCAGGCGATGGAGAACTGCTTCCTGCATGCCGGGAGGGTGCAGAGCGCAACCGTCATCCGCGTGACCCTCCACCGAGGAACGCCCTCGATGGCTCAACTTAAATGGCAGGAACCCGCAGATGGCTCAGACACGCTCGGAATAGCTCAGATTCGTTGGCACTGGACACGCCGTTGTCCTTTGCCAGGAGACCTGAGGTGTGGCGGGCCGCTGACGTGCGGTGCCTCAAATGGGTTGGCACGGCCAAGACCTGTGGCTGCCATTTGACCAGAGGCGAGTTGCGGTTTACGTCCGGCCGTTCCGCGTGCTTTCCGGTGCCGGGTGAGATTGTTGGCAAGCGGGCCGTTCTGGCTCTCGGGCAGGAGGATCGCTGGTGCGGGTGCTGATCGTTGCCCCGGGGTCGCGGGGAGATGTCGCGCCGTTGACCGGGCTGGGCAGCGCGCTGCGGACCGCTGGCCACGATGTGACAGTGGCTGGTTACGCGATGTTCTCGGATTTGGTTACTGGTTGCGGGCTGGGGTTCCGGGCGCTTCCTGGTGACCCGCAGCTGCTGGATGCCGCGAGCTGGCGGCGGCGGGGTAGCGGCCCGGTCGGCGCGGCCCGGCTGATCCGGCTGATCGCTGATCATATGCGGGAGCTTCACGCCGGGACCCTGACGGCAGCGCAGAGCGCTGACGTGCTGCTGCTCGCCGGGATGAGCTACGCAGGCGGATATCACATTGGAGTCGCGCTGGGCCTGCCCAGCATGGGCGTGGCCCTGGCGCCGGTCTACCCGACCAGGGACTTCCCGCCATCGGTTCTGACCGCCAGGAACCTGGGCCGGATCGGCAACCTGGCCGTCGGCCAGGTCCTGGCATTCCTGGGCGCGCCCGTCCTCGGGCGGCCAGTGCGGGAGCTCCGCGCTGAGCTTGGCCTGCCGCGTGTTAGCAGCCGGCAGGCGGTCATCGGGCTCATGGACGCCGATCGCTGGCCTGTCTTCCACGGCTTCAGCCCGTCAGTGGTCCCCCGCCCAGCGGACTGGCGTGCCGGGCTGGAGGTCACCGGGTACTGGTGGCCGGCCAGCCCCGCGACGTGGACGCCGCCCCCGGAACTGGAGGCTTTCCTGGCCGCCGGGCCGCCGCCGGCCTTCGCCGGGCTCGGCAGCATGACTCCCGAGAACGCCGCCCGGCTCAGCGGCGTGATCGCCGAGGCCGCCAGGCAGGCCGGGACCAGGGTCGTGATCCAGGCCGGCCGGGCGGGCCTGACCCAGCACGAGGATCCGCCGGGCCAGTCGATCCTGATCGGCGACGTGCCGCACGACTGGCTCTTCCCAAGAATGGCCGCGCTGGTCCACCACGCTGGCGCGGGCACCACGGCGGCGGGACTGCGCGCCGGAGTTCCCGCGATCGGCGTGCCGATGATCGGCGATCAGCCGTTCTGGGCCGCCCGGCTCGCCGCCCTCGGGACCGGTCCCCGGCCGGTTCCGCTCAGGCGGCTCACCGCCTCCGCGCTCGCGGCTGGCCTGCGCGACGCCACCGGCGGCTCCTCCTACCTGGACCGGGCACGCAAGCTCGCTGCCCGGATCGCGGGCGAGGACGGCGCCAGGCCGGTCATCGAGGCTCTCAGTCGCCTGTCCGGCTGACCGCGGCCAGAGCCCGGGACCCGGCTGTCCCGTCCAGATGGGAATGACGGGTCCGCTCGGCGGTGAACTGGCGTGCGCCACGAAGGTCTGGACGGTCCGGGCGCGCGTGTGTCCAGGTTCAGTTGGCGGATTCGGTGGATCTTGGCGCCTTGAGCCGTCGGTGGGTTCGGGACGTGACCATGTCGAGGTCCGTGACCGCGTACCGGATGCGGTCGATGGCGTTATCGCGTCGCACGTCGATGGGTGAGGTTGCTCGTCGTCGTGTCGCGAGCGCGGTCGAGTTCGGCACGGAGCGGTTGAGCGTGGCGCGGGCTTAGAGCAGCTCAGCTTGGAGATTGCCCAGGCTCTCGGTCTCGAGGGTTTGTCAACGAGGAATTGCGTGGGTGCCGTTGGTGTGATCGAAGCGCTCGTGATGCTGGCGCAGCAGATCCAGGCCGTAGTCGCCGCCGTTCGGGGTACGCACGACGGTGTGGATGTGATTGCGGGACGGGACGGGGTTGTCGAACGCCACGCCCGGGTGGTGATCGAACTCGATGAGCACCACTGGGCTGTGCACCCGGTAGTAGAAGGGCCCGTCGTCCCCGGTGGCCCCCATCCAGGCGAAGTATGTCTCGTCGAGATGCTGGTCGACCTCGGACATCTTTACCCCGGAGTGCCCTTCGCGGACCCAGCCCGCATAGGTAGCCACCAGTGCCCGCAGCCGATGCCGCTGGCTCTCGGAGAGGTCGGCCGCGCAGACACCGGCGTACGGCACCATTGCGTTGTCACGGAAGGCGCCGGCCACCATTCGCCCGTCCACAGGGTCCTGCAGGCCGGCCGGAAGATCGTCGGGATGCAGAGACGGCTGCAGGATCGCCTGCTTGGCCTGCCGGTCGTCGAGGGAGCGGATGAGGCCAACGCCGGCCCGCTCCTCAGCGGTGAAGACCATCGTTCCCGCGAGCGGGCCGCTGAAGACCTGGCACGGTTCCGAGCCCATGAACGCCGGGGTGAGCACCACCTGGTCGCCGATGATGGTGCAGTTGATGCACAGGTGGTGACCGTCGATCTGCCAGGCCCAGGGCTCCCGTTCGCCGGGTTCCCCAAAGAAGGACAAAAAGTACAGCCACTCACCGTACTCGTCGTCTTGCCCCGTCAACTCGCCGAGCAGCCGGTTCAACCGCATGATGTCGCGCGCCTGGGCGAAGCCCCGGGCCGACAGGCTGGCCTGCACCAGGCCCAGGCCAAGCCGACGCGTCGCCGGAGACAGGTCCTCCAGCATCACGCCGTGACGGAACACGAAGAAATGCGCGTTCATCCACTTACGGCGCTCGTCCGCATCAAGCGGGAACACGTGCTCACGCCCGTTACCCGCAGTGGAAACAAACCAGGCCTCGTGAGGCCATCAGTCGTCAGACCCCGAAACGGCTCCCCAAGCGACATGGTCCGATCTTCGATCCGAGCCCGCATCTGCGGTGCGAAGTCAGAGGGCCGGCGCGCCGACCAGGACGGCATCTGCCGAAGCCCGAACTGTGCCCAGTACTCCATTGCTGCCCCACTCGACCCACACGCCAACGCCTGTGCCCACCACCCGCAACGTACCGGCAAGCTAGGCCCGCACGTCAATTACAGTAGCCCGGCGGATTCTCAACGGGACCCGCTCGATCGATGACGCGCGTGACACGCCACCTAAGGGTGGACGCCGACAGATCACACGACATGATCGCGTGGACGCCGCCAAGTCGGCGTGGACAGGACACCGGCAGGGTCGCCTGCGCCGGTTCGCAGATGCTCGTCCGGCGGCTGATCCGGGCTATCGGACGCCTCAACATTGTGGCAGCAATCCGCCGAATGCCTTAGGCGCGCTGGCAATGCCTCAAGATCTCTGGCACAGGACAGCCGTCGGTAAATGATCTTGCAATCTGCATGCTTTCGCTACATCTGCCATGATCGACCCCGCTTGACCATCGACTACACACCTATGCCTCAAGATGATCAAGGCCGGTTCTGGTCAAGATCAAAACCGCACTGGTGATCGGGAGGTGGGAACGATGGCGGTCGTCGTCAGCATCGCCCGGGCGCGACGCGTCGTACCGGCCTTCCCCCGCCGCACTGGGTGCCTTCTTCGCCGCCTCACGGAGCGAGTTGCCCGAAGCGCGCAAAATGGCTGGCCGCCACCCAACACTAGGCGATGGCCCGGCTGGCCGCCGTGATCGGGCTGCGGCTGCGCGAGCTGTGCTGGCTGCGGCTGAAAGACCTGCACTTCGGCCACGGCCCGCTGGGCACGATCCACGTCCGGCTGGGTAAGGGCTCGCGCGGATCCGGGCCGCGGGAGCGGCTTATCTGCGCGGGCTGCCGCCAGCCCCGCCCGGTGCACTATCGCGACCGGTGCGAGCGCTGCAAACGCCGGGCGGCAGCCCGGGCCGATGCCACGGCGGCTGCGGGAAGCAGGTGATGCAGCTGTGGTCGGGCCGCTGCCGCACTGCGACAACAGGTCCCGCGAGGAGTCCCACCTAGCGTCGCTCCCGTCAAGTGTGAAACGAGACGACTTTCTGACACGACAGATAAGAGCAGGCCAGCCATTCCCGCGTGGCACGAATATTGGACGATAGATGGGACGGCCAAACTGCAGGCGATATGAGCGCTGCGCGCCGTGCTCGCCGGCACCTCGGGCAGGTCTGGGAGTGCGACGCATGGCCATGGTTGCCCGGGAGACTCCCCGGCACTGCCGACGCCCGGCTCGGCCAGGCCAACTCCATCGCGGCTGCACTGGCACGGGCACGTCGGCCAAGGCCAGCGCGCCGTGTGCAAGCTGACGAGCCCGCGCCTGGCCGCGTGCACCCCGTGCGCGAGCTTGGCCCTACCTACAGACCCCCGTCGGGGTCGCGGACGAGGCAGAGGTGCCGTCGCTGGCGCTTGCGGGCGGGCTCACGGATGGGCACCTCGGCGTAGTCGCACACTTCGGCCAGCGCGCTGAAGATCGCGGATACCCGCTGGTCGAGCCGGGCTTGAATGGCCCGGATCTCACGCAGCTCGGCGGCCGTGGTCTCATCCAGCCCGGCGATGCGCCCTTCGAGGCGATCGAGCCGATCCTGCGCCGCGGCGACCGCATCGGGCGACGGGCACGCTGGCTCTGACTCGGTTAGCTTTGCGGACCTGGAAATCGAGCCTCCACCCGGTTCGATTTCGCGGCCCGGCCTGGTGCGGATGACACCGGGCTGGGCCTCTTGCATGTGACGCGCCGGCTGGCGCTCCCGTTTACGCGGTCCTGGTCGCACTATCCGGCTTCGAGCTCGCGGTCTGGTTGCCGCCGGGCGGTCCGGGTGTAGATGCCGGACTGGCCGACTTCCCAGCCGCGTGCGGCCAGGAAAGGGTCGGGGTGCGGGGTGCCGGGTTCCCTGGACGGCTCAGCGCGGTTGACGTCCCGCAGTCCGGCGACGAGCGCCCTTGCAGTGAAGGAGTAGTTCCGGGCGAACGCGCGGCCTGCTGTGGTGGCTGCTTCGCTCATCAGTCCGTTCGCGATGTCGTCCTGTCGCCGGGCGATCGCGTCGGTGTCCATGCCGGCATCCGCCTGAGTCGTGATTGCCCGCTCCGCCGCCTCATGGCCCTCGCGGGCACCTTCCTGTGATCCGGGCGCCTTGCAAGTGTCGTGCTCGGGCATGCTCCTGTCTCCTTCTTGTCGTGGCTGGCTGGCCCTCTCAGCCCGCCTCATTGATCAGCCCGGCCTGGCGGGCCTCGTAGTGCGCGGCGCGGATCAGTGCCCGCTCCAGCGATGCGCGGGACATACCGAGCCGCATCGCGATGTGCTCGCGGGAGCTTCCCTGGCGCTGCAGCTCGGCGGCGTCCTCGGCGACCTCCGCCGCGGGCCGCACGCTGCGCTCCGGCCGCTGCCAGCCGTCGGCCGGCGTGGCTTCCGGGTCGTCCATCAGGTCGTCGTCCCATGCGGCAGGCGGTGCCCACCCGCGGGCGCGGGCGTAATTCCTCGCCCGGGACGCGGAGATCCGCGAGCGCTGGTCGACCTCAGCGGGCGGCCGGTCCCAGAGCTCGTCGTAGAGCTGTTCAACTGCGCGTGCGGTGGCCGCGGTGACCTGCTCCCTTGCCAGGAGGGTGCCGAGATTGGAGGGGAGCATTCCCAGGCGCGCCGCGAGCCGGGACTGTGACCAGCCGATCGCGACGAGGGCCTGCAGGCGCCGTCGCGTTCCCGCAGCGGGCACGAGCGAGCCGGGGCTGAGGCTGGCCGGCGACAGCGGGACCGCGAGGACCGCGGCTGCCGTCTGGGGGCGGATCCGGCGCGCGGGCGGTCGCTTCCCGGGTCCGCCGTACAGGAGCTTGCTGACCTCGCCGCTGGAGACCCCGGAGAGCTCGGCTGCACGCTTCCAGCCGATGCCCGCACGGGAGAGCGCCTCGAGGTGCTCCCTGGCCCGTCCGGCGTCCACGCACGGCTGCCACTGGCCATAGGCCGTCAGCCGGCTCCTTCTTGCGGCGTCCTGCCGGCTGGCCGTGACGCAGGCCGCGCACCGGCACCCTGCCCCAACACCGGGTCCGGGCCCGAATGCGTACCGTGCGCGGGTGCCGTGCGCTCGCGTCTCCTGGATGCTCATATCAGCCGGCCTCACGCTCGCGGGTGAAAGGGCGCCGCTCCTGGCCGCGCTGGGCTGAGCGGATCGTCCGGGCTATTTCCCGCTCGCTCAGCCCTGCCGCAGCTGCAGCGCGTGCCATGGCGTCCAGCGCGGCGTTGTCGCCGGCTTCGACGGCGCGGCATGCGGCCCAGAACAGGCCGGCATTCCGGTTGCCTTCGGGCTGCGCGGCCACCCATCCAGCGAGGTGCGCCAGGTCGCGCGGGCCATCGGGGACGCTCTCGCGTGCGGCCTTCGGGCGCTCGGGCTGCGGGTCGAGGAACCGGCGGGCGGCATCCCAGTCAAAGGTCGCCTCGCCAGGCGCGTGACGCACTACGTCGTAGCGCCGCCCGGCGACGGTGGACGGAGGTGCGACGACGTATCCGCCCCGGGACCGGAAGTCGACGTGAGCCGCGGGAAGGTGCCCGTTCCGCTGGTCGGTGCCGTTGTAATAGGCGTGGATCCCGCCCCCCGGTGTCCTGACGAGCGCCAGGGGGCGGGGAAGTAGTCCCTCGCGCAGCAGCCGGTTCAGCGCGGGGAAGCCAGAGCCGTCCGGGTGGACGTCGATGTCGAGCACGTCCGGTCCGGGTGCGCCAGTCGCTAGGCCGACGTTCCGGCCGGGCGAGACCTTCCACCAGGACGCGATCCGCTCCGGGTCGGTGGTCGCGTCCTTGAAGCCGTGCGCGGTTGCGGGGACCTTCTCGCCGGGGATGACCGGAAGCACCGGCCACCCGTGCGCGGCGTACCGCTGTGCGGCTGCCTGGGGCCAGTCTGCGGGGCCACCTTCTTCGCGGCCATTCGGGGTCCCGGCGGCGTGGTCTGGGGAGCGCATCGGTCAGGTCCCGTCGATCAAGGCCATGACCGGGCCGATGATCCTCATCGCAGCCACGCCCAGGTTCTGCCGCGGACGAGGTCGCTCACCGTGGACCGCGAGACGCCGAACTGGTCCGCTATCTCCTGTTGGGTCATCTCGCCCCAACCGGCCGTGTCGCGGATCTGCCGCGCCTTCTCGTCGGTGAGCTTCCTCCGGCCGGTGGGCGCGGGCAGGTACTTGTCGTCGTGGCCGACTGTGTCCTTGACCAGCTGGTCGACCAGCGCCGCCTCCCAGGAGCCGGGACGGCCTTCGGTGAGCGCGTCGCTGCTGCCCAGCCGTCCCGTTGCGGCGGCCAGGACGCTGGCGAGCCAGCCGGCGAAATCGTGCTCGGTGCGGGCGGCCTGCGTGACCGCAGCCACGCCCCGGCTCGTGTAGTCAGCCATTGGTGTGCCCGTTCCCTAGCTGGCTTCAATGCGGTCTATGACCGGGCCGACGATGGTGCTCATCTCGCGGACGAGAAGCCCGATGGCCTGGCGGCATGTATCGGTGAGCTCGGCGGGGTCGAACGGTCCGCGATCTCGCCACCGCTCGGGCGGCTGCGGCAGGCGTGATGACGGCACCATGAACCGGAGGCTGGCCGTGCACAGCAGGTACGGGCTGCGGGCTAGTTCCTCGCCGGACGGCTCAAGCCAGATGTCGGCGTCGCTGAAGAAACTGTGCTCGCGCGGCCAGTCCCGCCAGTGGCCGCGCTCGTCATCGGAACGGAGGTAGCACAGGTGCTTCGGCTGCGGCATCACCAGGTCCACGCATGCGAGCAGCGAGCCGTCCCACTCCGAGCGCTCCAGCCGGGCGGCGGAGATCCTCGGATGCCGGCGCACATAGCCCGGGGACATGACCGGGGTGGTCGCCTGCCGCCATGCGAACACGGCAAGCTCGACCGCCTGGTCATCGGTCCACGGATCGAATATGGCCTGCCTAACGTAGGCGGTGTACCGGGACTTGCCCTCGCTGGCATTCTCCCGGTCGTAGTCGCGGTCGATCGAGAATGGCTCAGTCACAGGTCTTCTCCTCCGGGTGACGTGATGGTCAGGCGGCAACGTCGTCGCCGCCTCGATCGGGCTGCGGCGGGATGGCACCCGGCAGCCGCGTGACTGCCGGGATGCAGCCGGCGAGGATCGCCCGCAGCCGCTCGCGGGCCTCGGGTGTCAAAGGCGGAGCACTTGCGGCGATCTGCCTGGCGCGCTCAAGGTCAGCGGCACTGAGCTGGGCACTCCCGGTCCCCCCGCTCTGGGCCGGCGCGGCGGTCATCGGGCTCGCCTGGTCGTGCGGTCGTGGCTGCATCCGCTTGTCTCGCGGGCGATCTGCTCGGCTGCGGCGGGCAGGAGGCGCGTCTGCCATTCGGCCTGGCCGGCGAGCATCGAGGCCGAGCGGCGCGGCTGCAGGTACAGCACGCCGTGCAACTCAGATAGCCAGTCGAGCACGAACAGCGCCAGCGGGTGCTGCGGCCAGCAGGGCGCGAGGGACGCCGCCAGCGTCCCGTAGCAGGGCCGGAACACCTGATCCACCCACGCGGCAAGCCGGGCGATCGCGGCCTGCCGCTCCTCGCCCTGCAGCAGCCACCACCGCGGCGCGGGGATCGGGGTGTAGCCCCTGGCGGGCGGCCCGTCGTCATCCAGCAGCCCGGCGACCCGTTCGGTGAGCACTGCCACGCTGGCGTCCAGCGCTTCGATGCGCTCGGCGTGCTCCGCGAGCCGGAGGAGACCGAATTCCATGGAGGGTAGCTCGGGCGTGCTCACCGGGCGCTCCACGGGTATTGACCCCTCCCGTTGCCATGGCCGTCGCCGCTGCCGTCCTCGTTAATCTGGGTTATGTCGGCGAGCTCGATGACCCCGCTCAGGAACGGCTGCGGCGCCAGCTCGGGCTGAGGCTCAGCGTTTGCCGGGCAGGGTATGGCCGGCGGCGAGGGCGCAGGCGCAGGCGCGGCGATGAGCGCGGCTGCGGCGAGGCCCTTGCGGTTCAGCCGCTTGTAGCTGCGGTGCTCCCAGCCCCTGGCGAGCCTTGCGATGACGGGCGCATGGCCGCCGCGGATCAGGAGGGCGAAGCCGGAGGGGATCTGGCGGATCATGCCCGCAGTCAGCACGTCGTGCATCGAGTGCCGATCCTCGCCGCGCTCGTGGTAAGAGACCTGCCCGCACAGTTTGCTGGCGCGCTCAAGGGTCTCGGTGTCCGCCAGGCCGGGCAGGAACACCCGGACGTTCGACGTGTCGAGCACGGTCTGAGCGCCCGGGTCTTTCCACCGCGAGCGGAGCTGGGCCATGCCGTGGAACGCGGACCAGAGAGACACTCCCTGGCCGCCGGAGTCCGCCAGCCAGGCGGGAAGCGGCACGGGGCATATCTGCGTGACCTCGTCTAGGGCCATCAGGAGCGGCGGATCCAGCCGGCCGGCGGGCATCCGCGAGCCGAGCTGCACTGCGCGGTACTGGATCTCGCATGCGAGCGCAGCGAACAGCGGCCCGAGCGTGCAGTCCTCGCCGTTTCCCTTGGCGATCATGTACAGGGTGCCGCCGGACAGCAGGAACTGGTCGATGTCGAAGCCCTGGCCGGGTGCCGGGAGCACGGATGCGGCGAGGCTGGGGTCGTCCAGGAACCCGAGCGCGCGGGACATGACCATGCGAATTGTTGACGAGGTTTTCTCCGCTGGCCCGGTCAGCTCCGCCAGCTTCGCCGCCCACTCGCCAAGTTGCGCGGTCGCCAGGATGGCGACCGCCTGCGGGGTCTCTGCGCTGGTGCCAACCCACCGCCCGACCTGCCGCATGTCCTTAGCTGACAGAGCGGCGGCGGCGAACATGCCGCGCATGCCGTCCGACGCCTTGCCCGCCCAGAACGCGGCATCCTCGGCCCCAGCCGTGGACGCCGCGCCGGCGAACGCGTCAGCCCGCCGGATCGCGGTCGAGGCATCCAGGCAGCCGTCCAGCGGCGACCAGCAGATGGTAGAGGGGATGTCGCCGATGCCCTGCGGATTGAACACGTGCACAGGGCCCCGCGCGGCCCGCAGGCCGGAGGTCAGCGCGAACACGTCGGGCTTGCTGCTGGTGCTGACAACGGCACCGGGTGCGCCCATGATGAGCCTGGACAGCAGCGCGGTCTTGTGGCTGCGGGGCGGCCCGATGACCGCGCCGTGCTCCTGCACGGACACCCGCAGCCCGTGGCGGTGGTGCGCGCGACCCAGGAACAGCGAGTGCGTCTCTGGGTGCAGCAGCCGCTCCCGCACGGTCAGCGACGGCCGGACCCGGCCAGACTCAAGGAAGCTGGCGAGCCGCCCCCAGCGCAGCCAGGTCTCGGGCAGCGTCGCGTGACCGCGGCCGGGATGAAGCCGCAGCCGCAGCCGCAGCCGCAGGTGCCGCACGCGGTTGCGGGGCAGGTGATGGCGCGGGAGGAACGCCCATTTAGCGAGCACCGCCGCGACGGCCGCGAGCAGGAGGAGGACGAGCAGGAAAGCATGCGCGACCGCCAGCCAGGCAACGACCGCGCCGGCGGCGGTGGCAAGGGCAGCGGGGGCTTTCATGCCTGCTGCTCACCGTCCTGCGCAGCCAGGACCGCGGCGCGCAGGGCCGTGCGGGCGGAGCCCCGGTGCAGCCCGATTTCCGGCGCCAGCTTGGCCGCGACGGCACCGACGCGTTCCAGCGGCAGCACGGCCAGCGGCCCGTTCCGATCTGCCGCGAGCGCCAGGAAGCGAGCCGTTTTCGTCTGCTGAGGCTTCCTGCCGGCCTGCCGGCGCGCGCTTCCCGGCCGCGGCGCGCTGATCGCCGGGCGTGGCGGAGCGACCGACAGGTCACGCTCTGGCAGCGGCGTGGCGTTGAGGAGCATTCTGCGGACGCCGGACGCCGTGCTGGGCGGTGCTACAGCGAACCGCACGATGTAGAGCAAGGCCCTCCCTGCCAGCCTCCACGCGGACCGTTGGTCGTTGTTATCCTCGGCCGGGCCGAGCGCCGAGCGGCGGATGACGGCGATAAGCCGGTCACTGCCAGCGGCGAACAGCAGCGGAGGCATGACGTAGACGGCCACGGAACGCGGCGAGCCCAGGTCGGCGCCGAGCAGGTTCATGACGCACGAGCCGAGAGCGCACACGCACACGAGCGCGCGCTCGATCAGGGCTCGGTGTCCCAGCCGGGCCAGGGCGATGCCCAGCACGGAGAAGATCACCGCGCCCGCGTCAAGGCCCAGCGCCTCGAGCGCGGAGGCAACGTGCTGATGCTTGACCGCGAACACGTAGGTGTACTGGGCGTGCCAGCTGACGATGCCCATCGTGACCGCCAGGGCCGCCAGCAGCAGGCACGCACCCGCCAGCAGCGCCGAGTTCACTGAGAGCCAGGGGTAGAAGTGCCTGGGCTTGGTCACGATCACCTGCCCGTTCCGGTTGGTCCTTGCCGCCGTCACGATGTCGTCTGTGGCGAATGCCGGGAAGTCCTGAAAGTCAGTTGTCCTCATCGCCGGCGGTTCCCTTCCGGATGCGGTCGGCCAGCTCGCCGGCCGTAGGCAGGCAGCCGTCCAGCAACTCGCTCAGCAGATGGCCGACACGGCGACCGGTGACGGCCGCCAGCAGCCGGAGCCGCTCGTCGACGTCCGGCCTGATCCGTGCAGCCAGCCGCGGATCGTCCTGAGCCATGCGCTCCTCCGGGTGTCTCGGCGCCGATGCGGGAATGTGTTTTGTGTAATACATTAGACGTCATACGTCTGTTGTCAACCCTTAACCTGTTGACGAATCTTTGCGAGACCACACACGTGCGACGTCTACGCTTGGGTACCGTTCAACGGACAGGCATGCTCATCAGGAGGCATCAGGTGCCACTGGAGACACCGAGGCCGCAATACCGGCAGCTAGCGGACCAGCTGCGGCAGGCCATAGAACGTAGCGAGTTCGCGCCTGGGTCACTGCTGCCGCCAGAGCCCGAGATTGCCGCTCGCTACGGGGTCAGCAGGGCAACCGTGAATAACGCCGTGGCCGTGCTGCGCGCCGAAGGTCTTGTGCGGATCCTCCGGGGAAGGGGAACCATGGTCAGGCAGATACCGCCGATCCACCGGAACGCCATAGCCCGCTACTCAACCGCTGCGCGCGAACGCGGTGGCGGCAGGGGCGCATTTGACACCGAGATCAAGGGCATGGGCCTCGCGCCGAGGTCAGAGACGACTGTTGAGCGCGTCACGCCTCCTGCCGAAGTCGCCCAGGTACTGGGGCTGCCAGAAGGGCAGGCGAACGTTATCCGACGGATGCGCCACATGTACGCGGACGACGTGCCCGTGCAGATCGCGCCGTCCTACATTCCGGCCGACATCGCCGAGGGAACCGCGCTCGCCGAGGTCGACTCCGGGCCGGGCGGCATCATCAGCCTTTTCGCTGAGCTCGGGCACGCTCAGGTCAGGATCACCGAATCCGTCCGCGTGCGGGCGGCGACCGACGAGGAGCGGTCCTTCCTCCATCTGGACGATGCCCAGGCGGTGCTGGAGATTTGGCACACCGGCTGGACCGCTGACGGCCGCGCCGTTGAGGTGGCGGTTCACGTCGTCCCCGCCAGCGGCTGGATCCTCGACTACGAGTGGCCAGTCAGCTAGCCCGCCCCAAGAACGTGCAGAAGGCCCGTCCCAGCCGGCCGCCACGGGGCGGGCCTTTTGCGCGCCGCCAGGAGAGAGTGGCGATCAATTCATCGCGGTGACACGACGTCATTCCCCGGCGCTTTCAAGCTCACAAAGTCGACTTGGCACTTTGACACATTCACACAATGGCATAGCCCCCCCTCGCTAGTCGTCAGGATCAAGCTCTTGCATCGCCATTCTCTGCTGCTATCCTGCCGTTAGTCGCCGTGACAATGTGGACCGTTGCATTCAAATGATCATGGCCGGTCAAGATCGCTAAGGAGGCTGCCGGGTGGCTGTAGTCGTCACCGCCGCGAGCGGTTTCGATCTTGAGTACGTCCTTACCGGCGTGGCCCGGGAACCGGAGAATTCCGCAGGCGGCTACTACATGAACGCCGCTCAGGCCGGAGAGGCGCCGGGCCGATGGTCCGGCCGCGGTGCCGAGCGGCTCGGCCTGACAGGCCAGGTCAGGGAATCTGACTACCGGGCGGTGTACGGCGATCGCCCGGCCGACCCGCGCACCGGCGAGCCGCTAGGCGCAGCCAAGAGGAGCTTCGCGACTAGCTATGAGGCGCAGCTGGCCAGGCTCCGCGCCGCCGAGCCCGAGGCGACGGCCGAGCGCGTCCATGAGCTGGAGAAGCAGGCCCGCAAGGACACCCGCCAGTCACCCGCCTATACCGACGTGACGGTCTCATTCAGCAAGTCCATCTCGATCCTGCACGGCTCTATCAGGGAAAACGCGAGGCGGGCGAGGGAAGCCGGCGATGACCCGGCTGCCTCCTGGTGGGACGAGCGGGAGCGGCGGTTCTCGGAGATCCTGCAGCAAGCCAACGCCGCGGCGCTCGAGCACGCGCAGCGCTGGGCTGGCGTTACCCGGACCGGCTACCACGGCCGCAAGGTCAACGGCCAGGAGACCGGGAAGTGGGAGCCCGCCGAGATGGTCGTGACGTCCTGGCTGCAGGGCACGAGCCGCGACGGGGAGATGCAGGACCACGTGCACAACCCGGTGCTGCCAAAAGTCCGCACTGCCAGCGACGGCCGGTGGCGCGCGACGGACACGATGGCGCTGCGCGCCCAGCTGCCCGCGATGCAAGCGGTCGCCTCCGCGCACGTGGAAGCCGCGCTGTCGCGTGAGTTCGGCGTGCAGTGGATACCCCGCCCGGATGGCGCCGGAAATGAGATAGCCGGAATCACGCAGGCGCAGATCGATGAATTCAGCTCGCGGCGCGAGGCAATTAACGAGCGCATGGCCGAGCTCGCCGGATCGTTCCGCGCGAAATACAGGCGCGCGCCGAACCAGCGCGAGATGTTCGAGATACATCACGCCGCGTGGGCGCTCACGCGCAAATCGAAGGACGAGGCGGAATTCCTACGCGGCGAAGGCGAGGACGCGCGCATTGACTGGGACCGCGCGGCGCAGATCTGGGACGCGCGCCTCGGCGGCGCCCTCGCCCGCATTGCGCGCGACGTGACGCGCCTGCGCGGGCCGGGCCACGCGCAGCCCGCGCCGCGCGACAATGGCGCGCAGTTGTCGCGCCAGGCGGCCTCGCGCGTGGCGCGCATCGCGCTGGCGCACGTGCAGGACAAGCACGCGACATGGACGCGCGCGGACCTGATGCGACAAGTCGCCGCTGCTATCCCGCCCGAAGCCAGGGGCACCGACCCAGCCGCAGCCGTGGCCCTCGTCGATGATCTGGCGGACCGGGCGATCGCGTCCGAGTTTGAGCAGGTGCAGGGCGTCAGCAGCCCGGAGTGGCCGGCGCTGCCCGACCACCTGCGGCGCGAGATCGACGGCCGCAGCTGGTACACGCGGCCGGGATCGGCGCGCTACGCCACGCGCGTGCAGATGAGCATGGAGGAGCGGCTGCTGGCGCACGCGCAGCGCGAGACCACCGCGCGCCTGACGCGCGACGGGGCGGCGCGTCAGCTCGGCGCGGACATGGCCGCTCTTGACGCGACACTTGTCGCGCGCGCCGCGCAGGCACGCCACGCCGACGTGACCGGATCGGGGCTGCGCATGGACCAGGCCGCGGCGCTCAGCTATCTGCTCACCTCGCCGCGCGTCTGCGAGGTGCTCATCGGCCCGGCGGGCTCCGGAAAGACGCGCACGCTCGCCGCGGGCGCGCGCGCCTGGACGTCGGCGACCGGCAGGCAGGTGATCGGCCTGGCGACGTCGCAGGCCGCGCGCAACGTCCTGGAAGCCGCGGGCGTAGAGCTCGCCGAAAACACCGCGCAATTCCTCGGCCATGTACCCGGCGCGCGCGGGGCCGGCGGCATCCGCGACATGAAGCCCGGCTCCCTGCTGATGCTCGACGAGTCGTCGATGTCCTCCACTGCGGACCTGGCCGACATCACTGCGTACGCGGCTGCCATGGGCTGCAAGGTCATCGTCGCCGGCGACCAGGAACAGCTCGCCGCAGTGGAAGGCGGCGGCGGGATGATGCTGCTCACCCGGCGGCTCGGGTTCGTCCAGCTGGCCGAGGCGGTCCGGTTCGACGCCGAGTGGGAGCGTGAGGCCAGCCTCGGGCTGCGGCGCGGCGAGCTCGCGGCGCTCGACCAGTACGACGACCACGGGCGGATCGCTGGCGATGAGCCAGACCAGGCGCTCGATGACGCCCGGGCCGCGTACGTCAGCCACTACCTCGCCGGGACCGACGTGCTGCTGATCGCCCGCAGTCACGAGACGTGCCGGGAACTGTCCCGCCGCGTGCGCGACGATCTCATCCACCTCCGCTGCGTCGACAGCGAGCGGGAGGTCACGCTGGCCGACGGGGCGCGTGCGGGAGCGGGCGACGTGATCGTCGCTCGGCGCAACGACCACGACCTGGAGGCCGGCGAGGACGGCCGGACCCTGGCCAACGGCGACGTCATGCGGGTAGTGGCGGTCAACGGCGACGGCTCGCTGACCGTCCGGCGGCGCACGGACGGGGATCCGGTCACCGGCCGCCAGGGATGGACGGAGAGCACGTTCACGTTCGATGACCTCGAGCGGGCAGACCTCGGATACGCCGTCACTGGGCACTCGGCGCAGGGCCTGACGGTCAGCGCCGGCCTGGTCGTGGTCACCGGCAACGAGGGGCGCCAGTGGTTCTACACGGCGATGACCAGGGGCGCGCAGGTTAACTTGGCGTTCGTGTTCACCCGGGCGCCGAAGATCGCCGACCCGCAGGAAGGCACGAGACCCGCGCCCGAGCTGAAGCGCCGGCTGCGGCTCGTCCGTGAGCGCGCCGGCCTGGCCGCCGGGCCGCAGTATCCGCACGGCAACCCGGACCCGCGGGAGCCGCGGGCCGTGCTCGCCGACGTGCTGGAGCGGGACGACAGCCAGGAG
>WNFC01002250.1_pt1 | contig 21981 bp, 24 predicted proteins | sample 5400541 | NCBI WGS metagenome assembly WNFC01 (sample SAMN13153342, study PRJNA577476) | soil metagenome | isolation source: 120 cm saprolite under Douglas fir tree site 2 hole 2 replicate 1 | place: USA:California | collected 2015-04-18
GCTCGGCCCGACCGTCCCCACGACCGAACCTTCATCGACGTGCGCCCCGCGCACCACTCCGATCGACCCGAGATGGACGAGCGTGGCGGTGTAGCCGGACGCGGTCTCGATCGACACCGTCTTGCCGCCGGTGGGAACGGTCCCGGCGAACGAGACGATTCCTTCCGCCGGGGCGAGCACAGGGCTGCCACTCGGAGCGCCGAGATCGACGCCGCGATGCTGGCCGCCCGCATACGGGTGCGCGCGATCGAACGCAAACGGCCGCAATACGGGACCGTGGACAGGCCAGGTCCAGGCGCGGGCGCCGCTAACCGGGAACACACACGCGCAAATGATCACGACCGCAAGTCGCCGCACATTTCCTCCTTGTTGCCAATTTTGAGAACGCTGGCGACCGTAGCAAGACCGCCCCGCTGTTGTCAATACTGGCTACAAAGTACGGCGGTAGAGCTCGTTGCGAGACGCGTCGGTCAGGCGCGAGACGAGATCGGCCGCCTGCCGGCGGGGGACTCCGGCGGCGACGAGCTCGGCGACCGCTTCGACGGCGGCGTGAATGTCGCGTTCTTCGGCGCCCGGTCCGAGCACGAGCGTGATCTCGCCCTTCGGCGCCTCCGAGAAGCGAGCGGACACGTCTGCGGCCGGTCCGCGCACGACCTCCTCGAACTTCTTCGTCAGCTCGCGGCAGACGGCCACCGCTCGCCCGGGCTGCGCATCGGCCAAAGAACGTAGGGTCGCGGGCAGCCGTTGTGGCGACTCGAAGGCGACGACGGGATACGGCCAGCCTGCGAGCTCGTTCCACAGGGCTGCCAGCGCGCCGGCGCCACGCGGCAGGAAGCCCACGAACTGGTAGCGGTCGGCCGGGAACCCGCCGGCAACGAGCGCCGTGTCGACAGCCGATGGGCCGGGCAGCACGGTCACGGGGACACGCTGCTCGAGCGCGGCTCCGACCAGGCGCGCGCCGGGGTCGCTGATCCCGGGCATCCCCGCGTCGCTGACGAGGGCGACCCGCTCACCGGCGAGGAGCCGCGGCAGCAGCTCCGCCGTCCGCTTGGCCTCGTTGTGCTCGTGATACGACATCAGCTTCACGCCGGAGATCCCGTGCCGGTCGAGCAGCACGCGGGTGTGTCGCGTGTCCTCACAGAGGATGACGTCGGCGGAGCGAAGCTCCTCGAGCAGGCGCAGGGTGACGTCGTCGAGGTTCCCGATCGGCGTCGCGCAGACGGCGAGCGGCACAGTGCTACCCGGCGGCGTCGAAGGCGACGAGACCGGCGCCGATCAGGCCCGCAGCCGTCCCGAGCTCTGCGCGCACGATCGGCACTCGGTAGCCCGCGCGGGCGAGCGCTTCACGCCGCAGAATCTCGCGCGCCGGATGGAGGCCGTCAAGAATCTCGATCGCACGGGCTTCCCCCTCGTTCGCCAGGCGTACAAGCCGATGCGCGTCGACCGCAGGGCCGAACTCCTCCGCCGCGAGCTTCCCGGCCGCGACCCCGGTGACGTACGGCTCAAGATGCCCGCGCCCGGTGCACGTGCCCTGACAGGGAAGGCCGTCGTACACGATCACGATGTGCCCGAACTCGGCCCAGCCACGGAAGAGCTCACCGTCGACGACCGCGCCGCCCCCGCAACCCGTCCCGAGGGTGAGCATGATCATCGAGTCGACGTCGCGCGCGGCACCGAAACGGAACTCGGCGTAGGTCGCCGCGTTCGCGTCGTTCTCGACCCCGACGGGCAGGCCGAAGCGCTCCTTCATCCGACCGCGGAAGTCGATGTCCGTCAGCGGGATGTTCACGGCCTGAAGGGCTCGGCCGGTCCGCTGGTCGATCGGCGAGGGAATGCCGAACCCCAGCGCCGCGATCTCGTCCGTGAGGAGCTCCTCGACCGCCTCGTCGAGCCCGGCCAGCAGCTCGTCCTCCGAGGCGGTCGGAGTCCGATGCTCCCGCCGGTGCTCCACATGCCCCTCCCGGTCGACGACTCCGGCCAGGATCTTGGTGCCGCCGAGGTCGACGCCGATGACGCGTTTTTCGTTCAAGGCGCGCGGCTACCCTACTGGCTCGATGCCGACGGAAGAGAAGCCCTACCGCGTCTACCGGGGCGGGCGTGTCAAGGGCAAGGTTCCGCTGGAGCGTCCGGAGCGGACGCGACCGGACCGGAACGGGCGCCGCCCACGCGAGCCGAAGGTCCGCCGGCCGCGCCGCCGCTGGAGCTGGAGACGGCGCATCGGCGTTGGACTGATCGTCCTGCTCGTCGTCGCGGTGATCTGGGGAATCGCGGGCTACCTGGCTTTCCGCAACGGCGTCGACAAGGCGAACGCCCGGCTCGACCAGTCCGTGCTCCCTGTGCTCGCGAAGCAGAACGGGCTCATGCTGTCGAACCCGACGACGATGCTGCTGCTCGGCCGCGATCACCAGAACACCGACCAGCGGGCCAGCCTGAACCACTCGGACTCGATCATGATCCTGCATACGGATCCAAGCCGGCACCGGCTCGTGTACCTCTCGATTCCACGGGATCTGCGCGTGCCGATTCCGGGTCACGGCGAGGACCGGATCAACTCCGCATACGAGCTGGGCGGCGCCGCGCTCACGGTGCGGACGATCGAGGGCCTCACGGGCCTCCAGATCAATCACGTGATGATCGTGGACTTCAGCAGCTTCAAGACCCTGATCGACAACATCGGCGGCGTCGACGTCAACGTGCCGGCGCCGATCCTGTCGAACAAGTTCGATTGCCCGTACAGCGCGTCACGCTGCGCGAGCTGGCGGGGCTACCGATTCAACAAGGGCATGCAACACATGAACGGGCAGCGCGCGCTCATCTACTCGCGCATCCGGGAGAACCAGCTCAACCCGGCCGACAGCGACATCACACGCGGCCTGCGCCAGCAAGCGGTCATGCGCGCGGTGATGGCCAAGCTGCTCGGCTTCGGGACCGTGATGAGGCTCCCGTTCGACGGCGACTCGCTCCTGAGGCCGCTGACCACCGACCTCTCGGCCTGGCAGTTCGTCCAGCTCGGCTGGGTGCTCAAACGAGCAGGCCAGAAGAACGCGTTGCACTGCCGGCTCGGCGGCACCGCGACGTCGGTCGGCGGGGCCTCGGTGATCGTCGGAGACGAACAGAACATCGCCGTCGTGCAAATGGTCACCGGCCGCGCCGCGCCTCAGCCACCCCAGCCGGGGTCAGGGCAGTACGGGCCGGGCTGCGTCGTCGGGAACCGGCAGTTCCGCTAATCGTTGAGTCAGCCGGCCTCTGCGGCCTTCTTCTCCGTCGGTTTGTCCTTCTTGTCGCCAGAGCCAGAGTCGGACCCCGTCTCAGAGGACGATTCCTTCGTCCGGTCCCGCTTCCGGCCGCCGCGTCCGTAGTCGGTCGAGTAGAAACCGGAGCCGCGGAAGTGGACAGGGACGGGATAGAGAACGGTCTCGACGGGCGAGGCCCCGCAGACCGGGCACGCCTCCGGCGGCGGGTCGGCGATGCGCTTGAAGACTTCGAAAACGTGCCCGTTCGGACACTTGTATTCATACGTAGGCACGAGATTTAGGACGCTAGCAGTGTCATCGGTCTGGACACCGTAAGGAGAAAGCCCTTGGTCGACCTCGCGACCCATCCCACCCCGTTCGCGCGTGCCCGCATGCGCGTCCGGGACGTGAACGCCTTCTGGGCGGGAACGACCGCTGTCGCGGCGGCGCTCGCCGGCGTCCTCGGCTGGTTTTTGCGCACCTGGCCCCCTCACGAGGACGAGACGCTCGTGCTCTTCCTCAGTCGTGGTTCGCTCGGCCACGTGCTGCACACGGTCATCGCCGAGCGTGGCGGCGCGCCGCTCCACTTCGCTTTCGCGTGGTTGGTGGTGCACCTCGGCGGTGGGCTGACCGCCCTCCGGATCGTCTCTCTGGTCTTCGCCGTGGCGAGCGTCCCGCTGATCGCACTCCTCGGCGCGCGACTCGCCGACCGGGCCGTCGGAGTCGTCGCCGCCGCCCTCGCCTCCGCGAGCTGGGTGCTCGTGTTCCACGGGATCTATGGGCGGATGTACAGCCTGTTTCTGTTCACGAGCCTGCTCTCGTTCCTGGCGCTGCTGTCTGCGCTCGATCGCGGCGGCCGGCGCCGGTTTGCGCTCTGGGGGGTCGCGCTGCTCCTGATGCTCGCCAGCCATCCATATGCGGCGCTCGTCGTCGCCGCCCAGGGACTCTTCGTGCTCCTCCGGCGCAGGCGCCTCCGCGCGGCCCTCGTGACCCTCGCCGCGGTCGCGGTCGCCGGTATCCCCTTCTGGTGGGCTGACTTCGTGCTGCGCGACCGCTTCGACGTCGGCGTCGGGGGCGGCGGGCCGAAGCTCGGGTCACCGACCTCGGTGCTCCATTACTTCTGGTGGGTCGCCGGCGATTTCAGTGTCGGCCACGGACAATGGTCGACCCCGGTCCTCGTGCTCGCACTCGTTGGAGCGATCCTGCTCTGGCGCCGACGCCCCGAAAGCATCGGGCTGTTCGCGTGCGTGATCGCCGTGCCGGCGCTCGCGTTCATGCTCGCGACGCTCAACTCGACCGCGTCACCGGAGGCGCGCCACCTGATCTTCGCGCTCCCGTTCTTCAGCGTGCTGCTCGCCGTGCCCCTCGCGGAGCTCGGGCGCCGCGGAGGACGCCTGGGGCCCGCCGTCGCGCTGATCGCAGTTGTGGTGCTCCTGGTCGGAGAGGTCAGCTGGGCGCACGAGAAGACGCCGCCCATCTTCGACGGCGATCCGCCCGGCGAAGCGCAGGCTCGTGACGCCGCTGGCGCGTGGCTCGCGTCGACGTATCGGCGAAGCGACGTCCTGCTCGGGTACGAGCCCGTGTATCTGCAGGCGTGGGAGCGCAACCGCTCGTTCTCCGCTCACACGCTCCCGCGGGCGGACCCGGCTCTCCTGGCATCGGCATTGAAGGACATTCCAGAACCGCTCGGCCGCGGGGTCTGGGTCTTCGACGCGAGCGACACGACGAACGTGAAGGAGCGGCAGACGATCTCGTACGCGTTACCCACCCCGCGGACCGCGTTCGAGGCTCGCGTGTACGGCCCGTTCCTCGTGATCCGCTCGCGGGAACCTCTGGTGACGCGTGCGCACTATGTGGCGGTTTCGGAGGAGGTGATGCGACTGGGCCGAACGCTCGAGATCGGCGACGCGGACATCAACTTGCGCGCGCTGCTTCGCGCAGAGTCACGGCTGTAAAGGCTGTGACTCGTCGCGCTCCTTCTCGACGATCTCGCGATAGCACGGCGCGCCTTCGAATGCCTCGAGCCCCTGGAGGACGGGCCGTTCGGGCTCGACCCGGCGGCGCCTCCGGCGCGCTGCGGCCAGGGCTGCGGAAGCCCCGAGCACCCCGCCGACGACAAACGAGCCGAGCCGGCCGCCCCTGTGCTCGCCCTCCATGGGACGATTGTAGGTGTGCTGGTCGTAACCCTCGGCGACGTCCTGCTCGACGTGATCGTGCGTCTGGGCGAGCCGCTCACCTCTGGAGCTGATGCGCCGGCGACCACGCAGACGGCCGCCGGCGGGCAGGCGGCGAACGTCGCTGCGTGGGTAGTCGCACTCGGCTCCCAGGCACGAACCGTCTCGAAGCGGGGCGACGACCTGGCCGGACGAGTCGTAACGGCGGAGCTAGAGGGACGTGGCGTCGAGGTCGCGGGCCCCGTTGCCGGCCGCAACGGTATCGTCGTCTCGCTCGTCGGCGTCGACGGTGAGCGCACGATGGCGTCCGATCGCGGCGTCGCGCCTGAGCTCGCTCCGACCGACCTCGAGCCCGCGTGGTTCGCGTGCGACTGTCTCCACATCTCCGGCTACGCACTGCTGGCGACGCCGATCGACGGCGCCGCGCTTCACGCTGCAAAGCTGGCGCGCGGGAACGGTGCGCGCGTGAGCGTCGACCTCTCTGCCTGGACTCGCATTCGCGAGCATGGGCCGATGCGCTTCCGCGAGCAGCTCGAGGAGCTCGAGCCCGACGTGATCTTCGCCAACGAGGCGGAGTGGGAGATCGTCGGGGCGGCGTACGGGCTCGCGCCGACGGCGGTCGTCAAGCGCGGCGCCCGCGGTCTGCTTGTCCTGGGCAAGGAGCGAGTGGAGCTGCCTGCGCGCGACGGCGAGGTCGTCGACGCGACCGGTGCCGGCGACGCGTTCGCGGCAGGGTTCCTCGTCGGCGGGCCGGAGTTGGCGCTCGACGCTGCGGCGCAATGCGTGGCGACGGTGGGAGCGATGCCGTGATCGTCGTCTCGGAGGAGGTTCGCGAGGCTTCCGCGGTCGTCGCGCTCGAGACGACGCTCGTCGCGCACGGATTCCCCGCCGGAGAGGGCCTGGCGGTCGGACTCGAGGCCGAGCGCAGCGTTCGCGCGGCCGGCGGGGTGCCGGCGACGGTCGGCGTCCTCGACGGCGAGATCCGCGTGGGCCTCTCCGAGGACGAACTCGCACGGTTCGACGCGAACGCGCGCAAGGCCGGTCCGCGCGACCTCGCCGCGTGCGTGGTTCAGAGGGCGGTCGGCGCGACGACGGTCGGCGGAACACTTGCGGTTTGCCGTGCGGCCGGCATTCGATTCATGGGAACGGGTGGCCTCGGCGGCGTGCATCGCGGTTTTCCGGCTCCGCCCGACGTGTCTGCGGACCTGGGCGAGCTCGCCCGCACGCAGGCGCTCGTCGTCTCGGCTGGAATCAAATCGTTGCTCGACGTCCCTGCGACGCTCGAGGTGCTCGAGACGCTGGGTGTGCCTGTGCTCGGGTTCCGCACGGACACTCTGCCCCTGTTCTACTCGGCACACGGCGGACCGCCGGTCCCGGCTCGCGTGGAGTCCGCGGCAGAGGCGGCGCGGCTGGCGCGTGAGCACTGGGAGTTGGAGGGCGGCGGGCTTCTGCTCGCGCGTCCACCGGACGACAGCCTCGACGACGTCGAACCGCTGATCGAGGAAGCGCTCGTGGCGGCAGCGCGCGGTGGTGTGAGAGGCCAAGCCGTGACGCCGTTCGTCCTGATGTACCTCCACGAGCACAGCGGCGGCCGGACGCTGGCCGCAAACCGCGACCTTGTCGTCGCGAATGCGGCGCTGGCCGCAGAAGTCGCCGTGTCTCAGTAGTCGACGTCCCAGTCAGGCACGTCTCGATAGCTCTCGTCTGGGGACTGTCCCTGGACGAGTCTCGAGGAGGCGCGTCTGATGCCGGTCGAGTTCGGACGGGATGGGTGTGACGGAAGTGTGACTTTTCTTTCATAGCCGGCTCGACCGGACACGGCTATCGGCTCACTCCCCGCATAGGCTCGACCGGGGCACGCCGCGGTCCAATTCGAGATTCGGACAGGTGGGCTACAGATCTCGGCGCGCGAACCCGGCGACGGCAACCACGCCGACGAGTGCGAGGTACGCGACCGCCCAGAGCCGCAGCGCCACCCCACCCTGCTCCGCGCCCCCGAACGGGCCGAGCCGGAGGAGGAAGCCGGTCAGCCCGGACGTCTTCTCGGTGATCGCGCGCAGCGCGTCCTGGTAGAGCGCTTCGAACGGAATCGCCCAGGCGGCGATCTTCGCCGCGTGGATCAGCCCCGGTGAGTTGAGAACGTGACCGATGTTGCCGAGCAGCCCCGCGACGAGACCCGCGCCGAAGAGCATGAAGATCGCGATCCCGTTCGCGATCGAGCTCAGAAACACCGACCCGAGCAGCGACAGGGCAGCGATGATCAGCACCCCGCCGGCAAGCTCGAGCCCCGGCATGACGATCCGGTCCGGCCACCAGGAGCCCTCTAGCCCGGTGAGCAGCATCGCCGCGAAGTAGAGGATCAGGACGTAAGGGGCGCACACCGCCGCGGCGCCGAGGAAACGCGCGACGAGCAACGACGACCGGCCGATCGGGCGAACGACGAGTGGTTGAAGCAGCGCGCGCTCCGCATCGCCCCGGACCGTCCCGAGCGTGAGGAAGATCGCCAGGACGGCGCCGAGAAAGAGCGTCCCGAACATCGCCATGCCGAACAGGAAGGCGCCTGCAAACGTCCGCGCATCGACGCCCTCGGGCGGCACCACGCCTGCGACGTGGTGGAAGGCGTAGCGCGCTCCGAGCCAGTACAGGGCGAGGAACGCGATCGTGAGCAGGCACACCACGACGAACACCTTGCGACGGAGCGCCTCGCGCAGGCCGTAACCGGCGATCGTCCAGATCGCGGTCACGAGCCCTCACCGCCGACGGCCTCGACGTAGACGTCCTCGAGCGTCGAGGTGAGCAGGCGCGCGCCGTACACGCTCCGACCGTCGCCAACGAGCTCGGAGATGAGACGAGGGATGTCGTCGCGCCCGGCTTCCGAGTACGTGCGCTTGCCTGCATCGGTCTCGATCTCGACGCCGCGCGGCCTCGCCAGCTCCGCCGGCGCGCCTGCGGTCACGACACGTCCGCCGAGCAGGATGACGACGCGGTCGCAGACGAGCTCGATCTCGCTGAGCAGATGCGAGTTGAGCAGCACGGAGACGCCACGTCGTTGCAACTCCTCGAGCAGCGTGCGCACAGTCCGCCTGCCAACCGGATCGAGCGCGCTCGTCGGCTCGTCGAGGAGCAACAGCCGCGGTGAGCCGACGAGCGCCTGCGCGATCCCCAGGCGCTGCTGCATTCCCTTCGACATCGCTTCGACAGGTCGCCCGCGCGCATCCTGCAGGCTGACGAGGTCGAGCAAGTCGCGGCGCTCGCGCTCGCCCCCGCGCGAGCCGGCCAGACGCTGATGCAGCTCGAGCAATTCGTCTGCGGTCATCCAGCCCGGGAAACGGAAGAGCTCCGCGAGATAGCCGAGCACTGCGCGCGCCTCCCGCGAGCCGGCACGAGCGCCACACACCTCCGCGCGCCCGGTCGTCGGCCGGACCAGGCCGCACGCGATCTTGACGAGCGTCGACTTGCCGGCGCCGTTCGGTCCCAGCAGACCGACGAGCTCGCTGTCGCCGACCTCGAGATCCACGCCCCCGAGCGCTTCCACCGCGCCGTACCGCTTGACGAGACCGCTGACGGCGAGCGCTGCGGACACGATGCCGAGCGTACACTCACTCTTGTGCCGCGCGGTTACGAAGAAGGGCCAGTCGCCGAAGAGGCGCAGGCGCGTCGCGACGCAATCGAGCGCGGCGAGCGCATCGAGCCGCTACCCCACGCGCCGGCACGGCGCGCGGTCTACGGCTCGACCGATGAAGAGCCGGAGAAGCACTTCCTGGGCTGGGCGGACGAGGTCGATCCGGACGAGCTCTTCGAGTCCGGGCGCGCCTGGGGCATCACTGTGCTCCGCGAGCGTGTGGACTGAGTCAGTGCCGCTGCACTAGCCGAGCGCGGTCAGGAACTCGTCAATCGTCAGCGCCGTGAGTGTGCGGATCTTCGTGCTGCCACGCGCACCGAGCGAAACCGACACGCGCGCGATCGTCGCGGCGTCCGGCGCCTCGACGATGTTCACGAAGTCGTAGTCGCCGAGCGTCGCCCACTGATGGAGGACCTTGGCGCCGAGCTCCTCCACGTCCTTGTTGACCTCGCGGAGACGGTCAGGGTTCGACTTCAGCGTCTGAACGCCCTGCGCCGTCAGACTCGAAAGCAGAATGTAGGTCGGCATCGCGCTTCCTCCTCGGTCGGGGGCCCGACTCTACTCGCGCCTCCTGATCGACGTACAGGATTGCTGCGCCGAGCAGGAAGATCGGCGTGAGCACGAGCAGCGCCAGCAAGGCCGCCACACGCAGCGCCTGGTCGCTCAGTGCACGCAGCGAGAAGAAGAGCACGAGGCCGGTGAGGAAGATCGTGATCAGGAGCGTTGCGAGCGAGCCGAGCACATGGACGTAATCGGCACGGGCGAGCTGCACACCTCGTCGCAGCGCATCGAGGAAGCCGCGACGCTCGACGAGGGCCGCAGGGACGGCCAGACAGAAGAACGCGAGCCAGGCGACCGCCATGAGATTGATGCCCGGAAAGTCGCGGAAGAGCCGCGCCAGGCAGAGCGGCAGGAACGCGACGAAGCCGGCGGCCAGCGCGACGAGCACAGACCGGCCGCGGCCGATCGGCCTGACCAGCGCGACTGCGCCTCCGTACGCCGCGGCGAAGACAAAGGGCCCGAGGACGACATCGAAGACCACGCGCACTGCCCCCTCCAGCTCTCGGTCCGCCACGCCGAACAGCGCCGGCCCGATGCCGAGAGCCAGTGCGGGCCAGAAGCGCGCGCCGTAGAGCTTCACCGCTTCGGCGACGAGCTGCCCGACCGTGCGGGTCTCCGGTGGAAGTGGCGGCGGCAGCGGCGGACGAGGCACCCGTCGAATTTAGCTACGACGTGGAAAGACTGCCTTGCCGCGCACCCAGTCCAGCTCCAGCTGCACCCGCGAATTGTGGAGCGCTTCCAAATTGGCCACGATCTGGCGCGTCCGCGTGTCGATCACGTCTCCCGCGTCGCCGACGTAGACGAAGCGACCGTCCGCGCTGTGGAGAAGCGAGCCGATCCGGCCGCAGGCGCGACTGCACGGATTCTCGTCGCCGGAGATCGGCTTCGACAGACGGACGTCTTCGAGGGGCCGCGGCGGGCCGCCCGGGAGCGCGCTCACGTCGAAGACGTGCACGACGCTGTTCGGTGCGTCCAGCACCCAGAGCTCGGGACGGTCAGGCGCGAGCGACAGTCCGTGGCTCGGCGGGTCCGGCCCGAAGCGGGGGTTCCAGGTGAAGCCGTTGAACTGCAGGACGTAGAGGGTGCGGTTCGTGTGGAGGTCGAGAACGCGCGCTCCGAGCCGGCCACGCTGCGTCACGAACTCGACTCCATGCGCCACGTCTTCGAGCCGGATCGTGTCGGCTGCCCCGGGGACTGCGCCTGCGAGCCACTTCGCCTGAGAGAGACGCAACGTCCCGACCAGACGCTGTTGCCGGTCCATGTCGAAGAAGCACGCGGATTGATCCAGGATGACAACCTCGTACCGGTGCGTCGCAGGATCGAAAGGCGGTCGCCAGGCTTTGACTCCGGACACGAGACAGAGTGGAACCTTCTCGGTGCTGAAGTACACCGTCAAACCGGCGACGGCGGCCACGACGACTACCGCGAGCGCCGTCGCTCGCAACCACACTCGGCTCATCCGAGCGCTGAGATCAGCCTCGGCAGAGTAGCCTCGAGCGCTGCGAGCGCGTCGTCGATGTGCCAGCGCTGCCGATCAGGCTCGTCGATCTGATTGGAGACGGCACGCACCTCGACGGCGGCGATGCCGGCGAGCTTCGCCGCCCGCAAGACCGCGAAGCCTTCCATCGCCTCGACCTCGCAGTCGCTGGTCCCGCCCACACGTGCGCTCGTGCCGATCGGCAGGAGGCGGGCTTCGGGCAGAGCGCGCTGTGCTGCGTCGACGAGGCGCGGGTCCGGATGCACGCGCGCGGGCACAAGCCCACCTACGAGTGCGTCCTCGTACACCGCTTCGGAGCCGATCACGAGTTGAGACACCGGAACCCCTCGCGCTCCCGCTATGCCCACGTGGAGCAACGCGTCGGGCCGCGACCCCTGCGCCAGGGCAGCTGCGGTCGAGGCGGCTGCTTCGACGGGGCCGATCCCGCAGGCAAGCGTCGCCGCTCCCGAGGCACCGACGAGCTCACGCTCGGTTGCGGCGACGACCAGGATCATCCAGGCAACCGTAGCCGTGTCACCCCAAAGGGTGAACCGGCGCAAGGTTTGACGGGCGGCGGCATCTCACTGTCGTAGCCGCAACTCTTCGCCGCCCAGGCCGCTTGCGGCGATGACAATTAGAGAGCCGCCCACCGCAGGGGCGGCTCTTGCCTTTACGAGCCGGGTACCCCTGAAGGGGGATTTTTCCTACTTGGGGCAAGATCCGGCGGCCTTAGGCGTCTATGAGTGAAAGCACAAGTAGTACGTCGCCCCCGAGGCCCGCCGCAGGCCGAAGGGGCAAACCATTCCCACAAAGGGCCGCGGCAGCGGCCCTTTGTGTATTTCGGAGGTATGAGATGTACGCGACGCAGATCCAAACGGGGGAGCTGCGGGAGACCGATCTACCGAACGGTTACGGAGAGTGGAGCGATTACGCGAAGTTCGCCGTGACGTTCGCACCGCGAGACCGAGACCTCTGTAGCGAGGCTGCCAGCGACTCCTTCGCGCGCTGGCGCAGGACCGGCGAGGTCCCGCGAACGCTCGAGGAGCTCCGCGCCTGCTTGTGGTACGAGCAGCGCCGCTGGCGGTTCCTCGGCCGCGAGCCGGACACCGAAGGCATGCGCTACGCAGGGGCGCTCATCCGCGCCATGCGAACGCAGCTCGGCTAGAGCCCGGCCGCCATCACCGCCTGGGTCACCGTGTCGTCGACCGACGACACCGGTGACTCGTGGCCTACCCACGGGTCGCCGCCGAAGTAGCGGACGAAGACCTTCTCCGCGGTTCGCGTCGCCAGCGCTTGCATCGTGAGCGTCGGATTCGGCCCGCCGAGGCTGTTCGGGAGGGCTGAGCAATCGGCGATAAAGAGACGCTTGATCGCGCGCGCCTCGGCGTCGGCGTCGAGCACCGAATCGGCGGCGCTGACGCCCATCCGCATGGTGCTGTGGATGTGAAGCAACATGGGCGCCCAGTTGAGCCTGACGACTTCGCGCGCACCCGCGGCGCGGAGAAGCTCCACCGAGCGCGCGGCGAGGTACTCCCGATTCGCGAGCGTGCGTGTGCTTCGTCGTGGCAGGCTCACCCGCGGGACGGGACCATGCGCATCGGGGCTCATCACAGTGGAGAGCGTGACGCGATTCTCCGGTAGCAGATCATCGTCCGTGAGAACGGCGACGCCGAGCAGGCGGTCGACGTTGCCGAGGAACCGCTTGAGCCGCTCACCTACGAGACGTCCGGTGGCGTCGGCTCCGGCACGCGACCCCTTGCCGTTGTCGTAGAAGCCGGCGATGCCGGCGTCGCTCGCACCCATGGACTGCGCCTGGAGCGCAGGTGCGGCGCCAACCTGCTCGATCGAGCCGTAACCGGGGAAGTCGGCGCGCGCGGCGGAGGCCGGCCCCTTGCTCGACCCCGTGTAAGCGGGCACCCGCCCGACGATGTAGTCGAGGTAGTGATCGGTGAGGCCGCGCCCGACCTGCTCGTTCGGATTCGGCAGTCCACTGTTGAGCCACAGGCGCGGCGACTCGATCGCTCCCGCCGCCAGGACGACGACCTTCGCCTGCTCAGTCGTCGTCTGCCCCGTGCGGACATTCCGCCAAGTGACGCCAGCCGCTGCGCCGCCTGTCATCTCGATCTTCGTGGCGAACGCGTCGGGTACGAGCGTTGCGGCCTTGCCGCGCGTCCACCGGTCCGCGGTCAGCGCCATCGGCACGTAGCTCGCGTGTGTCGAGCGTTTCGCGCGCAGGTTGCGAGGCGAATTGAGCGGCTCGATGCAACCCTGCGGACAATGCCCGCAGAAGGTGCAACCGCGCGCACGCGGATAGACGAGCTGCTTTCGATCGGCTGTACGCCCTGCCGTTCCAGCCGGTTGGAGGATCGCGTTCTCCTGCGGCCGGAAGGAGGCTCCGCTGATGTCCTTCGACGTCTGCGACGTCCAGCCGAGCTTCTCCGCAGCACGCAGAAAGCGCTCTTCCTTTGTTCCCATCGCGGCCGTCTGCACGGGCAGCGTGTGCTCGACCCACTCGTAATAAGGGATCAACTCGCGGTAACCGAACGGCACTGCATGGTCGCGGTCGTAGCCGGCGCTATCGGCTCCCGCGTAGTCGGAGAAGACACCGGGCATCGCGCGGGGCGAGTTGCCGAAGTAGTGGACGGTGGAGCCGCCGACGCCGGCCGTCTGCCAGACGAAGGAATTCTGCGGCAGGTCTCGCGCCCACGGTGCGAGCGTCCGGTCACCTGGGCCAAAACGGAAGATCCCCGTCGCCGGGTTGTTCGCCTCGCTGGGGTGATGCGACCAGTTGCGTTCGCTGTGGTCGAAGGCGGCCCCGGCCTCGAGCAGCAGCACGTCGAGGCCGCGCGCGGCCAGCTCCTTGGCGACGACCGGACCGCCGCCGCCGGCACCGACGACGATCACGTCACGCACCGGTACCCGCGATCTTTCTCCCCTGCCAGTAGCCCTTCAGCTCCTTGCGCCCGTCGGCGACCCCGGCGTACTTCGTCAGGCGCTGTCCCAGCGGGCGCCCATACGCGATGAACGCGACCAGGTCGGGAAGGTTGCCGACAAGGAATCGAATCGACCCTGCGCTCTCGGCTCGCAGGCTCTCGACCGTCTGGAAGACCTGAGCCTTCCGCGCCACCGACAGGTTCGCGAACGCCGACGAGAACGGGTGATACCCGCGGTTTACCGGCGTGACCTGCGCGGCGAACTCGTTCAGGATCGTCGCGGCGGTCGCCGACAACGGCAAACGCCCCGGCAGGAAGCGGTCGAGCGTGCGAATCAAAACTGGCGTCGCCCCAGCCTCGATCCCGCCCGACGTTTTCGTCGTCGTTCCCTGCGCGCGCGAATAGCGGTCGCGTCCGGGAACGATGAAGGCGACGAGCCCGTTCATCGTCTGCTGGACGACGTTCGGTGTCACAGCGTACGCATCCTCGAGCCAGCCCTGGAGTCGCAGCGCGTGCGGCAGCTGGTCGAGCATCGCCGCCCCCGCAACGAGTGCCGTCGCCCGTTCGAGCAGCTCACGCCGTGAGACCCCTGTCATTGCCTCACCCGCGCGGGATGACTTCGCGCGACGGATCGTTGGCCGGGTCGTGTTCCGGCAGCACGTCGTGGGCCCAGTCGCTCCGCTTCCACTGCGGCACGGGAGTCTCGCACTCGGCCTTGGGCACGAAGCGGGACCGCTTGACCCGCTTGTACTCGTGGATGTACCGCGGGCAGTTCGGGAAGACCTCGGTCGCTCTGACGCGAACGATGAGCTGCGCCTCGGGGTAGTCGGGAAGCAGCGGGTCGGCATCGTCGACGGAGGCGACGCCGTTCAAGCGCATGCGTTTTCGTCCCTCGAGGTCGATGAACAGCAGGCCGACGCTCTTCGTCGCGACGAGGTTTCCGGCCGTCAGGTACATCCCGTTGCCGTCATAGATGGGAAAGGCGATCGTCGTGTCGTCGAGCACGCGCACGAACCCGGGCTCACCGCCCTTGTAGGAGCACTGCGGCTGCCCCTCCTCGTCGGTCGTCGCGATGAAGAACATGTCGCGCGCCTCGATGAACGCACGGTCGCCGTCGTCGATCCGGTCGTGCACGATCCGCTCCTCGATGCGGTCGGCGAGCCGCCTCGTGTCGAAACGGTCCTGCAGCTTGCGGCTCGCGGCGATGTAGAGGCCCACGTCCGGATTTTCTCAGGGAACCCTCACGAGCACCAAACATTCTGTGATCAGGATCCAATCAGCCGCAACACAGAGAGAGGGCCGCCTTGGGGAGCGGCCCTTTTCTATGCTCGCGGGACGATCCTTCGGGCGGTGTCTTGGCAAGACCGTGTGTCAGACGAGCCCACGGGCGGAGCCCGCGGGCTCTCTATGCGGCGCCGCCAAGTCGGCGCCTATGATCGGGGCGATGGGCTACCAAGTCGCCGATGCCTCGAAGGTGGAATGGGCCGAGCGGCCGCCCGCCGTCGAAGGCCAGGCGCCGCGATTGGCGGCGGACGTGACCTCCGCCGCAGGACTCCAGAATTCGCGCGGCCGCGTCTGGCGGTATCCGGCCGGGACTCGGGGCCGGCGGCACGCCGACAAGGCACAGGAGGAGGTTTTCGTCGTCATCTCCGGGCGCCTGACGATGCTGCTCGGCGATCCGTACGAGCGCATCGATGTCGGGCCGGAGAGCGTCGTCGCCGTCGAGCCGGGGACGCCGTTACAGGTGCGGAACGAGAGCGACGAGGAGCTCGTCCTCTACATCTACGGCGCTCCGCCCGAGCAGGAGGGTGCCGACTTCTTCGACGACGTCGAGCTCTAGCCGACGACCGGCTCGGGCGTGCGCGCCCGCTCGAACACCAGCTCACCGTCCCGGGCGTCGACGCGAATCGCGTCACCCTCGGCGAAGTCGCCCTCGAGCAGACGCAGTGCCAGCGGGTTCTCGACCATTCGCTGGATCGCACGCTTGAGCGGCCTCGCGCCGTAGGTCGGATCCCAGCCCGCTTCCGCCAGGACCTGCTTGGCCTCGTCGGTGAGCTCGAGCTCGATGCCGCGCTCGGCGAGCCGCGCGCCGAGCCGTTCGAGCTGCAGCTCGACGATGTCCGCGAGTTGATCCTTCGTCAGCGGCTGGAACTCCACGATCTCGTCGATCCTGTTCAGGAACTCGGGCCGGAAGACCTCGCGCAGCTGTTCCTGCGAGCGCAGGTTCGACGTCATGATCAGGACGGTGTTGCGGAAGTCCACGGTGCGCCCATGGCCGTCGGTGAGCCGGCCGTCATCGAGGATCTGCAGCAGCACGTCGAAGACTTCGTTGTGCGCCTTCTCGATCTCGTCGAGGAGGATCACCGAGTACGGGCGCCGGCGCACTGCCTCCGTGAGCTGGCCGCCTTCCTCGTAGCCGACGTAGCCCGGCGGCGCGCCGATCAGTCGCGCGACCGTGTGTCGTTCCTGGTACTCCGACATGTCGAGCCGGACCAGGGCGCGCTCGTCGTCGAACATGAACTCGGCCAGCGCGCGTGCGAGCTCGGTCTTGCCGACGCCGGTCGGGCCGAGGAAGACGAACGAGCCGATGGGGCGATTCGGATCCTGCAGACCGGTGCGGGAACGTCTGAGTGCGTTGGCGACGGCCTCGACCGCTTCGTCCTGGCCGACGACGCGCTGGTGCAGGCGATCCTCCATGTGGATCAGCTTCTCGGTCTCACCCTCCAGCAGCCGGTCGACCGGGATGCCGGTCCAGCGCGCGACGACTGCAGCAACGTCGTCCTCGTCGACCTCCTCCTTCACCATGGGCGGAGCCTGCGGCTCCGCCCTAACTGAGAGCTCCCGTTCTAGTTCGGGGAGTTCGCCGTGGCGAATCTCCGCCGCCCGGTTGAAATCCCCCACTCGTTCGGCGCGCTCGAATTCCATGCGCAGCTCATCGATCTTCTGCGTGATCTCTTTCACGCGGTCGAGGGCTTCCTTTTCGGTCGCCCAACGCGCGGCAAGGCTGTCTCGCTCCTCCTTTGCGCTCGCAAGCTCGGCAGCTAGAGGATCGCGCAGAGCGCGATCCTCATTCTGCATCGCGGCGAGCTCGATCTCGAGCTGGCGCACGCGGCGGTCGGCTTCGTCCAGCTCGAGGGGGCTCGAGTCGATCTCCATGCGGAGGCGCGACGCCGCCTCGTCGACGAGGTCGATCGCCTTGTCCGGGAGGAAGCGGTCGGTGATGTAGCGGTCGGAGAGGACAGCCGCGGCGACGAGGGCCGCGTCGCGGATGCGGACGCCGTGGTGCGCCTCATAGCGCTCCTTCAGGCCGCGCAGGATGGCGATCGTGTCCGCGACGGACGGCTCGCCGACGAAGATCGGCTGGAAGCGCCGCTCGAGCGCAGCGTCCTTCTCGATGTGCTTGCGGTACTCGTCGAGCGTGGTCGCACCGACGGCGCGCAGCTCACCCCGCGCGAGCATCGGCTTGAGCAGGTTGCCGGCGGAGACGGCTCCTTCCGCGGCGCCCGCTCCGACGATCGTGTGCAGCTCGTCGATGAAGAGGATGATCTTGCCCTCCGCGGACTGGATCTCGTTGAGCACGGCCTTGAGGCGCTCCTCGAACTCGCCCCTGTACTTGGAGCCTGCAAGCAACGCGCCGATGTCGAGCGCCCAGACGCGCTTGCCCTTGAGTCCTTCGGGAACGTCGCCGGCGACGATGCGCTGTGCGAGCCCCTCGACGATCGCGGTCTTGCCGACGCCGGGGTCGCCGATGAGGACGGGGTTGTTCTTCGTGCGGCGTGAGAGGACCTGGATCACGCGGCGCACTTCCTCGTCGCGGCCGATCACCGGGTCGAGCTTTCCGTCCCCGGCTGCGGCGGTGAGGTCGCGGCCGAACTTCTCGAGCGCCTGGTAGGTCTCCTCGGGATCCTGCGAAGTCACGCGCTGGCCGGCGCGGACGGACTTGATCTTCGCCTCCAGCTGGTCACGCGGAACCACGTCGAGAGCAAGCAGGAGGTGCTCGGTCGAAACGTAGTCGTCCTCCATCCGCTTCGCCTCGTCGGCGGCCTTGTCGAGCACACGCGAAAAGGCGGCAGACACATTCGGCTGCTGCTGCATTCCCTGGACGGACGGCTTTGCGCGTAGCGCGGCCTCGGCCTGCGTCCGCAGCTCGGCGGCGTCGGGGACGAGCTGCTGTGGCAATTCCTGGTCGAGGAGCGCAAGCAGCAAGTGCTCCGGGTAGAGCTCGGGATTTCCCATGCGGCGTGCAAGCTCCTGCGCAGCCGCGACGGCTTCCTGGCTCTTGATCGTCAGCTTGTTGAAGTCCATTAGTCGTGCGCCTCTGGTCTCAGTCTCGTACCCGTGCCTGGCACCGGAACGCTCCTACCGGATGCAGGTGGATTGCAGATCTCGTGGCTGTCGCGTCACGACTTCGTCGCCGTGCCTGGCACCGGTACGTGACCATTAGTGACGCGTCGGAATCAGGTCTCGGGGCGGCGTCCACGGGACGAGGTCGCGGCGATAGTGGCGATGAACTTGGTTGACGGCCTCGCGCATCTCGCCTTCCATGCGGTCCAGCCTTCGCCGCATGCGAAGCACCTCGTCCTGCAGCCGCAGCACCTGCTCGACACCAGCCAGGTTGAGGCCGAGGTCGTTCGTCAGCTGCTGGATCAGGCGCAGACGCTCGATATCCGCTTCCGAGTACAGCCGCGTGTTGCCGGCCGTGCGCCTCGGACGGATCAGCCCCTTGCTCTCGTAGATCCGGAGCGTCTGCGGGTGCATGCCAACGAGGTCGGCAGCGACGGAGATCATGTAGCGCGGACGGTCGTCCATCACTCGTCGTCCTTCAAGCGCCGGAGCGCTTCCAGCTTGCGGCGCATGATCACGAAGGTCACGAGGACGCCGACCGTGCCGACGCTGACGAGAACGATGGCGGCCGTCTTCACGAGAACAACGCCTCCCGCGGATCATCGTGTGAAAGCTTCTGCAGTTCCTCGAGTGCCTCGCGTTCCTTCTTCGACAGCTTCTTCGGGACGCTGACGCGCAGCCGCGCGATCAGGTCGCCCTTGCCGCTCCCGTCCAGCTTCGGCGCCCCGTGGCCTCGGATGCGCAACCGGCGGCCGTCCTGCGTCCCCGCAGGAACCTTCAGCGACACACGCTCCCCGTACGGCGTCGGCACCTCGACCGTCGCGCCCAGTGCGGCCTCCGTGTACGTGACGGGCACCTCGATGACGAGATCCGCACCGCGCCGCTCGAACTTCTTCGACGGCTCGACACGCGTGACGACATAGAGATCGCCGGCGGGCCCGCCGCCTTCGCCGATCTCACCCTTGCCCTTCAACCGAATCCTGGTGCCGTCCTTGACGCCCGCCGGAATCTTGACCGTGTAGCGCCGCGTGCGTCGCTCGCGACCCGAGCCCTTGCACTTCTTGCACGGCTTCTCGATGACCGTGCCGTTCCCGCGGCAGCGCGGGCACGGCTGCGACAGGGCGAACAGACCCTGGCTCTCCGAGATCACACCGCGTCCGTTGCACTCTGGACAGATCACCGGAGACGTCCCCGGCTCGGCGCCGGTGCCGCCGCACTCGCGGCAGGCCGTCGTCACCTCGACCGGAATCTTCGTCTCGAGCCCCCGGAGGGAATCCTCGAACGACAGGCTGACGGGAATCTCGAGGTCGGCGCCGCGCTCGGGCTGAGGCCGACGCGCACGCGCACTCTGGCCCCGGTTGAAGATGCCGCCGAACAGGTCACCGAGATCGCCAAGGTCGTTGATCGTGAAGTTGCCGCCGCCGAAATCACGCGGATCGAACCCCGTCGTCCGCCGGCCGTTGCCCGTGCCGAATGCGTCGTACTGCTTCCGCTTCTCGCTGTCCGACAGGGTGTCGTACGCGTTCTGCACTTCCTTGAACTTCTCTTCCGCGGCAGCGTCGCCCGGATTCTTGTCCGGGTGATACAGAGCGGCGAGCTTGCGATAGGCCTTCTTGATCTCCTCCGCAGATGCGCCCTTCTTCACGCCGAGGGTGTCGTACAAGGTCGCCAACTAGCCCTCCAACGGCCCGGCGACGACGACCCGCGCAGGGCGCAAGACCCTGTCGCCGAGCATGTAGCCCTTCTGCACGACCTCGATCACCGAGCCCTCCTCGGCTTCGGACGGCTGCGAGAGCAGCGCCTCGTGGATGTGCGGATCGAACTTGCCACCAGTGTCGATCTCCTTGAGCCCCTGCTTCGCGAGCAGCTCGGCCAGCGCACGATGAACGAGACGGACACCGTCGACCACGTCGTCGTCCGTCGGGGGAACCTCCCGGTTCCCCCGAACCCCCTCCACTGGTCCGCTGCCGCGGACAGGCCGCTTCGCGGCCTCCCCGTGCTCCGACGCAGCGTCGAGCGCCCTCCCGAGATCGTCGAGGATCGGGATCAGCTCCTTTACGAGCCGCTCGCTGGCACGCTCTGCGAACGCCGCCTGTTCGCGCGCGCTTCGCTTGCGGAAGTTGTCGAACTCCGCAGCGAGCCGCTGTAGGCGCTCGAAGAGCTGATCGCGATCAGCCTGGAGGGCGTCGACGTCGACGCCCTCCTCCGGCTGTTCAGTCACCTGGGACTCGTCGGTCATTACGCCTTTGGAGCCTCCTGCTCCTCGTCGATGACCTCGTAGTCACCCTCTTCGACGACCTCGTCGTCGGACCCGCCGCCGTTGCCGGCCGCGGAAGCCGAGGACGTCGCCTGCTGCTGGGCGGATGCGTACACCGCCTCCGCGAGCTTGTGCGACGCCTCCTGGAGCGCCTCCGTCTTCGCGCGGATCTCGCCGACGTCGTCGCCCTCGAGCGCCTGCCGGAGCTCCATCACCCGGCCCTCGATCGTGGCCGCGTCGGCCTCGTCCAGCGAGGAGCGGTGCTCCTTCAGCGAACGCTCGGTCTGGTACGCGAGCTGCTCGGCGTTGTTCTTCGTGTCCGCGACCTCGCGCAGGCGGCGCGCCTCGTCGGCGTGCGCCTCCGCTTCGCGAATCAGCTGCTGGACCTCGTCCTCTTTGAGCCCGGAGCCACCCTCGATCCGGATCTGCTGCTGGTTACCGGTCCCGAGATCCTTCGCGGAGACGTTGATGATCCCGTTCGCGTCGATGTCGAACGAGACCTCGACCTGCGGCAGGCCCCGAGGCGCCGGCGGGATGCCGACGAGCTGGAACTTGCCGAGGGTCTTGTTGAACGTCGCCATCTCCGACTCGCCCTGCAGGACGTGCACTTCCACGGAGGGCTGGTTGTCCTCCGCCGTGGTGAACGTCTCGGACTTCTTCGTCGGGATCGTCGTGTTCCGCTCGATCAGCCGCGTGAAGACGCCGCCCTTGGTCTCGATCCCGAGCGAAAGGGGCGTCACGTCGAGCAGGAGGATGTCCTTGACCTCGCCCTTGAGCACGCCGCCCTGGATCGCGGCGCCGACGGCGACGACCTCGTCGGGGTTCACACCCTTGTGCGGATCCTTGCCGATCAGCTCCTTGACCTTCGCCTGCACTGCAGGCATCCGTGTCATGCCGCCCACGAGGACGACGTGATCGATCTTCGACTTGTCGATACCTGCGTCCTCGAGCGCCTGCCGCGTCGGACCAACGGTGCGGCCGAGCAGATCGGCAGTGATCTCTTCGAGCTTCGCCCGGGTCAACTGCAGGTCGAGATGCTTCGGGCCTTCCTGCGTCGCCGTGATGAATGGGAGGTTGATCTGCGTCGTCATCGTGGACGACAGCTCGATCTTCGCCTTCTCAGCCGCCTCGTAGAGACGCTGAAGCGCCATTCGGTCGGCCGCGAGATCGATGCCCTGGTCCTTCTTGAACTCGCCGACCATCCAGTCGACGACCGCCTTGTCGAAGTTGTCGCCGCCGAGGTGGTTGTCGCCGTTCGTGGCCTTCACTTCGAAGACGCCCTCCCCGAGCTCGAGGATCGACACGTCGAACGTGCCGCCGCCGAGGTCGAAGACGAGGATCGTCTGGTCGGAGGTTTCCTTGTCCAGGCCGTATGCGAGG
>WNFC01008116.1_pt1 | contig 21981 bp, 19 predicted proteins | sample 5400541 | NCBI WGS metagenome assembly WNFC01 (sample SAMN13153342, study PRJNA577476) | soil metagenome | isolation source: 120 cm saprolite under Douglas fir tree site 2 hole 2 replicate 1 | place: USA:California | collected 2015-04-18
ACAAGATGGACGAGGCGATCATCCAGCACATCAAGCGCAAGTACAACCTGCTCATCGGCGAGCGGACGGCCGAGCTGATCAAGATGGGCATCGGCAACGCCTACCCGACCGACGAGGTGCTGACGATGGACATCAAGGGACGCGACCTGGTTGCCGGCGTCCCGCGCACGCTGACCGTGTCGAGCGACGAGATCCGTGACGCGCTCGCCGAGCCGGTGAACGCCATCGTCGAGGCGGTGAAGGTGACGCTGGAGCGCACCCCGCCCGAGCTGGCCGGCGACATCGCCGACCGCGGCATCGTGCTCGCCGGCGGCGGCGCGCTGCTCAAGAACCTCGACGCGCTCCTGCGCGAGGAGACCGGCCTGCCCGTCTTCCTCGCCGAGGACCCGCTCAGCGCCGTCGTGATCGGCGCCGGGAAGGCCCTGGAGGAGCTCGACATCCTCCGGCAGGTGTGCTCGCCGGCGTAGGTTTGCGTCGGGCGGCGCGCGGCTTAGACTCCAGTGGTGCTGCCGCAGCTCGCCAAGCAAAAGCTGGGAAAGCTGTACCTCGGCGAGATCGGACGCGCGCGGCGGCGCGTGGACGAGCTGCGCTCGCGGTACCCGAGCGCGCAACCGCAGGAAGTCGCGCAGCGGCTCATCGACGCCAAGAAGACCTGGGCGTCAACCGGCGGCGCGCTGAGCGGACTGTTCGGCCTGGTCTCGGTGCCCGCCGACCTCGCCTTCGTGACCGCGCTGCAGCTGTCCCTGATCATGGAGATCGCGCTGGTGTTCAGAGCGAACCTCAAGTCCGATCGCGCGCGCACGGAAGTCTTCGAGGTGCTGGGCTACTCGAACGGCGCGGACACGGTGAACCTGGCGAGCCGCGCCGGTCCGAAGCTGTTCGCCCGCGTCGCCGAGATGGTGCTCACCAAGCGCGGCCTCGCCTCTCTGGGCCGCGTGCTGCCGGTGGTCGCCGCTCCCGTCAGCGCCTACTTGAACAACAAGGACATCCAGCGCGCCGGGGAAGCCGCGGTCCGCTACTACGGCACGATGCGCCAACTCCCCCGCCGCCCCTCCCCCGCCTAAAGGATCAACGCGGAGGCGCTGAGGCGCGGAGATGTTTTTGTGCTCCCGATCGAGTGCACGCGCCCGATTGACTCACCCGATTGAATCCTCCGCGTCTCCGCGCCTCCGCGTTCGTCTTTTAGAGGTTCGCGGCCAAGAAGGTGCGGGTCTTCTTCCAGGCGTCGGCGGCGGCGGGGCCGTTGTACTTGCCGCCGGAGGGATTCGCGAAGGCGTGGTCCGCGTCGTAGGCGTGGAACTCGTGCTTCACCCCCGCCTGGGTCAGGGCGTCATCGAACGCCTTCACCTTGTCCGGCGTGATCCAGCCGTCCTGGTTGGCCCAGATGCCGAGCACCGGACCGCGCAGCGTCTTGAGCCGGTTCACGTCCGTGATCGGCATCCCGTAATAGATGACCGTCGCGTCCACGTCCTTCGGGTCGTTCAGCGACGTCTTCAGCGACTCGCCCCCTCCCATGCACCAGCCGAGCGTGGCGACCTTCGCCCCGCCCGCGTTCGCCTTGAGCCACTCGAGCCCCGCCTCCTCGACTGCGTCGCCCCACTTCTCGTCCTTCTGTCCCATCAGCGCGCCGGCCTCCTTCGGGTCGGCGGTCACCTTCCCCTTGTAGAGGTCGACGGCGAGCGCGAGGTATCCGTCGCCGGCGAGCCGGTCGGCCACCGACTTGACCCAGTCGTTCAGCCCCCACCACTCGTGAAGCAGCAATATTGCCCCTCTCGGCTTCGCCTTGGGCTTGGCCACGTAGGCCTTGGCCTCGCCCCCGGCGGCCTTGAGCGAGACGTTCTGTCCCTTGGGCCGGGGCGCCTGAGAGTCCATCGGGTGCATCTGGTGGACGGGCACCTTGGCGTCCTTGTCGGACCCGGTGCCGTGGACGTGCTCCTGCGCGAACGCCGGGAAGGCGAGCGCGAGGACGGAGAGCGGAATGCGCATGGGAGACCTCGATTCAGGCGTACGGCGTGGGATCGGGCACGCCCGCTTCCGCGAAGCCCTGTCGCCTGAGCCGGCACGAATCGCAGCGGCCGCAGGCGCGCCCCTCGGGGTCGGGGTCATAGCACGAATGGGTGAGCCCGTACGGAACGCCCAGCCGGGTCCCGAGGCGGATGATCTCCGCCTTGGAGAGCTGCAGGAGGGGCGCGTGCACCGTGTACCGCGCGCGGCCTTCCACCGCCGCCGCGGTGGCCACGTTGGCGAGCGCCTCGAACGCGCGCACGAAAGCCGGCCGGCAATCGGGGTACCCCGAGTAGTCGATCGCGTTCACGCCGATGTACAGGTCCTGGGCGCCGAGCACTTCGGCGTATCCAAGCGCTAGCGCGAGCAGCACCGTGTTGCGTGCCGGGACATAGGTGACCGGGATGCCCTGCCCGAGAGGAGCATCCTTCGGCACCGCCAGCTCGCCCGTCAGCGCCGAGCCTCCAATGGCGCGCAGGTCCAGCTCGACCACCTTGAGCGGAACGCCCGCGGCCGCGGCGACGCGCTCCGCGGCGCGCAGCTCGTGCGCGTGTCGCTGACCGTACCGCACCGCCAGGGCGTGCGGCGCGAACCCTTCCTCCCGCGCGATGGCCAGGCACGTCGAGGAGTCGAGGCCGCCCGAGAAGAGGACGACCGCGGGCCTCATCGACTGGGCGTCCCGGTGAGCGTGTAGTGTTCCGCGCACGGGAGGTCGCAGAGACAGAACCCTGCGTCGGTGGTGAGCGTCTGCACGACCGACCCGTCGATCCCGGTCGGCTGCGGAACGAGCCCGCCATCCGGTCCCAGCGCGAAGCCGCCCGACCCGGCGCCCAGGAGCATGCCGCTGATGGTCTCGTTCACGTCGGCGAGGCAGCCGCAGAGCGTCTGCGCCTGGATCAGCGGCGGCGAGACGAACGAGAAGCCGCCGTCCGGATCGAACGGGCTCTGGCGGACGACGCTGCTGTTGGCGACCACCAGGTACAAGGTCGGCCCGGCGTCGGCGACGCCGGCGCACAGGATCGACTCCACCGGGGGCTGGTTGGGAGGCACGATGGAGCCGTCCGGCGGACCGGGACCGCCGTCGGCCTGCCTGAGCTGGATGCACTCGTCGGGCGTGTGCTGCAGGGTCAGCCCGAGTTGGAAGCTGCCCGAGGGCAGGCTGTTCGACGGGCACCGCTGCGCCAGCGAGTCGGGGCATCCGGCGGTGGCCAGGGCCAGGAAGGCGAGGAGAAGGATTGTGCGCATGGTCAGTTGGGCAGGGTACCCTGCCCGGGCTGCGTCTGCGCGAGCGTGGCGGCGACGTGCTGCGCCACGCGGCGCAGGCGCTCCTCCGGAGAGGAGGTCTCGAGCAGCTGCTGCCGGTCGTGCGGCGACTCGATCACCATGGCGCCCACGGCGTCCGCCAGCTCTCCGGGCAGCGCGCGCGTAAGGTCAGCCGGGTCCGCCTCCGGTACCGCCAGCGGCTCCGCGCGCACCAGCCGGTAGGGTTCCTGGGCGGGCAGCTCCTCCACGATGCGCGCGCGCAGGACGCCTCGCAGCACGATGTTGGAGCGTCCGTCGGGGAGCGGATCGACGCGGGCCAGGATCCCTGCGCCGATCACCGGCAGCACCCGCGGCGGCTGCGTGCGCTCGCGCAGCGCTTCCGCCGGGATGTTGGCCAGCGCCAGGACGCCGGTCCCGGCCTGGCAATCGCGGACCATCTTGCGGTAGCGCGGCTCGAACACGTGCAGCGGGATGAGCGCGAACGGCAAGAGCACGGCGCCCGGCAGCGGGAAGATGGGCAGCCGGTGCAGCTGGCGTTCGACTCGCTGCGCGTCGTCCATCGTCGGCTCGCGGATCAGGCGGCCTGCGCCTGCCGGGCGCGCTGCTCCTTCACTCCTGCCTGGATGCGCATGCCGTAGAAGGACCGCCAGACGAACACCAGGGCCACGCCGAAGAACAGCGCGGCGAGCACCCAGCGGGTCGAATTCTGCAGCTCGGTGGCCAGCTCCACGGCGAGCAGGCCAAAGAGGGTGGTGAACTTGATGATCGGGTTCATCGCGACGCTGGAGGTGTCCTTGAAGGGGTCGCCCACCGTGTCGCCGACCACGCTGGCGGCGTGCAGCGGCGTGCCCTTCGCCTTGAGCTCCACCTCGACCACCTTCTTGGCGTTGTCCCAGGCGCCGCCCGCGTCGGCCATGAAGATGGCCTGGTACAGGCCGAAGATGGCGATGGAGATGAGGTAGCCGATGAAGAAGTACGACTCGAGGCAGGCGAAGGCGAGGGTGATGAAGAAGACGGTCAGGAAGATGTTCCACATCCCGCGCTGCGCGTATTGCGTGCAGATCTCCACCACCTTCTTCGAGTCGGCGATGGACGCCTTCTCCGAGCTTTCCAGCTTGATGTTCGCCTTGATGAACTCGACCGCGCGGTAGGCGCCGGTGGAGACCGCCTGGATGGAGGCGCCGGTGAACCAGTAGATGACGGCGCCGCCGACGATCAGGCCGAGCAGGAAGGGCGCGTGCAGGATGGTGAGGAACTGCATGTTGGCGGTCAGGCCGTCGGTGAGCACCATGATGATGGAGAAGATCATGGTGGTGGCGCCGACGACCGCGGTGCCGATCAGCACCGGCTTGGCGGTGGCCTTGAAGGTGTTGCCCGCGCCGTCGTTCTCCTCCAGGTAGTGCTTGGCGCGCTCGAAGTCGACCTCGAACCCGAAGTCCTTCTTCAGCTCCTGCTTGATGCCGGGCTGCGCCTCGATCACCGACAGCTCGAAGACGCTCTGCGCGTTGTCGGTCACCGGGCCGTACGAATCCACGGCGATGGTCACCGGCCCCATGCCGAGGAACCCGAAGGCGACCAGGCCGAAGGCGAACACCGCCGGGGCGAGCATCAGGTGCGACAGGCCCGTCTGCGACACGGCGAAACCGATCGCCATCAGCGCGGCGATGGCGATGCCCATCCAGAAGGCGCTGAAGTTCCCGGCGGTGAGCCCCGCGAGGACGTTGAGCGAGGCGCCGCCCTCGCGCGAGGCGGTCACGATCTCGCGCACGTGGGCCGACGAGGTGGAGGTGAACACCTTGACCAGCTCCGGGATCACCGCGCCGGCGAGAGTACCGCAGGTGATGATGAGCGACAGCTTCCACCACAGCGTGGTGTCGCCGCCCAGCTCGGGGATCAGCACGTAGCTGGCGGCGAAGGTGAGCGCGACGGAGACGAAGCTCGTCAGCCACACCAGCGAGGTGAGCGGCGCCTCGAAGTTCATGCGGTCCACGCCGCCGTACCGGGCGCGCGCGGCGGCCTCGTTGACGAGGTACGAGACGACCGAGGTGACGATCATCAGGATGCGCATCGCGAAGATCCACACCAGGAGCTGGACCTGCACGGTGGTGTCCTTCACGCCCAGGAGGATGAAGCTGATGAGCGCCACTCCGGTGACACCGTAGGTCTCGAAGCCGTCCGCGGTGGGGCCGACCGAGTCGCCCGCGTTGTCGCCGGTGCAATCAGCGATGACGCCCGGGTTGCGCGCGTCGTCCTCCTTGATGTTGAAGACGATCTTCATCAGGTCGCTGCCGATGTCGGCGATCTTGGTGAAGATGCCGCCCGCGATGCGCAGGGCCGAGGCGCCCAGCGATTCGCCGATGGCGAACCCGATGAAGCAGGGGCCGGCGTAGTCCCGGGGGACGAAGAGCAGGATGCAGAGCATCATCACCAGCTCGGTGGAGATGAGCATGGTGCCGATGCTCATGCCCGCCTTGAGCGGGATGGCATAGGTCGGGAACGGCTTGCCGCGCAGCGCGGCGAAGGCGGTGCGCGAGTTGGCGAAGGTGTTGACGCGGATCCCGAACCACGCCACGCCGTAGCTGCCGCCGATGCCGAGCAGGCTGAAGACCAGGATGGCGATCACCTTCGAGGCGTCGAAATGCCGCAGCCACCCGAAGTAGACCACCATGATCACGCCGATGAACGCCTCGAGGATGAGGATGAACTTGCCCTGCGTGATCAGGTACGTCTTGCAGGTCTCGTAGATCAGCTCGCTCACCTCGAGCATGGAGCGGTGCACCGGGAGGCCCTTGAGCTGCCGGTAGATGACCAGGCCGAAGACGCCGCCCAGAGCGCACACCACCAGGCCGAGGAGGAGGAGCGAGCGGCCGCTCATCCCCAGGAACTGCACGCTGCCGAGGTCAGGCAAAATCAGGCGCGCCTCGTCGGCCCGCGCGGCGGCGGGCAGGAGCAGGGCGAGCGCGGCGGCGCCGAGGGCCGAAAGGGCGCGCGAAAGCGACGTCTTGAAGGTCTGCATGCAGCCTGATCTCCGCTGGACCCCGGGGGCCAAAAGTGGCCGCGCAAGATAGGCGGATCAAGCCCCTGTGTAAAGGGGCTCGAAGGTCAAAAAGACGAACGCGGAGGCGCTGAGGCGCGGAGGATTTCCTGATCCAGCAACTCCGCGTCTCCGCGTCTCCGCGTTGAGCTTTTCGTCCCTGCCCCGGCCCGTTCGGCGCGCTATTTCAGCGCCACCTTGCGCGGGCCCTCGCCTTCCTTGGCCAGCGCGGCGAAGTTGATGTTGCCGAAGCCGCTCTGGTTGCAGGCGAACATGATCCGCTTGATCACCTTGAAGGGGATCTTGCGGTCGGCCTGCACGTTCACCAGGCCGCGGAACGGGTGCTCGAGGTCCTGGGCGTGGATGGTCTCGTAGCGCCGGCGCTCGTCGCGCAGCGCGTCCTCCAGCTCGGGCACGTTGAGCACGTCGCCCTTGACCAGCTCGTCGGTCGAGGCCACCTGGCGGCCGTCGAAGGTCACCGCGTCCCCGGACACCGAGATGACCGGCGCCCGCTCGAGCTGCGCGCCGTGGTAGGCGTCGGGCAGCTTGATGTCCTTGCTCATGTAGAGGACCTCTCCGTTGGCGGAGAAGTTCATGAGCAGGAAGATGACGATGATGGTGAACATGTCGACCAGCGAGGTCAGCATCAGGCCCGCGTAGCCGTTCTTCTTTCCACGGGCGAACTTCTTGCTGAAGACGCGGCTCTGCTCGATGCGCGGGCCGGGCCGCTTGCCGGGTTCGACGATCGCCATCGCTAGTTCAGCGGCGCAACGGTCACGTTGCGCAACTGCTCCCCCAGGCAGATGTCCACGGTGCTCACCAGGTCGTCGTAGGCCACCGCGTCCTCCGGCTGCACGGTGATCGCGCTCTGATCCGGAAGGCTGGTCTTGAGGGTCTTGAGCTTGTCGGCGAGCGACCGCCGGTCGAAGGCGGCCCCTCCTCCGGCCGAGGTCACCTTGGGGATCTCCACCGCCGCGCCGGGCATGGTCAGCTGGTATCCCTTCTCGGTGAGGAGCAATTTCAGATCCACCGTCTGCTCCTGCTTCTGCTGCGGCTCCGGCGGCCCGCCGCTCGAGGAAACTTGAAGGCCGGCGATCTGGGTCCACACCGCCGTGATCAGGAGGAAGCTGATGCAGCAGGAGAGGAGGTCGATGAACGGCACGAGGTTGATCTCGGCGTCCAGCGCCTTCTTGCCGCTTTTCGTATGGGGTTGAGGTGCCGCGCCCGCCATCGTCGTCGCCCTTTTTCCCGGAGTCGGCCGCTACTGCTGCGGCAGGTCCTGCGAGACGCGCATCTTGTCCTTGTTCGCCACGATCAGGTTCAGGACGCCCACCGACGTCTCGTTGATGTCGTCGATCATGTGCTGCGTGCGCCCCTGCAGGAGCGAGAACGCCACCAGCGAGGGGATCGCCACGATGAGGCCGAACGCGGTGCAGTTCATGGCCTCGGCGATGCCGTCGGAGAGGACCCGCGCCTTCTCGCTAGCGTCCACCCCCGCCACCGCGGCGAAGCACTGGATCAGGCCGACGATGGTGCCCAGGAGGCCGACCAGGGTGGCCACGTTGCCGATCATCGCCAGGTAGCCGGTGCGCTTCTCGATGCGCGGCATCTCGCGCAAGGAGGCCTCGTCCATCGCCGCCTGCACCTCGTCCTCGCCCTTGGGGACGTTGATCAGGCCCGCCTTGACGATGTTGGTGAGGGGCGTTTGCTTCTGGCCGGCGGTGTAGCTGATCGCCTTGTCCAGGTCGCCGTTGAAGATGTGCGTCTTGAGCCCGCGCAGGAACTGCTCCTTGTCCACGCTGGCCGAGAAGAACAGCACCTGCACGCGGTCGATGATGACCGCGATGGCGAAGACCAGACAGATGGCGATCGGGTACATGCCCGGCCCGCCGCCCTTCCAGTGCTGCGCCAGGGTCTCGAAGAACTGGTTCATCGTGTCCTCTGCTCCGCAAAAGAGTTCGAAATCCACCGTGCCGCGGGATGGGCTCGCCGGACGCCCTCCGCCTGCCGCCCCGAGGCCACCCTCGGCTCGCGAGCAGCAATCTTGGGTGCGCATGCCCGGGATGCAATCGGTCGCCCGCTGCCCCCCCGCGGCAGCGCCTGGCGGCGCGCCGGACTTTCCGAAAGTCGACTCCTCGCGGGCGCTTTCGCGTGGTCCGCCGATCGGCTAGCGTCGCGCCGCGCATGGCCCGCGGACCCGACTTCCCCAAGGTGCGGCACATCGCGCTGTCCACAGCGGAACCGGGCGCGGGCGCTGACGCGCTCATCGTCGCGTTCGAGGCCGCGCAGCCCGAGCCCGCCGAGCCCGCGCAAGGGGCGCCCGACGGGGCCCTGCCCGCGGCAGCGAAGGATCCCGCCCTGCGCGCCGGGGCGCAGGCCGCCGCCCCCGCGGCCACGGGCGTCCCTCCGCCTCCTCCGGCCCCGTCGCCGGCCGTGGCCCGCGTGGTAGCGGTCGACGTGGCGCGGGCGCGCGACGACGGCGAGGCTTGCCGGACCGCGGCCGGAGCAACGGTCATCGCGGAGGGCCGGCCGGTCCGGTGCCCCAACTCCGCCGCCGGCCTCGAGCACGCGGGCGGCGTGGCGGCCTGGGCCACGCACCTGGGAGAAGCAGTGCTGCTCGACGGCCTCGATCGCTGGTACCGCTCCGGCCCGGCCGGCGCGGGCTTCTGCCGCTCGTGCGAGCTGGCACTGGTCGAGGCGCTCCGCGAAAGCTACGGCGACCATTTCGAGCCGTTCGACCCCCTCGCGCGCCTGCGGGAGCAGCCCGCTTCGCGCACGGCGCCGTTCGCGGGCGCGCGGGAGGCGCTGCGGCTCGCCTCGACGGTGGAGGCGGCAAAGCGCGCGGCGCTCCGCGCCCGAGACGAGGCGCGCCGCGGGCGCGGGGTGGAGATCGCCGTGCTGGGCCGCGTCGGCACCTTGAGCGGCGCGGCGCTCGCGATCTGCCGCCACCTGGACGGGCTCGTCTTCGACCTGCCCTCGCTCGACCCGGAAGAGGCCGTGTTGCCGCTCCTCGCCACCCGGGCCGCGCTCGGGCTGCGGCCGGCGGTGGGAGTGCTGCCCGCCGGGGCGACGCCCGAGCAGGTGCAGCTCTTCGCGGCGCTGGCGCTCGCCTGCGACGCGGACGTGACCTTGCCCCCCGGCGCGTCGCCCGGGGCGGAAGCGGCCCTCGCCGAGCACCGCAAGTTCCAGGAGGTGGTGCGCGAGCGGTTCCGCCCGTCCGAGCCGCTGCTCGATCTGGAGGTGCTCGTCTCGCCCTTCGCGGAGCACTGGGGCGGCGCGCACCTGCGCACCGCGAGCGTCTGCGCCGCCGCGCTCGGCCGGGCGCATCTGCTGCTCGGGGCGAGGCTCGATCTCTCGGAGCCCCGCGCGCAGGTGCTGCTGCTCGCCGGCTGCGCCGCGCTCCCGGCCGAGGACGCGGCCCGCGCCCGCCGTCACGTCGAGTCCGGAGGAGACGCCATCGTGGTCGGCAAGTGCGCCACTTGCGACGAGGAGGGGCGCCTGGGCCCGCCCGTGTTTCCCGAGGCCAAGTCCGGGATCCAGCGGATCGGCGAAGGCCGGGTGTACGCCATCGGGGTGGACGCGGACGCGCCGCCCTCGCCCGAAACGCAGGTGGTCCGCGCGACCCGCGAGCTGTTGGGCCGCGGCCGGTCGCACTTGAGCCTCTCCGGGCGGGCGCGGCTGTTCGCTCGCGCGTACCTCGATCCGGAGCGGAAGCTCGACGTACACCTGGTGAACCTCGACGCCCCGCGGCCGGCGCAGGGCGTCCTGCTCCACATCGCCGGCCAGGCCGCCGGCGCGGGCCGCACCGGTTACTGGTTCGCCCCGGAGCGCGACGCGGGCAAGGACGGAGAGCGCATTTCGCTCAACCCCTCCGGCTTCTCGGTCAGCACCGTCCTGCCCGGCATCTCCGCCGGCGCCCTCCTCGCCGTCCCGCGCTGAGACAAAATGATGAACGCGGAGGCGCGGCGGAGTGTCAGGGCGGCTCGCGCGCCTTTCGAACGCGGTGCGCGATCCCGGAGAAAATCACGCCTCCTCCGCGTCTCAGCGTCTCCGCGTTGATCTTTTGGTCCTGGATGAGTCCTTGATCACGATCGGGCCCGGAGGCGGCGGAGGAGGCTCGGAGGAGCGCTCGAGGTCGACGATGCGGCGGTTGCCGACGTACTCCATGGTCTCGTAGCGGGCGATCTTGCCGATCTTGCGGACGATCAGGGCCATCCGCTCGGCCTCCATCCGCTCGGCCTCGTGGAGGATCTGCTCCAGCTCCTCGCGGCCGGGCCCGTCCCCCTTGGCGCGGCGGAAGAGCAGCTCGGAGAACCCCAGGATGCTGGTCAGCGGCTGGTTCAGCTCGTGCGCGGCGGCGCCGGCCAGCTCGGAGGCCACCTTCGCCTTCTCCGCCAGCGCGAGCTTGGCCTGCGCCTCGTGCAGCTCGGCCTCGACGCGCAGGCGGTGGCGTTGATCGCTGAAGACGCCTACCGTCGCCGTCTTCCGCCCGCTCTCGGTCAAGAGGGCCGCCGAGAGATGGACCGGGATCACCTCGCCGCTCCTGGCCACCACCTCCGCGTCCAGGAGCCGGATCTGCGCCTCGCCCGGGTTGGCCCCGCGCAGCCGGTCCATGATCTCCCGCGCCTGCCCGGGCGGGTACACGTCGGCGACGGACATCTTGCCTACCACCTCGGCGGCGGAGAAGCCGGTGACGCGCTCGGCGCCCTTGTTCCAGAGCAGGATGCGGCCGCGCAGGTCGGCGGCGACGATCCCGTCGACCGTCGCGTCGATCAGGCGCTCGAGGAAGTCCTTCGTCTTGCGCAGCTCGGCTTCGATCTCGCGCGGCTCGGTCACGTCGCGGAAGCTCAGGATCGCGCGCCCGTGCTGCGAGCGGAGTGGCCCCGCCGACACGCTCAGCACCAGCCTCCGCCCGTCGCGGGTCTGGATCTCGAGGTCCGCCGAGAGCACGCGGCCGCCGCGCTGCAGCTCCCGCCAGACCAGGGCGGCGTTCATCGCGCTCTGCGGCGCGACCAGCTCGGTCCAGGGAAGCCCGCGCGCCTGCTCCATGGTGACGCCCAGCGTGGCGCACCCGGCCGGGTTGAGGCTGAGCACCCGCCCGTCCTCGTCGAGCACCGCCATCCCGTCGGAGACGTGGCTGAAGAACTCCTCGTAGCGGCGGAGCTGCTGCACCTCGCGCTCGGCGGCGACCCGCGCGGCCACCTCCTGCGACCGCTCGGTCTGCACGCGCCCGACGAGCTGCGCGTTGCGCAGCGCCACCGCGGTGGCATTGGCGACGATGGAGAGGAAACCGATCTCGCGCGGCGCGAAGGCGGAGCGGGCCATCGCGCGCAGGAAGAGCACGCCGACGACGTCGCCCTCGGAGACCATGGGGACGACGGCCACCGCCGAGATGCCTTGCTTGTCCACCGCCTCGCGCACGGGATCGAGCAGCGGGTGGCGGCGCGCGTCGTCGATCACCAGCGGCTTGCGGGTCTGCAGCACCTCGCGGATCTCGGGGTAGGCGGACAGGTCGATGCGCAGCTCGCGGACCATCGCATCGTCGCTCGCCGCCACCACCCAGCCGGTGCCGCGCTGCGGATCGACCAGCACCATCGAGCAGCGCTCGACGGTGAGGCGGCCGGCCAGCTTCTCCACCACCTCGAAGAGCAGCCGGTCCGTGTCGCCGCTGGCGGCGAAGGTGCGGGTGACGTCGAGCAGCGCGGCCAGGTCCTGCGTCTGCCGCAGCATCTCGTCGCGATCCCGGCGCGCGCGGGAGAGGGCCCGCAGGAGCGGGGGAAGATCGGCCGCGGCGTAGGGAGCGCGGACGAACCCGTCCAGCCCGTCCGCCAGAGGCGCCTCGCTGTCTCGCGGCAGCACGCCGACCAGCGGTCCGTAGCACTGCCGCGCGAGCGCGATCAGCTCCTCGCGATCGCGCGCGGCGAGGTCGATGACGGCGGCCACCATCCCGGAAGCGCCGGGGTCGCCTTCCAGCAGGAGGCCGGAGGCACGAAGCGCGTCGCGGAGCGGCCCGTTGCCCTCGGTGAGGCCCAAGAGGGCGACTGTGAGCGGCTTCTGCAACTGAAGGCCCTTCGGCTCCCCCCACGGCCGAGCATAGCCCAGGCCGCCAGGGTGCGGAAAAGCCTGGCGGAAATCCGCCGGTCGGGCGAACGGCCGAGGGGACGCCCGGGCGCTCGCAACCGTTTCAGATTCTAGAGCAAAACCGCTGGATTAGCCGGTAGAACGCCAGGCGGCGAGGGCCGCGGCCAGCACTTCCTTCACCGCCACGCCGTGCTCTTTGGCGCGCAGGCGGCAGTCCTCGAACTCGGGCGCCGCGTTGACCACGGCCCCTCCGCGGCGACCGAGCTTGACCCGGACGGGACCGTACCGCGTCGCGACCTCCACCACTTCGCGATCGAGGACGCTGCGCTCGACCCGGTGCGCGCGCACGCCCAGGGTGCTCGTCTCTCGGAACAGCGCCTCCTCGACGGCCGCCCGCGCGGCTTCGGGCACCACCGCCCCGAGCAGGTGCCCCGGCCTGCCCTTCTTCATCGTCACCGGGGCGATCCACGCATCGGCCGCGCCGGCCGCCAGCACCGCCTCGAGAGCAGCCGCCACGAGCTGCGGCGAGAGATCGTCGAGGTTCGCCTCCAGCACCCACCCGGCGCCGCCTCCCGGCTGACCTCGGACGGTCGCGCCCAGGACGGCGCGGAGCAGGTTGGGCGCATCCTCCCAGCGCCGTGTCCCCGCGCCGTACCCGACCGCCTGCACGGACAGCTCGGGCAGGGAATCGGCGGACTCGGTCCACGCGGCGACCAGCGCCGCGCCGGTAGGGGTGGTGCGCTCGCCCGGTCCGCTGGGCCGCAGGGCCCGCCCGCGCATCACCTCGAGCACCGCGGGCCCGGGGATGGGGATCGGCCCGTGCGCGGCGCGGGCCGTCCCTCCGCCGGAGGGCGGCGGAAGGCACACGATGCGCGCCGGAGCGAGCGCGGCGACGAGCAGCGCGCTGCCCACCACGTCGACGATCGAGTCCACCGCTCCGACCTCGTGGAACTCGACCTCGTCGGGCGGGACACCGTGAACGCGCCCTTCCGCTTCGGCGAGACGCGTGAAGGCGAGCAGAGCCAGCTCCCGCGCGCGCTCCGGCAGCCGGGCGCGGCCGAGCAGCTCGCGAATGGCGCGCCAGGGACGGTGGTGCGGCTCGCGATCGCGCACCTCCGGCGGGACGCGCACCTCGACCCGCAGGGCGCGGATGCCGCTCACCTCGACCGGCTCGGCCACCACCCGCGTGCCGCGCAGGTCGACGGCGCCGGACGCCTCGGCGAGGGCCAGAAGGCCGTCGTCGAGCGCCGCGCGCGGAGCGCCCAGGTGCAGCAGCGCGGCGAGCATCATGTCGCCGGCGATGCCGCCGACCGGCTCCAGCGCGAGCACCGTCACCTGGCGCGGCCCCCCGCCGCCGCGCGAGCGATCAGCGCCGCCTGGAACCCGGCGCCGAATCCGTTGTCGATGTTCACCACGGACACGTTGGCCGCGCACGAGTTGAGCATCGCGAGCAGTGCGGCCAGGCCCCCCAGCGAGGCGCCGTACCCCACGCTGGTGGGGACCGCGATCACCGGCCGCGGAACCAGCCCGCCCACCACGGACGGCAGGGCGCCTTCCATCCCCGCGCAGACCACCAGCGCGTCGGCTTCGCGCAGGTCCGGCGCGCGGCGAAGCAGGCGGTGGAGGCCCGAGACGCCCGCGTCGTACAGGCGCTCGACGGCCGCTCCCACGAACCCGGCGGTGACCGCGGCCTCCTCGGCGACCGGGATGTCCGTGGTGCCTGCGCAGACGACCGCCACCAGCCCTCGCGGCTCCTGGACGGCGCCCGGCGCGCGGGCATGGAACGTCCTGGAGACGGCGTCGTACCTGCCCTCCGGCGCCGCGGCCATCGCGGCGGGCGCCGCCTCCGGCGAGAGGCGGGTCACCAGCACCGCCTGCCCCAGCTCGCGCAGGCGCGCGACCAGCTGCCCGATCTGCTCGGGCGACTTGCGCTCCCCGAAGATCACCTCGGGCGCGCCCTGCCGCACGGCCCGCTCTCCGTCGAGCTGCGCGAACTCCGCGATGCGCTGCACGGGCAGCTCGGCGAGCCTCCGCGCCGCCTCCGCCACGCCCAGCTCGCCGTTCCTCACCCTCTCGAGGAATTCCATCAGCCCATGCAGGTCCACCGACCCGATCTACACCGGACAGCGTCAAAAAACATGAACGCGGAGGCGCGGAGACGCGGAGTTCCTGGTTTCAACGACCAGTCTCCGCGCCTCCGCGTTGATCTTTTCGACCCGTCAGGCGGCGCCGAGGAGCTTGAGGAGGCGGGAGAGGGATTCTTCCTCGGGAGCGGCGACGATGCGGCCGGCGGAGCGGACGCCCGGCAGGCGGAGATCGGTCACGAGGAGCAGCGCCGAGCCCAGATCGCCGAAGCAGGCCTGCAGCGCGCGCTCCAGCGGGCCCACCTCGACGTGCGGGATCGACGGCACCAGCGTCACCCCCACCGCCGCGCCCACGCCGCCGACGTAGCTGGAGACGACGATGTTGGCCGCCTCCGCCAGCGCGCTGGTGTACATGGGAACGCCGGAGCCGAGCGGCTCGAGAATGGGCTGGCCCAGGAGCAGCCCGCCCATCAGCGTCGCGCCCTGCTCGGTGAAATGGAGCAGCCAGCGCAGCCGCGCGCCCCCCTCGACGGTGAAGTGCACCGCGAACGACGGGCCGTCGGGCTGCAGCACGCGCGCGACCGCGCCGCGAGGCGCGACCTGCGCCTTGGGCAGGTCGACATCGACCGAGGTGCCGAGGAGCCGGCCCAGCGAGCGCGCCGCATCCGTCGAGGCGAGCCCGGCGAGCTGGCGCAGCGCCTCCACCTGCCCGGAGGAGAGCATCAGCGGCGAGAGGAGGCCGCGCTCGCTCAAGCCGCCCCCTTGGCCGCCGGAGCGGGCTTGAGCGGATCATGAATGCCGCACAGCTCCGCCAGGCCGCGCGGGTCGAGCACCAGGAGCGGCCTCCCGTTGCCGAGCACGGTGATGCCGGCGAGCCCGCGCACGCGGTCGAGCGGCGGGAAGAGCGGCTTGAGCACCGACTCCTCCTGGCCGACCAGCCGGTCGACGGAGACCGCGAAGCGGAGCCCGTCCACCTCCATCACCACGAACGGTCGCGGGCCCGGCGGCGCCAGGGACGGGAGCCCGAAGAGCTTGGCGAGGCCGTACGCGCGCACCAGCTCGCCCATCACCACCAGCGAGCGCGCCTCGAAGCCTTCGCCGCCGCGCGCCGACAGGTCGTACTCGGTGGTGAGCAGCACGCGGTGCAGCGGAACGCCGTACAGCTCGCCGCCCACCTGCACCAGGAGCAGGTTCGCCATGCTCACCGAGAGGGGCAGCTCGACGACGAAGGTGGTGCCCTTCCCGGGGACGCTGCGGATCGACACCTTGCCGCCGAGCGACTCCACCTTGCGCTGCACGGCGTCGAGTCCGACCCCGCGTCCCGAGACCTCTGTCGCGTCGTCACGGGTCGACACACCGGGCAGGAAGGCCAGCTCGTAAGCCGCGTCGTCCGACAGCGCGTCCGCCGCCTCCTGCGTCATCGCGGCGCTCTTCACCGCCTTGCGCCGAAGCGCCTGCGCGTCCATCCCGCGCCCGTCGTCCTGCACCTCGACGATCACCTTGTCGCGCTCGCGCCGCGCGGTCAGCGTGAGCTTGCCGCGCGCCGGCTTGCCGGCCTTCTCGCGCGTCTGCGGATCTTCGAGGCCGTGGTCGGCGGCGTTGCGCACCAGGTGCGAGAGCGGGTCTCCGAGCGCCTCGATCACCGTCCGGTCCAGCTCCACGTCCGCGCCTTGCACGTCCAGCTCGATGCTCTTGTTCAGCCGGTGTGCCAGGTCGCGCACTGCGCGCGGCAGCCGCTCGGTCAAGGACGAGAACGGCGTCAGCCGCGCGCTCATCACTCGCCCGTGCAGCTCGCGCGCGGTGCGGCGCAGGCGATCGATCTCCGCCTCGAGCGGGGCGGCCGCGTGCTCGGGGAGGCGCTTGGCCACCTCGCGCAGCCGGGCGATCCCGTGCATGACGTCGGCGGCCTGGTCGAGCAGCTGGTCGAGCGCCTCGGCCCGCACGCGGACCGTCGGCTCGGGCCTCAGCTCGTCCGCGTCGACCGGCGCCGGCGTGAGCTCCCGGCGGCCGGGGGGCGGCGTGAGCTGGCCGCGCATGGACGCCTGCGGGGGCGAGACGACCGGCGGCGGCGGCGAGACGGGAAATCCCTCGTCGACCGGCCGCGCCGCCGGAGCGATGCGCACGTCGACGTGGTCCACCTCCGGCAGCGCGACCAGCGCCTCGCGCACCTCGTCGGTGGCGGTCAGCGTGGCGAGCAGCGCGGTGATCCGCGCTCCGCCCTTCTGCTGCATGAGCTGCGCCGGCGTGGGTTCCATCTCCAGGAGCGTCCCCATCGCCTTGAGCTTGCGCTGCACGATCAGGGCGCGCGCGCCGGGAGCCGCGCAGGTCTTGGCGAGGACCACGGACACGTCCAGCCGGGGCAGCGACGGATCCGCGGCGGGCATCACCGGAGGCGGAGGGACCGGCCGCACCGCGGTGAGCGCCGGGTCGGGCAGCGCCTGGGCCGCCTTGGCCAGCCGATCGACGAGCGTGATGGTGCGCTCGTCCTCTTCCTTCTTGTCGAGCTTGACGATCTCCTTCACCAGCGCGTCGGTGGCGGCGAAGAGCAGGTCCACCTCCGCCCGCTCGATCTTTCCCTGCTTGCCCTTGAGCCGCGCGATCAGGTTCTCGGCGGCGTGGGCGATGTCGACGATGCGCGAGAAGCCGAGCGTCGCCGCGCTGCCCTTCACCGAATGCATGCGCCGGAAGATCGCGTCCCACAGCGGCGCGGCGGGCGGCTCCTGCTCGAGCCGCACCAGCTCCGACTGGAGCGTGGCGAGGTGCTCGGACGCCTCCGCCACGAAGAGGGTCAGGTACTTTTGGGAGGCGGACGGCACCGTGAGCTACTCGCCGAGCACCTTCTTGACGACGGCGAGCACGTCCTCTCCCCGGAACGGCTTCACGATGAAATCGGTCGCGCCGGCCTCGATCGCCTCCATCACCAGCGATTCCTGGCCGAGCGCGCTGCACATGACCACCACCGCGTTGGGATCGAGCTGCACGATCTCCCGGGTGGCGTCGATGCCGCTCTTGTAGGGCATCACGATGTCCATGGTGACCAGGTCGGGCTTGAGCTCGCGGAAGAGGTTCACCGCCTGCACGCCGTCGTCCGCCTCGCCCGCGACCGTGAACCCCGCCGACGAGAAGATGTCGCGGAGCGTGTTGCGCATGAACAGGGCGTCGTCGACGATGAGGACGCGCTTGGGCATCTCTAGGCCTCCACCAGGTTGTCGATGGCCCGCTGCAGCAGCTCGGCGTCGATCACCTTCACCGGGCCCTCCGCAAGCTCCACCGTGGCGCACGCCGCGCCGAGAGGCTGCGGCAGCGGCTCGCCATCGCTCGGGAGCGATTCGATGCCCGCCACCTCCGCCACGTACAGCCCGACGTCCCCCCGGGGACGCTGCAACATCACCACGCGCCCCTCCGGACGGGCGGGACGCGGCTTGAGGCCGACCAGCGGCCCCAGGTCCACCACGCAGGCGACGCGGCCCTGCTGGTTCATCACGCCCAGGAGCGCGGGCGGCGAGCGGGGGACGCGGGCGATGACCGACACCTCGATCACCCTGCGCACCGCCCAGAGCGGCAGCGCGTAGCGCTCACCGGAGTGGATGCAGATGACGGCGCGCACCTTGTGCTCACTCCAGCTTGAAGCGCGAGACCACGCTCTGTAGCTCGACGCTGATGTTGGTCAGCTCCTGCGAGGCCTGCGCCATCGAGGCGGTGGTCGAGGTCTGCTCGCGCACCGCGCGCTGCACCTCGTCCAGCGAGCGCGCGTTGCCGGCCGCCACCCCGCGGATCTCCTGGAACGCCTCGACCATCTCGGCCGATCCCTGCAGCTGCTCGCGGGCCAGCCGCGAGATGACCTGCACGCGCTCGGACCCGGTCTGGGTCGCGTTCACGATCTCGTCCAGCGAGAGGATGATCTGGGCCAGGTCCTCGCGCCCCTGGCCCAGCTCGTCGATGCCTTCCTTCATCGCCGCCACCGCGTGCTGGCTGCGCTGGCTGATCTCGTGCGCCAGGCGGCTGATCTGCTCGGCGCTGCGCCCGGCGCTCTCCGCCAGCTTGCGCACCTCGTCGGCGACCACCGCGAATCCGCGGCCGTACTCGCCGGCCCGCGCCGCCTCGATCGCGGCGTTCAGCGCGAGCAGGTTGGTCTGCTGGGCCACGCCGGTGATGGCCACCACGATCTTGCTGATCTCCTGGGTCTTCTCGCCGAAGGCGAACACCGTCTCGCTGGCCGCCTCGATCTCGGCGAAGACCTTCTTGATCTTCTCCGCCGCCAGCTGCGCGGCCGCTCCGCCGGCCTGGGCGGCGGTCGAGGTGGCGGTGGCGGTCTCCGCGGCCGCGCCGGCGGTCTTGGCGCTGGAGCCGATCGAGTCGGCGATGCGGGCGATCAGCGCGCTGGCCTTCTCGACCAGCTGCAGCTGGTGCTCGGCGCCCTGGTTGATCTTCGCCATGCTGCGGTCGATGTTCTCCGCCTGCGCGCTCACGTTGGCGGAGGACTCCTGCATCTCGTCCGCGCTGTCGGCGACCGAGCGGCTGGTGCGCTGGATGTGGCCCACCAGCTCGCGCAGGTTCGCCTGCATGTTGGAGATGGCGGTGGTCAGCTCGTCCACCTCGTCGCGGCCGAGCCAGTCGGTGCGCTCGGTCGCGAGCGGCTTGGAGAGGTCGCCTCGGCTGATCTCGAGCGCGCTCCGGTTGAGCTGCATCGCGCGGTTGGCGACCTGCTTGAGCCCGACGGCGACCGCGAGCGCCACGGCCAGCCCGACCAGCGCGCCGAACAGGGCGTGTTCCGGGGCGAGGTGCTGCCGGAGCGCCTCGTAGCTGAGCACGCCGGAGAGCACGCACCACAGGGTCAGGTCCCCCAGCAGGATCTTCTGGAACAGGCCCACCCGGCGCAGGCCGCGTGGAACGGGGGGCTGGCTGCGGCGCGCGGGCAGCGCGACCGGAGGCGGAATGATGGTACGCGGCGGCACCGCGCGGAGCGGCTCGATCGCGGGCGGCGTGTGGCGGGGCGAATCCTGCCCCTGCCGCCCTGGCTCCTGGCCGTCGGGCAGCGGGTGCTCGTGTGCGGCGGGGGTCGCCATTCGCGGCCCACTCTATCCCGCCGAGCGGCAAGGGCAAATGTGCGCTAGAACAAATCGCGGCATGGCAGGTGGGACAACGCGGCAGATCGGCGCCCCCGGTGGGCCGGGCGCGGCTGACGCGCTCGACGAGCGCGCGCGGCGCATCCTCGCGTCCATCGTGCGCGATCACATCGAGGGCGGAGAGCCGGTCGGCAGCCATGCGGTCGCGCGGCGGCCCGAGGTCGACTGCTCGTCCGCCACGGTGCGCGCGGTGATGGCGGACCTGGAGGCGCTCGGGTACCTGGAGAAGCCGCACACCAGCGCCGGGCGCGTGCCCACCTCGCACGGGTACCGGTATTACGTCGACGTACTCTTGCACCTCACGCCTCCGCTCGCGGCCGAGCGCGAGCTCATCGAGCGCCGGGCCAAGGACGCCGCGTCGCAAGTGGACGGCCTCCTGGTCGAGGCCTCGCGCATCCTCCACCGCCTCACGCGGCATGCGGGCGTGGTCGCCTCGCCCCGCCCGCAGGGCGAGCGCCTGCGCCGGATCGAGTTCCTCAAGCTGCGCGAGGGGCGCATCCTGGCCGTGCTCGTCTCGGCCTCGGGCCGGGTGCAGAACCGGCTGCTCGCGATGCCTTCGCCGCCCCCCAGCGAATCTGAGCTGATCGAGGCGCAGAACTACCTCAACTCGCTGCTCGGCGAGCTGACGCTGGAGGAGGCGCGCGCGCGGCTCGCGGCGGAGCGCGACGCCCAGCGAAGCGAGCTGTCGCGCCTGCGCGAGCGGGCCCTCCTCCTCGGCGCCGCCGCCATGCAGCCGGAGCAGCCCGCGCTGCACCTCGAAGGGCAGGCGAGCTTCCTGGAGGAGCCGGCGCTGGCGCAGGACCTCTCCAAGATGCGCGCGCTCTTCCGCGCCCTGGAAGAGAAGGAGCGCCTGCTGCACGTGCTGGATCGCACGCTCGCCGCGGAGGAGCTGACCATCTTCATCGGCAAGGAGAGCGGCTTCTCCGAGCCGGAGCTGTCCATCGTCGCCGCTCCGTACCGCCGGGCGGGCGAGATCGTCGGAGCGCTCGGCGTGATCGGGCCCACCCGCATGGACTACTCGCGCGTCATCCCGCTGGTCGAGTTCACCGCTCGCGCCATCGGCCTGGCGCTCGACCCCACCGAAGGATAGGAGAAGACCGCCTTGTCCGAGCACCAGAACGGCGACGGCGCCCCGACGGGCGGCCCGCAGGACCCGCAGCCGGCGAAGCCGGCCGAGGCCCCGCCGCCGCAGGAGGCGCAGGCCGAGCAGCCGCCGCTCACGCGCGAGGAGCTGGAGCGCAAGGCGGCGCAGCTCTCGGCCATGCTGGAGGAATCGATGAGCCGCGCGCGCGAGACCCAGGAGCGGCTCAAGGACACGCACGAGCGGCTGCTGCGGGTCGCGGCGGAGTTCGACAACTTCAAGAAGCGCGCCACCAAGGAGAGGGAGGACGCGCAGAAGTTCGGTATCGAACGGCTGCTCAAGGATTTCCTGCCGGTGGCGGACAACCTCGAGCGCGCCGTCGATCACGCCGAGGAGCACGACCTGCGCCAGGTGATCGAGGGAGTGAAGCTGGTGCAGAAGCTGCTCGAGAACACGCTCGCCAAGCACGGCGTCACCGGCTTCTCGGCGCTGGGCCAGCCGTTCGACCCGAACCTGCACGAGGCGCTCATGCAGCAGGAGTCCGACGCGCCCGCGGGCACCGTGGTGTCGGAGATGTCGCGCGGGTACAAGCTGAACGAACGACTGGTGCGCCCTGCCGCGGTGGTGGTCGCCCGGCCCCGATCCGCCGGTGCGCCTCCCCCGGCGGCCTCCGATGGTTCAGCGCCCTCCGGGGACGGCAAGTAGGTGTTTTGCCTACGTTTCCCTTTGTTGACCAGCCGCCCCGGTTCCGTCCAATCTAGCCTTCCGCGGAGGGGCGGCACACCGCATGGGCAAGGTGATCGGGATCGACCTCGGGACCACGAACTCGTGCGTCGCCGTCATGGAAGGCGGCGAGCCGGTCGTCATCCCGAACTCCGAAGGAAGCCGCACCACCCCTTCGATGGTCGGGTTTACCGAGGCCGGCGAGCGGCTGGTGGGACAGATCGCCAAGCGCCAGGCGATCACGAACCCGGAAGCCACCGTGTTCGCGGTGAAGCGCCTCATCGGCCGCAAGTTCGACTCGGAAGAGGTGCGCAAGAGCATCGCGGTCTCCGCCTTCCGCATCATCGCCAGCGAGAACGGCGATGCCTGGGTGGAGCTGCGCGGCAAGCGGCACAGCCCCGCCGAGATCTCTGCGATGATCCTCGCGAAGATGAAGCAGACCGCGGAGGACTACCTCGGCGAGCAGGTCACCGAGGCGGTCATCACCGTCCCGGCCTACTTCAACGACGGCCAGCGCCAGGCGACCAAGGACGCGGGCCGCATCGCCGGCCTCAACGTGCTGCGCATCATCAACGAGCCCACCGC
>WNFC01001959.1_pt1 | contig 21975 bp, 21 predicted proteins | sample 5400541 | NCBI WGS metagenome assembly WNFC01 (sample SAMN13153342, study PRJNA577476) | soil metagenome | isolation source: 120 cm saprolite under Douglas fir tree site 2 hole 2 replicate 1 | place: USA:California | collected 2015-04-18
CCCCCTGGCTCCACCAAAGTTCTCAAGTACTTAGCCGAATACGATTTTCTTCTTAGACACTCCCTAGACACGTCGGAATCGTGAAAACTTCCCAACGGCTGCGGTGTCAAATTCCGGGCCGGTTTGGCGGTAGTGCGGACATCCGACGACCGGGCGTGCTCGTCTGCGCCTGCCCGCGCGCTCCCATGAGCGCCTCGCGCGAGGCTTCTTTAGTTTCTGCTCGCTGGCAGCGGTAATGACGCAGGATCAGCGCGTCTGGGCGAGAACGGCAACGTCTAGCTTTGAATAGAGCTTCACGCCGCCGTCGCCATACTTGCCGCGAAACTTCTCGATGACGGACGATACCTGTGCGAGGTCAGTGATAGCCACAACGTTGAATTCAGCCTCTGCCCCCTGCGCATTGACCCGAATTGACGGGTACTTGAGCACGTTCTTGTACCACTGTGTATCCGACCCGTACCCTGGCAACAGGTATAGCTTCTCTTCGTCGAACACGAACCACACGGGGAATGAGATCGGGCGGCCTGAACTTCTACCGGTCACCGTGATCTTGATTTCACGATAGCGGGAAAGGCGGTCTTTTAGAGCATCGTTCCGCGCTGGCATGTGCAGTCGCCTACACTAATTTGAGGTTAGATTTCCTGCCGCGTAGGCCGGTACAAGATCGGATTTATGGACCGCTGCGTCGATCAATTTCTTGACTTGATCGCAACGCGTCACGTCCGTAGTGATGGCCATTGCCTTGCCGCCACTGCGGGTCAGCTCGTCTGCCAATGACTGAATCCGACCAGCGCGCCGTGCACCCCGCACAACGGTTGCGCCCTGCGCGGAGAGAAGCCGGGCGGTTGCCTCACCCAAACCGCTGCTCGCGCCCGTGATGACGGCGACTTTTCCTTCGATGTTATTGCTCATAATTGTGACTCGTGCTTTGGCTCCGATGCTTTCGTCCAGGCGCTCCAGCTTGCGGAACGGTCGCCGCGGAAGCGGACTCATTTGCGGTATTGTTCGTCGCTGACCTTTTCCATCCAGTCGACGGCTTTGCCATTCAGCGCTTCCTGAATGGCGATATGCGTCATCGCCGTGGTGGGCGTCGCCCCATGCCAATGCTTCTCGCCGGGCGGAAACCAGACCACATCACCGGGTCGGATTTCCTCGATCGGCCCGCCCTCGCGCCGAACCCGACCGCAGCCGGACGTGACGATCAAAGTCTGGCCGAGCGGATGCGTATGCCAGGCGGTGCGGGCACCCGGCTCGAAGGTGACGCTCGCGCCACGAACACGCGCCGCTTCGGGCGCCTCGAACAGCGGGTCCACGCGCACCGCGCCGGTGAAATATTCCGCCGGTCCCTTGCCGGACGGCTGCGAACCGCTTCGTTTGATCTCCATTGTTCCATTCCTTCGTGTTGCTGGGACAGTCCGCGTCGGCGTCTCTGGAGCGGCAGGTCCGCTCGCTGTCAGCGCAGCGAGGCCGGCAGTGGCGGCGAGAATGCGTCTGCGCGTGATCATGACGTCTCCTGGACGGTTGCGTGCGTCAGTTCCGAGATGACGGCAGGCAGCGCCTAGATAACCTTTCCATTGCCGCTCTCGTTTTCCTGGCAGGCCCATCGCGCTGCGGGCCCGTCGCCTGGCCATGATTTAGAGCGCGCATCCGTTGCGACTAGCCGCTATAATCCGCATAGACTTATGAGCGGAAGCCATAAATGCAGCGCGGAAATCTGGATCACCTCCTGGCGTTGATCGCCGTAGGGCGGGAGCGCAGCTTCACGAAGGCCGCGGCGAAGCTGGGCGTCTCGCAGTCAGCGCTCAGCCATACCATTCGCGAACTCGAAGCTCGGCTGGGAGTTCGGCTGCTGACCCGCACCACGCGCAGCGTCTCGCCGACGGAAGCGGGCGAGCGCCTGCTCCGCACCGTGGGGCCGCGGTTCGAGGAGATCGAGGCCGAGCTCGAGGCCGTGAGCGAGCTTCGGGAGAAGCCCGCCGGCACCATTCGGATCACGGCCATCGACTATGCGGCCGACACGATCCTCTGGCCGAAACTTACGAAATTCCTGCGGGAATATCCGGACATCAAGGTTGAGATCATCGTCGACTACGGCCTGACCGACATCGTTGCCCAACGTTATGACGCTGGCGTGCGAGCCGGCGAGCAAGTGGCGCAAGACATGATCGCGGTGCGCATCGGGCCTGATATGCGCATGGCGGTCGTCGGGGCTCCGTCGTATTTCAGGAACCGCTCAGAACCGAAGAGGCCGCAGGAACTGATCGGCCACAACTGCATCAATCTGCGCCTGCCCACCCATGGCGGGCTGTACGCCTGGGAATTCGTAAAAGGCGGCCGCGAGCTCAGGGTGCGCGTCGAAGGCCAGCTCGTCTTCAACGGCACTTTCCAGATGCTCAATGCGGCGCTGGCCGGATTCGGCTTGGCCTACGTGCCGGAGGACCTGGCGCAGCCCCATCTTGCCAAGGGTCGTCTCAAGCGGGTGCTCGAGGACTGGTGCCCACCGTATTCGGGCTATCACCTCTACTACACGAGCCGGCGCCAATCCTCGGCGGCTTTTGCGCTGCTCGTTGATGCTTTGCGCTACCGGGGCTGACATGGGAGCGAATAGCTTCTTCAGGAAGACCGAAGGCACTGACTGCCCCGGATCCTTTCTTCAGCGCGTCGTATACCCGCCATCCACAGCAAGCGCGTGACCGATCACGAAGCTTGCGCCAGGGCTGCAAAGCCAAAGAACGGCGGCGGCGATCTCCTCGGGCCTGCCAAGTCGCCCGATCGGCTGATCTCTCATGATGGCTTTCATGGCGTCTGGTTCCTTAGCCAACATGTCCGCAACCATAGGCGTATCGATGGTCCCCGGGCACACCGCGTTGATGCGGATACCCCTGGAGGCATATTCGAGCGCAGCACTCTTCGTCAGCCCGATCACTCCGTGCTTGGATGCATGGTACGCTGCTCGGCCGGCTATACCGATCAGGCCGCCGATCGAGGAGCAGTTGACGATCGCGCCGCTTCCTTGCTCGCGCATCTGGCGCAGCTCGTACTTCATGCAGTTCCAAACGCCGCGGAGATTGATCGCATTCACGCGATCGAATTCTTCGCCCCTGGCATCAGCGGTTTCCACGGCAGGAGACTGCACGCCGGCGTTGTTGTACGCCGCATCCAGGCGACCGAAGGTGGACACGGTCTGCTCGACCATTGCGGCTACCTCAGCCTCGTCAGCGACGTTGCAGCGGACGGCAATCGCCTCATAGCCGGCGGAGACCAGTTCTTCTGCTGCAGAGCGAACCGCATCCTCGTGGACGTCCGCCAGCGCCACCGCAGCTCCCGCCTCCGCAAAAGCTCTGGCCGTCGCCAGACCCATGCCCGAGGCAGCTCCGGTGACTAGTGCAACTTTATTTTTGAAAGACAAGTTCACGAGCGCACTCCTCTTAACTGCGTTATCGCTACCGGGGACGTTTTTCGAACACATCCTTTGCGACCGGCAGCGCCGAGAAGGCGTTCGGCCAACCGACGTAGAAGGCCAGGTGCGTGATGACCTCCGCGGCCTGCGACTGCGTCAGGCCGTTATCCATCGCCCTGTTGAGGTGGTAGGGAATCTGCGCGACCTGACCGGTAGCAATCAGGGCACTGACGGTGACCAGACTACGATCGCGGGGAGCAAGGTCCGGACGCAGCCAAAGGTCGCGGAATAGAACGTCGGTGGTGTACTGCACGATTCCCGGAAATGCCGCCCCGAACTGCTGTCCCACGCGCTCCGCGCGCTGCGCCTCGGCCGCCTCGTCGAGCGGGAGAAGCGGACCGGAAGCCGGTGGGAACTGATCGGCGCCGATTTTGCGCTCCACAAAAACATCTTTCGCGACCGCAACCGCCGACATGGCATTCGCCCAGCCGGAGTAGAACGCGAGATGCGTGATGATCTCGGAAATCTCGGACGGCTTGACGCCGTTATCGAGCGCCATGTTCAGATGGTAAGGCATCTCGATCGTCTGGTTGCGCGCAATCAGCGCGGCGAGCGTAATGATGCTGCGGTCGCGCGGCGCGAGACCAGGGCGTTTCCATACGTCACCAAGAAGACGGTCTTGTGTGTACTTTTCAAGGGCCGGGGCGACCATCCGCACATCCTCAAGCGTTAGCATCGGCTTCGAGCTTGGCGCGGCCTTTGTCTGGTCCGCTTGAGCCGATGATGAAGCAATCAGAGAGAGCGATGCGATCGTTGCAGCAAGAAGTTTCATTTCGAGACCTCCCGTCGGTCAAGTCTGTTTGGTGGAGATAGCGCGGACGCACCGTGCTCACCGTCTGCAAACCGCGTAGACTCGCGGCGTTTTCAAACGTGGGGACGCATATAGAAGGCGCATTGCGATAGCTGAGGCGCAAAGCACGACCAGCGTGCTGGCGAGGAACACCGCGCTTAGACCCGCCGCACCCGCGATGAACCCCAGCGCCGGGCTGGCAAGCCCCAGCGCCAGGTCGAGACAGGCGGTGTAGGCTCCCATGATGAGGCCGCGGCTCTGCGGCGGAGCGCGACGGACTGCTTCCACGCCAAAGCCGGGGTAAACGAGCGAGTAGCCGAAGCCGGTGAGCGCGGCTCCGACGAACGCCTGCGTGGACGACGGCGCTAGCCAGATCAGCGCCTGGCCAGCCGCCTCGATCAGCACGCAGATCAACGCAACCACGGCGCCCCCGATCCTGTCCGGCAGGTGGCCGAAGACGGTGCGCCCGACGGTGAAGGCGATGCTCAAAACGGTAAGAGCGAGCCAGGCCTGGCCCCACCCATGTTGCGCAAAGAGCAGCACGATGAACGTCGTGATCGCGCCGAAGCCAACGCAGCTGAGCGCCAAACCGAGACCCGGCACCCAAACGGCGCCGACCACTCTGGTGAATGCAGGGCGGGCGTGGGGCATCGGCGCGACGGAGCGGAGCGGCGCGACGAGCAGCAGGGTGACGAGCGGGATCAACGTCGTCGCGAGCGCAATCGCCGCAAAGCCGTAGGCGGCGTACAGCGCGGTACCGGCGGCGTACAGCGCGGTGCCGGCCGGCGCGCCGACCGCATAGGCGACGTACATCGCCGTTCCGACCCGGGCCATCACCTTGCCCGTGTTCTGCGGCCCTGCGAGCGCCAGCCCCCAGTTGAGCGCCCCCGCGACGATAAAGCTCTCCGCCCCGCCGAGCAGTGCCCGGCCCAGCAGCAGGATCGTGACTGATGTCACCGGAGTGCCGACGAAGCAGAGCGATAGAAGGTAGAGGAGCCCTGCCACTGCGGCGGCCAGCAGGCCGGCGACAACCGCCCACTTGGCGCCACGGCTATCCGCATGGTGGCCCGCCCACAGCCGCGAGATGAGCGACGCTGCGAATTGGCTGCCGGCGACGAGGCCGACAACGAAGGTGCTCAGCCCCAGGCCGTGGTGCACGTGAACCGGGAGCACCGGCATCGCGAGACCGATAACGAGGTACGCTATGAAGACCACCGCCATGATCGGGAGCAACGTCGCAGCCGAGCGTCCTTGGCGGACCGTGCGGCGCAACCAGTTACGGTCGACTTTCTCGTTCTTATTCATTATCGATGAAGTTCGGCTTTGTGACCGAACTGTATCCTTCCACTTTGTGGAAACATCGTTTGTCTCGCGTATGTCTTGTGACTACCCAGAACGAGCTTTGTTATATGAGGCGCGGGGGCGAGCGATTAGACGGCAGAATTCGCATAGACCTATGAGAGCGGCTCATGGATTTCCCTCGCGCCGGGCGCGACCGGGCTTTACCGAAGCAGCTTCAAAGCTCGCGGTGTGTCAATCGGCACAGACCAGTCACGGCGGGGATCAATCTGCGCCTGCCGAGAGGCCGTCTCAGTTGGCGGCCTTTATCAGGGGGCTTCGCCCGCTCCGTATGCCTCCATCTGCGACTGGAACCGCGCCACGTCGTGGCTGAGAATGACCAGGTCGTGCTTGATCCCGGCGCGGTCCTTGACGTGATCGCGCAGCAAGGCCTCGCCTCGGAAACCCATGCTCTCGAACACCGCGATGGCTCCGCGCTGGTCGACCGTCATTTGTGCGGTCAGTTTCTCCAAGCGGAGCCGGAGCGCGATTCGGAAGGTTTCCTGGATCAGCAATCGGCCGATTCCCTCGCCCCGCATGTCCGCGGCGACGACGACGCGGATCTCGCCGACGTGCGCCGACCACGAGAATTCCTCGCAGGCGATGGTCGCGCAGCCGACCAGCGTTGCGTCGCGTACGGCGAGCAAGGTCGTGAGCGCGTCGCGCTCGATCTCCGCGATCCATGCCGCCAAAACCTTGGGCTGGGCGATGTCGCGAGGCAGAAACAGCAAGTCGTGATCGGGCAGTGCGCGTGCGAAAGCCAGAACCGCGGCTTCATCCGCCGCCGTCATATAGCGCAGCTGCAAATCGCCGGCCTCGCCATGGATCGTGCGCGGATAACGGCCGGCATCGGCGCTCGTCATATCGAACGCTCCCCCAGCCAGGCATCGAGTCTCGGCCACAGCCGCTTGACGGCGTTGCCCCCGGCGACGACGCTGACGTGTCCCCCTTTGAAAACCAGCTCCTGCTTGTCGGTTGATCCCGCGCGCTCGACGAGGGGTTTCGCGGCATCGTAAGGGACGATGTGATCGTGCTCGGCAACCGCGTGCAGGACGGGCGCCCGGATGTTGCCGAGATCCGCCCGCTTGCCGCCGAGCGTGAGCTCGTTGGCGAACAGGGCGTTGCGCCACATCAGTTCCTTGATGATCTGCCGGAAGTATTCGCCCGGAAGCGGCAACGTGTCGGTCGACCAGCGTTCGAACATCCGGTGCGATTTCACGAACTCGTCGTCCCACATGTTCTCCCACAGCTTGAGCTGGCCGGCGGAGCGTGTAGCGGGACGCAGCAGCTCGAACGACGTGAAGATGAGCTCCGAAGGCACGTTGCCGAGCGCATCCACGAGCCTGTCGACATCGAAGAAATCCCGATGCGCCCACTTGGTGAACAGCCCCATGTGGCGCCAGTCGATCGGCGTCGTGAAGCAAATCAGATTTTTCATCGCGCCTTGCGGATGCAGGGCCGCGTAAATCACCGAGAGCACGCCGCCCATGCAATAGCCGAGGATCGTCACTTCCTCCTCGCCGGCATCCTCCTGTACCCGGCGCACGCAATCGGGAATGAATTCGAGCGTGTAATCTTCGAGACGCAGCTGCTTTTCGTCGGGGCGGGGCGGGCTCCAGTCGATCAGGTAGACATCGTAGCCCTGCTTGAGCAGGAACTCGACCAAGCTCTGTCCGGGGGCGAGGTCGAAGATGTAACCCCGGTTCGTGGTCGCCATCACCATCAGCAACGGCACGCGGTACAGTTCGTCGGCCAGGGGCCGGTAATGATAGAGATTGAGCGTTCCACGCTTGCAGAGCAGGTCCTTCGGCGTCGATCCCAGCACGGGCGCCGGAGAGCTGAAATATTCCAGCCCCTTGATGTTGCGCTGGATGGCGCGTTCCACTTCGGCCCGGATGCGCGACTCCAACAAGTCTGCCCCGCCGGTTGCCGTCATGACTCTTCGCCTCGATCGGGAGGACGCTTCGTCCGCGGGGGCTTGGCGGCTACGGCCGCGCCGCCGGGCTTTGCGGCGTCCGCCGGGGACTGCAACAGGGTGAGCACTCGGTCGAGGCGTTCCTCGATCGCGTGCAGGCGTTCGCCGATGCCGGCCATTTCCGCCCGGCTCGGCAGGTTCAGGCTGGCGAGATAGCGGCCCATGGCCTCGCTCAACGAGCTCTGCATGCCGGCGGACAGGCCCATGGCTTGGTTGATCGCTTTACTGAACTCATCCGACCCCATGGTCCGGTTGGCCAGCTCATTGAGGTTCTTCTCCCACTGGGCGACCAGATCGCGCCAGGCGGCAGCAGGATCTTTCGAAGGCGGCTCCGCCATGATGGCCCTTCTTTTCGCTAACTGGCGATGGCCCTTGTCTCGACGCGCGCTTCCGGCGGACCGGCACTGGGCGCTCGGTTGCGATCGGCCCCACGCCGCAGAAACATATCGCCGGGCCCCTGCTTTCGGCAACAAAACTCGCGAGACGGGTTCGAGGAGAGCCGTCGGCACCGGCCGCAGTCCTGGGGCCTTTGAAGCCGGGGGCCAAATCGGCTTTAATCCGTACCGTGCAAGCGTTGGAGGATACCATGGTCGAGCAGTGGCAATCTTTTACGAGCATGTTCACGAAACTCGCGGAGGACCTCAAGTTACCGCGCGTCGATACTGAAAAGCTGATCGAAGCCCACCGCAAGAATCTCGACGCGTTGGCGCGTTCGGCAGAAGCTGCATCGGAAGGCGCGAAGGCGCTGGCGGTGAAGCAGAGAGAGATCGTCGAAGAGGCGATCCGAGAGACCAGCGCGATGGTGCGAGACTTCAAGCTCGAGAGCCCGCAGGAAGCGGCCGCCAAGCAAGCCGAGCTTGCCAAAAAGGCGTTCGAGGCGGCGATCCGGAACACCGGCGACGTCGCACAGCTCGTTCAGAAATCGAGCGCCGATGCTCTGAGAATCATTCAGGAGCGAATGCAGCAGAGCTTCGAGGAAATTCGCGGCAGCGTCGAAAAGAAATAAGAAGACTCGCGGCTCCGCTGCGTGCTGCGGCACGACCCGGCATTTCGCCTGGTTTTCCGCCTGGCGTCGGCGCTCCGGTGAAATCGGCGCGTCGCAAGGTGGAGACGCGGCGCGGGTCGTGTCGCTCGTCGACGAAGCATCCTGAAAAGATTGCCCGCTCTTAACGGAAACCAAGGAGAAGGACGATGAAGGTCGAGGAGCTGTTCAGTGTGCGCGGCAAGGTCGCGCTGGTCACCGGCGGAAGCCGGGGCATCGGCGAAATGATCGCTCGGGGCTATGTCGAGAACGGCGCCAAGGTCTACATCACGGCGCGCAAGGCGGATGCGTGCGATGCGCTCGCCCGAGAGCTGTCGCGCATCGGGGAGTGCATCTCCATACCGGCGGATCTCTCGGCTATGGACGAGATCGAGCGGCTGGCCGGGGAAATGCAGCGTCGCGAGAAACGGCTGGATATTCTCGTCAACAATGCAGGAGCCACCTGGGGCGCCAGCTTCGAAGACTTCCCGGAGTCGGGATGGGACAAGATCATGGACCTCAACGTCAAATCGGTGTTCTTCCTGACGCAGCGGCTACTCAAGCTGCTGGAAGCGGCGGGCCGCGCCGACGATTTCGCCCGTGTCATCAACGTCGGCTCGATCGACGGGATGCACGTGTCGGGAATCGAGACCTATTCGTACGCCGCCTCGAAGGCCGGAGTGCTGCACGTCACGCGGATGATGGCCAAATACCTTGCCAAGAAGCACATCGCCGTGAACGCCATCGCACCGGGATATTTTCCCTCGAAAATGACCGCGGCCATTCCCGAGGAGATCGGCCAAGTCGTCGTGCGGCAGACCCCGATGTTGCGGGTCGGCCGTCCGGAGGATATGGCCGGGGCGGCGCTCTATCTTTCGTCGAAGGCGAGCGGGTTCGTGTGCGGGGCCACGATCGCGGTCGACGGCGGTTACGCGACCACGGCGTGAGCGCCGGGTCGTGCTTCCGCCCCTAAATTTTTCACGGGAAAAACGGCGCGACCAGCGGACCGGGCCGAAACGGCCGCCAGGTGCCGAACGGCTGCGCGAGACGATCGGCAATGACCCAGAGCGCCGGAGCGTGGAAGCCGAGCCCGAGATGCGTGGTGCGGACCTCGATGTTCTCGCTCTGCGCTCCCTCCGGCTCCAGACAGGCTTGCCAGGCGACGACACCGTCGGATCGCGTATAGATGGCGGTGGCCGGCACCGGTATGGGGCGCGCGAGGGCTCGCATCCATTCCGGCCGCGGCGATGCGGCCTTCTCGCCGGAAAGCAAGCGCCACAGGGTACGGACATTGCTCGCGGTCGGCGCGGCAAACGGGCTTCCGAGCGTGATGACCATGCGGATGTCCGGCGCGATCTCGCGCGCCACTTCGCGCGCCATGATGCCGCCGCGGCTCCAGCCCACCAGGCTGACCGGCAGGCCGGTTGCGGCCCGCAGGCGAGAGGCCTGCTGGGCGATCGCCGGGAGATCCGCGTCCGCTCCCCGGATGTTGCGCCCGCGGTTCCAGCCGTGCACGTCGTAGCCCAGACTGGCTAGGAACCGGCGGATTGCGACGGTCGAGCGATCATCGGCGCCCAATCCCGGAAGAACGATCACGCCCTGGCGTTGGCCTCGCGGCGCGGTCGCCAGGAAGGGAGCCGCGGCCAGCAGCGCCGGAATGTCCAGCAGACCGCGCACCTCGAGCGCCAGCAGACGGGGGGACGGCGGCTCGATCTCGTCTTCGGCACTCATCGCCCGTGCCTCTCGCCGGCGGATCGACGGTTCGCGGCGACGACGCCGCTAGCTCGCCGCGCGTTTGTCTTCTTCCTCGTAGAGCTTCTTCTTGTCGAATTTGCCGACCGGCGTTTTCGGCAGGTCGGAGCGGATCTCCATGGCTTGCAGCATCTCGTGCTTGCCGAGCTTGTCCTTGAGAAAGAGCTTGAGCTCGTCGAGCGTCAGGGCGGACGCATTGCCCTTCAATTTGATGAAGGCCTTGGGCGATTGCCCCCGATACGCATCCTTCACGCCGATGACGCAGACCTCTTCGACGGCAGGATGCTTGAAGATGGCTTCCTCGATCACGCGCGGATAGACGTTGTAGCCGCCGCACAGCAGCATGTCCTTGGTGCGGTCGACGATATAAATATAACCGTCTTCATCCATGTAGCCGACGTCGCCGGTACGCAGGAACCCGTCGGAGGTCATTACCTCGGCCGTCGCTTGCGGATTCTTCCAATAGCCTTTCATCACGTTCGGACCCTTGATGCAGATCTCGCCGCGCTCTCCCAACCCCACGTATTTCCCGTCGCCGGCGATGCTGGCGAACTTGATGACTATTCCCGGGATGGGAATGCCGCACGAGCCGGCCCTTGGCGCCCCCTGAGGCGGCGTGAAGGTGCCGGTCGGCGACGTCTCGGTCATGCCCCAGCCCTCGGCGAGCCGGCAGCCCGTGAGTTCCTGAAATCGCCGCTGGACCTCGAGCGGCAAGGGCGCGCCGCCGGAGGCGCACCATTTGATCGACGATAGATCGCATTTCTCGACGCCCGGGTAGTTGATGATCGCCACATACATGGTCGGCACGCCGGGAAACGAGGTGACTTTCTTGGTCGTGATATCTTTGATCACGGCGTCCACGTCGAACCGCGTGTGCAGGATGAGCTCGGCGCCGAGCCTGGTTCCGAGCAGCATGTTGACCGTGAGCGCGTAGATGTGGAACGGGGGCAGCACCGCGAGCACGCGTTCCTTTCCCAGCTCCAGGATGGGGGGATCGGTTCGCGTAATCTCGAAATATTGGCTGATCGCTGCCGAGAGGTTGGCATGAGTCAGCATCGCGCCTTTCGGCAGTCCGGTGGTGCCTCCGGTGTATTGCAGCACCGCGATCGCCTCCGTCAGATCGCCGAGCGCATGCCGCCGATACTTGCCGTCGTTGGCGAGCAGGTCCTGAAACGCGACGTGCTTGTCGTCGCTCGGAACGTCGGCCAGTTGTTTGGCCGCGGCCAGCTGCGCCTTGACCGCGTCGGGCGCAGGCGTCATCTCCGGAACGTTGCCGACCACCAGCCGCTTCAGCCGGGTCTTGCCGAGCAGTCTGGCGATTTGTGGGTAGAGCGCGCTCATGTCGAGCGTAACCAATATATCGGTCTCGCTGTCATCGACCTTGTGCTCGAGCACCTTCTCGGCATCGAGCGGCGAGTAGTTCACCACGGTGCCGCCCGCCTTGAGCACGCCGAAGAAGGTGATGGGGTAGTGGGGGGTGTTGGGGAGATAGATTCCGACATGAATTCCCGGCCCGACGCCCAATTGCTGAAAGCCCTTGGCGGCGCGACTGGCCAAATCGTCGAGCCCGCGATAGGTGAGCTTCTTGCCCATGAAATCGATGGCCGGCTTGTCCGGCCACTTGGCGGCGGACTGCTCGAGAATCTGCGGCACCGGCATGGTCGCCAGCTCGGCATCCCAGCGCACGCCGGCCGGATACGACTTGATCCAAGGATGTTGATCCACCAGCTGTTCCTCCCTGTTCGGACCGAGAAACGGCTCCCGGCGAGCCGCCGTCGTGAGCGGCGCGGCGGCGTCGCGGCGATCATCGCACCTCGGAGTTGCGCAGCCAAGCGGCAAGCGTCGATCCCGTGCCGGGCGATCGCGGCAGCGGGCCGATGCGGTGTCGCCCGCACCGAGAAATCGGTGCAATGAGCCCCGGTCTGCGGTAGGCTGGCGGCCAATGCCCCGCAGGTCGAATGCAGGACGCGATAGTTCGTGTTCGACCGTGATGGAAAATCCCACAGCGGAGCGCGAACAGGGAGGCCGCCGTGGAGCATCTAAGCAGCCTAGATGCCTCGTTCTTGCATCTGGAGACGCCCGAAACCCCGATGCACGTCGGAAGTCTTCATGTGCTGGAATTGCCGGAACGGTATCGAGGCGATTTCTATGAAGATGTGAAAGCCCAGCTCGCGAGCCGCTTGCACGTGGCCAGGGTCCTGCACCGGAAGCTGGCGTCGATGCCGTTCGAATTGGCCGATCCGGTCTGGATCGAGGATGAGGACATCGACATCGACTACCATGTGCGGCGCGTGGTGCTACCCAAGCCGGGCACGATGACGCAGCTGGAAGCGCTCGCCGCTCGCCTGCACTCGAGCCTGCTCGACCGCAGCCGGCCGTTGTGGGAGGCGTACGTCATCGAGGGCCTTCAAGACGGCCGCGTCGCCTATTATTCCAAGGTGCATCACAGCGGGGTCGACGGCAAAGCCGGCGTCGAGCTCGCGAGCGCGCTCTTCGACACCACGCCCGAGCCGCGAGTCTTCGAGGCTCCGGTGCGGCCGAGACGGGGTCAATACCAGCTCGGCATGACCGAGATGCTCGAGGCCAGCCTGCGAAATGCGGCCTCGCAATACGCCAAGCTTGCCAGAATGCTGCCCGAGGCCGCCCGCGCGCTGGGCGAAGCCGCGGGCGAGGGTTTGCGCGCCGCAGGCACCCGTATGCTCGGCGGCCCGGGGCTGAAATCCGCGCCGAAGACGATCTTCAATACATCGATCACCAACCAGCGCTCGTTCGCCACGCTGTCGATGTCGTTGGCCGATCTCAAGCAAGTGGCGAAGCGCAACGAAGCGACGCTCAATGACGTGGTGATGGCGCTGTGCAGTACGGCTCTGCGCAATTTCCTGGAAGAGCGAGGCAGCCTGCCGCCGGAGCCGCTCGTCGCCGCCGTCCCGGTCAGCCTGCGGGAAAAGGGCGACAAGTCGATGAACAATCAAGTGACCATGATACTGGTCAGCCTGGCGACCGACGTCGACGATCCGGCCGAGCGGCTTCGCGCGGTGCGCGCGTCCAGCGACGAGTTCAAAGGATTCCTGAGCCGAATCAAGGGCGCAATATCGACGGATTTTCCGCTGACGGGATCGCCCTGGATCATGAGCGGCCTTGCCACGCTCTACGGGCGTTCGAATCTTGCCGACCGGCTTCCTGCCGCGGCCAACGTCGTGATCTCGAACGTCCCGGGGGCGCCGATCAGCCTCTACCTCGCCGGTGCGAGAATGCTCAATTACTTTCCCGTGTCGATTCCCTATCACGGCAACGCCTTGAACATCACTGTGCAGAGCCATGTCGGATCGCTGGACTTCGGCTTGATTGCCTGTCGGCGCGCACTCCCGCAGTCCGAGCTCCATTCCCTGGCGAAGCACTTGAAGCGTGCCTTCGAGGAGTTCGCGGGCATCCAACCGCAACTCGAATCCGCTCAGCACCCCGCGGCCACGGCGCCTACGGTCGCCGCGGCGGGCGGCAAGCCGAAGGCGACCAGGTCGGGCAAGAGCGGAGGCGGCCGGCGCGCGAGCGCGGAGGCTCGCGGCGCCCGAATGCATCCGGCGGACACAACAGCGCAGAGAAATCGTTGAATGGCGTCGAGGCATCCGTCCGGCGGCACTTCGCGTCGGCGGGGCTCACGGTCAGCCGATCTCCAAATCCGATGAAAGGCGCTCCCGATGAGTGCTTCCCTCGAAACCAACATTCCGCAGCCCCGCGTGCGCCCGCTCGTAGGGAACGCCCCGGACATCGATTCGGAAACGCCGATCCAGAGCATGGTCGAGCTCGCCCGCGAGCTCGGGCCCATCTATCGCCTGTCGTTCGGCAAGGGCTCCATGCTGGTGCTCAGCTCGCTCGAGCTGGCTTCCGACGCCTGTGACGAGACTCGTTTCGACAAGAAGGTCAGCGGTGGGCTGTCCTACCTGCGGGATTTCGTCGCCGACGGCCTGTTCACCGCCCATACCAACGAGCCCAACTGGGCCAAGGCGCACCGCATCCTGATGCCGGCCTTCGGTCCGGCGTCGATGCGGAATTATTTCGAGGACATGCTCGATATCGCCGACCAGATGCTGACGAAGTGGGAGCGGCTCGGCCCGGAAGCGTCGATCGACGTCGCCGACAACATGACCCGGCTCACGCTCGACACCATCGCGCTGTCCGGCTTCGGCTACCGCTTCAACTCGTTTTATCAGAACGAGATGCATCCGCTCATCGAAGCCATGGTGCGGGCACTGTCGGAAGCCGGCGGCCGGGCGCGGCGTCTGCCGATTCAAACCACGCTGATGCTGCGAACACAACGCCAGTACGAGGCGGACGGGCGTTTCATGCACGCGGTCACCGAGGAGCTGATCGCCAAGCGCCGCAAGATGGCGGAAGACGAGGCGCCGCGGGATCTCCTGGGCCTCATGCTCAACGCCAAGGACCCGGTGACCGGGGAGCATCTCGACGACACCAATATCCGCTATCAGCTGCTCACGTTCCTGATCGCCGGCCACGAGACGACCAGCGGATTGCTCAGCTTCGCGATCCATCTCCTGCTCAAGCATCCCGAAGTCCTCCGCAAGGCTCAGGCCGAGGCAGATCGCGTGCTCGGCGCCGATACCCCGCGGTTCGAGCAGGTGGCGCAGCTCGGCTACTTCGATCAGATCCTGCGCGAGACGCTGCGCTTGTGGCCGACCGCCCCGGGGTTCACGGTCGCGCCCAAACACGACACGCTGCTCGCGGGCCGCTACCCGGTCAAGAAGCGCAACGTGCTGCTGGTGCTGCTGCCGGCCCTACACCGCGATCCGGCGGTGTGGAAGGAACCGGAACGGTTCGATCCGGATCGCTTCGCTCCCGACATGCGGGACAAGATTCCGCCGCACGCTTGGAAGCCGTTCGGAAACGGCCAGCGCGGCTGCATCGGGCGAGCGTTCGCCATGCAGGAGGCGACGCTGGTGCTGGCCATGCTGCTGCAGCGCTTCGAGATCTGGGAGCCCGCGCGATACGAGCTCGTGGTCAAGGAGGCGCTCACGCTGAAGCCCGACGGGCTCAGAATCCGCGCCCGGGTCAGGCAGCCCGTGGCTCGCGGGTTTTCGACGAAGCCCGCGCCGCGGCCGAGCGCAGCCGCGAGCGTCCCGGAAGCATCGAGCGCCCACGGCACGCCGCTGCTGTTGCTGTACGGCTCCAATTCCGGCGCCTCGGAAGCCTTCGCCCGTCGGATCGCGAGCGACGGCCAAGCCCGCGGCTATGCGGCCAACGTCGCCCCGCTCGACGATTACACCGGCAGGCTACCCAAGGAAGGTGCGGCCATCATCGTCACGGCGTCCTACAACGGCCAGTCACCGGACAACGCACGCAAGTTCGCGACCTGGCTCGCCGGCGTGCCCGACGCGTCGCTCGTCGGCGTGCGTTATGCGCTGTTCGGCTGCGGCAATCGCGATTGGACGACGACCTACCAGTCGGTACCCAAGGAGATCGCCGGCCATCTCGATCGCGCCGGCGCTCAAGCGCTGGTGGCGCGCGGAGAGGGAGACGCGCGAGGGGATTTCTTCGGCGACTTCGAACAGTGGTACGGCCCGCTGTGGGAACGGCTCGGCGCCGGTCTCGGCGTGGCGGCGCGGCCGACGGTCGGCGGCGGCCCGCTTTACGACGTCGAGGCGGTGCCGACCGCCGAAGTCGAGCTGGTGCGGGAGAACAAGCTCGACTTCTCCACCGTGATCGAGAATCGCGAGCTGGTGGACCTGACGTCGCCGTTCGGGCGCTCGAAGCGCCACATCGAGTTCGCGTTGCCGCCGGGAGTGACCTATGCCGCCGGCGATTATCTGGCCGTGCTGCCCGAAAATCACCTGAGCCTGGTCGAGCGCGCCGCGCGCCGGCTCGGGACACGACCGGGCGCGGCCGTGATCCTGCGCTCGAACCGAGGCGCCATGGCCGCTTCCCTGCCGACCGACCATCCCGTCTCCATCCAGGAGTTGCTGGGACGCCATGTCGAGCTCTCGGCCCCGGCAACACGAAAGGACGTCGAGCGATTGGCGGAAAGGGCGCAAGACAAAGCGCAGCAGGCGGCCCTGAACGAGCTCGCGTCGGATCCCGCGCGCTATCAGGCGGAAGTCCTCAAGAAGCGCGCGAGCGTGCTCGACCTGCTCGACGCCTATCCGTCATGCGAGCTGAGCTTGGGGGAATTTCTCGAGCTGCTTCCCGCCATGCGGATGCGTCAATACTCGATTTCCTCCTCTCCGCGCGCGAACCCTTCCCGCTGCACGGTGACGGTGGCGATCGTCAAGGCGCCGGCCTGGTCGGGCCAAGGGGAGTTTCACGGGACGTGCTCGAGCTTCCTCGCGCGCCTGCGCGCCGAGGATCAGGTGCCGATCGCCATCCGCACGCCCAATGTTCCGTTTCATCCTCCGGCGCTCAACAGCACGCCCGTCGTCATGATTTGCGCCGGGACCGGACTGGCGCCGTTCCGCGGGTTCCTGCAGGAGCGAGCCTTGCGCCACGCCCACGGCGAGCCCGCGGGTCCGGCGCTGCTGTTCTTCGGCTGCGACCACCCCGACGTCGACTTGCTCTATCGCGAGGAGCTCGAGCAATGGGAGCGGGAGGGCGTCGTCACGCTGTATCCGGTGTTCTTCCGCAAGCCCGATGGCGAGGTGACGTTCGTGCAGCATCGCCTATGGAAGGACCGAGAAAAGGTCCGCGAGCTGTACCGGCAGGGCGCGATCTTCTTCCTGTGCGGGGAGGGTCAATACATGGCGCCGGCGGTCCGCGAGACGCTGGCAAAAATCTATCAGGAGACGGCCGGCTGCACGGACGCCGAGGCGTCGAGCTGGCTGCTCGAGATGGAACACAAGGGCCGCTACGTGCCGGACGTCTTCGCTTGAAGATGGGGGCCGGCCTTCTCGTTTGGCTCCCGCGCTGCGGATATCGCTAGAGCATTTTCCGGCAATGCGGGAACCGGTAGAAAACGCCGCGCTGCAGTCCCGCAGATGGAAGTCAGGAGACCTGCGCCGGCTCGGGATACACGAAAGCGCGCCAGCCGCCGCGGCCGAACGGCTTCCATTCGCCCTCGCGCTGGGCGAGGCGGTCGGCGATCGCATAGACCGCCGCCGGATTGTGGCCGAGCCCACAATGGCTGCTGTGGACTTCGATGCTTTCGCTTTTGTCCGTCCGTTTCTCGACGCAACACTCCCAAGCGCAAATGCCGTCGCTTCGGCTGTAGATCGCCGTGGTGGGCACGGGGGGCGGCTCCGCAAGCGTGCGAGCAAACGCGTTGCTCTGGTCGTCGACGCGATATCCGCTGGCGAGCTCGTATAGCCGCCAGGCGTGCGAGGCTCTGGGATTGCCCGAGAACGGACTGCCGAGCGTGATCACCGTTCGGATGTCGTCGGGCACCAGCTTTGCGACCTGCCGCGCGAAGATGCCGCCGAGACTCCAGCCGATCAGGCTGACTTTTCGCCCGTAGCGGCCGCGCAGATCGCGGATGCGATCGACCATCCGTCGCTCCAAGCCGGGGAAGTAACCGTGATTTCGTCCGAGCTTCCAGCCGTGCGCGGTATACGCATGGTCCTTGAGAAATCCTCGCAGCGGCCTCGTGGAAATGTCGCTGGCCACCAAGCCGGGCAGCACCAGAACCGGATGGCCATCGCCCCGCGGCGCCAGGCGCAGCAGCGGCAGGGAAGCCGCGAACGCCGCGAGCTCATGCAGGGCTCGCCCCTCCATCAGCAGCAACAGCCGCGACGGGGGCTGGGCGTTCTCGGCGTCGAGGGCTAGGGACATGAGGGCTTCCTCTCGGTTGCTTGGCTGCGCGAACCCAGACGGAACTCACCGCGACAAGTTTCCAGCATATATTCCCGAATGGTCGAACGCGCCACCTCATCGATTGGACCGGAGAACCGAGATCGGGCCATCGGCGGCGGCGCAGAAAGATCCATGGGCAACAATAGGGGAAACCAAATGCATTGCCGTTGCAGCAGTATAAATGATTGAGATCGCAAGCATTTTTTCCCTTGCTTCACGATTTTGTGCATCGCACGCATTTATGTTGCAGTGCACCATTATCCATGCCATAAGGAGCCATGCCTCGGGCCATGACGGACGAGGCGGACCATAGCTCTATGAGGATGGAGAAGTCGGATGACCAAGAAGCAGAATGCCCGCAAGACGAAGTCGGCGACCGGAGCCGCAACCGCCGCCTATGGATCGGTGATCAAGGCGCTCGGCGGTCTTCAGAGCAAGCTCGAAATTCCGGAATCCGCGCGCGAATTCGTCAAGCGCGGCGCGGCGACCGCAAAGCAGCGCGCCGCTGCCATGCATGACGGCGCCAACAAGGTGGCGGGCGTGATCGAAGGCACGATCGTCGATGCAGTGACCGGTGTTGCCGATATCAACCGCAAGCTCATCGATACGGCCCACGACGACACGGCAGCCGCGTTGGCATCCATCGACAAGCTTGCCGCCGCGAAGTCGCTGGCGGAAGCCTATCAGCTGACCGTGGACTATTGGCGCGAGCGCGGCGAAATCGGCATGGGCCGTGCCAAGAATGTCGCCGCTTTCGTCAGCGCAAAGGTTTACGACGGCGTCAAGGCCGTCGAGGACGCTGGCGCGCGGATCACGCCGGCTTGGCGTCAGGCGGTCTGACCTCTGCTTCATGAAATCGACCAGGGCCCGCGCCAGCGGGCCCTTTTTGGTTTGCAAATCGGGCGATCGATGTTTCATTGATCGCGGCCTGGACGTATGCGCGCGCCGTGGCGAGCCATAGGATTACGACATGTCGACCACGAGCCGAAGCTCGCCCGCGATGGCGCGGGCAAACGGGATCGAGCTTTGCTACGACGCATTCGGCGACCGGAATGCAGCGCCGCTGATCCTGATCATGGGCCTGGCGGCGCAGATGATCGGCTGGGACGAGGCGTTCTGCGCGCAGCTCGCCGATCGGGGTTTTTGGGCGGTTCGGTTCGACAACCGCGACATCGGCCTATCTACGAAGCTGCAGCAATTCCCGGTCCCGGATTTGGCGTCGCTGATCGAGCAGCAGCTGCTCGGTGAACCGCTCTCCGCGCCTTACACGCTCCGCGACATGGCGGCCGACACCGTCGGGTTGATGGACGCGCTCGGCATCGAATCGGCGCACGTGGTCGGCGCGTCGATGGGCGGAGCCATTGCTCAGGAGATGGCAATTCACTACCCGAACAGGGTGCGCACGCTGGCTTCCATCATGTCTTCGACCGGGGAACCCGGACTGCCGCCGCCGACCGCGGAAGCGATAGCGATCCTGCTCGCCCCGATGCCGACCGATCGGGAGTCGTATCTTGTTCGCTATGCCCAGACATGGCAGGTCCTGCGGGGACCGGGATTTCCGCTCGACCAAGCGCGCGATGCGCAACGTGCGGCGGAAATTTTCGAGCGGGGCCTGAACCCGCCGGGCGTCGCCCGTCAGCTCGCTGCGATCGTGGCGTCCGGCAGCCGCAAGGATGCACTGCGTGCCGTCCATGCGCCGGCCTTGGTCATCCATGGAGACGTCGATCCGCTGGTACCGCTCGCCGGCGGCATCGCGACCGCCAATGCCATTGCGGGGGCCAAGCTCGTGGTGATCAAGGGCATGGGTCACGCACTGCCGATCCCGATGTGGCCGCAGATCATCGAGGCGATCGTCTCGCACGCGAAGTGACATGTCGGCCAGGGAAGCGGACCGTGCTCCGAGGTGCCGGCCTATCAGCATCCCGCGAAGGGATATTCCCGCTCGCCACCTCCATTCTCGCGCCTCATCCTCGGGATTGATGGCCACGGAGTTTGCAGTTATCACATTAGGGACAAGCAAGTGCATGGACGGCTCGGAATGGACGGCCGTCATCGGACGATCTCGGCAGGAAGGCCGCTGCGACGAAGCAAGGGAGGGGCGTGTGAAGAACCGGCAGATCGTTCTCGTCGCGCGGCCGAAGGCAAAGCTCGGCCCGGAGCATTTTCGCATGAGCGAAGGCGCGGTGCCCGAGCCCAAGGAGGGCGAAGTTCTTTTGCGCGTGCATCTCATCTCGCTCGATGCGGCCAACCGCGCGTGGATGCACGGTGCCACCTATCGCTCCGCCGTCGAAGCCGGGTCGGTCATGGCAGGGGGAGCCATCGCCGAGGTCGTCACGTCGCGTGCACCGGACTTCAGGCCGGGCGACCTCGTCTTTGCCGACACGGGCTGGCAGGATTATGCCACGCTTGCAGCGAAGGCCCTCAGCAAGGTCCCGCGGATCGAGCCGCTGACGCATCTTTTGAGCGTATATGGCATTGCCGGGCTCACCGCATATTTCGGGCTCCTGCGCATCGGCCGGCCGCAACCCGGCGAGACAATCGTCGTCTCCGCCGCGGCCGGATCCGTGGGATCGTTCGTCGGCCAAATCGGCAAGATCAAAGGATGCCGCGTGGTCGGCATCGCCGGAGGCGCCGCGAAATGCGATTGGCTCGTGAACCAGCTCGGATTCGACGCGGCGGTCGACTACAAGGCAGGTTCCGTCCACGCGACGCTCAAGGCCGCGGTGGCGAGCGGCATCGACGTCTATTTCGACAATGTCGGCGGCGACATTCTCGAAGCGTGCCTGGCACTCATGAACGTGCGTGGCCGCATCGTCTGTTGTGGAGCGGTCTCGGCCTACGACGGTGCCGCGCCGGCGGCGGGTCCGCGCGGCGTACCGGGCCTCATCGTCGTCAAGCGACTGCTGATGCAAGGCTTCATCGTGACGGACTATTTCGACGAGCGCCAGGCTGCGGTGACAGAGCTGCAGCGCTGGGTCCAGACGGGGCAGCTCAAGATCGAGGAGGACGTGATCCAGGGGCTCGAGAACACGCCCCAAGCGTTGATCGGCCTGCTCGCAGGCGAGAACCGAGGCAAGCGCATGGTACGGGTGTCGGAGTAACGTGGCGCAACGAGCGCCGCCCTGGCATTATCCGAATCACGGCTTGGATTTCGGCTTCTGGCAGATTTTGTTGGAAAAGTCGCTGGTGGGAGCCGCATTGTGGTCTCTTCGAAACCGTGGAAGGGAGCCTTTCCCCTCGCTCTTGGCTGGTGGAACGATAGCCTCGAGGCTCTGATCACTGAGGCTGTTCACGCAACACAGGCGACAGCCACCTATCTGATCGGCATGCCGTTGCTGGGCGACCATCTGGAGGAAGCGCTCTCGCAGTTCGGCTATTCCCACGAGGATTACGAAATGGGCCGCCGGTAAGCCGGTCGCGGGCGAATTCTGATGTGATTCATAAAGGCGCAGCGGCAGGCGCTCTTCCCCTCTCCCCTTGCTTGCGGGAGAGGTTGGTCCCGAGCGCAGCGAGGGACCGGGTGAGGGGTGCTTTGTTTCGTCGAGGCAATACCCCTCACCCGGCTCGTTGCTTGCTCACGCTCGCAACGAGCCACCCTCTCCCGCAAGGGGAGAGGGTTTCCGAGCGTGCCGCATGCTCGGAACCTAACTTCTTCTCTCGTGGTAACGAACGGAGTTCCAAATAAATTCAAGCGGTCGCCGGCAACATCGGCAAATCCGTGTCGCTCGGCCGAATGCCGGACTGGGTGATCATGCAGTGCACCTGGCCGCGGTGGTGGGTCTGGTGGTTGAAGAAATGCGTGACCAGGATCCATGCCGGCCGCGTGATCTCTCTCTGCGCCGCGCCCG
>WNFC01004861.1_pt1 | contig 21968 bp, 21 predicted proteins | sample 5400541 | NCBI WGS metagenome assembly WNFC01 (sample SAMN13153342, study PRJNA577476) | soil metagenome | isolation source: 120 cm saprolite under Douglas fir tree site 2 hole 2 replicate 1 | place: USA:California | collected 2015-04-18
CGGCTTGAAGGATGGCGAGCTCACGCCGGCGACATTCGAGGCCGCTGTCGAGGCCGCCTCGGCCGCGGCTGCGACCGCGCCCACCGGGCAGATCGTGCTCTTCGGCGTGTCTGCGGGCGCATCCCTCGGGCTGCTCGCGGCTGCAGATCCCTCGCTCGAAGGTCGCGTCTCGACGGTTGTCGCGATTGCGCCCTGGGCGGAGCTCGATTCCATCGTCCGCATGGCGACGACAGGTTTCTACGCTGAGGCGCGGCGCGAAACCACACCGCTGGTGCATCATTTCGTCGCGATTTCGCTCAGAGCCGCCGTCGGGCCTGAGCGTGACAGTCGCGCGGTGAACGAACTGCTTGCCAACAGCGACCCGCAGCGTTTCGATGTGCTGCGCGCGGCGCTGCCGTCGGAGATCGGCGCGGTGCTCGAGCAGCTCTCGCCACTACGCGTGGCGGGCCGGCTGGACGTCTCCGTCGAGCTCGTCTCAGCGGCCGACGACGGCTACTTTCCGCTCGCGGAGGCAGAGAAGCTGGCGACCGCGCTGCCGAACGCGCGGCTCACCGTGACGTCGCTGCTGGACCACGTGAGGCTGCGTCCCGCGATGCGCGTGGTCGAGCTCGTTCGCTTCTCCCGGTTCACTGCCCGCAGCTTCGCCGCCGCCGTGGCAGCAAAGAAAGACCAACGCCGAACCGCGCAGCCCCTGAGGTTCCTGACCGTTGGCGCCGGTGGCTATGCGGTCAGTCTGCTCGCGTTTGCGGCCCTCTACGCGGCCAGAACCCCCTACGCGATCGCAGCGGGCGCCGCGTACCTCGTTTCCAACGCACTCATGTACGTCGGCAACCGCTACTTCACGTTCCGCCTCGGCCACGAGGGCTTCTGGGCTGCCTATGCCCGCTACCTCGCCGTCGGCCTTCTGGTCGCCGGGCTGAACGCCTCGTTGCTCACCGTCCTCGTCGAGGGTGCCGGAGTCGACCCTCGGATCGGTCAGGCGGCCGCGCTCCTGCTCGTCACGCCGCCTGCGTTCCTGCTCTTCAAGCGATGGACGTTCAAGCTCCAGTCTGTCTAGGCGAGGACGCCACACCTCGGGCGACGAAGCTCGCTCTCGTCGCGACGCTCGCCGTGACCGCCGGTGCGCTCGTCCTCTTCCTTGGTGCTGGGCGTGAGCACGCAGGCGCCGTTCTGGTGCTGCTCACAATCCTCTTCTTGCTGCGCGTCTCGGGCCAGTTGCTGGTCCTCGCGCGACGGCCTCGCTGGCTCCCGCCGATGGCCGACTGGAACCTCATGCCGTACCGTACTCCTGCCGGTTCAGGCTGTCCTCCTGGCGGCGATGATGGCGATCTGCGTCCGCGTCTTCCGGGGCTCAGACGTTCCCGCATTTGGCGGCGTCGCTCTGAGCTTCGCCTACTGGGCAGCTCTCGCGGTTCGATACGCGGTCCGGATGGCGGGACGTCCCGACCAGCGCTGGTTCGGCGGTACCGTGCCGATCGTCTTCCACTGCGTTCTGGCGGCGTTTCTCTTCGTGCTCGGGTCCTACGATGCGCCGCACTGAGCGCGCCGAGGTCGTGGTCGTCGGCGGAGGCCCGGCCGGTCTCTCCGTCGCGGGCGCGCTCGGCCGGCTCGGCCGAACTGCCGTCGTGCTCGAGCGCGACGACCGCATCGGCGCGCGCTGGGAAGGCCGCTACGACGGTCTCCATCTCCACACCGTCAGGCGCTGTTCCGGTCTGGCGCACTTCCAGATCCCTCGCGCGAACGGCCGGTACGTCTCGAAGGACGGATACGCGCGCTACCTGCGCGAATACGTCGCTCGATTTGCGCTCGATGTTCGCACCGGCACGCAGGTCAACGCTGTGAGGCGTTGCGGCGGTTCCTGGGAGATCGAGTCCCACGAGACCGACTGGCGCGCGCCGGTCGTCGTGCTCGCGACCGGGCGGCACGACGAGCCTGTCGGCGACGACCTGCCTGGGGCCGATCACTATTGCCGATGCCTGCTCCATTCGGCGGACTATCGGAGCCCGGGCGAGTTCACCGGACGCTCCGTCCTGGTGGTCGGGCTCGGGAACAGCGGCGCCGAGATTGCCGCCGAGCTCGCCCGTGCCGGAGCGGCGACAGTGGCGGTTGCGGTTCGCACTTCGCCTCCGATCACACAACGCGAGGTGCTCGGGCTCCCGGTCCAGCTGCTCGGGATCCTGCTCGCACGCTTCCCCGCGGGGCCGGTCGACCGCGTCGGCGCGGCCATGCGCAGACCTCGCATCGGCGATCTCGGCAAGTACGGGCTCGACCCGCCGGCCTGGGAGCCGTTCAAGGCGAAGCGCCCGCCCGTCATCGACGCCGGGTTTCTGCAGGAGCTGAAACTCGGACGCGTCGAAGTGCGGCGAGCCGTCGTTCGACTCACCCCGACCGGCGCCGACTTCGCCGACGGGACCTCTGGGACATTCGATGCGGTGATCGCCGCGACCGGCTTCCGGACAGCGCTTCCGCGGCTGCTCGACCTCCCGGATCTGTTGGACGACTCCGGCTGTCCAGGAAACCGACGGCAGTACCCGGGCCTCTACTCCATCGGTTATCGCGACAGCGTCCGCGGCGCTCTGTTCGAGATCAATCGCAACTCGCGATCGTTGGCCCGCTCGATCTGTTCGTATCTCGAGCGTTCACAGCCGCTGCTCTGAGCCACGCCCGACGGGGCGCACCCCTAGAGAAAGACCGAGGTCTGCGCTGAGCTCAGTGCCAGGCGCGCCCCGATGTGACGAGCACGCCGCGTCCATAGCGTGACTGCCATGAACAGAACTCATTAGTCGACCGTTGGCGACGCGGTAGGTCGCCGTGAGTGCACCCCCAGACGCTCGAGCCGAATGCGCAACGGCTCAAGCGAAGGGAGGTGACTCAAATGTCGAAGACGAAGAAGCTGATCGCCTCCGCACTGGCGATCGTAGCGCTCGCGGCCATCCCGTCGACGGGCATCGCCCTCAGCGGCCCGAGCGAGAGCGTGCAGCTCGCATGCGGTGGCACTGCCACCGGTGGATGTGCCGGCTAGGACTGGTGAAGACCAAGCGAAGAGCCCCATTCGGGGCTCTTTGCGCACTTGGGTACATGGGAGCACATGAGGGACGGCTCTTGTTTACGAGTGTTGACGCTAGTAGGTTGAGCCCTCTCCCCAACAGACGAGGGGAGGTATCTCATGCGGAAGGTCTCCGTTCTTTGGATCCTTCTAGCGTTGCTCGCGATTCTGGCGCTCGCGGCGTCTCCTGCGGGCAGTCTCGCCACGGGCGGTGGAGCAATGCAGCTCGCTTGCGGCGCAAGTCCTGGCGGCGGCTGCGCCGGCTAAAGGTCCGACGCCGACGAAGAACCCCGGCCTTCGGGGCTCTTCGTCATTCAGCCAACGCTTCGTCAAGAAGCAAGGCTCTTGCTCGATCCGCAGACGCCAGGTTGCCCTTCAGCTCGAATAGGCGGAGCGCGCTTCGGACCATCTTCTCCGCCTCGTGGCTTCGATTTGCGATTCCGAGAACCTCGGCCATGGCCATAAACGACTCGGCGTGGCGATTGATCGAGTCCGTACGAGCGACCAGCGTCATTGTTTCACGAGCCAGGTCTTCGGCCTCGTCGATCCTTCCGTGCCTGGCCAGGATCCTGGACTGGACTGGCTGCCACGACAGAGCAGCATCTCGGTCGTCCCTTCCTGCCGAGTCTCGCGCCAGTTGCGTCCACGTCTCGGCCTCCTCATAACGCTTCTGTTCATAAATCGACTGCGCCAGTTCACCCGCCCGTGTTGCGAGCGCCGCGGTCTGACCCAAGCGCTGCAAGAGCTCGCAGCTCTCCCGCAGCGCAAGCTCCGCCTCGACGGGAAGACCTGCCAGCAAATCGATTGCAGCAAGCGCTCGACCGCACGTGTCCACGGCAGCAACTGCCAATCCAAACTCGAAATAGATGGTTCTCGCGCGCGATATGAGTGCGCGCGCTTCAGCGAAATTCCTGCGCATGGCCTCGAGGCTGCCCAGCCACAGCATGATGTTGGCCTCGCTTGCGCGGTCGCCGTCGTGCTCCCGAAGCAAATCATCGCATTGGGCGACGGCCTCTCCGACGGGCTTCGGCCCGTAGTAGAGAGCGTTCCCGACGTAGTCCAAGGCGCTCGAAGGTGACCAGCCCGCGCGGCGGTAGTAGGTTGCGGCGCGGGCCGCGGAATCTTCCATCGGTTCGTATTCGCAGTAGAAACCGCCTTTGACGTGGGCGATGCAGAGCCATGCCCTTCCAAGCGCTCTGTCGTCGTGCTCCGCTTCAAGCGCGGGGATGGATGCCAGAGCCACCTGTAACAGCTCGGCGGCGCTATCCCGTTCGACCAGGGATCGACACAGAGCGGATTCGATGCGAGCCCGCAGTTCTATCCGCTTTTCGGGTGATTCGATTGCGCCCACAAGGACGATTTGGGCGCGGTCGAAATCATTGCTCGAGCGGAGCGCGGCGCCTAGCTCACAAGCGAACTCGCCTGCTTTGGGCAACAGTTCGACCGCTCGAGAGAGCAGATTCACGGCAGCAGGCGCGTCTGCTCGCTTCCAGGCTCGAATGCCGGCGCGCCCCAGTCGCTCTCCTCCTTCGACGGCAAGCTCACGCGCGTGCTCACTTTGCCTCGCAAGCTGGGTGACGTACTGGAACGCCTGCTCGAAGTGGTAGCCGACGAGCTCGTCCGCGCCGTCTCGTCGGTCAAGCCCTCGCGCCGCGCTTTCATGCAGTTCGGCGCGTTGCGATTTGGGGATGCCGCGGTACACCACATCGCGCACGAGCACGTGATGGAAACGGAAGAGATCCTGCTCCACGCGATGGACGAGGCCTCGCTCGGCGAGGCCCGACAGTTGTCGAGTGGCGTCCTCCTCCGGCGTGAGGTCAAGGAGCTCTGCCTGCGAGAACCGCCGGCCTATGACTGCTGCGCGACGGAGCACCTCGAGCTCGCGCAGATCCAGACGGTCGAGTCGGCTGGCGAGCAGTGCCTCCACCGTTGCCGGCGGGTCTTCGAGTGCGACACCCTCTGCGGCGAGCGCCAGCAGCTGCTCGGCGAAGAGCGGGTTTCCACCGGAGTGCTCGACGATGTGGTCCTGAAGTTTCGGATCAACGGGTTCCGCAGCGAGTTGCTCGACCAGGCTCGCCAGCTCTTCGGCAGGAAGTGGTTCCAGCTCGACGAGAAATCCGGTCGAACTCGGCCCGCCCCAACCGGGACGCTGCTCGAATAGGTCACGCCGGGCGAGGCACAACAGCAGAATCGGTCCCTCCACCCACTCGCCCAAATACTCGACGAGGTCCAGCAAGGTGGGCGCCGCCCAATGGATGTCGTCGAGCACGACGACCACTGGTGCTGCGCGCGCAATCGACTCCAGCAGGCGCCGCACGGCCCAGAACGCCTCGCCGGGCGCGGCCGGTGACTCCGTGATTCCGGTGAGCTCGGCTATGCGTTGCGCTACGACGTCCGCGTCCTCCTCGGCTTCTACCAGCTTGCGGATGCCGGCAAGCGAGTGCTCCTCCGTGGCCTGTCGTACGAGCTCCGTGACCGGGAGGTAAGTCGCACCCTCTCCGTACGAAACGCACCGGCCGACGAGCACACGTGCTTCCTCGCCAACCGATACAACTAGTTCGCGTGCGAGTCGTGTCTTGCCGATTCCCGCCTCGCCGACGACCGTGACGACGCGGCAGTGCTTGTCGGCGCGCGCATTCGCGTAGGCGCCGAGAAGGCGCTCCAGCTCCCCTTCGCGACCCACGAGTGGTCCATCGAGGTGGCGCGCAGATGCGGGTGCGTCCTGGAGAACTTCTTCGAGGCGCCACGCGTCTCCGACGGGTTCCGCCTTCACGGCACTGCGTACGAGGCTGAGAGTTTCGCTGCTGATCAGAATCCCATCGGCCGGAGCAGCACTTTCGAGCTGGGCCGCGACGCTCGCAACAGCACCCGAGACGTGCAGGTCCTCGCCCGGGGCTGAGAGAACGTGCACCTCGCCGGTACTGACTCCGATCCGCGCTGCGAGCGGAACGTCCCAGCCCTCGTCGCGCAGAGCCGTCTGCACCTCGACCGCGGCCCGAACAGCGCGCAGCGCATCGTCCTCGTGCAGCTGCGGCACCCCGAAGACAGCCATCACCGCATCGCCGATGAACTTCTCGATGGTTCCGCCGTGCCGGGCGATCGGTTCTCGGACGAGCTCGAAGTAGCGCGAGATCAGCGCCCGGTAGACCTCCGGATCGAGCTCGGATGCAAGCCGCGTCGAATCGACGAGGTCGCAGAAGAGGACCGTCACCGTTCGTCGGTCAGGTCCGCGCTCCGCCGCCGCCGTCCCGACTACTCCGAGCGAGGGGTCCTGCTCCAGGATCGCGTGCTGCAAAGCGCGCAGCTCCTCGCTCGGCTCGAGCCCGAGCTCGTCCATCAGCACGCGGCGCGCGTCCTGATAGGCCTCGAGCGCGTCTGCCTGCCGTCCCGCGCGGTACAGCGCCAGCATCAGCTGCGAACGGAAGCGTTCCCGCAGCGGCTGCTCCCCGACGAGCTGCTCCAGCTCCCCGACGAGCTCGCCCGCAGAACCGAGCTCTAGGTCGGCGTCGATCCGCTGCTCGAGCGCCGCGAGTCGAGCCTCCTCCAGGCGGCCGACCTCGTCGCGCGCGAACGGTTCGAACGCCAGGTCCTCGAGGGCCCGTCCCCGCCAGAGCGCAAGCGCGGCGCGCAGCTTCTCGGCCCGCTCCCGTGGCTCGGCGCCGCGCGACTCTGCGGTCAGCCGCTCGAAGCGCGCAAGGTCGAATCGCTCCGGGTCGACGCGCAGCACGTATCCGGCCGGCTGCGAGAGCAGGAGCTCCGCGCCGATCGCCTTTCTGAGCCGCGAGACGTAGTTCTGCAGCGAGGCTCCGGCCGTCTTCGGTGGCGTCGGCCCCCAGACCTCGTCAATCAGCCGGTCACTCGAGACGGGCTCGTTTGCGTGGAGCAGCAGGAAGGCGAGCAGGGCTCGCATCCGCTGCCGGTCCAGGGGGACCGAGCGGCCGTCCTCGACGACCGCGAGCGGGCCGAGAACGCGGAATTCGACGGGAATATGACCTTTTCTACCACTGCCTCGCCCGGACGAACAGGGCCCGGTTAGACACGGGTTAGCGCCCGTGGCCAGACTGGGCCGGTAATCGAAAGGAGGTACAGGCATGTCTATGCAGTTCCGCCTTCCGCGCCCCGCGGTCAGGTCGCGCCTGGAGCGCGCCGGTCCAATCGCTGCGGCTCTGATGGCTGCCTTCGTCCTCGTGCCGACCGCGTCGTCTTCCGGGACCTACACGGATCCGGCCGGTGACAGTGGCACGGCGGGCGATATCACTTCCGTGACCGTCGCAGGCGACAAAGGAACCGGGCAACTGGTCTTCCGGATCACGGGGACGAATATCGCCTCGTCTGATCAGAACTTGCTCTTCCTCGACATCGACAGCGACGCCAATCCGCTCACCGGTGACATCGCCGACAACGGTGCGGACTACTCGTTCGTGGTCGACAACAACAGCTACTCAGGTCTTTGGCAACACGAGCCAGATCCTCATCTCCGTCAACCGCAGCGACATTGGCAACACGTCCATGTTCAACTTCGTCGCCTGGTCGCTCAGTGTGCCGGACAAGGTGTTCGACAATGCTCCGAACGAGGGCGCGTTCAATTTCTCGCTCGAAGCGAACGGACCCGAGATCGACTCGGTTGCGGTGCAGACGACGCCGTCGGCAGGCCCGAAGGCAGGCAAGAAGTTCATCGTCGTCCCCACCGGGCTGAAGCTGCCGCCGGACGGGCGGATCAGCACGAGCCCGATCCTTCCGGAGAGCTACTCGTGCACGGCCAAGCTCGGCGCGAAGAGGCTGGCAGGCAGCGGCACGGGCCGCTGCACGATTGCAGTCCCGAAGAAGAAGGCTCGCGGCAAGAAGCTGACCGTGCAGCTGACTGTCGTCTACGAGGGCACGACGAAGGTCGTCCCGCTGACGTTCACCGTCAGGTGATCAAGGACGTGGAGCGCGCCGCTCCAGGGGCGGCGCGCTCTGCCAATCGAGGAGTGGAGATGAAGAGGGGCACGAAACATCTCGTCTGGATGTGGGCTCTCGTGGCAGTTCTGGCCGCCCCGACCGCAAGCGCCACCGGCCCGCGGCTCGAGAGCCCCGCGCGAGGCGCTGCAGACTTTGGGCGCATCAGCAGCCGAACGACGCTTCTCGAGTCTGCGCCACGGAAGCTGGCCGACGCGTCGTGGTGGGGCGGCACGTTCCCAGTCCCGGACGGTGAGCACGTCACGGTCTACATCTCGACGAGTTACCCCGAGGTCGACAGCGTCGCGCGTGACTGGGCCGACTTCTTTGCCGGCCTGCCGCACGGGCACGAGCTTTCGACCGCGACGGTTTACATCGCGCCCTTGACTCAGGTGGCCGAACTGTGCCAGAGCGGCGAGGCGCTCGGTTGCTACGGCGGCCAGACGCTCATCGTCGTGGGTGAGTCCACGGACGGCATTTCGCCGAGCTCGATCGCGGCTCACGAATACGGCCACCACATCGCGGCGAACCGCAGTAACGCGCCCTGGCCCGCGATCGACTGGGGCACGAAGCGCTGGGCCACGACCATGGGAATCTGCGAACGCGTGGCGGGCGGTACCGCGTTTCCCGGAGACGAAGGCGCCAACTACTCGCTGAACCCCGGCGAAGGGTTTGCGGAGTCATATCGCGTCCTCGTCGAGGCGAATGGCGCTGACGCAGGCTACGACTGGCCGATCGTCGACCCGAGCTTCCGGCCGACGCCGGCGTCTCTCGCAGCGATGCGCGAGGACATTCTCCAGCCGTGGTCCGACGCGATGACAAAGACGATCCGAGGAAAGTTCCTTCGGGGGAGGCGCACCTGGACCACGCAGGTCACGACGCCCCTTGACGGGGATCTCCGTCTCCGGGTGATGGTCCCGGGCGGCGGGGCGGATGACGTGACGCTCCTCTCGGGCGACGGACGGACCGTGCTCGCGACCGACTCCTGGGCCAGCACCGGGGGAAAGTCGGCTGAGTACAGGGTCTGCGGGCGCGCTCGTTGCGGGTGCGCGTCACTCGAGGCGGCGTGGCCGCGCGGTTCACTCTGCGGGTGACGCTTCCCTAGCGAAGGTGGGTGGCGGGCGCCGTCCAGGCGCCCGCCACTTTCAACGGGGTTCTTGCGGATAGCGACCGCGAAGGCCGGGCACGTTCGACTAGCAACGTCCGCAACTTAAGAAGGAAGGTCCGTCTGGTGCGGCGGGCCTTCCGGCCTGCCTAGGGGCGGCCGCTAGGCGAAGCCATTGTGTAGCGTCCGAAGTGGTGGAGGCCAAGCACGACGTCCTCATCGTCGGTGCCGGCTGCGCGGGCATGCGCGCGGCCATCGAGGCGCACGATGCGGGCGCCGACGTGGCGCTGCTTTCGAAGATCCATCCGGTTCGCAGCCACTCCGGCGCGGCCGAAGGCGGGATCAACGCGGCTCTGGGCAACGCCTCGGAGGACAGTCCCGAAGAGCACGCGTACGACACCGTCAAGGGCTCCGACTATCTCGGGGACCAGGACGCGATCGAGATCCTGTGCAACGAGGCGCCCGGCGACGTCTACCAGCTCGAGCACTGGGGAGCGGTCTTCTCGCGCACGGACGACGGGCGCATAGCGCAGCGCCCCTTCGGTGCCGCGGGGGCACCGCGCACGGCTTATGCGGCGGACATCACTGGCCACGTCCTCGTGCACGTCCTCTACGAGCAGGTGATGAAGCGCGAGATCCCGACGTACGAGGAGTTCTTTGCGTGGAAGCTCGTCATGAACGACGACCGCTGTCAGGGCGTGATCGCGTGGGATCTCCTCAACGGCGGCCTGAAGTCGATCGGCGCCAAGACCGTCATCCTCACGACGGGCGGAGCAGGCCGGCTGTACGTGGGAACGACGAACGCCTACGCCTGCACGGGCGACGGTATGGCCCTGGCGCTCCGCGTCGGCGTCCCGCTGAAGGACATGGAGATGATGCAGTTCCATCCGACGACGCTCTCGCCGACCGGCGTGCTCATCACCGAGGGCACTCGCGGCGAAGGCGCGTACCTGCTCAACTCGGAAGGGGAGCGGTTCCTGAAGCGCTACGCGCCGAACGCGATGGAGCTTGCTTCTCGCGATGTCATCTCACGTGCGGAGCAGACGGAGATCGACGAAGGGCGAGGGATCAACGGCAACGTCATCCTCGACCTGCGTCATCTCGGCGCGGAGAAAATCCTCGAGCGCCTGCACGGCACGCGCGAGCTCTCGATGACGTTTGCCGGAGTCGATCCGATCTACGAGCCGATCCCGGTTCGGCCCGGAGCCCACTACCACATGGGTGGCGTCGACACGGACGTCTGGGGGCTGACGGAAGTCGAAGGCCTTTACGCCGCGGGCGAGTGCGCGTGCGTCTCCGTGCACGGTGCGAATCGCCTCGGCGGCAACGCACTGATGGAGACGATCACCTACGGAAAGCGGGTCGGCCGCCACGCTGCCGATTGGGCCCTCGCGAATACGACCGTCGAGGTTCCGCCGTCGGTCGAGGCCGACGCCGAACGCGAGTTGAAGGAGCTGCTCGACCGCCACGACGGAGAGCGGCCGTGGTCGATTCGTGACGAGTTGGCCGAGTCGATGCACGAGAACTTCGGTGTCTTCCGCCGGGAGGACCAGATGCGGAAGCAGGGCGAGATCGTCGAGGGCCTCCGGGAACGCTACGAGCGCGTGGTTGTCGAGGACAAGGGCAATGTCTTCAACAACGATCTCACCCAGGCCCTCGAGCTCGGCTTCCTGCTCGAGCTGGCCGCGTGCATGGTTCCGGCCGGCATCGAACGGAAAGAGAGCCGGGGTGCGCATGCAAGACCGCACGACTATCCCAACCGCGACGATGAGAACTATCTGCGCCATACGCTGGTCACGATGCAGGATGGTCAGCCAAAGGTGGACTGGAAGCCCGTGACCATGACCAAGTGGCAACCCCAAGAAAGGACCTATTAGTGCACACCGAGCTCGCCCCGGCGCCGGGATCGACGACGATTGACGTCGCGCTGAAGATCTGGCGCTACGACGCCGAGACCGGCGAGAAGGAGCTGAAACGCTACGAGGTCGAGGCGCCCGACTGGGTGACGCTGCTCGACGTGCTCGACATCATCAAGGACAGGCAAGACGGGTCGCTCGCCTATCGCAAGAGCTGCCGGATGATGATCTGCGGCTCCTGCGGAATGCGCATGGACGGCGCCGCTGTGCTCGCGTGCAAAACGCGCATGTACGACATCGCGAAGTCCGGCCACGTGCCCGTCATCTCGTCGATGGGGAACATGCCGGTGATCAAAGACCTGGTCGTGGACATGGATCCCTTCTGGGGAAAGATCCGGCGGATGAAGCCGTGGCTCGACCCGGGCTACGAGGAGCCCCTCGAGAAGGAGCGCATCATCTCGCAGCAGCAGATGAACGTGATTCACAAGGAGGCGCTCTGCATCATGTGCGGCTGCTGCGTCTCCGAGTGCAACTCGATGGAGTCCGACCCCGAGTTCTTCGGGCCGGCCGCGCTGGCGAAGGGAATGCGCTTCGTCGGCGACGCTCGCGACCAGGCCGACGTGGCACGCCTGAACGACTACAACGACGAGCACGGGATCTGGGACTGCACCCGCTGCTACTTCTGCAACGAGCGCTGTCCAAAGGGAGTCGACCCGCGGGACGCGATCGCGAAGCTCGGAGCCGAGTCGATCAAGCAAGGCATCGATGACGACTGGGGCGCCAAGCACGCGAAGTGGTTCGTCACCTCCGCGAAGACGACCGGCTGGTTGCGCGAGACCGAGCTCGTTCCGAAGACTCAGGGTGTCGTCTCCGCCATCAAGGAGACGAAGTTCGCCCTGACGCTGGCGAAGCACGGCAAGGCGCCGCCGCCGATCCCCCCGCATGTCGCAGACCGCGTCGGCGAAGCGCGCAAGCTCTATCACCTCGTCAAGGAACAAGGCCGGGACGGCGCCCTCGGCATCGTGCAGGGCGAACACGCGCTCGGCCGCATCGAGTTCTCGGAGCAGGCCGCTGTGAAGGCCGGCGATCCAGAGGCGAAGTGAGACGGGTCGCCTACTTCAAAGGCTGTCTAGCGTCGCTCTCGGCGAAAGAGCTGGACTCGTCGACGAAGGCCCTAGCCCCGAAAGTTGGTCTTGAGCTCGTAGAGCTCGAGACAGTAACGTGCTGTGGCGCCGGTGACATCCACGAAGCGGAGCCGGACTACTACCTCCACCTGAACGCACGCATCCTCGCTTACGCCGAGGCGGCGGGCTGCGACACCCTGCTGACCGTGTGCAACGTCTGCACCCTGAATCTCAGGCAGGCGAACTGGCAGCTGAAGAACGACGACGACCTGCGCGACCGCGTCGGCACGAACCTGGAGCGCGTCGGCGTGCCGCCGTACAGCGGCAACGTCGAGGTGCGGCACCTCCTCTGGGAAATCGCGGAGGGCGAGGGCTACGAGCTGCTGAAGCAGTCGGCCCACAAGGGCCTGAAGGGATTGAAGATCGCGCCGTTCTACGGCTGTCAGATCCTGCGCCCCTCGAAGATCCTCGGCTTCGAGGATCCCGACCGTCCCTGGTCGCTCGAGCGGATCATCGAAGCGTGCGGCGGCGAGGCGATCGACTACCCGGCGAAGGTGAAGTGCTGCGGCTTCCCGATCATCCAGGCGCGCGAGGAGACGGCGCTCGGCGAGCTGATCCAGCCGATCGAGCAGGCGAAAGAGGCCGGTGCCGACGTGATCGTCACTCCTTGCCCGCTCTGCCATCTGTCGCTGGACGCGTGGCAGTCCAAGCTGAAGAAGGCGACCGGCAAAGATTTCGCGATGCCGATCCTCCACCTCTCGCAGCTGGTGGGGGTAGCGGCGGGGCTGGAGGAGTCCGAGCTCAAGTTCAAGCGTCACGTCGTCTCGGTGGCCCCGGTCCTCGAGAAGCTCGTCGAAGTCTGACTCGCGCCGGGAGCCTGCTCGGCGGCGTCGCCGGAGCTGCGGTCGGCTGGGGCTGGTTCGAGGCAGGCTGGGTGCGGTTGCGGCCCGTCGAGGTCGCGCTGCCTCGCCTGCCGGGTGAGCTTGTCGGTCTACGGATCGCTCACCTCTCCGACTTCCATCTCGGCCTGCCCTCGCGTGGAGCGGTCGCCGTCGAGCGCGCCATCGACTGGGTGGCGGAGCGCAAGCCCGACCTCGTCGCGATCACGGGTGACCTCGTCTCGCGTCCGCGTGGCGAGCCGTTGCTGCGCGAGCTGCTCACGCGGCTCGATCGACCGTTCGTCGTCCTGGGAAATCACGACGTCGAGCACAGCCGGGATCCCTTCTCGCGCACTGCGGGATCTACGGATCTATCTCCGGCGCGGTTGCTCGTCGACGAGAGCGAGACGGTCGAGCTACGCGGGCGCCGTGTGCAACTCGTCGGCGTCGACCCGCGCGCGTATCGGCTGGGGAGCTCGCGACCGTGGGAGCTCGTGGATGAGTCCGCGGACCTGCGCATCCTCCTCTGCCACTTCCCTTATGTCCTCAGCTTCCTGCCGCCCGGAGCCTTCGATCTCGTGCTCAGCGGGCACATGCACGACGGCCAGATCGCCCTACCGCTCGGGCGCGACCGAAAGTTCCGTTTCGCGCACCCGAGCGTACGGTTTGCGACGGGGCTCTACGAGCGCCCCGGCGGCACGATGCATGTCTCGCCTGGTCTCGGGACGACGTTCGTACCGTTCCGGTTCTTCGCCAGGCCCGAAGCGACGGAACTGGTGCTACAACACGCCGGTTGATGGCGACGATCTCGAGTGACATCCTCGCGAGCTATGCCGCCGACGCCGCGTTGGAGGTCGACGGAGTGCGCGGGCTGGTGGAGAGTGCGCTGCACAGGCACAAGGGTGTGCGGATCGTCGATGAGGATGGGCATGTGCGAGTCGAGCTACATCTGGCCGTGGAGTGGGGAGCGTCGATCCCCCAGGTCGGACGCGAGGTTCAGCAGCGTGTTGCGGCCTACCTCGACCGGATGGCGAAGGTCGATCCCGAAACCGTCGACGTGATCGTCGACGAGATCGGGCCACAGTGAGCGGTCCGCGTGTTACCGGGTTGACTGGTGTGACCTTGCAGGACGCACCGACGGTGTGTCACGAGTGTGTTTGGTGGCAGTCCCGTGAAGGCCGCACCACCGACAAACGGAAGTGGATCGAGAAGGCCGAGACGGAGTGGGGGCCATGGGGAACGGTGTACTACGACGCGGACGGGCACGTGCTCGGGTCGATGCAGTACGGCCCCGCTGGGTTGTTTCCGCGCGCCGCCGAGCTTCCGGCCGGCCCGCCGTCGGACGACGCCGTCCTGGTGACCTGCGCGTACCTCGTGGAGACGTCGAGCCCGTGGGTGATGCAGTCGCTCTTCCTCGCGGCGATCGGCGACGCACGGGACCGCGGCGCGAAGGCGCTCGAGACGTTTGCGTACCGCTATCGCGAAGGGGAGTCGCAGTACGAGCGCTTCCTGGTGCACAAGACCATCTTTCCCTCGGACTTCCTTGCCGACTTCGGCTTCCAGACGCTGAGGCGCTTCGGCCACGTCGAGCTGGCCCGGCTCGAGTTCGGTGGACTCGTGCCGGTGGTCGAGGGGAAGCGCGAGCTGGTGATGCGGGTCGTGAAAGAGGCATTCACGCCGGCGCCGGCACCCGTTCCACCCGGGCCCTGACCCGAGCCGCTCTGCCCCGTTGAGAAGGCTCAACGGCGAACGGGTCTAGTAGCCCTTGCCGCGCGCGCCTGCGAGCTAGATGCTGAGTAGGCCCTGCCTTGGGCACCCTCAAACCGACCCTGGCGCTGCTGCCCGTAGCGCCGTCCCTTCGTCCGAGAGCCCGACTTCCCCGGTCGGGCTCTCTTTTCGAACGTGGCCGTTGACGAGACTCAATGCAAGATCGGTCGCTTGACCCTTGTCAGTGGCGTGCGCGACTGCGCGAGCTGATCGAGCCCTGGCGAGGGCTCGCATCGTTGGCACGCTTCACGGACTGCGCGGCGCGCGGCTTGATGAACGGGATCCGCGAACGACGATCTGAAGGGGCGCGTTGGCAAAGATCAACGCCGTTTAGGTCTGTCGGCCGATGCGCGGACGCCTCCCGATCTCCAGCGTGATTGGTGCCGTGGCGGAAGCGAGTCCTAGCCCGCGTCAGCTACACAGTCCGCCTTCACGTGGCTGGACCTTCATCACCAATCACGCCCAACCGCGACCTGGCTATCGGTGACCCCATCGTGGAAGAACAGTCCCTCCGCGAGCTCCTGCGGCTGATCGGTACGCGTGAGAGTGACGAAGTCCGTGGAACATTGGCTTGGTCACGACGCCCGGCTTGACCGCTGTTGGGGAAGGCGCACCTAGCTGCCTGAAGCATGAACAGCTGTTCAGGTCACTGGCAAAGCATGAACGAACGTTCTCTTGTGGGGGTGAGGACCTGTTCATAAGGTCCCACAACGGCTGTGGAAAAGTATCCACAGACGCTGTGAGAGGGGGTTCCCGGGCAGGCCGAACGGGCTACAGGCGAATGATCCAAGACCTCGAGAGTTCGCCCGCGCTTCTCACAGCAGCGGCCAGAGCGCTATCAGTGGCTCTGGCTCCCTCAATCCCCCAACGTCGGAAAGCCCCGCTCCACGACGCCTTTGTCACGCGTGGAACGGGGCCGCGCACCGACTCCCTCCTGCCGACGCCGTGCAGACGATCAGCGAGAGAAGGTGGTGCTTAGGGCTCATCGTAACTGCGCACCGCAGAGAGCCCCATGGGCTTGAAGACAACAGAGTCCGGCGGGCTAGCTCAGGGTCGGATGAATTCCGCGGCCCGAAAGAGATGAGAGAAAGGATTGAACATGCGGCGAATCTCAACCGGCGTGGCGGTGCTGCTCGCGGCCGTCATGACAGCGACGGCACTGGCAGCAGTCACCGTGAAGTCGCTACCGACAGCCTCGTTCAGTGGAGCATCGGTGACTCTGACGGGTGGCAACTTCAGCGGACTGGGGAACGTCCCTGCGAGCGCCAACCTGACGGCCACAGGCTTGGCTACCTACACGTGCTCCAACAAGGGGGGCAATGCAGCCCCTGGCCAGAATCCGGTACCGGCCAATCCGGGGTCGTCGGGGCCGATAAACCTCGGCAACAGCGACCACAATGGCCGAGGCACGATCACGAACATCGTCGCGACCGTAACGGCCCCGCCCACTCCCACGGCCCAGGAGGTTGGATGTGGAGGACAGGGGAACACCAGCTGGACGGTCACTCTTAACAACCTGACCGTCACGGCCGCCCATCTCGAAATCACACAGCCAGAGGGCGGAACGCTCATCTTCTGTCGCAACTACACCCTAGGCGGACCAGCGACCGGCACCCCTTGCTAACCACGTAACGCAAGAGACGGCGGCGATCCACATGGATCGCCGCCGTTCCTCGTGGCCGCCCTCGTCGAACTCGTCAAGAGAGCGCGAGTACCACCTGCAGAGTTCGCTCCGAGCCCGGCCAGAGTTCCTCGATCACGTCGCGTCCGGCGCTGCGCGCGACGTAGGCGATCGCGACGGCAACGAGAACCGCGTCGTCGAGCTGGCCCGCGACCGGGATGAAGTCCGGGATCAGGTCGAACGGCGAGGCCAGATAGGGGACGAGCAGCGCGATTGCGACTTTTGCACGCCGCGGAACGCGCGGGTCTCGTAGCAGTCTCTTGAACAGCACAATGCAGTCCGGAATGAACCGCGCCACATCACGTGCGTCGCGGTAACGGCCAACGAAGAGCAACACGACAATCACGAGAAGCCACAGCGCAGCCGATGCGCCGAGCGCGACGGCGAGCCAGGCCCAGCCGTTCAGGCGGGAACCGGGCGACGCTGCAGGATCAGCTCTGCGATCTGGATCGCGTTGAGCGCCGCGCCCTTGCGCAGATTGTCGGCGACGACGAAGAGCACGAGTCCGTTCTCGACGGTCCGGTCCCGACGGATACGGCCGACCAGGACGTCGTCCACGTCGAGCGCATCGCGGGGTGTCGGAAAGTCCAGCAGGCGAAGGCCCGGTGCGCGTCCGAGCAGATCTCGCGCTTCGTCGACGGAGAGCGGCGCCTCCGTTTCCACCCAGACCGCCTCCGCATGGCCGACGAGCACCGGGACGCGCACGCAGGTAGCGCTGATCGGCAGCTCGGGCAGCTCGAGGATCTTGCGGGTCTCGTCGCGCAGCTTCGACTCCTCGTCGAACTCCTCGCCGTCGAAGTCCCAGTCCATCGCGAGGTTGCCTTCGCCCGACGGCGTGGCCCGCAGCTCCTCCATGCGCTGTGCGCCTGCGCCTGACACAGACTGATACGTGCTCACGCGCACGCGCGCGAGGCCGGCCGCGTCGTGCAGCGGCTTCAGCGCCATGGTGAGCGGGATGGCACAGCAGTTGGGGTTGGCGACGATGCCGTCGTGCTCGAGGGCGCGCTCGCCGTTCACCTCGGGCACGACGAGCGGAATTCCATTCTGCAGGCGGTAGGCCGCCGACTTGTCCACGGCGACGGCGCCGCCGCGAACCGCATACGGCACGAGCTCCCGCGACGCGCGCGTGCCGACGGAGAAGAACGCCAGGTCGATGTCGCCGGCCGCGAGCGTCTCGGGCGTCGCCTCCTCGACGACGACTCCGCCCTCCAGCTCTGTGCCCGCCGACCGCGTGGACGCGAGCGCGCGCACCTGTCGGTAGCCGCGTGCTCGCAAGAGCTGCAGCGTGACGCCGCCCACGGCGCCCGTCGCGCCGATGACCGCGATGCGCGGTTCAGGCACCGACGCGCTTCTCGGCGTAGCCGCGGAAGCGGTCGTGCACCGCCTGCACAGCACGCTCGACCTCGCTCGCACGCACGACGCAGGAAACACGGATCGAAGAAGTCGAGATGATCTCGATGTTGATGTCCGCCTCGCCGAGCGCCTCGAACATGTCGGCGGCGACACCTGGATGGCTCTTCATCCCGGCGCCGATGAGGGACACTTTCGCGACGTCGGGGTCGTAGACGACGCCCTTCGCTCCGATCTCGGCAGCGAGGACTTCGAGAATCGGCTCCGCCGCCGGAAGATCCGTCTTCGGCAGCGTGAACGAGATGTCCGTTGCGCCTTCCGCCGAGACGTTCTGCACGATCATGTCGATGTTCACCCCGGCGTCCGCGAGCGCGCGGAAGATGCGCGCAGCAATGCCCGGACGGTCAGGCACGGCGAGCACGGTCGCCTTCGCCTCCGACGTGTCATGGGTGACTCCGGAGATGATCGCCTTCTCGAGCACCAGGTTCTCCTCCTTGGTGATCCACGTCCCTTCGCTGTCGCCGAACGCGGAGCGCACGTGCAGCGGCACACCGTACCTGCGTGCGATCTCGACCGACCGCGCCATCATCACCCGTGCGCCGGTCGCGGCCATCTCGAGCATCTCCTCGTAGGAGACCTTCGGAAGCTTCAACGCGTCACCCACGACGCGAGGGTCGGCAGTGAACACGCCCTCCACGTCGGTGTAGATCTCGCACGCGCCGCCAAGTGCGGATGCCAGTGCCACGGCGGTCGCGTCCGAGCCCCCACGGCCGAGCGTCGTCACCTCGAGCTCGGTCGACACGCCCTGGAAGCCGGCGACGAGGACGATCTGGTCGCGGTCGAGCTCGGCGTGGAGCCGCCGCGCGCGCACCTCGACGATCTTCGCCTTCCCGTGGAACGTGTCGGTGACGATTCCCGCCTGCGAGCCGGTGAGCGAGACGGCTTCATGTCCGAGGTCGCGGATGGCCATCGCGCAGAGCGCATTCGAGATGCGCTCGCCGACGGACACGAGCATGTCGTACTCGCGGGGATGCGGTTTCGGCGACATCTCGTGTGCGAGTCTGATCAGGTCGTCCGTCGTGTCACCCATCGCCGACAGAACGCCGACGACGCGCTGCCCGGCTTCGCGCGCGGCGACGAGTCTGCGCGCGACATCCTTGATCATCTGCGTGTCGCCGACCGACGTGCCGCCGAACTTCATCACGAGCGTGTTCCCTGGAGCGGCGGCGGCGTCGCCCTCGACGGCAGGAACGGCCTCGTAGCTGATGGTCGTCATTCCATCTCCCGGCGGCCAGTGAGCGCACGGCCGAGTGTGACTTCGTCCGCATACTCAAGGTCGCCGCCGACGGGCAGCCCGCTCGCCAGTCGCGTCACGCGCGCACGTCCCCGCAACCGGTCCGCGAGGTACGCGGCGGTCGCCTCACCGGTCATGTTCGGGTTGGTCGCCAGCACGACCTCGAGCACACCGTTCCGCTCGACGCGACCGAGGAGCTCGTCGATGCGCAGGTGTTCGGGCTCGACGCCGTCGAGGGGAGAGAGCGCGCCGCCGAGGACGTGGTAGAGACCGCGAAACTCGCTCGTCTTCTCCACGGAGATGAGGTCGACCGGTTGCTCGACGACGCAGATGAGGGTGTGGTCGCGACGGGAGTCGCGGCAGATCGAGCACCGCTCCTCCTCGGTGAGGTTGCCGCACTCATCGCAGAAGCGAACGCGCTCCTTGACCTCCTTGATGGCCGCCGACAGGGCGAGCGCCTCGTCCGTCGGTCGCTGCAGGAGATGGAATGCGAGCCTGTGGGCCGTGCGTGATCCCACACCGGGGAGGCGCGACAGCTGGGCCACCAGGTTTTCCACAGCCGGGCTGAGCACTGTCCTATTGTGCCGACATGCCTCGGATTGCCGAGGTAGGGCCCTCAGACCGAAAGCTGGGAGAAACGCTCGGCGACGCGCGGATCCTCCGCGAGCAGCCGCTCGATCTCGGGCCGTGCGATTGCAAGGCAGCGGACGTCGGTTCTCGCCCGGACCCGGGCGGTGCGTTCGATTGCCTCGCCGAGCAACGCGCGCTCCCCGAAGACGTCGCCCGGGCCGAGGTCGCGCATTCCTTCCGGCGCCTCGACGACTGCCTGCCCCTCCTCGAGCACGAACATCCCCGACCCCGGCCGGCCGCGCTCGATCAGCGTCTGACCGGCCGGCGCCTCGAACTCCGTCGTTGCGGCAGCAAGCCGATCGAGCTGGGCGTCTTCGAGATCAGCGAACAGCGGGAGCGCGCCGAGGCGGTCGCGCACTAATCGCCCAGTCCTGGTAGACCGAGCCCGCCGAGCGCACCGCCTGCGAGGCCCCCCAGCTTCGACTCCATCAGGTTCTGAGCAGCACGAATCGCCTCGTTCACGGCGGCGACGATGATGTCCTCGAGCAGCTCGGGGTCATTCGGGTCGATTGCTTTCGGGTCGATCTTGATCTCTCTGATCTCGCCAGCGCCGTTCGCGACCACGGTGACCATTCCGCCTCCCGCCGTTGCCTCGACCGTCTCGTTGGCGAGCTCGGCCTGAGCCTTCTGCATCTGTTCCTGCATCTGGCCGACTTGTTGAAACAGCTGGTTCATGTCCATGCTCATCGCTAGTCCTCTCGTTCGTGAGCGTCCAGGGTCTCTTTCACGAGCTCGAGAATCTTCTCCTCGCCGGCAGGCTCGTCGTCCTCGACCGCCTCGGCGCCTGCCTCGCCCTCGGCGAACGCCAGCCCGAGGTGGCGACCGGTTACCTCGTAGAGCGCGTCGGCGAGCAACGTCGCGTTCTTCGGCTCCTCCGCCAGCTGACGGTGGAAGGTGGCGCTCGCCGGGAACTCGACGGTGAGGGTGTCGCCGGCGAGCTCCGCGGGATGCGCTTCTCGCAGGACGGACGCAGCGGGAATGGAGCGTTCTTCGACGGCGGGCACGATCGTGCGCTGCCAGGCCTCCTGGAGCTGCTCGAGCTCGAGCGACGGTGGAGCGGCCATCGCCACTGCCTCCACGGGTGCCTGCTCGGGAGGTGCCTCAGGGCCAGCTGCCTGGACGGGCGCCGTTGGCACATGGCCACGCGTCTCGAGCTGCTCGAGCCGGTAGGAGAGCGATTCGCGCGAGAGGTCGGCCCCGGGTCGCGTCACTTTCACGAGGGCGAGCTCCAGCGGGAGGCGCGGATCGCCGCCCTGTCGCATGTCCTCGACCGCGACGGCCAGCAGGTCGACCAGGCGGATGACGGTCGCCTCGCCCAGTTGATTCGCCTGCGCACGCAATCGCTCGCGGGTCTCTTCGGTGACTGGGAGCGTTTCCGGCACTTCGCCCATGTGCTGCACGAGCATGAGGTGGCGCAGGTGCTCGAGCAGGTCGGTTACGAGCCGACCCAGATCCTGTCCCTGTTCCGACAGCTCCTCGACGAACGTCAGCGCGCCGGCCGTGTCCCGGTCGACGACGAGGTCGCAGAGCCGGAACAGCGCTTCCTCCTCGACTGCGCCCAGCAACTGCAGCACGGACTGCACCGTGATCTCGTTCTCCGTTGCCGACGCGAGCTGGTCGAGCGTCGAGACCGCGTCCCGGAACGAGCCGCGCGCGCCGCGCGCAACGAGCGCCAGCGCCTGATCGGGGACCTGAATGCCCTCGCCGTCGGCGACGCGGCGCAGCAAGCGCACGAGCTCCGGCAGGCGCGGCCGCGCGAAGACGAAGGTCTGGCACCGCGAGCGCACCGTCGGAAGCACCTTGGAGAGATCGGTGGTGCAAAACACGAAGACGAGGTGGGGCGGCGGCTCCTCGATCAGCTTGAGGAGCGCGTTCCACGCGGCGTCGGTGAGCTGGTGCGCCTCGTCGAGGATGTAGACCTTGTAACGCCCTTCCGCGGGCTGGAGCACGACGCGCTCCCGGATCTCGCGAATGTCGTCGATGCCGCGCTGCGAGGCCGCGTCCATCTCGATCACGTCCAGCGAGGTGCCGTTGGCGATCGTGACGCAGGGGTTGCAGACCTTGTCCGGCGTGGGCGTCGGGCCCTGAACGCAGTTGAGGCCTTTCGCGAGGATCCGAGCGAGCGATGTCTTCCCGGTGCCGCGAGGGCCGGCGAAGAGATAGGCCTGGCGAACCTGTCCCGACGTGATCGCGTTCTTCAGCGTCCGGACGATCGCTTCCTGGCCCACGACCTCGTCGAAGTCCTGCGGGCGGTACTTCCGGTAGAGGGCGGCCACCAGGCGATCTTAGCGGGGCGGGT
>WNFC01001962.1_pt1 | contig 21964 bp, 16 predicted proteins | sample 5400541 | NCBI WGS metagenome assembly WNFC01 (sample SAMN13153342, study PRJNA577476) | soil metagenome | isolation source: 120 cm saprolite under Douglas fir tree site 2 hole 2 replicate 1 | place: USA:California | collected 2015-04-18
GCTGAGTTTCTGGGCGATTACAACTACGCCGTCGCTACCCGCACCTTTGGAGCCGCGACCTGGAACGATGTTCGCAACGCGGCTGACTGTGCTGCCATTGATGCCTTCCGCCAGTCGCTAGTCGTTGGAATGCCAATTGCTCGGCCGGCGCCAAACACCGCTTGTCCTGCAACATTCGGCAACTCTGACATTTTTGGTGGAGCGTTCCCTGATCCAACTCCATAGCCATTGTTGCTGAAACAGAAAGGGGCGGCCAGTTTGGTCCGCCCCTTTCGTCCGGGGTTTTAGGCTTCTTGAGCGCATCACAGACTGCGCCCGCCGTGATTCATCCCAGCCGCCTGAAGGAGGAAAGGCCCAAGAAGATTAAAAATTAAACCGACGTGGAGGGGACCACGTCGGTTGACTTGCAGGTAGGGACAAATTAGTGGCATAGCCGCTTTTCCAGAGCGGGCTAAGTTAAAACGAAGCGTACTTACGGCGATCTCTCGTGTGGACTAGCGCGATCCCATAGGAAAGGTTGAAAAACTAACTTTTTCACCATACCTCCTGAGCGAAAGTTCGCTAAAAGTATTTTAACGCGAAATCCCAAGTACCTAAGACAAATCCTAAGTACCTAAGCAGAAGCGTTTCTGGAACCTACGTCCTGCGCGGGTATGCGCTTGCAGCAATGAACTGGCTTGACGTCTTACGAAGCGAGCCGCAACATTTGGATCTACGAGTTTTTCACGGCTACTTGAATCTTCAGGCACCGTCGCCAACCTCGAAGAATTTTTCGGGCTTCGGGACGAGGTACGGCCCCAAAGTTAGTCAAAAATTTTGGTTTGGTTTTGTGAAGCGACGGGTTGGATCGACTTGGCGCTTGAGCCACGACGCTGGACGCGTCATCCGCTTGCCGAGTCGGGTGCAGAAAGCCAACCGACAAACCTAATATACTTTGGTGTTTGCGGTTTGTGCGGGGAAATGCAGATTTTTTCGAGCGACTATCGCACGAAAAATAATAACAGCTGGAACACAGCCCGAAGATTTTGGATTTGAACGTTCAGCAGAATTGGAAATAGGTTCTTTTTACGCGGGTAAGATGATGGTGGCCAGGGACGGAACCCACACCCCAGCGCACGAAGCGCGCGCCGGGGACCCCGTCGAACCGCCGACGCCAGCCTTTTCAGGGCTGCGAGCTTTTTTCTAAGGGGCTTCGCCCCTCGCGAGTGCTTCGCGCTGAACGGCGCTCAGCCTCGCTCACCCCGAGCGCTGCAGATTTTCTTGAGGTTTATAGAATGAATGGTGGCCAGGGACGGAATCGAACCGCCGACGCCAGCCTTTTCAGGGCTGCGCTCTACCGACTGAGCTACCTGGCCAGGATTGTTTGCTGCCGCACGCGAAACGCAGTGCGACCTGGAAGGAAATTCTTCTGTGCGAAACTCATGAATTATAACAAGCCGTACGATTTAGCTCAAACCTGCTCTCCTTTCTTCTTACTCATCTTCTTACTCCAGACCTGCCTGGAACCGCATTTTCAACTTACTCCAGACCTGCCTGGAACCGCATTTTCAACTTTTCCCTGCATTTCCGGCCTCGAACTCGACTATCGCCGGCAACCGCGGAGCCACCGGCCATTCTCTGCGGCAGAAAAAACCCTCCGTCTTGCATCACACACAATGCTTCTAACTAATTGTTACTATGGAAGGCGCCAAAAAAGGGGAGGGCTGTGTTCGAGTTCCACGTGTCCCGGTCTGCTCGTGACCGATACAAATTCGACGATTCATTGTTTTCCCTGAGCGGCAACGTTGTGTTTGCCGACCTCAACGCCAGCCGTGAGTTCGCGCATCGCATCAATGTCGCACGGGAAGCGGACCGCCACCCTGAATTAGCGGTAAGCCCGGCAGCTCTGAATGCCATGGCGCTGATTGATGAAGCGTTGCATGCGCTCATTGCGCAGTACCGCCAGCGCGATCCGCAATGCATACAGGATGCCCTGAGCTTCCTTTCCGCCCGCCTCGGCCAGGAAGGCGTGGAAAAAACGCTGCTGGCTTTTGCCGACCGCTTTCCTACCGTAGCTGTTTATCGCGGCAAGCAGACAGCCAGGGAATGGCTGACGCAGTCTACGGAAGGTGTCCCCAATCGCGCGATTGCCCTGGAAGAGATGCTTCTGCTCTGGCTGGCGAACATCAATCCGGCTTTTCAGCCCTTCAAGGAACTATTCGACGATTCATCGCTTGCGCGTGACACTGGATACGCCCATGTGACCACTGCGCTACCGGAATACTTTGGCAGCCGGTCCGGTTTTGGTCCGCGCAATCAGAACTTGATTGATCTTTTGCGCGCGCCGGCGCTCAAAAGTCCTGATTCGCTTGAAGGGCAGCTGGCGTTTATTCGTGAGGAGTGGACGCCGCTGCTGGGTGATCTCTTCCGAAAGATGCTGACCGCCATGGCCGTGCTCAAAGAAGAAGAGATGGCGGTATGGATGCGTTTCCATCCGCCCGATAAACAGCAACGTGCTGGCGGCTTACATGCCTGGGGTGATTCCAGCGCTGAGGCGATTCCTTCTTTCACCCGCACTGAAAGTGAGCACGAGCAGTTCAGCCCGGACCAGGAGTGGATGCCGCGCACGGTGATGATGGCCAAGAGCGTTCACGTGTGGCTGGACCAGCTGGCAAAGACCTACAAGCGCTCCGTCCAGCGGCTTGACCAAGTGCCCGATGAAGAGTTGGATCTGCTCGCCCGCCGTGGCTTCAACGGGTTGTGGCTGATTGGGTTGTGGGAGCGCAGCAAGGCTTCGCAGCGCATCAAGCAGATGTGTGGCAATCCTGAAGCGGCGGCTTCAGCGTATTCGCTTTACGACTACATCATCGCGAACGATCTTGGTGGTGAGGCCGCTTACAACGATCTTCGTACGCGCGCGTGGCGCCGCGGGATGCGTCTGGCCAGTGACATGGTGCCGAACCACATGGGCATTGACTCCCGCTGGGTCATCGAACATCCGGACTGGTTTCTATCACTGCCCTACAGCCCTTATCCGGCATATACGTTCAATGGCCCAGACGTTTCCAACGATGATCGCGTGGAGATCAAGATTGAAGATCATTATTATGATCGTTCAGACGCGGCCGTGGTGTTTCGCCGGCGTGATCGCTCGTCGGACGACACTCGCTTTGTCTATCACGGTAATGACGGCACCAGCTTTCCCTGGAATGATACGGCGCAGCTGAATTATCTGAAAGCTGAAGTCAGGGAAGGCGTTATCCAGACCATCCTCCATGTGGCGCGGATGTTTCCCATCATTCGCTTTGACGCAGCCATGACTCTGGCAAAAAAACATTATCAGCGACTCTGGTTCCCAGAGCCCGGCACCGGCGGAGGAATACCTTCCCGCGCTGAACACGGCTTAACCAAAGCTGAGTTTGACGCGGCGATGCCCGTCGAGTTCTGGCGTGAGGTGGTGGACCGTGTGGCGGTTGAAGCGCCGAACACGCTTCTGCTGGCTGAAGCCTTCTGGCTGATGGAAGGCTACTTCGTCCGTACCCTGGGCATGCATCGCGTGTACAACAGCGCTTTCATGAACATGATGCGCGATGAAGAGAACGCCAACTATCGCAGCGTGATCAAAAATACCCTCAGCTTTGATCCTGACGTGCTCAAGCGCTATGTCAACTTCATGAACAATCCCGACGAGCGCACCGCGGTTGACCAGTTTGGCAAAGGCGACAAATACTTCGGCGTTTGCACGCTCATGGCCACCCTGCCCGGACTGCCCATGTTTGGCCACGGCCAGATTGAGGGCTACACCGAGCGCTATGGCATGGAGTACCGGCGGGCCTATCACGATGAACAGCCGGATAGCTGGCTGGTGGCGCGGCATGAGCGGCAGATTTCGCCGTTGCTACACCGGCGATACTTGTTCGCGGAAGTGAAAGATTTTCTGCTGTATGACTTGTTCACTGACCAGGGCTCTGTGAATGAGGATGTGTTCGCCTACTCCAATCGCAGCGGCGACCAGCGCGCCCTGGTTATCTTTAATAACCGCTATGCATCTACGCGCGGATGGATTCGCTTGTCGTGCGCCTATGCCGAAAAGAGTCCTGATGGATCCAAACATTCCCGGCAACGTTCTTTGGGCGAATCGTTTTCATTTTCTCGTGACCACTTCATGTTCGCTGCATGCCGCGATGCTGCCAGTGGCCTGGAATTTCTACACCGCGCCGCGGACCTGGCTGAGCGTGGTTTAAGGCTGGAGCTGCATGCGTATCAATGCCATGTTTTTGTTGAATGGCGTGATTTGCAGGAAGACCCGGCGCATCCATGGAGTCAGCTTTGCGATGCGCTTTCCGGGCAGGGCGTACCCAGTCTCGAGGATGCGCTGCGCACATTACAGTTGCGCCCGCTGCATCACGCGCTGCAATCTTTCGTGAGCGTGGAATTATCCGAGTCACTTGCCAAATGGTCTCAGCGGCCTGAAGGCCATGCCCGCTCACTCGCGGTAGATGAGCTTTTTGCCGTTCTCAGCTCGCGCCTGGAATCCTTGCTGAAGGAAGAGGAACGTTATATCTCCAGCCATGCGGGGGAATCCGCCGGTGTTGCGGTACCACAACAATGGCGATTGAAGCCAGAGGTCGCGATCAAGAAACTTACGCAGAGAATGGAAGCGGCACTGAGTCTGAGAACAGTGAGTAAACAGGCCGGTGTAACGTGGTCGCCTGCCGCCGAGTTTGTCCTTCCAGTCCATCCGGCAGATCATCCTAATGCGCGCGCGGTGTGGTCCACCATTCTCGGCTGGTGCGCCGTGGATGCCATGGCTGATGCCTATGATGCTGCTGTTTCCGATTCCGCTTCCGAAGATCTACGTCGAGCCAAGACGCCGGTACGTCTTTTTGATGGCTTGCGTCTGCGTGAAGCTCTGGCGGAAGTTTTTTCTGCTTCCGGTCTCAAGGGTGAGGAAAGCTGGCGCGCTGCTGCACGGTTACGCGCATGTTTTGTCCCCAGCGTGAGCGCATGGCAGACGCTGAGCTGGCTGCGCGATCCTGATATTGCCTGGGCCATCGGCGTACATGAGCATGAAGGGACCAGTTACGTTGTGCAGGAGCATTTTGAGCGCTTCCTCTGGTTCACCTCTCTGCCGGCTCTGCTCAATCATGCGCTGGACGATGTTATAGGTGGAGAGGGAATTGTGAAACTTCAGCAGCAACTGGAGCGCCACATCACGGATGTGGCAGCGGCTGGATACAAAGCGGATGTGCTGGAAGACCTTGCGTCTGCTACGGAATCACCAAACAAGAATCTCTCAGATTCGGGGCTGAAGTCTCTGAATTCAAAGTCTCCAAATTCAAAATCTCCGGAAGTGAAATCAAAAGAGCCGTCTGAATCGAAGGTCGAAGAGACCGTGAATCCTCGAAATTCAAAGTAGGCTTAAACGCGCTCGCTAATCGCTTTACGCAGCTTCCAGGGCGGCATTCGCTTTCGGTGATAAGTTGCCGCCGCAAATCACGATCACAACAGTTTTTCCCGCATAACGCTTCGCATCCTTCGCAAATGCCGCTACAGCGACGCCCGCCGCGCCTTCAATGCTCCAGCCTTTTGCATTCCGGACGCGGCGCATCGCCGCGATAATTTCGTCCTCGCTCACCAGCACTGACCGGTCAATCACATTGCGAACGATGTCCAGGGTAACCGATCCCGGTTCAAGGCCTCCCGCGGTGCTTTCAGAAATTGTTGGGCCTTCCTGCACGTCCACGATTTTGCCCGCCTTCATCGATTCGTACAGTACAGGCGAGTTGACGGGCCAGCAGCCCACGATCTCGGTTTCTGGCGAAACGTATTTCATGTACGCGCCTATACCGCCGATCAAACCGCCGCCGCCCACGGCCACGAATATGGCATCAATCCTGGGGACCTGTCTCACGCATTCAAAGGCAACGGTTCCTTGACCGGCCACTACCTCTATGTCGTTATAGGGCGAAATGAAAATCTTGCCAGACTTTTCGGCAGCGGAGCGTGCAGCCAGTTCAGCGTCAAGCGGGTCCGTCCCGTGGCGACGGATGCTGGCCCCGAGGTCGTGAATGCGGCTGGCCTTGGCGTCCGCCACATGTTCTGAAACGTAAATCTCAGCGTGAATGCCGGCATGCTTAGCCGCGGCGGCGACTCCCAAGCCGTGGTTTCCATTGGAAGCGGCGATCACGCCTTGCCGGGCCCTTTGTTGATCGAGTGATTCGATCTTATTGGAAGCGCCGCGCAGTTTGAAGGAACCAGTCTGTTGCAGGTTCTCCATTTTGAACAGGACCTTGCCGGATGCTTCCGGAAAAATTGCGGTCACATCCTCAACAGGAGTCTCTTTCACCAGCCCGCGAATCCGCCGGTGAGCTGCGTCAACCATCGGACCCAATTGGGCGAGGGAAAAAGAGAAAGCGGATTGCTTCAGGCCAGCCACGCTGTTTATTGTGCCATGCTTCCAGCAGGCGTGTCTTGATTGTCCATGCGGAACGAAAAAGCGCGCTTCCGCTACGGCTCGAGTGCCTGCTTCGCAGAAAGATCAACGTGGATGGCCTGAAGGCTTGCGGCATCCCAGCCGCCTCCCAGCGCTTTGACCAGGGACACTGAGGTGACCAGTTGTTGGCCCAGTATTTGCGTGGCCAGCCGCTGATTGTCCAGGAGTGTCTGCTCCGCGGTCACAACGTCAAGGTATGTAACCAGGCCGCCCACATAACGATCGTTGGCGATCTTCAAAGCTCTTTGCGCGGCGTCCACGGCGAGCTGTTGCGTCTCCGCGGCTTGCGATAACACACCCAGTCCGGAGATGCCATCTTCCACTTCCTGGAATGCGTTGAGCACGTTCTGCCGGTATCCGGCCACGGATGCGCCGTAAGCCGACTGCGCGAAATCTACCTGAGCTTTTCTGCGTCCGCCACTCAGGACGGCGTCGGCCACATTGGCGCCGAGAGCCCAGAAGACGCTGGGTGCGCTCACGAGGTTGGTGAAATTACGGCTGTCAAAGCCTGCGCCGCCCGATAGTCCAATGCTTGGGAAGTAAGCGCTCTTTGCCACTCCAATTTGAGCATTCTGCGCTGCCATCAGCCGTTCGGATTGCGCCACATCGGGCCGGCGCTCCAGCACGTCAGAGGGTACGCCCAGCGGAATCGATGGGAGTTTCACATCCAGCGGCTTAGCGGGAATGGAGAAGGACGAAGCCGGGACTCCCACCAGCGCTGCGATAGCGTGTTCGAATTGCGCGCGCTGGCGTCGCAGCAGCCTTGCCTGTGTCTTAGTGGAGTTCAACTGCGTTTCCTGCTGGGCCACGTCCAGACCGGAAGCCACGCCGCCTTCATGACGGTTCTGAACCAGCCGCAGGGCTTTCTCCTGATATTGCACGGCAGAATCGATCACGGCAATTTCTGCGTCCAGTTCGCGCAGGCTGAAATAATCCACCGCGAGATCAGACGTTACAACCAGCCGCACATTCTCCAGCGCTGCGGCCGAAGATTGATAAAGCGCATTCGACGACTCCACATTGCGGCGCAATCCGCCAAACACGTCAGCTTCCCAGCTGACATTGAAGGGAATCGTGAAGGTGTTCTGGGTTATCGCGCCAGCCAGCGGATTACCGCTAACCGTCGGCTGATTGGCGGAGGTGCGTGCGCGCTGGGCCGTCATGCTGGCGCCAATCTGCGGCAACAGGCCGGATTGCGTGATCCGTACTGAAGCGCGCGCCTGTTCCAATTGATTGCGTGCCACTTCAATCGTCTGATTTGCTTTGATCGCATTGGCTTCGTATTGGCTCAGCTCAGCATCACTGAAAATGGTCCACCAGGTACCTTTTGGTATTGAGTCCTGCGGACTGGCGGTGCGCCAGGGAGCCTGCTCTTTCCAGGCATTGGCAACCGGCGCGTCGGGCCGGCGATAGTTCGGTCCGACTTTGCATCCCGATAATAAGAACAGGAGGACAAGAGAAACTCCGGAAAGCTGTTTGATCACGGGCGTTCCGGCCCTCCGGCGCGAATCTTGACGGGCTGTCCTTCCTGGAGAGAATCGGCGGGATTGACCACGATCTGATCAGTTGGATTCAGACCGTTGAGGATCTCCAGGCTGGTGCCAAAGTCGCGACCAATGGTGACGGCCTTGAGGTGGACAATGTTGTCCGGTCCTACCACCGCGATGCGCGGGCCTTCCGCGCGGAACAACAGCGCGTTCACCGGTACGGACATGCGCACGCTCTGCACCGGGACGGCAAAGTGTACTTGAGCGTAAGAGCCGGGCATGAGATGTCCGTCAGGGTTGGGGACATCCACTTCAGTCAGCAGCGTGCGCGTTGCGGGGTCGATCACGTCAGCGGTGCGGACCACCTTGCCGGTGAATCTCTTCCCGGGATATTCGGCCAGTTCAATGTACGCGGCCATGCCTCGCTTGATGGACGGGGCATTCGCCTGCGGCACGCTCACGTAAACGCGGAGTGGATCAACCTGGGCGATATCAAAAAGCTCGCGTGCCTGTCCGGCGCTGCCGGCGTTGATAAGCGCGCCGGTGTCAACGTTGCGCTTGGTCAACACGCCGGAGAATGGAGCGTAGATGTGTTTGAAGGATTCAAGTTGTTCCAGGCGCTTCACGTTAGCGTCAGAGGCGGCCAGATTTGCGCGGGCTTGCGTGTACGCGCTGGTTTGCTGGTCGGATTCCTGCTGTGAAACCGAATCTGTTTTGCGGAGATTGATCCAGCGCTCAGCCGAGCTCTTGGCCAGTTCAAGCTGCGCCTGAATCTGCTGGCGTGCAGCCTTGGCCTGAGAAAGTTCCTGGTCCACTTCCGGCGTATCGATCTCTGCCAACAGTTCGCCCTTCTGTATACGGCTGCCCATATCTTTGTTCCAGCGCAGCAGGTAGCCGTTGGTGCGCGAATAGATTGCTGACTCCACATACGCCTGCAACTGTGCCGGCAAGGCCAGCTCTTCATTGGCAGGTTCAGCCGTGGGTTTGAGCACGCCGACAGTCGGCACCGCCAGCCGTTCCGTCTCTTTGGCCAGTGCTTTCCTTTCAGAGAATCTCCGCATTACCGCCAGCGACCCGCCAAGAAGAAGGATGATAAGTACTAGAACAACCAGACGAGAAGCGGCTGTTTTACCGGATGGCGGCGTACCGGCCATGCTTTTTGCCGGCGATGCTTCAACCGGTTGTTTCTGCGTAAGCTGCGTCATATTCCTCGAATTTCCTCTAGTCACCAACGAACTCTGTTGAACGGGCTGCCTGATCCTTCTCAGGCGTGCTGCTCAACCTCAAGCGCTTCCGGCAATACCGGCCGGGTGTTGCGGTGCATGATGCTGAAAATAACAGGCACAAAGAACAGTGTGGCCACTGTTGCGAAGAGCAATCCACCAATGACCGCGCGTCCAAGCGGGGCGTTTTGTTCGCCACCTTCGCCAAAACCCATCGCCATCGGCACCATGCCAATCATCATCGCCAGTGCCGTCATGATCACCGGACGCATGCGCGTGTAGCCTGCCTCCAGCGCGGCTTGAACCGAGTTCATTCCTTCGGCCATTTTCTCGCGCGCGAAAGAAATTACCAGAATACTGTTTGCGGTGGCCACGCCCATACACATGACAGCGCCGGTGAGCGAAGGCACATTCAATGTAGTATGCGTGAGCAGAAGCATCCATGCGATTCCCGCCAGTGCGCCGGGCAGTGCCGTAATGATGATGAACGGGTCCAACCAGGATTGGAAGTTGACCACGATCAGCAGGTAGACCAGCACGATGGACATCACCAGACCGACTCCCAGTCCAAAGAATGAGGTGGTCATGGTCTCTACCTGCCCACGCATTACGATGTCAGTGCCTCGGGGAAGGTGTTTCTGAGCTTCGGCAATGATCTTCCGCGTGTCGCGCGCGACACCGCCGAGATCGCGGCCTTGAATGCTGGCGTAAACATCCATTACAGGTTGGATGTTGTAGTGGGAGACCACAGCCGGTGTCACTGCCGGTTTCACCGTCGCCAGATTTGCCAGCACTTGTGGCGCAGGAGCTCCGGGCGCATTCACCGGCGTATTCATCAGTGCCTGGAGAGAATCCACGCGATACTCAGGCGTCTGCACGGCAACGTTGTAGGTAACGCCGTTATCTTTATTGAGCCAGAATGTAGGCGCGGTCTGGAAGCTTCCGCTGAGTGAAACCAGAAGGTTCTGAGCAACGTCTCTTTGCTGCAATCCAACCTGTTGTGCACGTGTGCGATCGACATTCAACTGAATGGCAGGACTGTTCATGAGCTGTTGCACATGGACATCTGCCGCTCCGGGCACATGGCGCATCTGGTTCGCCAGTGATTGTGCAATCTGATAATTCTGCACCTGGCTCTTGCCGATCACCTGAATGTCGATCGGGGATGGCAGTCCAAAATTGAGAATCTGGCTGACGATGTCGGCCGGCTGGAAGAAAAATTCAACGCTAGGGAACAACGTTGGCAGTTCCTCGCGAAGCTCTTTTACATATTCCGCGGTGGGACGGTGCTTCTCCTGGTTGAGAGATACCAGAATCTCCGCGTCGGATGTGCCAATGCTGCCCGCGGTGCTGTAAGTATTGTTGATAGAGCTGTAGGGAAGACCGATGTTGTCAAGGATAGTAACGAGTTCGTGCTGCGGTATCTTTCCGCGTATTACGTTCTCGATCTCGTCACACAAGCGCGCTGTTTCTTCAATACGAAGTCCGGCACGCCCGCGCACGTGCATACGGAAAGTGCCCGCGTCGACGTCGGGAAAGAAATCCTGACCGAGGAAGAAGACGATTCCGAGAGACAGAATGCAGAACGCGAGAAAGCAACTGATGAACAGGCGCCGATGCTCCACGGCGGAATTCAGGGCGCGATAGTACGAATCGCGCAATCGGTCAAACATGCGCTCGAAGGCGATCTGTACTCGCTTGAAGGGCGCAAAGAATCCTGTGCCGACAATGAACTTGTTTTCGTGCTCGTGACCCTTCAATAGATACATGACCAGGGTCGGGACCAGAGTTCGCGAAAGCAGGTAAGACGCGAGCATGGCAAAGACCACGGCTTCCGCCAGCGGCACGAAGAGAAATTTGGCTACGCCGGTGAGGAAGAACATGGGCACAAACACAATGCAGATGCAGATGGTGGAAACGAAGGCAGGAACTGCGATTTGTGACGCGCCATCGAGAATGGCCTGTTTGAGTTCCTTGCCCATGGCAAGATTACGATCGATGTTCTCAATCTCAACGGTGGCGTCGTCCACCAGAATGCCGACCGCGAGCGCCAAACCTCCGAGGGTCATAATGTTCATGGTCTGACCCAGAGCACTCAGGGTGATCACCGAACAAAGGATCGATAAAGGAATGGAGATGGCGATAATCAGCGTGCTGCGCCAATTGCCCAGGAAGAGCAGGATCATGGCAGCCGTCAGACACGCTGCCGTCAAAGCTTCTTTAACCACACCTTGAATGGAAGCTCGCACGAACAATGACTGATCGAAAAGCGGCTTCAATACCAGGTCGTCAGGTAGTGAGGCTGCTGCTTTCTTCAATGTTGCCTTGATGTTATCGACAATGTCCAGGGTTGAGGCTCCGCCGTTGCGCATGACCGTGATCAGTGTGCCGCGAATGCCGTCCTGGCGAACGATGTTGGTCTGCGGAGAGAATCCGTCACGCACGTTGGCTATATCGCGTACGTAGGTCGTAGTGCCATTCTGCGTCCTGATGGGTAGATTGTTGACTTCGGCAATGGTGTCCGGACTACCGTTCATCTCCACTTCGTATTGCAGCGAGCCGATCTTGGCCGTGCCGGAGGGCAGAATCAGGTTTTGCGCGTTGATGGCGTTGACAACATCGACCGGCGTCAGGCCCTTGGCCTGCATGGCGTTGGTGTTGATATCCACGGCAACCACGCGTTGCTTTCCGCCATATGGGAAGGGAATCGCCGCGCCGGGAACGGTGATCATTCGCGGACGTACAAAGTTTACCGAATAGTCATTGAGCGCCTGTTCCGGCATGGTTTTGCTGCTAATGCCAACCTGCATGATCGGCACGCTGGAAGCGGAATAAACAATGATCAGCGGCGGCGTGGTCCCCTGGGGCAGCGAGCGGACTGAGGTCTGCGAAATCGCGGTTACCTGGGAGAGCGCTGTTTGCAGATTCGCGCCGGGCTGGAAGAAGACTTTGGTGATGGCGCGCCCGTCCATGGACTGGGTTTCAATATGCTCGATGTCGTTGACCAGCGTTGTCAGTCCACGTTCGGTGTTGCTGACAATGCGGTCATTCATCTCCTGGGGTGACAGCCCGGAGTATTGCCAGATGATGCTGATGACTGGGATGTTGATTTCAGGCAGGATGTCGACAGGGGTACGCAGGATGACGATCGGGCTCAGAATCAGAATCAAAAGCGCCATCACGATGAAAGTATAGGGGCGCTGTAGTGCCAGTCGAACGATCCACATGTCTTCGAATCCCTCTGGGAATCCCTCTGGTTTGGTTAGCGTTTAGCGTCTGCGCGCTCTGCCCGTTAGAATTTCACAGTCATCCGTGCGCTCGGGGCGGAAGCGTTCAGAGATCAAATAAGCTCACATCCGGCTTAACCCAGTGAGAAGAGTTCCTCAAATATTGACCCTGAAAATGGAGAAAGGGATTCAGCCGGCAAGCATTATTCTAGCAGCGGAATAAGCATTTGCTTACGCCGTTAACTCTGCGCAACATTTCTTTACGTGGATTAATGTTGAGCTAGTTCGATATCAAAGCTGCTGATTACGTCTGACCGTAAACAGGAATGTTCGCGCCATGAATCAGTACCGCATCAGGACCGCATAAAAAAAGAATAACTTTGGCGATATCTTCCGGCTTGGGCCATTTGGCGAAATCCGAACCGGGCATGGCTTTGCGATTTACTTCGGTATCGATGATGCTGGGGAGAATCGAGTTCACGCGCACGCCGGTTCCTTTTAAGTCCTGGGCCAGACAATCGATGAGAGCGAGGGCAGCAGCTTTGGACGCAGCGTATGCCGATCCGCCTGCGGTGTGGTCCAACGCAGCTTTCGACGCGATATTCACGATTGATCCACTTTTCTGCATGACCATGGCGGACGCAGCGGCTTTGGCAACGGCATAGCTCGCGTTCAGATTCAAATCAACCATCAGGTGAAAGGTCCTGCTGTCAGTCTCCCAAAGTGGCTTACCTCCGGCAAACCCGCCAATGGTGTTCACCACAAAATCAAGATGGCCGTGCCGGGCCGTGATGCCATCCACCAGAGCCTGGGTGGCAGCCTCGTCGGTGGCATTGAGCGGCAGCAATTCCAGACGCTGATTTGCGCCAACGGCGGCCCGCAGGGAAGCTGCTTCTTCATCTCTTATATATGTGGCGATCACTGAAGCTCCTTCATGAAGAAAGGCCAGGGTCACGGCGCGACCCAGCCCACCGGTTCCACCCGTGACCAGAGCGACTTTTCCAGCTGCGGTATTCGACATGGGATCCTCCTATCACCACTTGTACTGTAAGAAGGATAGGGAAGTCTTGGCAAGCTGGAAGACCTTAACCACAGAGGACACAGAGGTACACACAGGAAAAGCCAACCCCAGACATAACCACGAAGGACACAAAGGAACACAAAGGAGTGTCAAGCAAGAGGTTCCAACTGCGGAGGACACGAACGGATCGCCGAGATCGAAAGATCAGCTTCACTGCAAAACCAGAATTGTTGACACTGTCGCGTTGGGAGATCTTGCCGTTCAATTTCGGCTATTTTCTGGCAGTCTGTTCTGATCAGCGTTTATCCGCGTTCATCAGCGGTAAGGTTTTCTTGATCTGAACAAGACCATAAAAATCGTTGACGCTATACCATACCAATCAGGTCTTCTATCTGTTAAAATCATACTTGATTAGTATTGATTCCGGATCGAGGGCCTGAGACAAGGGCCTGAGAGGGTTTCCCGGAATTGCGAGGAAGCAGATGTTTCGACTCAACAAGCTTACCGACTACGGAATTGTGCTGATGGCGCACGTGGCTCGCAGTGCTGAGGACACGCCGCACACAGCGCGCAGTCTCGCCAAGGACACCCAGCTTCCGTTGCCCACGGTGGGGAAATTGATGCGGCAACTGTCTGAGCACGGGCTTCTTACCTCGCATCGCGGTGTCAACGGCGGCTACAACCTGGCCCGCAGCGCCACACAAATTTCAGTAGCAGATATCATTCTGGCTCTCGAAGGCCCCATTGGTTTTACCGAATGCAGCGTGATTGCCGGTTTGTGTGAAATGGAGCGCTCATGCTCCATCAAGATCAATTCGCAGATTATTGGCGAGGCCTTGCGTGACGCGCTGGAGCGGGTAACGCTCGCGGAATTGAATCAGCAGATGCCGCAGCATGAGCGCCATAAGAAAGACCAAATTATTTCCATTGAACCAGCCATGGCTGAAGGAGTGCGATGAGCACAGTAGACCAGATACAAGACCTTACAAAACAGGAATACAAATGGGGGTTCATCACTTCCATTGATGAAGACCGTTTGCCCAATGGGCTGAACGAAGACATTGTTCGCGCCATCTCGCTGAAAAAGGGCGAGCCTGAATTTATGACGGAATGGCGACTGAAGGCCTATCGCTACTGGGCGAGCCTGGAGCAGAAGCAGGCAGAGCCCACGTGGGCCAACGTGAAGTACCCGCCGATTGATTACCAGGGGCTCTCGTACTATTCCGCTCCGAAAAAGAAGGCCGAACTGAAGAGCCTGGATGAGGTTGACCCTGAGATTCTCAGCACCTACGCCAAGCTGGGTATTCCTCTGCATGAGCAAAAACTGCTGGCCGGAGTTGCCGTGGACGCGGTTTTTGACAGCGTCTCCGTGGCCACCACCTTCAAGGCCAAGCTGGCCGAAGCGGGCGTAATTTTCTGCTCGTTCTCAGAAGCGGTGAAGAACCATCCGGAACTGGTGAAGAAATATCTGGGATCGGTGGTCCCATACACGGATAACTTTTTTGGCGCGCTGAACTCCGCGGTCTTTAGTGATGGATCGTTTGTTTACGTGCCCAAGGGCGTGCGTTGTCCTATGGAGCTTTCCACCTACTTCCGCATTAATGCCCAGAACACCGGACAGTTTGAGCGCACACTGATCATCGCCGACGAAGGCGCATATGTGAGCTATCTGGAAGGTTGTACTGCTCCGGTTCGCGACGAGAATCAGCTTCATGCTGCCGTGGTTGAGTTGATCGCGCATGACAATGCGACGATTAAATATTCAACCGTACAGAACTGGTATCCCGGCGACAAAGAAGGCAAAGGCGGCATTTACAACTTTGTGACCAAGCGCGGCAAGTGCGCGGGCAAGAATTCAAAGATCTCATGGACGCAGGTAGAGACCGGTTCCGCCATCACATGGAAGTATCCAAGCTGCATCCTGCAGGGTGAGGGCTCAGTCGGCGAATTTTATTCGGTGGCTCTCACGAATAACTATCAGCAGGCCGATACCGGCACCAAGATGATCCACATCGGCAAGAACACCAAGAGCACCATCGTGTCGAAGGGCATCTCCGCCGGCCATGGACAGAACACCTACCGTGGCATGGTGAAGATTCTGAAAGGTGCGACCGGCGCGCGCAACTACACGCAGTGCGATTCGTTGCTCGTGGGAGACAAGTGCGGCGCGCATACCTTCCCGTATATCGAAGTGAAGAACGCCACCGCGCGCATGGAGCATGAGGCATCGACTTCAAAGATCGGTGAAGACCAGATTTTTTATCTGCAACAGCGCGGCATAACAAAGGAAGAAGCGGTTTCCATGATCATCAATGGATTCTGCAAAGCAGTGTTCCGCGAACTGCCGATGGAATTTGCCGTTGAAGCACAGAAACTACTCAGTATCAGCCTTGAGGGGAGTGTTGGATAAACGATGCGTCTGCTAGAAATCAAAAATTTGCATGCCAGCGTGAATGGCAACGAGATCTTAAAGGGAATCAACCTCAACGTGAATGCCGGTGAGGTGCACTCCATCATGGGGCCGAACGGTTCGGGCAAAAGCACCCTTGCTGGTGTGCTGGCGCGACGTGAGAGCTACGAGATCACACAGGGCCAGATCCTGTTCAACGGCAAAGACCTGCTTGAGATGAAGCCGGAAGAAGCCGCTTGTGAAGGGCTGTTTCTTGCCTTCCAATATCCCGTGGAGATTCCGGGCATCAGTAATGCCTATTTCCTACGCACGGCGCTGAATGCGATCCGCAAATATCGCGGTGAGGAAGAGCTGGATGCAATGGACTTTCTGCCTCTGCTGCGCGAAAGAATGCGCCTGCTGGAGATGGACGAAAAGTTCCTCAATCGTCCGGTGAATGAAGGATTCTCCGGCGGCGAGAAGAAGCGCAATGAGATTGTGCAGATGGCCATGCTGGAGCCGAAGCTTGCCGTGCTGGATGAAACCGATTCCGGCCTCGACATTGACGCGCTCAAGGTGGTTGCCAAAGGTGTGAATGCCATGCGCGGCCCAAACCGCGCCATGGTGCTGGTCACACACTATCAGCGCTTGCTGAATTACATTGTGCCGGATTTTGTGCATGTGCTGGTAAACGGGAAGATCGTTAAGTCCGGCGGACCTGAGTTGGCACTGGAGCTGGAAGACAAGGGCTATAGCTGGACGGAAGCCGAGCCAGTGGGCGCCAGACGGTAAACAAGGGGAGATGATGAGCGAAACAATTACAGCCACGCAAGCCCCTGACCGCTATCTGGATACGTTTGAGCAATTCAGTCGCGGAGCAGCCACCCAGTTGGGATGGTTGAAATCTCTGCGTCAGGAAGGCTTCGCGCGTTTTTCTGAAACCGGCTTTCCCACCACGCACGATGAAGACTGGCGGTTCACTAACATCTCGCCAATTTCCCAAACGCCGTTTGAAATGGCAGCCCGTACGCGAATCAAGCCGAGCGAACTGGAACAGCTTGGACTCTCTGGCTTTCAATGCCTGCTGGTGTTCGTCAATGGTCGTTACTCAGCCGAGCTTTCGCGTGTCCCGAAGCTTGGGCAGGGCGTGAAGGTGACCAGCCTGGCAGAGCAGATCAGCACGGACTCTGCCGCGGTGGAAAAACATCTGGGCCAGTATCTGAATATCCAGCGCGACTCGTTTGCCGCACTCAACACCGCCTTTATTGAAGACGGTGTTTACGTCCATGTGGCAAAGAACACAGCGATCCGCACTCCGATCTATGTTCTCTATGTCTCAGCGCCCGGCGCTGCGGCGGTAATGGACCATCCCAGAAACCTCATCGTGGTGGATGAAAGCGCTGAAGCCACCGTTGTGGAGGACTACGTTTCACTGGGGGATGGCACTGCGTTCTCCAATACCGTCACTGAGCTGGTGGCGGGACCCAATGCCGTGGTTTCGCACTACATGCTGGTGCGCGAAGGCGCCAGCACATATAACGTATCCACTTTAAGGGTGCAGCAGGCGCGCAGCAGCAATGTTTCCACGCATTCGTTGCTTCTGAGTGGCGCAATCCTGCGCAACAACGTGCATCCGGTCCTGGCGGGCGAAGGGGCGGAATGCCTGATCAACGGACTTTTCATGGTCAACAGCGGCCAAACCATGGACAACTACATGCTCGTTGAGCATGCTGCTCCGCATTGCGCCAGCCGCCAGTTCTATAACGGCGTTTTGAATGGACAGGGTCACGGAGTTTTCCACGGCCGCATCATTGTCCACAAAGACGCGCAGAAGACTGACGCCAAGCAGACCAACCGCAACCTGCTGCTTTCTGATGACGCGCAGATTGACACCAAGCCGCAACTGGAAATCTATGCTGACGACGTGAAGTGCACGCACGGAGCCACCATTGGCCAGGTGGAAGAGAATGCCTTGTTCTACCTGCGCTCGCGCGGGCTTGACGAGGCTTCGGCGAAGCATCTGCTTTTGTTGGCATTCGCCAATGAATGCCTTGACCGCATGAACTCCGCTCAGATGCGCGCTTATATCGAAACGTTGGTAATGTCATGGCTTCCTGACGCAGCGCGATACGTTGGAGCGAAGCCATCAGAAGTGGAAAGAAGTCTGGAGGAAGTTGGATGAGCACGGTAGCCAAAACGCCGGCAGAAATCAACGCGACTGGTTCGCGCTATGACGTGGAGAAGATACGCCAGGATTTTCCGGTACTCGATCAGAAGGTCCACGGAAAACAACTGGTGTATCTGGACAATGCCGCCACGTCACAGAAGCCGCTGGCGGTGATTGAGGCCATTGAGAATTACTATCGCCGCGACAATTCCAACATTCATCGCGGCGTGCACACGCTTTCTGAACGCGCGACGGAAGCTTACGAAAAGACGCGCCACGCGGCAAAAAAGTTCATCAACGCCGCGGACGTGAAAGAGATCATCTTCGTTCGCGGTACCACTGATGCAATTAATCTTGTCGCGCAGACCTATGGTCGCAAGAACGTGGGCGCCGGAGATGAAGTTCTGATCACCGCCATGGAGCACCACTCCAACATTGTTCCCTGGCAGATACTTTGCGAAGAAAAAGGCGCAAAGCTGCGGGTAGCGCCCATCAATGACCGCGGCGAATTGATGATGGAGGAGTTTGAGAAGCTTCTTGGGCCCAAGACGAAATTCGTGTCAATCGGCCATCTTTCCAATGCGCTGGGTACCATCAATCCGGTCAAGCAGATTGCACGGATGGCGCACGCGTTGAACGTTCCCGTTCTGTTGGACGGCGCGCAGGCCATTCCGCGGATGAAAGTTGATGTACAGGACCTGGATTGCGATTTCTATGCTACTTCGGGCCATAAGATGTACGGTCCAACGGGGATTGGCTTCCTCTATGGGAAGGCCAGTTTGCTGGAAGCTATGCCTCCATATCAGGGCGGCGGAGACATGATCGCCTCCGTCACGTTCGACAAAACGGTTTACAACCGGCTGCCTTACAAGTTCGAAGCAGGCACGCCGAATATTGCCGATACGATCGGTCTGGGCGCGGCCATCGATTACCTCAATCAGCTTGGCCTGGACGATATCGAAGCGCACGAAGCGGACCTGCTGGAGTACGCGACGCAGGAAGTTGAAAAAATTTCTGGCGTGAGCATTGTTGGCACGGCGCGCGAAAAGGCCGGAGTCCTCTCCTTCGTGATGCAGGATATCCATCCGCACGATATTGGCACGATCCTCGATAGTGAAGGAGTCGCGGTGCGCACCGGCCACCATTGCGCTCAGCCAGTGATGCAGCGTTACGGCATACCTGCTACGGCTCGCGCATCATTCGGTCTTTACAACACGCGAGAGGAAGTTGATGCATTGGTCGCCGGCATACGCAAAGTGCAAGAGGTGCTGGGGTAATGTCGGATTTAAGAGAGCTGAGAGATCTCTACCAGGAAGTGATTTTGGAACACAGCAAGAAGCCGCGTAATTTTGGTGAGCTGGCGACTGCCAATCACAAGGCGGAAGGCTTTAATCCCCTGTGCGGCGATCATTACACGGTATTCGTCAACGTAAAAGATGGCGCCATTGATGAGATTGGATTCACGGGCGCGGGCTGCGCGATTTCCAAAGCCTCCGCTTCCATGATGACCCAGACGTTGAAAGGGAAGTCCACGGCAGAGGCTGACGCCATCTTTACCAACTTTCATGGCCTGGTCACGGGCCATGATTCTGACGTGAATGCCCTGGGAAAGCTGGGCGTGTTCGCCGGCGTTTCTGAATATCCGTTACGGGTGAAGTGCGCCACGCTGGCTTGGCATGCAATGAGGGCTGCCCTGCGAGGCGATCAAGAGGCAATTTCCACGGAGTGAGCAACTACGGAGTGAGCAACTAAGGATACGCAAGAGTTTTGGAGGAGTGGATTTGAAAACCGGTGAGAACGTTATCGTAAGCCGCGATCTGCTTGGCATGCAGATCCCGAGCGGCATTCCTCACCCAATCGCAGCCGGCACAAGCGTGCGTCTCGCCCAGGCGCTGGGCGGCAGCTACACCGTAATGACCGACCAGGGTTACCTGTTGCGTATCGATGCCAAGGATGCCGACGCGATCGGCATTACGCCGGAAGAAGTGGCCGCGTCTGAACCGCAAGAGTTTGACGAGAAGCTGGTCTGGAACCAGCTACGTACCATTTACGATCCTGAAATCCCGGTCAACGTGGTGGATCTCGGCCTGATCTACGGTTGTGACATTCAGCCTGTTCCCGAAGGACACAAGATTGATATCAAGATGACGATGACTGCCCCGGGCTGCGGCATGGCCGACGTGCTCAAAGCTGATGTCCAGCGACGTCTCTCCACGTTGCCCACGGTCTCAGCCGTAAATGTGGACGTTGTATTTGAGCCGCAGTGGCATCCCGGGAGAATGTCTGAGGGCGCCCGCCTTCAATTGGGCCTGGATCTGGACAGCACACCATTCCAGATGTACGACAAGTAGCCAGCCACCAAGCGACGCCGCCTTCGCGGCGATTGCGACCGCCGAAAGCCTGCTCTGGGTGATCACACGGGCGACGCCATCTCAGACACCTGGAATCAATACCGTGATGTAGTTGAGCTGCTCTCCTTTTCATAGTGGACAGAAGGCATGCCTGGAAATATAGAAAATCTAAGTTTGTTAATGAATTCTGCTGGCAATTTTAAGAATCGAACACGGGTTTTTATTAGAAATTTTGATAAATGGGCCTTCCAGTCATCCCACAGCGGAAAGGCCCCAATTAACTAAGCATCATAAGAATCAGTAACTTCCGGCACCGCAAGTGCTGTCGGCAGGTGAAAAATTTCATATTTTCTTGGGGTGAGACTGAGGCGGGTGTATATTTCGACTTGAATCAGGAGAATAAGACCTTGCTGCACTCGCTCCGGAAAACCGTACTACTGCTGATGATGGCGATCACGGTTTTATCGCCCTTCATGCAGCTTGATAGCTGGGACAACTTCCCAACATCAACGGACGATCTTGAACTCCAGATCATTTTCGGTCTTTGCATCATTGGAATGTTTCTTGTGTTTGTGGGAGTGGTAAAACTACTGCCCCAGATATTCCAGTTCCTGTTTCGATTGCCGGCCACGTCTATCCGCTGGATTGACCTGATCACAGTGAAGCCCCTTGACGCTGGTGTGGTTTTTTCTCCACCTCTCAGAATCTGATTTTCCATTCCATGCCCGAAGTGTGTCTGCTTCAGGAATTCCGGTAGTCCTGGAATTCCGTCAAAGCGGAAATAGGTCCCATTTGCCGCCGATTTTAATTGCGGCATCGGGACGCGATTCAGCACGAACATGAAGGAATGGACCAATGAAATCCGCAGAGTTGATTCAGAATGCCATAAGTGGCGTCCTGATAAGTGAATTGCCGGAAACCAAACAGGCCCTGGACGAAGATTGCGCTCCCTGGTGCGTCCGCTGCAAAACGGCCGTCGGGAGTGAGGACGAGCGTCTGGTGCAGGGTTGTCTTGACGGCGACCAGCAGGCGTGGGAGTCGCTGATTGACAAGTACAAGCGGCTCATCTATTCGATCCCGTTCAAATATGGCGCCAGTCCTGAGGACGCAGCCGACGTCTTTCAGGCTGTCTGCATTGAAGTTTTTAACAGCTTGCCGCAGCTCAAGAATGCTGAATCACTGCGTTCATGGCTGATCACCGTGGCCATCCGCCAATCCTATCGCTGGAAAAAGAAGCAAGCCAACCATGTGGAACTGGATGCGATGGAGCCGGAAGCAGCGGAAGAAATCGCGTCAGTTCCTGCCACTCTCTACCAGGTGGAACAGGAACAGGTAGTCAGGGATGTAGTGGAACAACTCCCTCCGCGTTGCGCAGAACTTGTGCGCATGCTGTTTTTTGAACAGCCACCGCTTCCCTATGCTGAAGTGGCACGACGGCTGGGATTAGCCACCGGATCGATAGGTTTCATACGCGGCCGCTGCCTGTTGCGGCTGCGCAAGGCCCTGGTTGAGTCTGGTTTCAACGGTACTGAAGTGGCTGCCATTGGACCGGAAAGATCAAACAGATGTCTCTGAAAAGAGGAAAAGGACTGATGCGTCGGTTCTTGCGGGACCGGCGCATCAG
>WNFC01001965.1_pt1 | contig 21948 bp, 18 predicted proteins | sample 5400541 | NCBI WGS metagenome assembly WNFC01 (sample SAMN13153342, study PRJNA577476) | soil metagenome | isolation source: 120 cm saprolite under Douglas fir tree site 2 hole 2 replicate 1 | place: USA:California | collected 2015-04-18
CGGTCGAGAAGCACCTGCTGCGGATGGGGCCGCGCAACACGAAGCTCATCCAGGCGAAGGCGCGCGAGATCGCCCAGGCGTTGGAGCTGCCGGCCACGGCGTCGCGCTGACGTCTCTCGAGAGGTCGTGAAGCCGCCCAGCACGCTCGTCGACTTCGCGTGTTCGGATTCGTCCACTCATAGCAGCCTGGGCTGAGGACTCGTCCCGGGACAAGTCGAGGCACGCGCTCGTTCCATGAAGGCCCGCCCGTAGATCTTCTCCGCCGCGTGCTGATTGTGCGCCCGGCAGAGCAGCCGGATCCGATCGGCTTGATGCACCTGCGTCAGGGCGAAACCATCCAGGTGATCGAACTCCAGCAAGCCCGTCTCTGCGCACCTCCGCCCGTCCGCACCAGTGAACGTGCAGCGTCCACCATCGCGCTCGTAGACGGTGCGCTTGATGCCGTCGGGGATGCGGCGCGAAGAGCATTCAGCCGCAGGTTCGGTCGACTCCGGCTGAGGCTTCCGGCCGATCGCGAATCGCTCTTTCTTGACCTGGCCGATCAGCAGGTCGAGTGCCCGGTCGAAGATCGACGCCAGGTCTCCATTTGGAACCCGGTGCCGGAGCAGGTCCTGGGCGTGCCGCAGCTTGTCGCGAAATGTGCGGCCGGCGGTGAACTGGATCTTGAACGTCTCCTCGGTGAGCGGCGCCATGGCTGGACGATGGTCCTCACTTCGCGGGGACGGGGCGGCCGGTGCGCTCATAGGCAGCGCAAGCGGAGATGGCGGAGCAGCGGGACGCTCGGGAAGCTTGCGGACTACCGCCGCCACGGGCGGCTGCGGTAACAGTCGAGCGACCAGCTCCTCGATGTCGCACTTCGACTTGCCCGCCGCCTCCGCGAGCACCTCGCGATGGTTTTCATCGGTGAGATGCGGCGCGAGCAGGCGCAACCCGCCCAGGTGTACCCGTCCGGAGCGCATCGCGTCGATGAGGGCGGGCAGTCGCCGCGCTGCGCGTGCCACCAGGATGCGATTGTACGCGGCACCCTCGGAGAACCTGAGCTCGCCCACGCAGAACGCGAACATCGAAGGGAACGCGCGCTCGAGGTAGAGCTTCCGTTCGTCGATCTCGCCGAGGTGCACCAGGAGATCTGCCTCGACACGTCGAGAATCCTCGACGAGCTCGTGCGTTCTGACGAGGAGCTCCGAGCTGCTGAGCGACAGGAGAACAGTCTGTGAGTTCATCATGCCGCTTGCGTAGCACGGCGGTTTTTGCGCGCTCTGTGGAGCCCGTGGGCGCACGCGACACTCCGATCTGACTGCGACGCCCGACCGTGACAGCTGCGCTTCTCGGAATGCGTCCTCGGCGCTCAGAACGGGCGTGCAACGGACGTTGGCGACCCGCCTCCAGACGTAGGCTGAAAGCCGTCAAGGGGAAAGTGGTCCCATCGGTCAAACGACCGATGATGACTCGGTCTTCATCTCTCCTTCGGAAGCTTCGGGAGCGTCGGTTGCGAACTTGTCCCGGGACGAGTTGGAGCAACGCGGGGCCGGGCCTCATTTCCGAGCTGTGCCCGGTGCACGCAGCTCGTCCTTGACGATCTTCCCGCCCTTCATGACGAAGGGGACGGATTCGAGGACGCGGACGTCGGCCAGCGGGTCGCCGCGCACCGCGATCAGATCGGCATAGCGGCCCGGCTGCAGCGTGCCGACGTCCTGCGCGCGGCCCAGCAGGTCCGCGGCCACCGAGGTGGCGCTGCGGATGGCCTGGGCCGGGGTCATCCCGTAGCGGACGTACACGGCGAGCTGCTTCGCGTTGTCGCCGTGCGGGAAGATGCCGGCGTCGGTGCCGAACGCCGCCTTGACGCCGGCGCGCACCGCCTTGCTCCAGTTCTGCCGCTGGACCTGCCCGATGGCGCGCTCCTTCTCGACGTACTCCCTGGGGATGCGCAGCTCCTCCGCCTTCCCGAGGATCACGTCGTCGTTGTAGAGGTCGCCGACCAGCCACGCGCCGCGCTCTTTCAGCAGCCGGATGCCCTCGTCGTCGATCAGCGTCCCGTGCTCGATGGAGTCGATGCCGGCGTGGAGCGCGTCCTTGATGCTCTGCGTCCCGTGCGCGTGGGCGGCGATGCGCCGGCCCGCCTTGTGCGCCTCGAACGCGGCGACGCGCAGCTCCTCCACGGTGAACTGGGGCACGCCGGGCGTGTCGCCGCGGGAGAACACGCCGCCGCTCGCGGCCACCTTGATCACGTCCACCCCGTGCTGGATCTGGGCGCGCACCACGTGGCGGACCTGGTCGAGCCCGTCCGCCTGCGCGAAGTCCCGCTCGGCGGGGAAGATGCTGACCCGCACTTCGGGCGGGTAGTTGTTCAGGTCGCAATGCCCGCCGGTGATGCTGATGCAGGGCCCCGAGGCGACGATGCGCGGCCCGGGGAAGTACCCCTCGTTCACCAGGTCGCGCAGGTCGGCGGCCGCGAACGGCGGCGAGCCGACGTCGCGCACGGTGGTGAACCCGGCCTCCAGCGTGCGGCGCGCGTGAACCACCGCCACCATCGACGCCTGCGGCAGGGAGGTCTTGAAGTGCCAGATGTCCTCGAAGTGGTCCGCGCGCGAGGTGAGGTGCACGTGCACGTCGATGAGCCCGGGCAGCACGGTGGCGGAGGAGAGATCGACGATCTCCGCTCCCGGCGGCGGCTGCGCGCCCACCGACTTGATGCGCTCGCCCTCGATCTCCAGCACCACGTCGCGCTTCGCCGCGTCCCCCGTGCCGTCGAACAGGCGGCTGGCGCGGACGTAGATGGTGGAGGGGGCTGCCGCGAGGAGAAGCGCGAGAACGAGGGTCATGCGTTCAAGACTAGCAGCTCGTCCACGTGCCCGCGGCCTTCGCCTTTGCAGCTGATGTGGCGGGGCGCGCTCACCAGGCGCTGCTCGAACGAGCGGTAGAGCCGCCGGATGCGCGGGGTCGCGGAGTTGGAGAGCAGGAACCGCACTCCGCGGCGGTCGAGCGCCGCGCAGGCGGCGGCGAGGCGCTCCTGGTCCTCCCATCGGAAGGCATCCCGCGTGTAGCTGGTGAAGCTCGCCGTTTCGGAGACCGGGTCGTAGGGAGGGTCGAGGTAGACGAAGTCGCCGGGCAGCGTGCGCTGCAGGGCGATCTCGAACGGGGCGTGCAGGACCTCCACCCCGCGCAGCGCGCGGCTCGCGCGCAGGAGCAGCGCCGGATCGTGGAAGGACGGGTTTCGATAACGGCCGAACGGCACGTTGAACCGGCCGGCGCGGTTCACCCGCCACAGCCCGTTGAAGCAGGTCTTGTTGAGGTAGATGAAGCGCGCGGCCCGGCCGGCGGGCGGGAGGCGCAGCGGATCGAGCGCGCGGACGCGCTCGAAGTGATCGCGCCTGTAGACGTGCTCCGAGAGCGCCTCCAACACGCCGGCGGCGTCGTCGCGGACCTGCTGCCAGCAGTGGATCAGCTCGCCGTTGAGGTCGCTCAAGATCGCGCGTCGCGGGGCCGCGGCGAAGAAGAGCGCGCCCCCGCCGACGAACGGCTCGTGGTACCTGCGCAGCCGCGCCGGGACGTGCTTGAGCAGCTCGGGGAGGAGCGCCGCCTTGCCGCCGGCCCACTTGAGAAAGGGCGTCGCGGGCCTCGATTCCGCGGCGGGCGGACGCGTGAGAGCGAGCGCGGGCATTTGCGAACCGCGTAGCATCGCAGATCGAGGCGTGCAAAAAAAACGCAACTCGATCGAAAAGTTGACGATCGATCGCGCACATCACTCGTGCCGGAGCGCCACCATCGGATCGACGCGCGCCGCGCGGCGCGCCGGGAGGTAGCAGGCCACGAGCGCAATCACCGCCAGGAGCGCCACGATGGCGCCGAAGACCGCCGGGTCGGTGGCGCTCACCGAAAAGAGGAGCGAGCGCAGCACGCGGGTGAGCGCCAGCGCGCCGGCCACTCCGATCACCAGCCCGGCCGCGGCGAGCGCGAAGCCCTGCCGCACGACCAGCGCGAGCACGTCGCGCCGCACCGCGCCCAGGGCCATGCGGATGCCGATCTCCTTCGTCCGCTGCACCGCGGCCACGGCCATGACCCCGTAGATGCCGATCGCCGCGAGCAGCACGGCCAGCGCCGCGAAGAGGCCGAGGAGGCCGGTCTGGAGTCGAGGCTGCGCGACTGCGCGCGACAAGCGCGCCTCGAAGGTCGAGACACTCGCGACCGCCTGGTCGGGGTCGGTGCGCCGCACCTGCTCGCGCAGCGCCGCCACCAGCGAGAGCGGATCCCCCTCGGTGCGCACGGTGACGAACATGCTGAGGAATCCCTCGGACCCCTGCGCGAACGGCGCGTACACCAGCGGCCCCGGGGCGCGGTCGAGCCCGGCGTAGCGGACGTCGTCGGCGACCCCCACCACCGTGTGCCGCTGCGGCCGGTAGTCGACCGGCACGGTCTCCAGGGGAACCAGCTCCCGCGGGACGTTGACCGAGAGCACCTTCCCGATCGGGTCCTCGCCCTTGAAGTAGCGGCGAGCCAGCTCCTGGTTGACGATCGCCACCGGCGGTGCGCGCACGCCGTCCGCCTCGGTGAAGGCGCGCCCTCGCACCCGGATGCCGAGCGCGCGGAAGTAGTCTCCCGCCACCAGCCGGTACTGGATCTGCGGGAGGTCGTTGGCGTCGCCGGGCAGCGGCCGGTCCCAGAGCACGACGCGCTTGCCCCAGTTGTCCCCCGCGAGCGGCAGGCTGGAGACGGCGCCCGCCGCGCGCACCCCGGGCAGCGCCCGGAGCCCCGCGATCACCTCGTCGTAGAAGGCCGCGGCTCGCGCGTAGGCGGCCGGCGAGAAGGCCCGGGCGAGCTGCGGGTCCACGTACTTCTGGGCGGGCAAGGAGATCTCGGCCGTGAGCACGCCCTGCGGATCGAACCCGGCGTCCACGCGCAAGAGCCGGTAGGTGCTCTTCATCAGCAGCCCGGCGCCGGTGAGCAGCACCACCGCGAGCGCCACCTCGGCCACCACCAGCGCGGAGGTCAGCCGCCGGCGGCCGCCCGCGCCGCCGGGCGAGGTCTCGCTCAGCGATTCGCGCAGGTCGATCGACGAACCGTGCAGGGCGGGGGCCAGGCCGAACAGCACCCCGGTGAGGAGCGACACGAGCAACGTGAACGCCAGCACGCCGCCGTCCACTCTCACTTCCCGCATGCGCGGAAGCACCTCCTGGCCGAGCAGGTTCAGTGCGTCCGCGGCCCAGAAGGCGAGCACCAGCCCCGCGGCGCCGCCCAGCGCGGCGAGCAGTACGCTCTCGGTGAGCAGCTGGCGGAGGAGGCGAGCCCGGCTCGCCCCCAGCGCCGCGCGGATGGCGATTTCGCGCCGCCGCGCGGCCGTGCGCACCAACAAAAGATTCGCCAGGTTGGCGCAGGCGATCAGCAGCACGAATGCGACCGCGCCGAGCAGCACCCGGACGGCAGCCCGCACGCCGCCGACCATCGAGTCTTCCAAGGGTTCCAGGTCCATGCTCAGGCTGCGGGACTCCGGGAACTCGCTCCCGATCTGCCGCGCGATGCCGGCCAGCTCGGCGCGGGCGCGTTCCTCGGTGACGCCGCGCCTGAGCCGGCCGATCACCGCCATGAAGTAGTTGTTGTGCGAGTTGAGGTTGTCGCCCGGCTCGAACGACAGGGGAAGGAGGAGCTGCGCCTCGTTGCCCAGCCAGGAGAAGCCGGGCGACAGCACCCCGGCGACGGTGTAGGGCTGCCCGTCCAGGGTGATGGAGCGTCCGACGATTGCGGGATCGCCGCCGAAGCGCGAGTGCCACAGCCCGTCACCCAGGATCGCGACGCGGTGGGAGCCCCAGCGCTCGTCGTCGCGGGAGAACCCGCGGCCGAGCGCCGGCGCCACTCCCAGGACGGGGAGGAGCTCCGCGGAAGCGACGATGGCGCGCACGCGTTGCGGCTCCTGCCCGCCGGTGAGGTTCACCGGATTGCGGTAGAGCGCCGCGACCGCGGAGAAGCTCTGGTTCGACTCGCGGAGCCGGTAGAAGTCGGGCGGCGAGTTGCCGATGCGTGTCCGGGTGTCCTGCTGGACGGTCTGCACGCGCATCAGCTCCCGAGCGTCCCGGTACGCGAGCGGCCGCAGCAGCACCGTGTTCGCCACGCTGAACATGACCGTGTTGGCGCCGATGCCCAGGGCGAGCGCGAGCAGCGAGACGGCGGTGAAGGCGGGCGCCTTGAGGAGCGTGCGCAGCCCGAGGCGGAGGTCGGCGAGGAGCGTCTCCATGCAGTCCCGCCCCGCAAACTCCGTGCCGCCCACGGCGGCGCGAGAGGGCGGCCCCGCCGCCGAATGCTGCGGCGGACGATCGCGGCATGTCCGTGCGTGGGACGGCGCTGTCCGGTTCCGAAGCACCGGCCGCCGATCAGCGCAGCGCCGCCCTATCGGCGGCGGCTGGCAAATTCCATTGTTCGCTCCCTCGACTTGTACTAGGGTCCGCGCCTCTACATGCGCCTGGCATTCCTGCTCGCGACCCTGGGTCTCCTGATCGCGCCGCTTCGGCCTGCGGCGGCCCAGCGCGCGGGTCCACCCGGCAGGCAGCGCGAACCGGCGCCCAGACCGCCGTCGCCGCCGCCGCCGCCGGCGCAGCCGGCCCAGCCCGGGCAGCCGCAGCCGGCGATGCCCACGGGCCAGGCGCCCAGCATCCCCACCGGGATGACCGCCGCCGAGGCCGCCGCGCCGGTCCCGGAGACCGGCGTCATCACGAAGATCAACATCCAGGGCAACCGCCGGGTGGAGGCCGACGCCATCCGCGCCGCGCTGCCCCTCAAGCCGGGCGACACCTTCGACAGGCGCAAGCTGAAGGAGGCGCTGCTCGCCGTCTGGAGGATGGGCTACTTCAACGACGTCAAGCTGGACGTCTCGGCCGTCCCGCCGCCCGGCGTCGGGTACCAGCTCACCGTGCTGGTCAGCGAGAAGCCCGCCGTCCGAGACATCAAGCTGGAGGGCAACGAGGAGCTCTCGCGCGACGATCTGAAGGAAACCTTCGAGATCAAGCAGTTCCAGATCCTCGACGCCGAGGCGGTGCGGAAGACGGCGAAGAAGATGCAGGAGAAATACGTCGAGAAGGGCTACTTCCTCGCCGAGCTCACCTGGCGCCTGGATCCGTTGCCCAACAACGAGGTCGACGTCGTCTTCGTCATCAACGAGCACGCCAAGGTGACGGTGAAGGAGATCCGGTTCGTCGGCAACAGCGCCATCCGAACCGACGAGCTGAAGGGCGCGATGATCACGCAGGAGGGCACCTTCTGGAGCTTCCTCTCCAGCGCGGGCACGTACCGCGAGGACGCCTTCGCCCGGGACGAGTATGTGCTGCAGGGGCTGTACTACGACCGCGGCTACCTCTACGTGAAGTTCGGCAAGGCGGCGATCGAGCTGTCTCCGGACCGCCGCTTCATCTTCATCACCATCCCCATCGAGGAAGGCGATCCGTACGACATCAGCAAGATCGACGCGTCCGGGGACCTGCTCGAGCCGAAGGAGAAGCTGCTCGCGCTGGTGGAGACCCGTCCCGGGGCGCGCTTCTCCAAGACCATCCTCCAGCGCGATCTTCAGGTTTTGGCGGACGTCTACAAGGACAAGGGGTACGCCTACGCCAACGTCACCCCCGACACGGACGTCCACGCCGAGAACAAGACCGTCGACATCAACTTCGCCTTCCAGAAGGGCAACCTGGTCAACATCGAGAAGATCGAGGTGGTCGGCAACAACAAGACGCGCGACAAGGTGATCCGCCGCGAGATGCGCATACGCGAGGGCGACCTCTACAGCGGCACCGGCATCCGCCTCTCCAAGGCGCGCATCACGGCGCTCGGCTATTTCGACTCGGTCGAGATCAACACCCGCCGCGGATCCGCGGACGACAAGATGGTGCTGGAGGTGACGGTGAAGGAGAAGCTGACCGGCACCTTCCAGCTCGGGTTCGGCTTCACCGGCGGCGAGAGCTTCTTCGGCCAGGCGCAGCTCTCGCAGAACAACCTGCTCGGCTACGGCCACACGGCCAGCCTGTCTTTCCAGATCTCCAGCCTGCGGCAGCTCTTCCAGCTCAGCTATCTGGACCCGTACTTCCTCGACACGGCCTGGACGGCGTCGATCGACCTGTATCGCAGCGAGCTCCTCTTCACCGGCTTCGATCGCCAGGCGATCGGCGCCGCGCTCACCGCCGGCTACGAGATCTTCGAGGACTTCCGCTTCTTCGGCACGTACACGCTGGAAGGCGTGGACGTGATCCCGACCGGCGGCACCGCGCTGCAGCTGCGCAATCAGTTCAGCGCCGGGCGCACTTCCAGCCTCCGCTTCTCCTTCAACTACGACAAGCGCGACAACCGGCTGTTCCCCACCAACGGGCACCTCGAGTCCGCCTCCGCCGAGTTCGCCACCTCGCTGATCGCCAGCCAGAACCTCTTCCAGCGGTACCGCCTGATCGAGCGCCGCTACCGGCCGCTGTTCTGGGGATTCGTGGGCAAGGTGAACCTCTCGATCGGCTACATCCGCAGCACCGACCCGCTGAACCGGCCCATCTCCATCAGCGAGAAGTTCTTCGCCGGCGGCATCAACTCCATCCGCGGCTACACGCTGCGCAGCATCTCGCCCACCAAGAAGATCCTGGCCTCGAAGGACCCCGATGCCGGCGTCCTGGATTACGCGGTGGGCGGGAACAAGGAGCTCCTCACCAACTGGGAGATCGAGTTCCCGATCGTCGAGTCGGCGGGGATCCGCGGAGTCCTCTTCTACGACATGGGCAACGTGTTCGCTGAGAACGAGAACTTCTTCCATAGCAACCAGCGGCCCGACGCCAACGGCAAGGGCACCTTGCCCCTGGGGCTCTTCCACAGCACCGGATTCGGCGTGCGCTGGTTCTCGCCGCTGGGCCCGCTCCGCTTCGAGGTCGGGTTCCCGCTCACCCGGCGCCCGATCGACGATCCGTACCTGTTCGAGTTCACCATCGGCAACTTCTTCTGAAATGATCGATCACCGGGCGCGAGTGGTACTTGACGCGCCTCGCCACGTCCCTTTAGCTTTGCCCGCTTTTCGTCCCACTGGAGATCCGAGATGCGCCGTCTTGCAATCGCCTGCCTGATCGCAACCACCGCCCTTTCCGCCGCCGCGCGCGCCCAGTCGCTGAAGCTCGCGTACGTCGACGTGCAACGCGCCATCCAGGAGACCGAGGAGGGCAAGGCTGCCCGGGGCCGGCTCAAGACCGAGTTCGACCAGCGGCGCGCGCAGCTCGACAAGAAGAGCGCCGACCTGGAAAAGATGCAGCAGGAGTACGAGAAGCAGGCGCCGGTGCTCTCCGACGACGCCAAGCGCAAGAAGCAGGAGGAGTTCCAGAAGGCGTTGCTCGACGCGCGCAAGTCGGCCAGCGACCTGCAGGAGGACATGAACCGGCAGGAGCAGCAGGCCATGGGGGGCATCCTGCAGCGGCTCCAGCAGGTGGTGGCCGAGATCGCCGAGCGCGAGTCAATCAGCTTCGTGCTGGACAAGGGAGGCCTCCTCTACGCGCCGGCCGCGGCGGACATCACCAACGAGGTGGTGCGCCGGTACAACGACCGCTTCGGCGCGGGGGAGAAGCCGGCGGGCAAGGCCGGGCCGAAGACGGCGCAGCCCGCGCCGAAGTCGCCGCCGCCGCCGCCGCCCGGGAAGAAGTAGGTGGGCGCGGGGGCGCTGCTCTCGCTCGAGGAGCTGGCGCGCCGCATCGGCGCCGTGGTGCGCGGCGACGGCTCGCGGCGGGTGCGGGGCGTGGCGGCCCTCGACGCCGCGGGCCCCGAGGAGGTCGCGTTCTTCGCCAACGCGCGCTACCGGGCGGAGCTTTCGCGCACGCGGGCGGCGGCGGTGATCGTCGGCGAGGCCGAGGCGAAGCTCGTGCCCCAGGGCGCCGCGCGGCTGGTGGCCCCGCAGCCCTACGTCGCGTTCGCCAAGGCGAGCGCGTTCTTCCATCCCGAGGAACGGCCGCCCGCCGGAGCGCACGCCAGCGCGTACCTCGGAGCGGGCGCCGAGGTCGATCCCACCGCGTCGGTGGGCGCGGCTTGCGTGGTCGGCCGTGGCGCGCGGATCGGGCCACGCTCGGTGCTGCACCCGGGCTCCGCCGTGCTGGACGAGGCGCGCGTCGGGGCCGATTGCGTGCTGTGGACCGGCGCGGTGGTCCGCGAGCGCTGCGTGCTGGGCGACCGGGTGGTGCTGCAGCCGAACGCGGTGGTCGGCTCGGACGGATTCGGTTTCGCCTTCGACCTCGAAGGCAACGGCGAGGGGCCCTTCCACCGCAAGGTCCCGCAGGCGGGCATCGCGCGGATCGAGGACGACGTGGAGCTGGGCGCGTGCACCTGCGTGGACCGCGCCACGCTGGGCGAGACGGTCGTGGGGCGCGGCACCAAGGTCGACAACCTGGTGCAGATCGGACACAACGTGCGCATCGGTCCGCTCTCGCTGATCGTCGCGCAGGTGGGCATCTCCGGCTCGACCGAGATCGGCGCGGGCGTGGTGCTGGCCGGCCAGGTCGGCATCGTCGGGCACGTGAAGATCGGCGACGGCGCCCGCATCGGCGCGCAGGCGGGCGTCCCCAACGACGTGCCGGAAGGCGCGACCTACACCGGCTACCCGGCGATGCCTCACCGCGAGTGGCTGCGGACGATGGCCGCGCTGCCGCGGGTGCCGGACCTGGTCAAGCAGGTGCGCAAGCTGGAAGCCCGCATCGCCGAGTTGGAGCGATCCGCGCGAGCGAAATAGGCGGTTCCGTTGCCGCCGGATCCGCCGTGGGGTACGTTCCCGCACTTTCGGGAGGTTCGCGTGGAAGGCCCCGCGCTCGACATCGCGAAGATCCTGGCGGCGCTGCCGCACCGGTACCCGTTCCTGCTCGTCGATCGGGTCGTCCAGATGGTGAAGGGCGAGCGCATCCATGCCTACAAGAACGTCACCTTCAACGAGGAGTTCTTCCAGGGACATTTCCCCGGGAACCCGGTGATGCCGGGCGTGCTGCAGCTGGAGGCCCTGGCGCAGGCCGGCGCGCTGCTGGCGCACGCGAGCGCGCCGTTCGACCCTTCGCAGAAGGTGATCCTGCTCCTGGCCTTCGACGACGTGAAGTTCCGCCGGGTGGTCTCGCCGGGCGACCGTCTGGACCTGCACGTGGCCATCGACCGGCAGAAGGGGTCCTTCTGGCGGCTGTCGGGCCAGGCCAAGGTGGACGGGCAGCTGGCGAGCGAGGCGGAGATCATGGCCACCATCGCCGACCGCAAGGAGCAGAAGTGATCCACCCCACCGCGGTCGTCGACCGGCACGCCGAGCTGGATTCCACCGTCCAGGTCGCTCCGTACGCGGTGATCGGGCCCAAGGTGAAGATCGGCCCCCGCACCCGGGTGGGGCCCCACGCCGTCATCGAGGGCGACACCACCATCGGCGCGGACAATGTGGTCTTCCAGTTCGCCTCGGTCGGCGCGATCCCGCAGGACCTCAAGTACGCGGGCGAGCCGACCAGCCTGGTGATCGGCGATGGCAACCAGATTCGCGAGTTCTCCACCGTCCACATCGGCACCGCGGCGGGCGAGGGCGTCACGCGGCTGGGGAACCGCTGCCTGCTGATGGCCAACAGCCACGTCGCCCACGACGTGCAGCTCGGCGACGGCTGCATCCTCGCCAACAGCACCGCGCTCGCCGGGCACGTCGTGGTCGAGGACCACGTCATCTTCGGGGGCCTGTCCGCCGTGCACCAGTTCACGCGCATCGGGAGGCTCGCCTTCGTCTCGGGCGGCGCGATGGTCACGCAGGACGTGCCGCCGTACGTCACGGTGCAGGGCGACCGCGCCGAGGTGGTCGGCCTCAACACCGTCGGCCTCACGCGCGCGCACTTCGACGAGCACGCCATCGCGCGGGTGAAGGGCGCGTACAAGATCGTCTTCCGCAGCAAGATGGGCCTGCGCGAGGCGGTGGCCCACGTGAAGGCGGAGTACGGCGGCCACGCCGAGATCGACCACTTCGTCGCCTTCCTGGAAGGCTCGCAGCGAGGCATCGCGCGCTGATGGATCCCATCGGGCTGGTCGCCGGCTCGGGCCGGTTCCCGGTCCTCTTCGCCCAGGCCGCCGCCGCCGCGGGCCGAAGCGTCGTCGCTGTGGGGCACGAGGGCGAGACCGACCCCGAGCTGGAGCGGAACGTCGCGCGGTTCGCCTGGGTCAAGCTGGGACAGCTCGGCCGCATCGCCGAGGCGCTCCGCGAGGGCGGCTGCCGCGAGGCGGTCTTCTGCGGCGGGCTGCGCAAGGTGCGGCTGTTCGACCTCCGCCCGGACTGGCTGGGGGTCAAGGTGCTCGCCGGGCTGCGCAGCTTCGGCGACGACGCGGCCCTGCGGGCCATCGCGGACGCGCTCGAGCGCGAAGGCGTGCGCGTGGTGTCGCCATTGCCGCTCGTTCCCGACCTGCTGGCGCCGGCCGGACCGCTGGGGCAAAGGCGCCTGACCGACGAGCAGCGCGCCGATGCCGACGTGGGCTTCGCGGTCGCCCGCTCCCTCGGCGCGCTCGACGTCGGCCAGACGGTGGTGGTGAAGCGCGGGGTGGTGCTGGCGGTCGAGGCGGTCGAAGGCACCGATGCCTGCATCGCGCGCGGCGGCGCGCTGGCCGAGGGCGCCGTGGTGGTGAAGGCGTTCAAGCCACAGCAGGACGCGCGTTTCGACGTCCCGGCCGTCGGGCCGGAGACGGTCGCGGCGATGCAGGCGGCGCGCTGCGCGGCGCTCGCCCTCGAGGCGCGCAAGGCGGTGGTGCTGGACCGGCAGGCGCTCGCCTCGGCGGCGGATCGCGCCGGCATCGCCGTGGAGGGGGTGTAGATGCGCGCGGAGGGGCCGGGCCCGGGGCGGGCTCGCCGGGGATGAGCGACGATCTGCTGGTCGTCGCGGTCGAGGCCAGCGCCGATCTGCATGGCGCCGCCGTGCTGCGCGAGCTGCGCGCCTTGCGGCCCGGGCTGCGGGCGTTCGGCGGAGGTGGGGCGCTGTTGCGCGCGGAAGGGTGCGAGACGCTGGTCCGCGCGGAGGACCTGTCCGTGATGGGCATCGCAGAGGTGCTGCCCGCGATTCCTCGCATCCTCCGCGCGCTGCGCACGCTGCGCCGCGCGGCGGAGGAGCGGCGGCCGCGCGTGGCCCTGCTGATCGACAGCCCCGACTTCAACCTGCGGCTGGCGCGGAAGCTGCGGCGTCTCGGCATCCGGGTGGCGTACTTCATCGGCCCTTCGGTGTGGGCCTGGCGCACGTACCGCGTGCGGCAGATCGCGCGCGACGTGGCGCGGATGCTCGTCATCCTGCCCTTCGAGGCGGAGTTCTACGCGCGCCACGGCGTGAAGGCCGTGTACGTGGGCAACCCGCTGGCGGATGGGCTCCGGCGGGCCCTGCCGGCGAACACCTCCCGCACGGTGCCGACCCCGACCTCGACCCCGATCTCGACCTCCACCCCGACCTCGACCTCCTCCTCGACCGCGACCTCCCCGTCGGCCTCGCGCCTCGACCTCCGCCGCGCCCTGGGCCTCGACCCCCGCAGGCCGGTCCTCGCCCTGCTGCCCGGCTCCCGCCGTCAGGAGATCCGCCGCCTCTGGCCCGCGCTGCTCGGCGCGGCGCGGCTGCTGCGGGAGCGCATGCCGGACCTCCAGCTGGTGACGCCGGTGGCGCCCACCGTCCGGCGCGAATGGCTGCGGACGGACCTGCCCGTCACCTTCGTGGAGGGGCGCGCGCCCGAGGTGCTTTGCGCGGCGGACGCGGCGGTGGTTGCGTCCGGCACCGCCACGCTGGAGGCCGCCCTCGCGCAGGTGCCCACGGTGGTCGTGTACCGGCTCTCGTGGCTCAGCTGGATCGTCGGGCGGCTGCTCGTGCGCGTCCCGTTCGTGTCGCTGGTGAACCTCCTCGCGGGTGGCCGGCTGGTTCCCGAGCTCCTGCAGCGCGACTGCACCGGCGCGCGCATCGCGGAGAGCGCGGGTCCGCTCCTCAGCCCGGGAGAGGCGCGAGAGGCGCAGCTCGAAGGCATGCGCCGCATCCGCGCCGGCCTCGCCCCGGCCGGCGCCCCGGGCGCCGCCCGCCGCGCCGCCGAGGAAGTCGCCGCGCTGCTCGGGGAAGCGCCATGAGCAACGCGGACCGCGCCTGCGTCGTCCTCCCCACCTACGACGAGCGCGAGAACCTGCCCGCGATCGTCCCGGCCATCCTCGCCGCGGCCCCGGAGCTGGACGTGCTGGTGGTCGACGACGACTCACCGGACGGCACCGGGGCCCTGGCCGACCAGCTGGCCGCGCGCGAGCCGCGCGTCCGCGTTCTGCACCGCGCGCGCAAGGAGGGCCTCGGCCGAGCGTACCTGGCCGGTTTCGACGTCGCCTTGCGCGCCGGGTACGGCCGGATCCTGGAGATGGACGCCGATTTCTCCCACGATCCCGCCCGGCTGCCCGCGCTGCTCGCTGCTTCGCGCCAGGCGGACCTGGTGCTGGGCAGCCGCTACGCGCCGGGCGGCGGCACCAGGAACTGGGGCCTCGGCCGCCGCCTTCTCTCGCGCGGCGGAAGCCTCTATGCGCGCATGATCCTGGGCGTAGGCGTCCGCGACCTCACTGGCGGATTCAAGTGCTTCCGCCGCGAGGTGCTGGAGCGCATCGATCTGCCCACCGTCACCAGCGCCGGCTACGGCTTCCAGATCGAGCTGACGTACCGCGCCCTGCGCGCCGGCTTCCGCGTGGTGGAGGTGCCGATCGTCTTCGCCGACCGGCGCGTCGGCCAGAGCAAGATGTCGCGCGCCATCGTGCTCGAGGCGCTCTGGAAGGTGTGGCTGATCCGCGCGGCCCGCTGGCGGCCGCCCGCGTGAGTCTCCCTTCGCGGATGTCGCACTGGATGACCGGCATCGCGTCCTCCTGGGAAAGGGGAGGCGCAGAGTACTTCAACGCGGGCGGCGGTCATCCGTGGGCGAAGAAGGCGCGGGCGCGCTCGCTGCGCGGGCTGTCGCACACCTGCGCCGGCGGGCCGTCCTCCACCAGCCGGCCCTCGTCGAACACCCAGACGCGGCTGGCGGCGGCCCGGGCGAAGGCCATCTCGTGCGTCACCACCAGCATGGTCATGCCCGTCCGCGCGAGGTCGCGGAGGACCCCCAGGACCTCCCCGCGCATCTCCGGGTCGAGCGCGCTGGTCGGCTCGTCCAGGAGCAGCACCTCCGGGTCCATGGCCAGCGCGCGGGCGATGGCGACCCGCTGTTGCTGCCCGCCGGACAGCTCCGCGGGTCGCGCGTCCCCCCGATCGGCCAGGCCGACCCGCGCGAGCAGCTCCGCCGCCCGGGACCGCGCGGCCGCCGGCGTTTCCTGGCGCACGTGCACCGGCGCCAGCGAGACGTTGCCCAGTGCGGTGAGGTGCGGGAAGAGGTTCAACGACTGGAACACCATCGCCACGCGCGCCCGCAGCGCGCGCAGCTGCGGCGCGTCCGGCGCCGTCCGCGGCCGCAGCTCCACCCCCGCGACCTGGACCATGCCCGCGTCGAAGGAGGTCAGCCCGTTGAGGCAGCGCAGGAAGGTGCTCTTGCCGCCTCCCGAGGGGCCGACCAGCGCGATCGTCTCGCCCTCGTTCACCTCGGCGTCGATGCCGCGCAGCACCTGGCGCGGGCCGTGCGCCTTGCGCAGCCCCTCGACCCGGATGGCGCTCATGCCGCCGCCTCCCGCAGGGCGCCGGTGGCTTCCGGCGCGCCGAGCCGGGCCTCGAGCCGCGCCGCCAGGCGCGCGAGCGGGTAGCTCATGCCGAAGTACAGCGCCGCGCAGACCAGCCCGGGGAGCGCCCACGAGCGTACGTCGACGGCCGTGATGGTCATCTGCTTGGTCAGCTCCACCACGGTAATGACCGAGACCAGCGAGCTGTCCTTCAAGAGCGAGATGAGGTCGTTCGTCATCGCCGGCAGCGCGGTGCGCAGCGCCTGCGGGAGGAGCACGAGGCGGAGCTGCTGCCCTCGCGTGAGCCCCAGCGCAGCGGCGGCTTCCGCCTGACCCGCCGGGATGGCCCCGAGCGCGGCCCGGTGCACCTCCGCCTCGTACGCGCCGTAGTTCATCCCGAGCCCCAGGATGGCCGCGGTGAGCGCGTCGAGGTGCACCAGCGGGGCGAGGCCGTAGTAGAGCAGGTAGAGCTGCAGCAGCACGGGCGTGCCGCGGAACAGCTCGACGTACCAGTGCGCCGAGAGGCGCGCCGCGGGACCGCCGTAGATGCGCGCGAGCGCCAGCAAGAGCCCGAGCGGCACCGCCAGCGCCATCGAGACCAGCGAGACGAGCAGGGTGACCAGCGCGCCCCGCCCGAAGAGTAGCGCCTGGGCGGAGTCGAACCGCGCCTGCGGCTGCGCCGCCGCCTGCGCGCCCGAGGACGGCTGCGGTGGCAGGTGGTACTTGGCGAAGATGGCCTCCAGCTCGCCGCGCGACATCAGATCTGCGAGCGCGGCGTCCAGCGCGTCGCGCAGCTCGTCCTCGCCCCGCCGGACGGCGATCACGTAGGTGCCGCGGGCGACGTCGGGATCGGCCAGCTCCAGATCGGGCTTGCTGAGCCCGTAGCGGGAAGCGATCACCGAGTCGAGCAGGACCGCGTCGGTGCGGCCCAGCTCCAGGTCGCGGTACGGCTCCTCCTGGCCGCCGTACAGCACGATGTGGATCGCCGGCGTCTCCCGCAGGATCGCGTGGGCCAGCGAGCCGGACAGCGTGCCGACCCGGTGCCCGTGGAGGGCGGCCAGCGTGCGCAGCGGGAACCTGCGCCGCACGACGAGCTGCTCGGAGAAGGTGAAGTAGGGCCGGGTCACCAGCGCCTGCGCGCGGAGCGCGGGCGTGTCCTCGATCCCGTTCATCGCGGCGTCGAAGTCGCCGCGCAGGAGCGACGGGATCAGCGTGCTCCAGTCGTTCTGGACGAACCGCTGGCGCACTCCGAGACGCTTCGCCAGCCCCTCCGCGATCTCCAGCTCGAACCCGTCCAGTTTCGAGGGATCCGCCGGGTCCCGGTAGACGTAGGGCTCGCCGCCCTGCAGGTCGCCGGCCCACCGCAGCTCGCCGCGCTTCTCGATGCGCGCCAGCGCGCCCACCGCAACCAGCGCGGCACACGTCAGCGCGTTCCATCCCAGGAGCACTGCCGATATTTTGTGCTGGAATTTTCGTCGGACCGCAAGTCGCCGCTCATCGGGCGGCGCTTTGCTTTTCAGAGCGCGGACAGGGTGGGCGCGCGCTAAGGCGGCAGCACGCGCAGGGCCGCCGCGCCTTGCTCGGTCGCCACGTGCAGCGCAGGCGGGGAGACCCGCTGATCCAGCTCCAGCCGCTGGACCGTGCCCTTGGGGAGGCCAGCCACCGTCGCGTGCCGGCTCGCCGCGGGGTCCCAGAGCACCACCGCGGAGAAGCTCGCCACCGCGAGCCGGCCGTCCGGGAGCGCAACCAGGTCGCGCACGTAGTGGTCGTAGAGCAGCCGGTCTACCCTCCGGTTCTCCCAGAACTGCGCGCTCACGCTGGAGACCAGGTCCATCCGGTCGACCTGCACCGAGCCATCCGGCTTCAGGCGCACGCGATCGAGCTTGCCCGAGTGCCGGTCCGGGTCCGTCCAGTCGCCGGCGCCGGCTGACCGGCCGTAGTGCCCGACGAAGACCTCGCCCTTGCCGCCCCCCTCGCAGGCCGCCGCGACCGCCAGCAGCACTGCGGCGTACCTCACGGAAACACCCGGATGGCGCTCGCTCCCGTGGCCGTCGAGACGTGGAGCACGGGCGGGTCCACCATCTTGTCCAGCTCCATCCGGTTCACCGCATTGTCGGCGAGCCCCTTGCCCGCGCGCAACGACGCGCTCGCGCCGGTGGCGGGGTTCCACAGCGTGACTCCGCCGCCCTGCGTCCCGATCGCCAGCCGGCCGTCCAGGAGCGCGACCATGTCCGCGATGGTCCCGGAGGCACCCGTCTGCGAAACCGAGTAGTAGGTGAAGCTCTTGCCGTCGAAGGAGGCGATTCCGTAGCGCGGGCTCGACCACCAGGACTTCCCATCCGGCGTCACCGTGACTGCGTTGATGCTCACCTCGTCGCCTTCCATCGGCGGCATGAACACCGGCGGGTTCCCCCTATTCGGCTCACACGAGCTCATCTCCCATGCGGAGCCGTTCCACTTCTTCACCATGCCGGCGCTCCCGCACCAGCGGTCGCCGAAGTGGAAGCTGTACGCCTGCTCTCCGGTACGCTGGAACCATCCCGTCTTGCCTTCGGGATTCGGCGTGCCGTCAGGTTTCAGCTCCGCGGCGCGAGGTGTGTAGATGATCTTCCCGGCGCTCCACTTGCCACCGACCCACAGATCGCCGTCCGGCGCGATGGCGAGGCCCTTCCACTCGCCCATCATCTGAGTGTCGAGGTTCTCGTTGTCGGTGCACCACTCGTGCAGGCAGACGCGCGGGTGGAGGTGGTCGCTCATCCAGTACAGGTAGCCGAGGTACGGCCAGTGCGGGTCCGGCGGGCGCCACTTGTCGGGCGAGATCTTGTCGATGCCGTGCTCGGTCCCAACGTACAGCTCGTGCTTGTGGATGAAGTGGTCGTAGACGAGCCGGTAGACGGTCCGGTCGTGCCAGAAGTTGGGCGTGTTCCCGCTCACCATGTCGAAGCGGACCACGTCGATCGTGCCGTCCGGCTTGAGGCGGACCCAGTCCACCTTCCCCATGTGACGGAACTTGTCGCCCCAGGTCCCGTCCTCCGGATCGTTCCAGTCGTGCTCGCTGAAGTAGCCGACGAACACCTCGTTCGGCCCGCCTCCGGTGATCTCGCTGATCCCCGGATCCGAGGCGGCGCCGTAGATGGGGCAGGAACGGTCGCCACCCATGAAGCTGTCGTCGCAGTAGCGCACCGGGTTCGACTGCAGGTGCAGCCCGTCCTTCGCGTCGTACCGGCGGAAGGTCTTCTCCCCGGGGCGCATCAGGTACAGGGCGCCGCGCGTCGCAACCCACTGGTTCTGGGTCTCGTCCGTGCTGAAGCCGATCACGCCGTCGCCGAGGTCGCCCGCGAGCAGTCCGTCGGCCTGGCCGTAGGTGACGTTCTGCAGGGGCCACGGTCCCGGGCCGCCGAACGTCGGGCCGCCGTCGACAGCGCCGCCGTCAGTGCCGCCATCCGTCGTGCCCCCGTCGTTACCGCCGTCGTTCCCGGCGTCCGCCGTTCCGCCGTCCGTGCCGACGTCCCCGCCGCCGTCCGTCACCGGCGGAGGCGTCGGGTGATCGCTACCGCGCGCGCAGGCGACCGCCGCCGCGCACACCGCCACCGCCAGGATCCGCAAAGAGCCGCCCATCGCCCGTCTCCCTGCCCCTCACGGGGCCCCGCTCGATTGCGAGGGGCGGGCCAACTGTCCGGCTGGCGGTTTCTCCGCCGTTGTCGCGTCAGATGGGCAACAGGTTTCCGCGCCCGTGGAACGGCTTTGCCCACATCAGGGTGCTCTGGTATCGAGGCTTGGTGAAGATCGACGTCCCGTTCGGCGCGCGCGCGGTCCCCGCCGACCAGACGCGCATCCTGCGGGCGGCCCTGGACGCGATCCGGCCCGAGCGGCCAGAGGCGGCGTTCGACCTCGATTCCACCACGCTCTCCAACAAGCCGCGCCAGGCGCGCATCGTGCGCGAGTTCGGGCGCGAGCGCGGCATCGCGCAGCTCGCGGAATGCACGCCGCAGGCGATCGTCTCGTGGGACCTGCGGGACACGATGCGGATGTGCGGCCTTTCCCGCGAGGAAGCGGAACGGCTCCACGGCGACCTCCGCCGGTTCTGGCTGGAGCGCTTCTTCACCAGCGAGTATTGCAAGCACGACGAGCCGATCGCGGGCGCCGCCGAGTACCTGCGGCGCGTGCTCGGGGCGGGCGGCGAGGTGCTCTACGTCACCGGCCGGCACGCCGGGATGGAGGCGGGCACGCTGGAGAGCTTCCGCCGGGCAGGGTTTCCGCTCCCCGACGGCTCGCGCGTGCAGCTGTGGCTCAAGCCTCGCCCGGACGACGACGACGATCGCTGGAAGGAGATCTGCCACGCGCGCCTGCTCGAGCTGTCCGGCCTCGCCTGCGCGTTCGACAACGAGCCCAAGCACGTGAACGCCTACAAGCGCGCCTTCCCCGAGGCGCGCGTGGTGCACCTGGACACCGATCACTCCGGCAGGCCCGTCGAGGTGCGGCCCGACGTGCCGTCGATCGTCGATTTCCGCATGGCGGGATGAGACGGCGCGCGCGGACCACCCCGCTGGCGGTGGTGGACCTCGGGTCGAACGCGGTGCGGCTGCAGATCGCCGACGCGGCCCGGGACGGCTCCTTCACCGTCCGGGCGGAGGACCGCGCCCCGGTCCGGCTCGGAGCGCAGGTGTTCCGCACCGGGCGGTTGTCGTCGGACTCCATCGCCGCGTGCGCCACGGCGCTGCAGCGGTTCGCGAAGCTCGCCCAGCGCGCCGGGGCGCAGCGCATCCGCGCCGTCGCGACCAGCGCCGTGCGCGAGGCGTCCAACCGCGCGCAGCTCTTGCGGGGGGTCCGCGCCGCCTCGGGCCTGTCGGTGGAAGTCATCTCCGGCGCCGAGGAAGCGCGCCTGGTCTGCCTCGGCGTCCTGCAGGGCGCGCCGCCTTCGGAGCGGGCGCTGCTGCTGGACATCGGCGGCGGCTCGACCGAGGTGATCTCGGCGAGGGGAGAGGAGCCGGAGAGCGCCGCGAGCCTGCAGCTTGGCTCGGTGCGCCTGACCGAGTTCTTCGTCAAGAACGATCCCGTGACCCGGCGCGAGGCGCGCCTGCTGGAGGAGGCCATCCAGGACGCGCTCGGCGAGATCGACCCGCTCCTGATCGGCCGCCACCGCAGGTTGATCGGCGCGGCCGGGACCACCGGCGCGGTGGCCGACCTGGCGCGCAGGCTCTCCGGCGCGCCGGGAGGAAGCGGTCCGGTGACCCGGGCCCAGGTGGAAGACGTGCTCGAGCACCTGCGCGACACGACCGCGAAGCAGCGGCGGAAGCTGGGCGTGGACGAGTCGCGCATCGACGTCCTGTACGCGGGCGCGGCCATCCTCGAAGGAGTGATGCGCAGGCTGCGCGTGGAGGAAATGGAGGTCACCGCGCGGGGCCTGCGCGACGGGCTGATGGCCGATCTGGTCCGGCGCGAGGTGCGCCCGCCCCCGAGCGGACTGCACGGCGAGCACGTGGTGCTCGAAGGGCTGCGCGCCTTCGGCCGCCGCTGCGGGTACCGCGAGCCGCACGCCGAGCAGGTCGCGCAGCTCAGCCTGTCGCTCTTCGATCAGACCCGCAACCTGCACCGCCTGGGCGCCGAGGAGCGCGCCCTCCTGCACGCGGCGGCCATGCTGCACGACGTGGGCTCGTTCGTGTCGTACAACCGCCACCACAAGCACGGCTACTACCTGCTGTACCACGCCGACCTGCCGGGCTTCACCGACCGGGAGCGCGAGCTGATCGCCACCGTGGCGCGATACCACCGTCGCTCGGTGCCCAAGGACCGCCACGAGATCTTCCAGGTGCTCACTCCCGAGGAACGCGCCGTGGTGCGCCGGCTCGCGGCCATCCTGCGGGTGGCCGACGGCCTGGACCGCGGCCACCGGCGGCACGTCCGCCGCGTGGAGGCCGCCCGGGGCCGCCGCGGCGGGCTGCGCATCGACGTCTGGGCCGAGGAAGGGTCGGAGCTGGAAGTCTGGTCGGCGCAGCAGAAGTCCGATCTCCTCGCGGAAGTCACCGGTGGTCCAGTGCGCTTTCGCCTTCACACGGCGCGGTAGCGGCAAGCCGCCAGCCTCGACCGGGCTTACCCTGAACGCCATGCGATTCGCCGCCCTTGCCACCGATTACGACGAGACGCTGGCCGACCACGGCCGCGTGCTGCCCGGAACCGAGAAGGCGCTGGAGCGGCTGCGGACGAGCGGGCGCAAGCTGCTCCTGGTCACCGGCCGCGACCTCAAAGACCTCCTGCAGGTCTTCCCCCGTGTCGATCTCTTCCACGCGGTGGTGGCGGAGAACGGCGCGCTCCTCTATCTG